>OFDC01001646.1_pt1 | contig 11416 bp, 7 predicted proteins | sample 1520941 | NCBI WGS metagenome assembly OFDC01 (sample SAMEA94258168, study PRJEB24077) | hot springs metagenome | biome: Aquatic biome; feature: Water | place: India | collected 2012-12-06 | depth 5 m | reverse complement strand
GCCCGCGCGAGCCTGTTCGAGCCTGCGCTGGCGCTGGCCCGCATTCGCATCGACCAGAAGAATGGCGAAACGATCTGGACCGTCGAGGGCGAGGGGCGGCTGGGCGGTTCCGTCATCGCCGTGACGTCGCAATCCGAGGTGCGGGGACAGGATCTGCACCTCTCGCTGACCGGCGAGGTCTCGCAGGCCGATAGCGCCCGGCTGGTGCAGCAGATTTCCGGCGTGGCGCCGGCAACCGGCACGCGCCTGCCGGTGCAGCCGGGCAAGTTGGGCGTGACGCTGGAGGGCAATCCGCGCCGCCTCCTCTCCCTCAAGATGCAGGGCGATCTGCTCGGCACCCAGATTTCCGCCGATGGCTCCGTCAGCCTGTTCCGGGCGCAGCCTTTCGACGGGCTGTTCACCCTCAGCGCCGTCGATCTCGCGCCGCTCTACCGGGCGCTGGGCGGTGGCGCGCCGCCGCTGCCCGACGGGACGCCGGCGCGCGTGCAGGGGCGGTTCTTCGCGGAGCCGACGAAACTCACGCTGACGGCGTTTTCGGGAGAGATCGGCCCCAATGCGGTGCAGGGCGAAATTTCGTTCGATGTCGCGCGTGGCGGTCAGGTCGCCGGGCAGCTGCGCATGCAGCGAGGCCAGGGTCTCCATCGCGAGGTACGGGTGGACCGCCTCCGCGCCGTAGCCGGCCAGCACCGCGAAGTGATGCACCTCGCGCGCCGAGCCGGTCTCGACCACCAGGCCGGCGGTGGTGCGCAGGCCCTCGCGCACCAGGTGCTGGTGCACCGCCGACAGCGCCAGCAGCGCCGGGATCGCGACATGGCCGCGGTCCATGTGGCGGTCGGTGATGATGATGATGTTGTGGCCGCCCTTGATGGCGTCCACCACCTCGGCGCACAGCGAGGCCAGCTTGGCTTCCACGCCCTCATGGCCCCAGGCCAGCGGGTAGGTGATGTTCAGCTCGTAGGGCTTGAACTTGCCGCCCGTGTGCTTCTCGATCTGGCGCAGCCGCGCCATGTCGGTGAAGTCGAGGATGGGCTGGGTCACCTCCAGCCGCATCGGCGGGTTCACCGCGTTGATGTCCAGCAGGTTGGGCTTCGGGCCGATGAAGCTGTTGAGCGACATCACGATGGCCTCGCGGATCGGGTCGATCGGCGGGTTGGTGACCTGGGCGAACAGCTGCTTGAAGTAGTTGTACAGCGGCTTATTCTTGTCCGACAGCACCGCCAGCGGCGAGTCGTTGCCCATGGAGCCGATGCCTTCTTCGCCCGCCTGGGCCATGGGCGACAGCAGGAACTTCACGTCCTCCTGCGTGTAGCCGAAGGCCTGCTGGCGGTCCAGCAGCGACTCGGCGGAGCCGGCCTCCTGCGGCTCGGCGGGGATGTCGTCCAGCCGCACGCGCACGTTCTCGATCCACTGCTTGTACGGGCGCGCGTTGGCGAACTGGTTCTTCAGTTCCTCGTCGTCGACGATGCGGCCCTGCTCCAGGTCGATGAGGAACATCTTGCCCGGCTGCAGGCGCCACTTCTTGACGATGCGGCTCTCGGGGATGGGCAGCACGCCGGACTCGGAGGCCATGACCACCAGGTCGTCGTCGGTGACGATGTAGCGCGCCGGGCGCAGGCCGTTGCGGTCCAGCGTCGCGCCGATCTGCTTGCCGTCGGTGAAGACCATGGCGGCGGGGCCGTCCCAGGGCTCCATCATGGCGGCGTTGTACTCGTAGAACGCGCGGCGACGCTCGTCCATCAGCGTGTGCTGCTCCCAGGCCTCGGGGATCATCATCATCGCCGCATGGGCCAGCGGGTAGCCGGCCATGGTCAGCAGTTCCAGCGCGTTGTCGAAGGTGGCGGTGTCGCTCTGGCCCTCGAAGCTGATCGGGAAGATCTTGTTGAGGTCCTCGCCCAGCACCGGCGACTTCATGACGCCTTCACGGGCGCGCATCCAGTTGAAGTTGCCCTTGACGGTGTTGATCTCGCCGTTGTGCGCCACCATCCGGTACGGGTGGGCCAGCGGCCACTCCGGGAAGGTGTTGGTCGAGAAGCGCTGGTGCACCAGCGCCAGCGCGGACACGGTGCGCGGGTCCTGCAGGTCCAGGAAGTACTGCCCCACCTGGTTGGCCAGCAGCAGGCCCTTGTAGATGATCGTGCGGCAGCTCATGCTGGGCACGTAGTACTCGCGGCTGTGCGTCAGCTTCAGGGCCTGGATGGCGCTGGAGGCCGTCTTGCGGATGACGTACAGCTTGCGCTCGAGCGCATCGGGCACGATGACGTCCGGGCCGCGGCCGATGAAGATCTGGCGGATCACCGGCTCCTTGGCGCGCACCGCGGGCGACATCGGCATCTGCGTGTCGACCGGCACGTCGCGCCAGCCCAGCAGCACCTGGCCCTCGGCCTTGACCGCCCGCTCCAGCTCCTGCTCGCAGGCGAGCCGGGAGGCGTGCTCCTTGGGCAGGAAGATCATGCCGACGCCGTACTCGCCGGGCGGGGGCAGCTCCACGCCCTGCGCGGCCATCTCGGCACGGAAGTACTCGTCCGGGACCTGGATCAGGATGCCGGCGCCGTCGCCCATCAGCGCGTCCGCGCCCACCGCCCCCCGGTGGTCCAGGTTCTCCAGGATCTTCAGGCCCTGCGCGACGATGTGATGGGCCTTCTGACCCTTGATGTGGGCCACGAAGCCGACGCCACAGGCGTCATGCTCGTTGGCGGGGTCGTACAGGCCGCTGGAGACCAGCGTTTGGATTTCGTCGGCAGACGCCGAGCGCGAGGCAGCCGTCATGGCGGTCTCCACGGAGAAACTAGGGATAACGCGGAGACTAATGCAGAGGCCGCCGGTCGGACAAGCGATTTAAATCAGGGACAGACACCTTTTAATGATCCTCACCGAAGTTGGGCACCAAATAACAGGGACGGACCAAAATCGGTCAGTCCGTCCCTTTCCTGGGGCGTCCCCGCGGGCGCGGCGCGAGCGGTCTATCGGTGATCTCCGCGACACGCTTCAAGAATCGCTCTGATCCCAGCGCCCAGGATCTCTCGGCGGCCGCCAGCAAGGGCTTCAGCTGCGCCTCGGGCAGACCGGACTCCACGGCGCGGCGAAAGGCCAGTTCGCGATCGAACGGCGTGTTGCCCAGGGACCAGTACAAGGGGTGATCGACGATGAGGGCCTCACGGGTGCGACCCAGGTGGTGGTGCACGCTGGACCAAGCCCAGTCCAGGGGATCGGTCACCAGGCCGAGGCGCACCGGCAGCCAGGCGAGTGCGACCAGGGACGGCAGCAGGAAGCGCTCCCCTTCGACGACCGAGGCACGGTACCGCCCTTCCCAAAGCGTGCCGCCTCGGCCGTGGCGCCGGTTGTGCGCTGCCACGTACCGGCGCCCCAGGCCCTGCATCAGCCGGCCGAGCCCGCCCTCCTCGCGCGGCGTGGCCAGGAGATGGATTTCGGCGTCGAGCAGGACATAGCCATGCACGGCCACCCGCTGCTCCTGCGCCTGGTCGCGCAGGGCCTGGAGATAGGCCCGGCGATCCTCATCATCGCGGAACACCAGCTGGGCGTTGTGCCCACGCTGCAGGACATGGTGCAACTCGTTGGGAACGGACAGGCGGGCAAGACGGGCCATGACGGGACAGCGGATCTGACCCCAATTATGGTTGTCTAGAGGATGTCCCTGCCGGTGAGGCGACGGTGCTCCCGAACGGCAAAGCGGTCCGTCATGCCAGCGATGTAGTCGGCCACCGCCCGCTCCCGCAGGGGCGATTCCTGGAAGTCGAGCGGGAGTTGGTCAGGGCGCTCCCGGTAGACATCGAACAATTCCCTCACGATGCGGCGCCCGCGGTCGGTCGTCTCCACGACCTGGGGATGGCGATAAAGCGCCTGGAAGAGGAATGCCTTGAGCTCGCGGCTCGCCTGCCGCATCCCGGCACTGAAGGCCACCAGCGGCGGGCAGGCCCGTGCGGCGTCCGCGCTGTGGGGGTCACATTCATCCAGACGGCGACCGGTCTCATCGATCACGTCGTACACCTGCTGGGAGAGCATGCGCCGGATGGTCTCGGCCAGCAGCCGTTTCGGCGTCTGCAGCAGCTGCGAATGATCGGCGATGGCCTCGTCCAGGAAGCGCGCGACGAGCGGCACGGTGCGCAGCTGGTCCAGCTGGATGAGCCCAGAGCGCACCCCGTCGTCCACATCGTGGGCGTTGTAGGCGATCTCGTCGGCCAGGTTGCACAGCTGAGCCTCCAGGCTGGGGCTCGTGCCGTCCAGGAAGCGCCGCGCCACGCCGTCCGGCTCGATGGACTCCATGTGCCGCGCCTGGCGGCGCGAACAGTGCTTGAGGATGCCCTCGCGCGTCTCGAAACACAGGTTGAGGCCGTCGAAGGCGGGGTAGCGCTGCTCCAGACAGTCGACCACGCGCAGGCTCTGCAGGTTGTGCTCGAAGCCGCCGTAAGGACGCATGCAGTCATGTAGCGCATCCTGCCCCGCATGTCCGAACGGCGTGTGGCCGAGGTCGTGGGCCAGCGCGATCGCCTCGATGAGGTCCTCGTCGAGGCCGAGGCTGCGGCCGATGGAGCGGGCGAGCTGCGCGACCTCCAGCGAGTGGGTCAGCCGGGTGCGGAAGAGGTCGCCCTCGTGGTTCAGGAAGACTTGCGTCTTGTAGACCAGGCGGCGGAAGGCGGTGGAGTGGACGATGCGGTCGCGGTCCCGCTGGAATTCGCTGCGAGTGGGCGCGGGCGCCTCGGCGATGCGCCGCCCGCGCGAGTCGGTGGAGCGGCTCGCCCAGGGGGCGAGCGCGCCGCGCCCCTCACTGCGCCGTCTGATCATCCGCGCGAGCAGGCCTCGATCACGCGGGCGACCGTGGGGTCCGGCACGGCGCGCACCACCGCCCGGCCCGGCGCCTCGATCAGCACGTAGCGGATGTCGCCCGCCTCGGCCTTCTTGTCCACCCGCATCAGCTCGAGGAACCGCTGGGCGCCGAGGGCAGGCGCCACCACCGGCAGGCCGGCGCGCTCGATCAGGCGGCGCAGCCGTTCGGCATAAGACGTGGGCACCAGGCCGACCTCGGCGGACAGTGCGGCCGCCATCACCATCCCGCACCCGACTGCCTCGCCGTGCAGCCACTCGCCATAGCCCAGCCCCGCCTCGATGGCATGTCCGAAGGTGTGGCCGAAGTTGAGGATGGCGCGCAAGCCGCCTTCGCGCTCATCCTGCGACACCACCCAGGCCTTGATCTCGCAGGAGCGCCGCACGGCATGTGCGAGCGCGGCGGGCTGGCGGGTGCGCAGTGCATCGATGTTCGCCTCGATCCAGTCCAGGAAGCCTTCGTCGGCGATGGGTCCGTACTTGATGATCTCGGCGAGCCCGGCGGAGAGTTCGCGCTCGGGCAGGGTGTCGAGCGTGGCCAGGTCGCAGACCACGCGCTGCGGCTGGTAGAACGCCCCGATCATGTTCTTGCCCAGCGGGTGGTTGATCCCGGTCTTGCCGCCGACGGAGGAATCGACCTGCGCCAGCAGGGTGGTGGGCACTTGGACGAAGGGCACGCCGCGCATGTAGCAGGCAGCAGCAAAGCCGGTCATGTCCCCGACCACGCCGCCGCCCAGGGCGAACAGCACGGTCTTGCGGTCGCAACCCGCCTCGAGCAGGCGGTCGAACACCTGATTCAAGGTGCCCCAGTGCTTGTGCGATTCACCGTCCGGCAGGGTGACCTGCAGCACCTGGGAGAAGCGCGCCTGCAGCTGCGCCTGCAGGACCTCTGCATACAGCGGCCCCACCGTCTCGTTGGTCACGATCACCGCCGCTGCGCTGCGCGGCAACCCTTCCCAGGTCTGGGACCGGCCCAAAAGGCCGTGGCCGACGAGGATGTCGTAACTGCGATCCCCGAGGTCGATCGTGACGGTGCTCGTCGAGGTGTCAAGCGCGGAATTCATGGGCCCGCAGTGTACGGGCGGCCACGCGGGGAGAGACCGGTGCGCGGCGATCAGCTCCGCCGGTCGGCAGGCGCGGGCTGTCGACGGTGGTCGAGGTGCCCGGAGAGTTCGAGCTGCATCAGCACCATGTTCACCAGCGTCGGGATGGACGGCCGGCCGGTCTCGATGCAGAAGTGGGCCGTGGCGCGGTAGAGCGGATCGCGCTCCCGGTACAGGTCACGCAAGCGCTTCAGCGGATCCGGCACCTGAAGCAGGGGGCGCTGGGTGTCGTGGCGCAGGCGGCGAAAGAGCTCTTCGGCAGTGCAGCGCAGGTAGACCACCGGTCCGGCACGCCGAAGTGCTTCCCGATTGGGGGTGCGGAGGACGGCACCGCCCCCCGTGGCCAGCACGAGCGAGCCCGTCCCGGGAGGCGGGTTGGTGAGCTCCGCAATGACCTGCTGCTCGACGTCCCGAAACGCGGCCTCTCCCTCGCGGTCGAAATATGCGCGGATCGTGCATCCCAACCGCTTCTCGATCTCGGCATCCGAGTCAACGAACGCCCAGCCCAGTTGGCGGGCAAGGTGTCGCCCGACGGTGGACTTGCCACCGCCGGGCATGCCGACGAGGGTGACGATCACTGCTCAGCGAGGGTACGCGAGCGGGATCCGCTGCTCGAACACCACGCTGCTCGGCGTCTTGTACTGCAGCTTGATGTAGCCGTTGGCCTGGGTGGCACTGCCGGCCACGCACGCCGCCGCATTGCTGAGGTCAACAGAGACCGCGAAGGACACGGGCGGGAAGCCGTCAGCCAACTGGTCGAGCACGGGCGAACCGGCAGTCACCGCCGCGGAACCGTCGGTGACGCTGACGAAGGAGACGCTGATCGTCGTGCCAGCCGCGGGTGCGTGTCCGTTGGCATCGGCCAACTCGAGCTCGAAAGGCTTCTTGCACAGGGTGCCCATGTCCAACTGCTGGATGGCGGCGGGAGCCCCCGTGTCGTCCAGCACCGTGGCGATGTAGGGCCCTGTGGCCATGTTGATGGACAGGCTCTCGGACAGCAGGGTGTCCGTGCCCACACGGACCGTGCCGACGACCGTCGCGATGCCGTCAGGCGAGCGAGGATCCTGCACGCGGAACGTCACGTTGCAGGTGCCGTTGACCGTCGTGCACCCACCCAGCGTCGAGGACGCGACGGACCCGTAGTCGGTGACGAAGCTGACGGCCACGCCATCCGGCACCGGATTGCCGAAGGCATCCCGCACGTAGGCAGAGATCTTCGTCGTGTCGCCCGTCAGGTTGCCGTTCAGGTTGTACTTCTCGGCAACGATTTCGAACCCCCCGTTGACCGGGCCGGAGTTGCTGACAAACAGGGTGTCGGACTGGGTGGACACCGTCGAGACCTGGTCGGATCGTGCGGTAACGACGATGGACGCTGGCTGGGTGCCCGACGAGACCGTGACCGTCACCTCGCCGTTCGAGTTGCTCAACGCACTGGCCGCCTGCAGGGTCGCGCCGCCGCTGTTCGCGTTGATGGTGAAGTTCACCTTGGCCTCGTTGACCGGCGAGTTGCTGGCATCGACCACTCGGAAGGTGAGGATGGCCGACTCCGCCCGCCCCGTACCTCCCGCGCCCTTGATGACGATCGCCTTGTCGGCAGGATTGGCGCCCACGAAGTTCATGGCCGCAGGAATCGCGGGCGTGCCCGTGACCGCTCCGGCCTTGACGGAGATGGCGCGCGTGGCGCTGACGGCCGAGGAGGACACCGCCGCACTGGCCTTGACCGTCGTGGCCCCCAATGACGCGGAGGTCTTGGCGCTCGCATCGAGGCTGGCCTTGCCGTTGGCATCCGTGAGCGCGGTGGCAGCCGCCGGCGCGAAGGACAGCAGTTGCCCCCCCTCCTCCGAGAACGCCACCACAACACCGGAAACGGGCAGGCCATCGCTGGACTGGACGGTCGCCACGGCCTGCACGGTTTCGGTGCTGCTGATCTCGTTGTTGGTGATGGACGTGCCAGCACGCTGGATATCCAAGGTGACGGAGTACGTGACGGCAGAGCCTGTGCCACCGCCCGTGCCACCGCCCGTGCCGCCACCCGTGCCTCCCCCGGACGACCCTCCGCCCGCGAACACCGAAGTGCCCGGGTCGCCGCCTCCGCCGCCGCATCCCACCAGCGACACCACCGTCGCCAGCGCCATCAACCAACGTTTCATTGCCTCTCCCAAGTCTGATTCAGGTGCCGCGCGTGGGTGCGCTCAGCGCACGGTGGCACGCTCCGTGACCACCTTCGGCGTCAGGAAGACCAGCAGTTCAGTCTTCCGCGACGACTTCACCGTGCTCTTGAACAGGTTGCCCACCACGGGCACGTCGCCCAGGACCGGCACCTTGCTCACGTCGGTGCGATCGGTCTGGGTGAAGATGCCGCCGATCACCACCGTGCCGCCGTTCTCCACCAGCACCTGCGTGTTCACATGCTTGGTGTTGATGACCGGTCCCGCGAAGCGGGTCTCCTCGCCGCGGCTGTCCTTGGCCACGTCCACGCTGAGGATCACGCCGCCTTCCGGCGTGATCTGCGGGGTGACTTCCAGCTTCAGGCTGGCCTTGCGGAACTGGACCGAGGTGGCCCCGCTGGAACTGGCAACCAGGTACGGAATCTCTTCGCCCTGCTCGATGATGGCCTTGATCTGGTCGGCCGTGATCACCCGCGGGCTGGAGACGATCTTGCCCTTGCCGTCGGCTTCGAGCGCGGACAGTTCCAGGTTGAGGAAGCGGTTGGCCGTGGCACTGAACAGCGACACCGCGAAATTGGCGGCCGAGGTGCCGCCCAGGGCGGCTGCCGGGAAGTTGATGAACTGGGTGTCGTTGTACTTGAAGTCATCGACATCCATCTGCCGCGTCTGGCCACCGATGGCGTTGTAGTTGCCGCCGATCGTGGCGTAGTTGTTGCCGCCGACGTTCCACCCCGGCACGCCGCCGCGCAGACCGCGCAGGTCCGACGCACCGAGCTTGACGCCCAGCGACCGGCCGAAGGTGTCCTCGGCTTCCACGATGCGCGCCTCGATGAGCACCTGCCGCACCGGAATGTCGATCTTGGCGATCATGGCCGAGATATCTTCCAGCTTGGACGGGATGTCCGTCACGAACATCTGGTTCGTGCGCGTCTCGAACACGACGCTGCCGCGCTGCGACAGGATGCGCGAGGCCTGGGCATTGCCGCCGGTGCCACCGGTGGTGTTCTGACCGGTCAGTCCCTTGGCGATTTCCTCGGCACGCGTGTAGTTGAGCTGGAACGCCTGCGTGCGCAGCGGCTCGAGGTCGGCGATCTTCTTCTTGGCCTCGAGCTCGACCTGCTCCTTGGCGGCCAGTTCGTCCTTCGGCGCGATCCACAGCACGTTGCCGGATTTGCGCATCCCCAGGTTCTTGGCCTGCAGGATGATGTCCAGCGCCTGATCCCAAGGCACGTCCTTCAGGCGCAGCGTGACGCTGCCAGTGACGGTGTCGCTGGTGACGACGTTGAAGTTCGTGAAGTCGGCGATGACCTGCAGCAGCGCACGGACCTCGATGTTCTGGAAGTTCAGCGAGAGCTTCTCGCCGTTGTATCCGGGACCCTGCGTCAGCTTGTTGGGGTCGACCTTCATCGGCCGCACTTCCAGCACGAACTGGTTGTCGCTCTGGTAGGCCGAATGCTCCCACACGCCGCGCGGCTCGATCACCATGCGGACCTTGTCGCCGACCTGGCTGGTCGCGATGGTCTGCACGGGTGTGCCGAAGTCGGTGACGTCGAGGCGGCGCCGCATGGCCTCCGGCGCAGTGGAGCGCAGGAACTCCACCACCAGGCTCTGGCCCTGCTGGCGGATGTCGACCCCCACCTGGTTGTTCGGCAGGTTCACCACCACCCGGCCCGCGCCCTCGGGCCCCCGGCGGAAGTCGACGTCGCGCAGGGCGGCCGACTCGTTGTTCAGGCTGGGAGCAAACTGCGTGGCAGGGGCGGCGGCCGCCGGAGCCGCGGCCGTCGCGCTGGGGGCCGCCGTGCCGTTGTCGAGCACGAGCAGCAGCGAGTTGCCCTCGAGACGGGCGGTGTAGTTGCTGGCCTGCCGCAGGTTGAGCACCAGGCGCGAACGGTCCTGCGTCTGGGCGACGTTCACCGAGCGCAGGTTGCCCTGGTTGATCTCCAGGGAGGGACGCCCCATGCCGTTGCGCACGTTGGGCAGGTCGATGGCGATGCGCGGCGGCGCCTGGATGGTGAAGCCGTTCGGCACGGCCGGCAACGGCTGGTCGAGCTCGATGCGCACGACTTCGTTGCCGCCCTGCTGCGAGCTCGTCACGTTCTGGATCACGGCCTGCGCCCATGCGGCGCCCGTGGCGGCCACTCCCCACAAGAGCGCCAAGGCGCCCGTCCGCCACTTCTGCATCATGCGGTTCTCCTGCGTGTTCTTCATCGCGACTTCTCCTGCAGCTGCAGGTTGGTCTGTCGCTCCACCCATTCGCCGGCGGCGTCCTGCACGATCTCGCGCAGGCCGATGTCGGTCTCGGTGATCTTGGTGATGCGGCCGTAGTTCTGGCCGATGTGGTCGCCGACCCGCACGTGGTAGAGCAGGTTGTCGACCTTGAGCAGGCCCAGGGGCCGGCCCTCCTTGCTGACGCTGCCCACCATGGTCATGCTGTCCAGCGGGAAGGCTTCCAGCGGCTCCTTGCGACGGTTGAGCTCGCTGGCCAGCAGCGAACTCGGCTGCCGCGCCTCCTGCTTGACCGCCACCGTCAGCTTCTGGTTGCTGAACGGCTCGACCGCCTCGCCCCCGGCGTACTGCTCGGGGTTGAACTTCTTGGGCGCTTCCAGCGGGGTGACGTTGGGCTTGACCTCGCGGCGCTGCTGCTCCATCCACTCGCGAAGCTCGTCGCTTTCCCCGCTGCAGCCCGACAGCGCCACCAGCGCCAGCAGACCCGGGGCGAACCAGCTCAGTCGGTTCATGGCTTTCCTCCGGCCTTCTTCTTCGCCTGTTCCCGCTCCTTGCGCTGCGCCTCGACTTCGGCGGGATCGAGGTAGCGGTAGGTGCGGGCGGTGGCTTCCATGGCCAGCACGGTGGCGCCGTCCTTGGGCGGCTGCACCGCCAGGTTGTGCAGGGTCACGATGCGCGACAGGTTGGCGATGTCGGCCGCGAAGGAGCCGATGTCGTGATAGCGGCCCGCCACCTTGATCGAGATGGGCAGCTCGGCGTAATAGTCCTTGACCGCGACCTGCCCCGGGCGGAACAGCTCGAACTGCAGGCCGCGCCCCAGGCCAGCCTGGTTGATGTCGGACAGCAGCGCGTCCATTTCGGCCTTGCCGGGCAACTGCTTTTCGAGCTGGGCCACGTACTCCTCGACCTGCAGCTTCTGCTTGCGCAGCTCGTTGAGGTTGACCGCCTGCGCCAGCTTGTTGCGGTACTCCTGCTTGAGCTTGGGCTCCTGGCTGCGCTCGGTCTCGAGGTTGTCCGCGCTGGCGCTGAGCACCAGGAACCACCCCACCACGACCGCCGCAGCGGCGGCAGCCGCAAAGG
>OFDC01001645.1_pt1 | contig 11425 bp, 13 predicted proteins | sample 1520941 | NCBI WGS metagenome assembly OFDC01 (sample SAMEA94258168, study PRJEB24077) | hot springs metagenome | biome: Aquatic biome; feature: Water | place: India | collected 2012-12-06 | depth 5 m | reverse complement strand
CCATCGAGCCGCCGATCACTTCCGCAGCCATCAAGGGTGCGGCGAAGCTCCACTGGAGGACGAAGCCGAGCGAGAGGCCGATGAGGATCTCCTGCGCGGTGATGAGGAGGCCGGAAAGCGTGAACAGGGCAGTCGGTGCGGCGACCGGAGTCCAGGCGCAGATCATCACGGCGACGGCACCGGCAAGGCAGACGCGCAATTGCATCGGCACCGAATTGGCGCCGAACAAGGGGGCGGCAAAGAGCGCCGCACCGATCCGCGTCATCACGAAGATCATGCGCCAGAACTCCGCCTCCAGCGCGCCGAAACCGAAGTGGAGGGCGATCACTTGGCGGGCCTCACTTCCCGGTCTGCGCAATCTGCGCGAAGATATCGACGAGGAAATCGCCGATCAGCCCCATCATCGCGCTGCCCAGCAGCACCAGCACAAGCGCGATGGTGGCAAGCTTGGGGACGAAGGTGAGCGTCTGTTCGTTGATCGAGGTCGCGGCCTGCACCACGCCGACGACGAGGCCGACGGCAAGGCTGGCGAGCAGCACCGGGGCGGCGACCAGCGCCGTGACCCACAGCATGCGATCGGCAAGGGCGAGCAGGGCGGAGGTGTCGTTCATCAGCCGAAGCTCGCCGCGAGGCTGCCCATGAGCAGGGCCCAGCCATCAACGAGGACGAAAAGGAGGAGCTTGAACGGCAGTGAGACCACTGTTGGTGACATCATCATCATGCCGAGGCTCATCAGGACCGAGGAGACGACGAGGTCGATCACAAGGAACGGCAGGAACAGCATGAAGCCGATCTGGAACGCGGTCTTGAGCTCGCTGGTGACGAAGGCGGGGAGGAGGATCGAGAATGGCACGTCGGCGGTGCGGGCAAACTTGGGCGCCTTGGCCATGGTGGCGAACATCTGGAGATCGTGCTCGCGCGTCTGGCGGATCATGAAGGCGTGGAATTCGGTGCCCGCGTTGCCGATCGCCTGCTCGGCGTTGATCGTTCCGGCGGAATAGGGCGCGATGGCGTTTGCGTTCACCTTGTCGAGCGTGGGCGCCATGATGAACAGCGACAGGAACAGCGAAAGGCCGATCAGCACCTGATTGGGCGGCGACTGCTGGAGGCCGAGCGCCTGCCTGAGGATCGCCAGCACCACGAGAATGCGGGTGAAGCTCGTCATCATCAGCACGAGGCTGGGGAGGATCGTGAGCAGCCCCATGATGAGGAGCAGCTGGAGCGACAGAGAGAGGCTGCCGTTCGATTGCGCGCCGGCGATCTGGCCGAAGGCGCGGTCAAGAGCGCCTGGGATGGCGCTGCCGGTGGGGGCGGCAGCGGGGGCGAGATCCGCGGCGTGGGCGGGCAGCGCGAAGGCCAACGCGCCGATGGCGGCGAGTGCGAGGACAGGCTTCAGTTTCACCGGATCAGTCCTCGCCGCCCGCGCGCGCGGGCACTTCAGCTAGGCGGACAAGCCCCTGCTTGGTGGCCGAGACGAGGATCTCGCGTCCGCGGAATTCAAGCACTGCAATGCGCTGACCGGGACCGAGCCACTGCGTTTCGATGATCTTCACCGACTTGGTGGCACCGTTCGGGCTGAAGCGCTGTTCCATGCGGCGTGCGAACTTGAGGCTGGCCCAGGCAAGACCGGCGATCAGCGGCAGGACGACCGCGAGCTTGAGGAGGTACCAAAGCATCAGGCCTGCCCGTCCTGCCCGACCAGCTCGACGATCCGGAGGCCGAAGCGCTCGCCCTGCGCGACCACTTCGCCGCGGGCAATGAGCTTTCCGTTGACCATCACGTCGAGCAGCTCGTCCGTCAGCCGGTCGAGCGTGACCACGCTCTCCTCGGTGAGCGTAAGCACGTCCTTGAGCTTCATTTCGGTGCGGCCGAGCTCGACGGTGAGGCGCACGTCGACGTCCTTGAGGAATTCGAGGCCGCGGGTCTGGAAGGTCATGGGTCTGTCCTGAAAGGTGCCGCCGGGTCAGGCGAGCTGGGTGAGCTGAAGGGCAACGCGGTCGTCGACAGCGCCAACGGTGCCGAGACCGACGAGGCACTCGCCGATGCGCAGGGGCACATTGCGTGCGACCGGCACGGCGAGGACCTGTCCGACTTCGAGCGCCGAAAGCGTGGCAAGCGGGAGCGGCACGTCGACGAGCACGGCGCGCAGGGTGAGCGGCATGTCTGCGAACGGCGGTTCGAGCGGGTCTGCGGGCGTTGCTGTGCGGACGGGCTTGGGCGCGGGGCGGGCGGCGCCGGTCAGATCGGCGAGTGCAGCCATCGGGAAGCCGAGGCGCAAGGTCCATGCGGGCCGCGCCCCTTCACGGATCGTGAAGGTTAGGACGGCGAGCGCGGTGTCTTCCGACATGGCGGCGAGCTCAGCGGTCGAGGCGGCGCGGCGCAGCACGCGGATCGGACCTTCGAGGCCGAGCGTGGCGGCCAGCGGCGGGCCGACCAGCATCTCGATCCGCTGGACCATGAGTTCGGCGGAGAGGGGCAGTTCGCGCGGGAGCGGGGATGGCGCTTCGCCCGGGCCGCCGAACGCACGGTCAAGCAGGCGCAGCACGGTCTCGCCCTCCACGCAGGCCAGCAGCGGTTGGGCATCGGCAATGGCGGCAAGCAGGCCGATGGAAACAAGGCCGGGAGGGGCGAACGCACCGACAGTCAATTCCTCTGGCGCGCTGCAATCCACCACCGCCGCCTCGCCGCCATGGACCGGCGCGAGCGCGAGGCGCAGCTTGCGCGCCAGTTGCTCGCCGGCGCGGGCCAGCAGCGGCAGCAGTTCGGCTGCGGCGGGTGCCGGGCGGAGCAGCGCCGCACTGTGGCGGGCGAGCAGCCGCTGCGCGACGAGAGGGCGTTCGGGCTTCATCGGGCGCTCTACTGGACGATGAAGGTCTTGAAATAGACGGCGTCGACCCCGCCAAAGCCTTCGGTGTCGGTGAGCACCTTGTTGATCGTGGCGACGAGACGCTTCTGCAGCCGGGCCTTGCCTTCGGCGGACTGGACTTCCTCTCCCGGCGTATCGGCGATCGCGGTGAGCAGGGCGGAGCGGATGGCCAGTTCGTGCTTCTGCAGCCACAGGATCACGCGGTAATCGCGGTGGGTGGAGCAGGCGAGGCTGACCTGCACCAGCAAGTCCGAATCCTTGAGATTCGATGTGAAATCATCGGTAAAGCTGAAGTAGGCGGTGCGGTATTCGCTGCCGCCCTCGCCATCGACTTCGTGACCGCCGCCGCCTTCCTCGCCGTGGCCGCCTTCCTTGGGCGCGGGGGCATAGGGGTCTTCCTCGCCCTTGTGGATGAGCTTGGGGTTGTTGTCCTCATGCTCATCGCCATGGCCGCCGCCGCCGATGATCCCGGCTGCGACAAGGCCATAAGCCCCGCCGCCACCAGCGCCGAGCAACGCGACGATCGCACCGATCTTGAGCATCATGCCGCCACCCTTCTTCTTGGGCTTGGCGTCCTTGTCCTTCTTCTCGCTCATCAGGGGTCCTCAGAAACAGGCGTGAAAGGGATCAGGCGAAGATGCCGCCGCCGCGCTCGGTGCGCGGGACGGGCGATCCTGCCGGGTTGGCCGCGGGCTGCCGGATGGCGGGGGGCTGGCGCTGCTGGCTGGAGCCGGGGTCGGAATTGCTGCCGGACTGGCCTTGGGCGAGGCCTTGCTCGCGCGAACCTGGATGCTGACCGGTCGCGGTCGAGCGTGCCGGTTCGGCGACGGCAGCGGCATGTGCGGCAGCGACGGCAGGCGCAAAGGCCGGGTCGGGGCTCGCCATCGCGACCGATAGGCCGGTCGCATCGCTTTCGATCCGCAGCGAGATACGACCAAACTCGCCGTGATGCAGCGCAACTGCAACCGGGCCGCCCTGATCGGCGCCATCGCGCGCACGGGCGATCGAATCGACGAGCTGGTCGAAGCTGAGCGGCTGCGGCGCGGGAGTTGCGGGGGTTTGCAGAGGTGCTGCGGCGGGGGCGCTTCCCGGTTGAGCCAGCGCCAGCGCACCGGCGGTGTCGGGCAGAAGGGCGGGCTTTGCGGCGGGAAGCGCAGCTTCGCTCTCGCCGCGCAGCTTGCGTGTGGCCGGGCGTTCGGAAGTACCTGTCAGCGCCGCCAGTGTCGACGGTTGGGCGCGAGCGGCGATGTCTTGTGCCGCAGCCGGGGTTTTCGAAGCGGTTTCGGGTGGTGGCGCTGCTGGTTCGGCGGGCGCGGCAACGGTGTCGCGTTCGAAAACAAGCTGGGCGGCGGCAAAGGCAGCGGGTTGCGGCGCATTGACCGGGGCAGCCGTCTGCGTGGCCTCGTCCGCGCGCGGGGCGGTCGGCGTTGCGGGGGAGGCGACCTGTCTGGTGGAGGCGGTCCGGGGAGGCTGCGAGGTCGCGGCGGACGCCCGCAATCCGGCGGTCGGTGCCTGCCCCGCAACCGGCAGTGCTGCAAGCAGGGCCGGCAGGGGCGAGGCCGTCTCGGCCGATCGATCCGCTTCCGTCTGGTCGCTTGCTGCCACTGCGGTGTCGGCGGTAGTGTCGGCGGTATCGTCCTTGGGTCCCGCCGCGATCAGCAGTCGAAGTGCGGCAACCGGAGCGGCAAGGCTTTGCCGGATCACCGGCAAGGTCTTGCCGGGCTCCTCGGCAGCCGCCGCCTGATCAACGGAAGCTTCGGCGCCAGTCCGGAGCGGTTCCGGTTTGGTGGTTGCGGCAGGGGCGGACTGTCCGGCGGGCCGCACGTCTTGTGCCAGAAAGGCCGCAAAATCTGACGATTGGCCCCGATCCGTATCGGCATTAGATGCCGCAGGAGCGGTGTCCCGGGCAGGTGCGCGCACCTCTGTACGCGAAAGCGGGATCGGAGCGGGCGCAGTCATCGCGGGGGGCACAGTCCTTGGCGAGCGGTTTGGTTAACGGCTGCTATTCAAGAGGCGTGCCAAGTGGGCTTGCCGGCTTCGCGGGGTGTGCGGTGTCAGCCGATTTGCGGGCGATACGCTGGCGGGCGGCTTCGATGCGGTCGTCGACCGCGGCACGGCGGCGCTCGGCTTCGGCGGCTTCGGCCGCGCGGGTATCGGCGGCCTCGCGCGCGCGGACGAGATCGGCGGCGGTCTGATCCGCGATGCGGGTGAGGCCTGCCACGAACCGCTGCGACTGCCTGAGGTCTGCCCCGGTGGTGGCATCGCGGCGCATGCGATAGGCATCGATCAAAGCGGCCGTCCGCGTCTGGAGATTGGCGACTTGCGCCAGCGCAGCTTCCGCCCGCGCCGCTTCTGCGAGCGCGCTCTGGCGGGCGATGCTGCGCAGTCGTTCGAGGCGGCGCAGGCGCTTGAGCTTGGCCTTCTCGGCGCTCATGCAGCCATCAGTTCGGCGAGTTCAGCAATGCTGCGGTCCATGGGGATCACTTCGCGCTGCGATTGGCTGAGGAACTGGGTGAGCGCGCCGTGCATGGCGATGGCGCGGTCGAGCTGCGGGTCGGCCCCGGCGCGGTAGGCGCCCATCAGGACGAGATCGCGGTTGGCCTCGTAGTTGGCGATCAGCGCGCGAAAAGCGCGGGCGTCGGTCTGGTGGAGCGGATCGACGATGTCGTTCATCACGCGGCTGAGCGAGGCGGCGATGTCGATGGCCGGATACTGGCCGCGCTGGGCGAGATCTCGGCTGAGCACGATGTGGCCGTCGAGAATGGCGCGCGCGGTATCGACGACGGGGTCATCCTGGTTGTCGCCATCCGCGAGCACGGTGTAGAGCCCGGTTACCGAGCCGCCGCTGGCCGCCGAATTGCCCGCGCGCTCGACCAGCTTGGTGATCGTCGCAAGCGCGCTGGGCGGATAGCCGCGCGCGGCACCGGGTTCGCCGAGCAGGAGGGCGATCTCTCGGCCCGCATGCGCGACGCGGGTGAGGCTGTCCATGATCAGCAGCACCTGATGCCCGGCGGCGCGGAAGTATTCGGCCATCGAGGTCGCCAGCATCGCGCCGCGGATGCGCAGGTTTGGCGCGTGGTCCGCAGGGACGGCAACGACCACGGAGCGCGCACGGCGGGGACCGGACATATGCTTCTCTACGAAATCGGAAACTTCGCGGGCGCGCTCGCCGATCAGTCCGACCACGACGATCTCGGCTTCGGTGCCGTGGGCGATCATGTCGAGCAGGACCGACTTGCCGACGCCGGAGCCGGCCATCACGCCGATCCGCTGGCCGACGCCGAAAGTGGTGAGCGCGTTGAGCGCGCGGACGCCGACATCGAACGGTTCCCGCACCGGCGCGCGGTCCAATGCGCTGCCGCGAATACCGCCGGAGGGCCATTCCGCGCGCGCGGCGATGGGCGGGCCGCCGTCGATGGGCAGGCCCTCGCCATCGACGGCGCGGCCGAGGAAGGCTTCGCCGACGGGGAGCATGCCGGGTTTGCCTTCGGGCCGCACACGCGCGCCGGGGCGGAGGAGGACGGTATCGCCGAGCAGCATCATCAGCATGCGTCCGGCGCGAAAGCCGATGGTTTCGGCAAGCAGCGAACCGCCGCCATGCGCGATGCGGCACTGCGCCCCGATGGGCAGCGAAAGACCGCTGACTTCGAGCAGGCCGCCATCGCAGGCGGTGACGAGACCATAGCGACGCGGGGCAAAATCGGGCTGGGCTTCCTCGCAGCGGACGAGGAGGGGGAGAGCAGCGTTCAGCATGAAGACAGCGCGTCAGAGAGCGCGCGGGTCCAGGCGCCGGGGCCATCCTCGACGCCGCCGGCGGTGCCTTCGATGCGCAGCGCACCGCGGTCGAGCGACGGATCGGGTTCGAAATGCCAGTCTTCGGGCAGGCGGGCAGCAAGCAGCGCAAGATCTTCGGGATGGAGGCGGATCACGCGTTCATCTGCCGCGCGCGCAAGCATGCCGGCAGCGGTTTTGACGCGGTCGGCGAGCGCATCGGGATCGATGGCATATTCGCCGAACAGCGGCATGCACAGCGCAAGGACGGTATCACGCAGGCGCGCCTCGAGTTCGCGCGTGAGATCGGCGTCGAGGCGGCCAAACGCGAGTTCAAGTTTGGCGCGGGCGGCATCCTGCTGGGCAAGAGCCTCGCGGAAAGCCGCTTCGGCATCGGCGGCGCCTTGGGCATAACCCGCGGCAAATGCGCGGGTTTCGGGGTCCTCCTCCGGCTCGGGCGGCGGCGGGGCCGGTTCGGGCGGAGCAGCCGCGCCGCGCACGAACCGGCGATCCTCGCGGAAACCGCCGGGCGTGAGGCCCAGCTCGGCCAGCGACAGTACACGCACCGCGCTAGACATAGTCGTCGTCGCCTGCGCCGAATACGATCGTGCCTTCGGCGGCGAGGCGGCGGGCGGCGGTGACCACGGCCTTCTGCGCTTCGACCACTTCGGCCATCTTCATGCGGCCGCGCGCCTCGATCTCGTCGCGCACCCCTTCCGCCGCGCGGCTCGACATCGCGCGGAAGAAGCATTCGCGGGTTTCCGGCGCGATGCCCTTGAGCGCGGCGATGAGCGTATCGGAATCCACCTCGCGCAGCAGCGAGCCCATGGATTTCTCGTCGAGCACGAACAAGTGCTCGAACTTGAACATCTCGTTCTCGATGGCCTTGGCGAGCTGCCGGTCCTGCTTGGCGATCTCGGGCATCACGCGCTTCTCGACCGCGCGGACCGAGGCATTGATGATGTCCGCCGCCTCGCGCGGGCCGCCCATGGTGAGCGCGGCGCTGCCGTGGCATTCGGTGATGCGCCGGGCGAGGAGGTCTTCGAGCATCGCGATCGCCTCCGGCGCGACGGGGCCAAGCGTGGCGATGCGCTGGATCACTTGCGGCTGGAGCGGCTCGGGCAGGGCATGGAGCACGCCCGCCGCGACATCGGGATCGAGCTGGACAAGCAGCACGGCGAGCGCCTGCGGATGTTCGCCCTGCACCAGCGGCACCAGCGCATGGGGCGTGAGCCAGCGTGCGAGTTCAAGGCTGGAGCCGGGGCGCGGCGCATCGGGGGCGATGCGCTGCATGAGGTTGTCCGCCTTGAAATCGCCGACAGCGCTGGTCATCAGCTGGCGCACCTGATTGACGCGATCAGTGGCGCCGATGGTGACGGCAGCGGCATTGTCGACGAAGCCCTGCAGTGCCTGCGTGATCGCATCGGCGTCGATCTCGCCGATCTCGCACATCTTCGCGCCGAGCAGCCGCAGCTCGGCGGGTTCGAGCTGGGAAAGCAGCGTGGTGGCGAGCTGATCATCGAGCAGCATCATCATGACTGCGGCACGAGTGGGGCCGCTGATCTCGGGTGGGGCCTCGGTGGTCATTCCAGTCCCTCGGGCGCGGGTTCGTTGAGGAGCTGGCGCAGCGCGTTGAGCGCCGAATCCGGCTGTTCGACGACGATGCGCTGGGCGACGCCGACCTGGCGGCTGAGCGCTTCGGGATCGATTTCGCCGGTTTCGGGATCGATGATCGGCTCGATCTGCTGGATTTTCTTGCGGCGGCGGCGGACGGGCACTTCCTCACCGTTCTCGTCGATCTCGGTGGCTTCGCCGGCTTCATTCTCGGCGGATTCCTCATTGTCCTTGACGACAACGGGCGCGGGATCGCGCTTGAGCGCCTTGATCAGCGGGCGCACGCCGAGCAGCAGGGTGAGCAGCACCGCAAGCAGCGCGACGACATTGCGCACGATCATCGCGAACCACGGCGTTTCCCAGAAGGCGGGCGGGGTGACCGCGACCGGACTGAAACTGCGCACGACCACCGCGACCTGATCGCCCCTCGCGGTATCCGCGCCGACCGCAGCCGCGACGAGCTGCTTGATCTGGTCGATCTCGGCGGGCTTGGCCTTGGCCATGATCGCGCCGGACAGCGCGACGGCGACGGAGAGCCGCTTGATCTTGCCGGGCGTCTGGTTGGTGACGGCGACTTCGCGGCCGAGTTCATAGGTGCGCGCGGAGGAGCTTTCGCCGGCGGCTGGCGCGGCACTCGGGGACGGAGTCGGAGCGGGCGTCGGCTGCGCGCCGGGGGCGCCGGGCTGGGCGGTGGTCGGCGGCGGCGGCGTATTGGAGAGCACGCCGGGGACTCCGACTGCGGCGGCCGTACCGCCGCCCTGCGAGGCGGACTGCGTCTCCGAGCGCACCACGCCCTGCTTGTCATAGCTTTCGCGCGCGGAGGTGAGCTGGTCCATGTCGAGCTCGACCTGGATCTCGCTGGAGAAATTGCCCTCGCCGAGCATGGGGGTGAGCAGCTGCGAGACCTGCGTGCGCAGCTTTTCTTCCATGCGCGATTGCAGATCGAGCCGGTCGGTATCGCCGTCCTTGCCCGAGGAGAGCAGGCGTCCGTGTTGATCGATCACCTTGACGGCATCGACCGACAAGGATGGCACCGAGCCGGCGACGAGATTGACGATGGCGCTGACCTGGCTGTCCGCGAGTTGCCGCCCGCGTGCAAGCTTGACCATGACCGAGGCGGTGGGGGCGGCATTGTCGCGGACGAATACGGACTTTTCCGGTTCGGCGAGGTGGACGCGGACAGCCTCTACGCCATCGATCTGCATGATCGTGAGTTCAAGCTCGCGCTCGCGCGCGGCAAGCAGTCGCTCGCCTTCGAGCGTGCGGCTTGCGCCCATCGGCAGCTTGTCGAGCATCTGCGGGCCGGTTTCGGGCGTCGCGATCGCGCCATCGGAGGCGGCGACCATGCGCGCTTTGTAGAGATCGTTCTCGCCGACCGAGACGGCGCCGGTCGAATTGTCGATGGAGTACGCGATCGAGGCCTTGTCGAGCGCGGCGACGACTTGCGCGCGCTCGCTGTCGCTGAGATCGCTGTAGAGCACGCGCTGGGGCGCGGGAGCCATCGTCATGTAGAGCAGCGCGGTCAGGCCCGCGGCGGACACGCCAGCGAACCACGGCAGCGCGCGGCGCACCGGTGGTTGGCCGATGAATGCACCGGCACGCGCCATCATGCTGCCGCCCGCCGGATCGGTGAGCGGGGCGAAGACAGACAGACTGGGGCTAGCTGGATCGGCCATTTATCAGACCCCCATCCTCATGATGTCCTGATAGGCGGTGAGCAGCTTGTTGCGCACCTGCAGCGTGGCTTCGAACGCGACGCCGGCTTCCTGCCGCGCGAGCATGACCTTGGCGATGTCGGTGACTTCGCCCTTGTCGTAGCCTTCGCTCAGCTTCGAGGCGTTCTCCTGAACCGCGTTGACGTTGTCGAGCGCGGATTTGAGCGCCGAGGTGAAGCCATTTGCTGGGGCTTCAGGAACCGCTTCGGCCGCGCCCGAGGCAGGCGTACGGACTTGCTGGAGGAGCTGCGAGCGATCGATGATCTGCTGGCGCAGCGCCATGATCTGCTGGAGCCCTCCGGCTCCTCCGCCAATCCCCCCAACTCCGCTCATCGCCGGCTACCTGCCACGGCGATGCCGTTCTCGCGGAATTCGGCGAGGCGGTAGCGCAAGGTGCGTTCGGAAATGCCGAGCTTGCGCGCGGCGGCGACACGGCTGCCGCCGCAGCTGTCGAGCGCGGCGAGGATCGCGCGGGTTTCCGAGAGCTGGACGATGTTGGAAAGCTTGCCACCTGGGATGGTGCCGGCATTCAGCGGCACGACATCGGCAGGGGTGCTCTCACCGGCAGCGCGCACCGGGCGGTCGAACACCACGTGCTGCAGGCCGATTTCGGCCGCATCGCCCGCCAGCAGCAGCGCGCGGCGCATGACGTTTTCGAGCTCGCGCACATTGCCCGGCCAGGCGTGCGCCTCAAGCATGGCCAGCGCGGCCTCGCTGATCCACGGCACCGCCCGGCCCTGAGGGACATGGCGCAGCACCATGGCGAAGGCCAGCGGGGCGATATCGGCCGGGCGGTCGCGCAGCGCGCTGAGTTCGAGCGGGAAGACGTTGAGGCGGTAGAAGAGATCGGCGCGGAAGCGGCCTTCCTCGACTTCGCTGGGCAGGTCGCGGTTGGCGCAGGCAATCACGCGGACGTCGACCTTGACCGGCTTGGTCGCGCCGATGGGAACGACTTCGCCTTCCTGCAGCACGCGCAGCAGCTTGGCCTGCAGCGCCAGCGGCATCTCGGCGATCTCGTCGAGCAGCAAGGTGCCGCCGTGGGCAGCGCGGAAGAAGCCTTCCGAGGCGGCGTTGGCGCCGGTGAACGCACCCTTCTGGTGGCCGAACAGCATCGCCTCGAGCATGGTCTCGGGCATCGCGGCGCAGTTGATCGCGATGAAGGGGGCAGCGGCGCGGGGCGAGCGCATGTGGATGAAGCGGCTCAGCACTTCCTTGCCGGTCCCGGTCGGGCCGTTGATGAGGACCGGGATCTCGGCTCCGGCAAGGCGTTCGGCCAGCGCGAGGACCGAGAGCGTTTCGGGATCGGCGGCGACGGGGCTGCCGGCAGGAGCGGCGCAGGCGACCAGCGCGGCAAGCACCGCGGGATCGGCGCTGTCGGCATAGGCCAGATCGTGGCGGCCGCCGTGGCTGCGGGTGATGGTATTGGCGGCGCTGCGCGAAAGCAGCACGGTGCGATCGA
>OFDC01001644.1_pt1 | contig 11436 bp, 7 predicted proteins | sample 1520941 | NCBI WGS metagenome assembly OFDC01 (sample SAMEA94258168, study PRJEB24077) | hot springs metagenome | biome: Aquatic biome; feature: Water | place: India | collected 2012-12-06 | depth 5 m | reverse complement strand
CACCGCGCCGCTGCAGCGCCTGCGCCACCTGGTGCTGGCCGGCGACATCCGCGAGCGCGCCGGCCGCTTCGACGAGGCGGTGCGCTGGTACCTGCAGGCCCTGGCCCTGGCCGACGCGCACGCGCCCGACTGGCTGCGGTCCGACGTGCGCAGCAGCTTTGCCTATGTGCTGCACCAAGCCGGTCAGAAGGACCGCGCCGAGCCCCTGACGCGCGAAGCGCTGCAGCTGGCCGCACAGGCCGGCGACGAGATGGCGCTGTCACGGTCGCGCACGACCGAGGCCGTGCTGCTGTCCGGCCAGCAGCAGGACGAGCGGGAGCTGCGCGCCCTGGGCGCGGCCATCGAGCATGCGCGACGCGCCGGCGCCCGTCGGCAGGAGACGCTGGCCCTGGCCAACATCGCCGACTACTACCTGCAGCGCGGCGAGTACGCCACGTCGCTGGCGATGTCGCAACGCGCCCTGCCGCTGGCACGCGAGCTGCGCATGTCGACGTCAGAAAGCCTGGCCCTGACCAACATGGGGCTGGCGATGATCGGACTGCAGCGCAAGGAGGAGGGCCTGCGCCACTTGCAAGCCTCGCTGGCGATCGAGGAACGCACCGGCACGCCCGCGAACGTGGCGATCACCTACCGGGAGATGGGTCAGTACCTGGAGCGGGCGGGCGAGTTCGGCGACGCCTACGAGGCCTACCGGCACTACCGCAAGCTGGCCGACGAGGTGTTCCGGCAGGAGCAGCAGGAGGCCATCCTGGAACTGCAGGAACGCTACGACAACGAGCGCCGCGCGCGCGACCTGGAACTGCTCAACCGCCAGAACCGGTTGAAGGACGAGCAGCTGCGCCAGCGCGAACTGCAGCAGCGGGTGTGGGCGAGCGCCGCCGCGCTCGGCGTGCTGAGCGTGAGCGTGATCGCGCTGCTGCTGCAGCGGGTGAGGCGCGCCAACCGCCAGCTGGCCAGCGCCAACGAGCAGCTGAAGGTCCTCAGCGAGCGCGACCCCCTCACCGGCCTGGCCAACCGGCGCCATCTGCAGCAGGTGATGAAGCTGCAGTCGGCGGGCAGCGGCATCGAAGGCACCGTCTATCTTCTGGACATCGACCATTTCAAGCAGATCAACGACCACCGGGGCCATGCGGCGGGGGACTCGGTGCTGGTGGAGATCGCGCGGCGGCTGCGGTCCACCCTGCGCGAGGAAGACCTCATCGTGCGCTGGGGCGGCGAGGAGTTCCTGGTGGTGGTGCAGCAGCTGGCGCCGGACCGCGTCGAGGCCCTGGCCGAGAGGCTGCTGCAGGCAGCGGCCGGCAGCACAGTGACGTCCGAGGACGGCCCCGTGCCCGTGAGCGTGTCCATCGGCTTCGCCACCTTCCCGCTCGAGCCGGCGGGCGTTGTCCTGCGGTGGGAGCAGGCCATCGAACTGGTGGACACCGCGCTCTACCTCGCCAAGACCCACGGCCGCAACCGGGCCTATGGCATCCGGCTCATGCAGGCGCGCAGCGCCGAGCAGGCCCTGGCGATGGGCCGCAGGCTGGAGCAGCACTGGCAGGCCGGGGAGGTGGCGCTGACGCTGCTGCAGGGACCGCCCCTGCCGACACCGGAGAAGGCGGCATGAGCGGGCGGTCGCCCGTGGACGCGTTCGTGCTGGGCGTGACGCTCGCCGTCACGCTCGCCGTCACGCTCGCCGGATGGACAGCCGTCGCGGCCGCGCCTGCAGTGACCGTGGCACCGCCGGCCTCGGCTCCCGAGCCGTCGCTGCCGGTGCAACCCCTGCCTGCGCCCGACCTGGACGCGCTGGTGCAGCTTGGCGAGGACCAGCCGAGGCTCGCGCTGGAGCGCTTGCAGGCGTCCCGGCCGGCCGACGCGGATGCGACCGCCCTGCGGCGGTGGCGCCTGGCGCTGGGCCTGGTGCAGGCGCGCGACGAGCGGCAGGCCGAAGCGCAGGCCAGCGCCGCCTGGCTGGCCGAACAGTCGCAGCGCCACGACGACCCGCTCGCCCGCGTCGATGCCGAGCTCGTGCTGGCGGTGCTGGCGGAGACACAGGGTCGCAATGTCGCGGCGGGCGAGCATGCGCAATCGGCCGCCGACCACTACGAGCAACTGTGCGGCGCCGCCGCCGCCGCACCGCATTCCGCCTGCGACGCCCGGCAACGCTGGCGAGCCCTCATGACCGGCGCGCTGAGCGCCGGCACGCGAGGGGTGCTGGCCGAGCAGCGGCGTCTGGCGGAGGCCGCGCTGGCGATCGCCCGCAGCCTGCGAGATGCGGCGCGCGAGGTGCGCAGCCTCACGGCCCTGGCGAACTCCCTCACCCGCGACGGCCAGCCCGACGCTGCAGCAAGGCTGCTGGTGCAGGCGCAGCGGATCGCCGAACTGAACGACAGCGCCGAGATGCTGGCACGGGTGCGCTTCGGGCAAGGGTGGGCCGCCCGCGCGCGCGGCGACCACGCGGCCGCCCTGCGTGCCCTGGAGGATGCCCAAGGCCTGGCGCGGCGCGCCGGCGCAGGTCGCCTGCAGGCTCAGGCGCTGCTGGGGCTGAGCGATCTGCTCATCCACGAGGGACGCCCTGCCGAGGCCCTGGGGCACGTGGAGTCGGCGCTGGCCTTGCTGCGCAGCACCCGCGACCGCCGTCTCGAACGCGGGCTGCTGCACAACGCGGCCCTGGCCCGGCTCAGCCTGCGCCAGGTGGCGCCGGCCAAGGCCGATGTCGAGCGGCTGCTCGCGCTGTGGCAGGAGGGCGGCGAAGGCGACCTGGCGACCGTGCTGCGGGAGCTGAGCGATGCCCTGGCCTCCGCAGGCGATGCGGCGGGGGCGCTGTCGCTCTACCACCGGGAGCGGGCGCTGGCCGAGCAGCTGAAGGCGCGCAACCGGCAGTCGGCAGTGCGGGAGCTCCAGGTGCGCTACGACCGAGAGGTGCAGCAGCGCCACATTGAGCTGCTGGAGCGCGACAGCGCATTGAAGACGGCCGAGCTGGCCAACCGCGACCTGATGCGCCTGGTCTGGGGTCTGCTGGCGGCGACGCTGGCCGTGGCGGCCGCCTTCGCGGTGCTGGTGTACCTGCGCGTGCGCGAGACCCAGCGTCAGCTGGAGCGCAGCCAGGCCGCCCTGCGGGTGCAGAGCGAGCGTGACGCGCTCACCGGGCTGGCCAACCGGCGCGGCTTCCAGGCCGCGATGCGTCAGTGCGGCGGACTGCAGGCCTTCGAAGGCGGCCTGCTGCTGCTGGACATCGACCACTTCAAGCAGGTCAACGACCGCCACGGCCATGCCGCTGGGGACGAGGTGCTGGTGGAGGTCGCCCGGCGCGTGCAGGCCGCGGTGCGCAGCGGCGACCTCGTGGTGCGCTGGGGCGGCGAGGAGTTCCTGGTGTTCGCCCCCGGCCTGGACGACAGCGGGGTGCAGGCGCTGTCCCAGCGGCTGCTGCGCAGCATGAGTGCGCAGCCGGTGGACCTGGACGGCCAGGAACTGCGCGTGACCGCCTCCATCGGGCACGCCCGCTTCCCCCTGCCGCCGGGCCGCGTCGCGCTGTCGTGGGAACGGGCCCTGAACTTCGTCGACATGGCGCTCTACACCGCCAAGAGCCTGGGCCGCAACCGCGCCGTGGGCATCAGCCGGGTGGTGGCAGACGACGCTGCGGCACTGCGCGCGGCGGAGAGCGACTTCGAGAGCGCCTGCAGGGCCGGACGGGTCACCGTGACGGTCACCGAAGGGCCCTGAGCCACACGGGCCTGCCGCCTCGCCTGCGATCATCCCGCCATGGCCACCCGCAAGAAGGCAGCCCCCCCACCGGACGAGGAGGGCCCGCACCTGCTGCGCGCAGGCATGCCGACCCGGCTGCTGCCCTTCGACTGGCCCTTCCTCTACAGCGTGCTGCCCAACCGCGACCTCGTGCTCAACAAGCGCCTGCCGCCTTCGCCGCGTCAGGGCGCCCGGGGAACGGGCGCGGGCGCGGGCGCGGGCCCGGGTCCGGATTCGGGTTCGGGCCCGGAAGGCCCCTCGGCCGGCAGCAGGATCGAGAAGCAGGAGCCCTGACCCGGCGCGCTTTCCAGCGCCAGCTCCCCGCCCATGCGGTGCACGAGGCCGCGGCTGATGACCAGTCCGATGCCCGAGCCCTCGATGCGGGTGGCCTCCGCCCCGAGCCGGTTGAACGGCTCGAACAGGTGGCGCCGCTGGTCCTCGCTCAGTCCGGGCCCGGTGTCGGCGACATCGATCCGCACGCGACCGTCCGGCAGGTCGCGCCAGCCCAGGCGCACCTCGCCACCGCGGTGGTTGTACTTGACCGCATTGCTGAGCAGGTTGACCAGCACCTGCCGCAGCCGGTGCGCGTCGGCCCACACGTGCGCGTCGTCCAGGTGTCCGTCGCCGTCCGAGACGGGCAGCTGCATGCGCACGCCCGCCTCATCGGCGGCGGGCTGCAGCAGAGCGACCGCCTCGCCGACCACCTCGGCCACCCGCACGGGCGCGGAACGCAGGCTGAGCACGCCTTCCTCGATGCGGGACAGATCCAGCACGTCGTTGATCATCGCCAGCAGGTGGCGGCCTGCCTGCTCGATGTGCTGCACCCGCGTCTGCTGCCGGGCGGTGAGGGACTCCTGTCCGTCCATGCGCAGCAGCTGGGCGAAGCCGAGCACGGCGTTCAGCGGGGTGCGCAGTTCGTGGCTCATGCGCGAGAGGAACTCCGTCTTCGCGCGGTTCGCCCGCTGCGCCGCCTCGGCTGCCACGCGAATCTGTTCCAGCTGGCGGCGCTCGCCGATGTCCTGCAGCGTCGACAGGACCAGCTGGGGCCGGCCGGCGTCGTCGCGCAGCAGGGCCACCGTCAGGCAGGTCCACACCACCGAGCCATCGGGACGCAGGAAGCGCTTCTCCAACTCGTAGCGTGCCAGTCGGCCGTCGGCCAGCTGCTGCATCAGCGCCAGGTCCGCCGCGATGTCGTCGGGGTGGGTGAGGTCCTGCCAGCGCAGGCCGCGCAGCTCGTCCGCGCTGCGCCCGAGGATGGCGCACTGGTGGGCGTTCACCGCGAGGTAACGGCCGTCCAGCCCGACATGCGCGAGGCCGATGCCCGCGTGCTCGAACGTGGTGCGGTACAGCGCCTCGCTGACGCGCAGGGCCTCGACCGCACTCTGGCGCTCGCGCTCCAGCTGCACCTGGCCCATGATGGAGCCGACGGTGGCGAACAGTGGCTGAAGGCCGTCCAGCAGGGCCTGGTCATAGCCGCCCGGGCGATTCGCCAGGCCCACCTGGCCGACCAGGGTGCCGCCTTGGAACAGGGGCACGCCGAGGAAGGCGTCGAGCGCAGGGTGCCCCTTGGGCAGGCCGCAGCGCCGCGGGTCGGACGCCGGGTCGTTGGCGATCACGGGTTCCCCCGTGCTCAGCACCACGCCGAACAGGCTGTCGAGGTTGCGGAAGTCCAGGCCCTCGGCACGTCGTGCCTCCACCAGCTGCCGGGTGGCCTCGTCCCAGGCGATGTTGGTCAGGGTGAAGGTCTTGAGGTAGGGCCTGCCGCCCTCGTCGTGGCGGACCTCGCCGATGAACCCGTACTCGCTGTCGGTCAGGGCCAGCAGCTCGGGCAGCAGCGCGTCGAACACCTCACGGGCGCCGGTGCCGCGGATGTATCGCGACTGCAGCCGCGTGATGATGGCGCCGAGGTCGAGCGGGACGTGCTGGAGGCGTTCGGTCATGGGCAGCAGACGGGGCAGCCCCGATCGTCCTGCAAAAACCCGTCGCTGTCTTTGACCTCGGCCCCGGGCGCGCGGCCGACTCAGGAGGCGTCGTCGCCCTGGTCCAGCTGTTCGCGCACCTTGTCGACCGCCCTGGACACCAGCGCCTCCTCCAGAGGCACCTGGGGCGCCACGCGCGCGATCACCTCCTCCACCGCCTGCTCGCCGGACAGCACGGCGTACGCGACGGCCGAGAGCGCACACACGCTGCGCCGTTGCGGATGCGGCGGCAGATCGCCGCCGGCCTGCACCCCGATGTGGTGCCGCACGCTGGTCACCGCTGCGGCGCCCAGCCCCCAGCTCTCGCACAGCGCCGCGCCCAGGGCGTCGTGGCTGACGCCGAAGCCGACCACCTCCAGCTGCGCCAGCTCGGTGTCGCTGGTCGCCGCGCGCAGCATGGAGTGGTAGTGGTCGCGTGCGTGCCGGAACAGCACCGCCTTGCCGCATTCCTCGAACAGGCCGGCCGAGTGGGCCGCCCAGGCATCCACCCCCAGCTGCTGCGCCAGGCGGCCCATCAGCAGGCCGCGCCGCGCCGAGCGCTCCCACAGCGGTTCCAGTTCGCCCGCCTGCGGGAAGGCCGCGCGCAGGCCCATCTCGAAGGTGATGGCGGCGACCTCGCGCATGCCGAGGTAGGTGACCGCCTGTTGCACGCTCTGCACGCGGCCCTTCAGGCCGTACAGCGACGAATTGACCGCCTTCAGGACGGCGGCGGCCAGTGCCATGTCGTGTTCGATGAGGGCCGAGACGGCGCGCAAGTCGATGTCCTCCTCGGCCAGCAGCAAGGAAAGCTTGACCAAGGCGTCCGGCTGGGCCGGGATGTCGATGTCCAGGGTGCGCAGTTCGGGATGCACGGGCATGGCCGACCCTCCAGGTGGAGCGGGCATCGTACGCCGCCGGCGCCGTCCCTAAGCGCGGAAAAGGCCGTCGTATCCGGTCTTCAGGATCAGCAGGCTGACCACCGCGATGAACACCACGCGCACGAAGCCCGAGCCGTGCTTGAGCGCCAGACGGGTGCCGAGCAGGCTGCCGGCCACGTTGGCCACCGCCATCGCCAGTGCGAGGTGCCACCACACGTGGCCCTTGCTGGCGAACAGCACGAGCGCCGCGACGTTGGTGGAGGTGTTGAGCAGCTTGGCGCTGGCCGACGCGTGCAGGAAGTCGTAGCCCAGCAGGCGCACGAACAGGAACACGAAGAAACTGCCCGTCCCAGGCCCGAAGAAGCCGTCGTAGAAGCCCACCACGCCGCCGAGTGCCGCCGCCACCACCGCCTCCCGTGCGCCGGCGAAGCGGGGGGCATGGGTCCGCCCCAGGTCCTTGCGCTTGAGCGTGTACAGCAGCACCGCCAGCAGCACGAAGGGCAGCGCCTTGCGCAGGCCCTCTGCGCTGACGAGGGTGACGGTCCAGGCCCCGGCAAAGCTTCCGACCAGCGCCGCCACCACGGCCGGCCACAGCGCATGCCAGTTCAAGGTGACGCGGCGGGCGTACTGCACCGTGGCCCAGGCCGTGCCCCAGACCGCCGCGCCCTTGTTGGTGCCCATCAGGGTGGCGGGGGCGCCTTGTGGGTAGATGCTGAACAGCGCCGGCAGCAGCACCAGGCCGCCGCCGCCGACGATCGCGTCGATGAAACCCGCGACGCCGGAGGCGAGTGCGGCCAGGAACAGCTCGAGCATGCGAAGGCGAACAGGAAAGGCAGACAGCAGGGGGCGGAAAGAAAAAGGCACCCGCTAGCGGGTGCCCTGGAATTCTGTCATCGCCGCCGATGTGATTGATGGCGTGGGCGGCGATGCAATGTTGTTCGAGTTGCTGCTTGTCTCCTCAGTCCCCCGTCCGGTCGGTGGCCCTGCCTGAGCAGGCCCGCCGCCGCGAGTGAGCGCACTCTATGGGTGCACCACGGGCACGTCATCAGTGCTTTCCCGTGTTCATACCCTGTTGGAACCCCCCATTCGTGCCCCACAAAGGCGCATTGCGCCCGGGGCGAAGGCTGTCGCCCCGCCGGCGCGCCTTCAGGCCGGCACCGCGGCGCGCCGCGGCGCGGGTTCGGCCACCCGCTGCTCCTGAAGGATCCATTCGGCGGCCCGTTCCGCGATCATCAGCGTGGGGGAATTGGTGTTGCCGCTGGTGATGGTGGGCATCACGCTCGCGTCCACCACCCGCAGCCCCGACACCCCGATCACCCGCAGGCGGCTGTCGACCACCGCCTGCCCGTCGTCGTCGCGGCCCATCCGGCAGGTGCCCACGGGATGGAAGATGGTGGTGGCGATGTCGCCGGCCAAGCGCGCGAGTTCCTCGTCGGTCTGGTACTGCAGGCCGGGCTTGAGCTCCTGCGGCTTGAACGGCTGCAGCGCTGGCTGCGACACGATGCGCCGGGTGAGCCGCAGCGAATCGGCCGCGACCCGGCGATCCGCGTCAGTGGACAGGTAGTTCGCCCGGATCACCGGCGCGGCATCGTGCTTCGGCGAGGTGATGCGCACGTGACCACGGCTGGTGGGGTTGAGGTTGCACACGCTGGCGGTGAAGGCGTTGAACGGATGCAGCGGCTCGCCAAAGGCCTCCAGCGACAGCGGCTGCACGTGGTACTCCACGTTCGGCCATTCGTGCTCGGGCGAGCTGCGGGTGAACGCGCCCAGCTGCGAAGGCGCCATGCTCATCGGGCCGCTGCGCGACAGCGCGTACTGCAGGCCGATCATGGCCTTGCCGATCCAGCGCCGGGTCATCGTGTTGAGCGTCTTCACCCCTTCGACGGTGTAGACCGCCCGGATCTGCAGGTGGTCCTGCAGGTTCTCGCCGACGCCCGGACGGTGCAGCAGCACCGGCACGCCGTGGCGCTGCAGCAGCTCGCCCGGGCCGATGCCGGACAACTGCAGCACCTGGGGCGAGCCCACGGCGCCAGCGGCCAGCACCACCTCGCGCTGGGCGCGCACCGTCTCCACCCCCGTGGGCGTGACCACCTCCGCGCCCACGCAGCGCGGACGGCCGTCCTCCCCGGGCTCGAACAGCAGGCGTTGCACATGCGCGCCGGTCCACATCTCGAAGTTGGGTCGGCCGTAGCAGGTCGGTCGCAGGAAGGCCTTGGCGGCGTTCCAGCGCCAGCCGTTGCGCTGGTTGACCTCGAAGTAGCCCACGCCTTCGTTGTTGCCGCCGTTGAAGTCGGCGGTCGCCGGGATGCCGGCCTGCTGGGCGGCCTGGGAGAAGGCATCCAGGATGTCCCAGCGCAGTCGCTGCTTCTCCACCCGCCATTCGCCGCCGTGGCCGTGCAGGCGCGCGAAACCGGCGTCGGCGGTCTCGGGCTTGTCCAGACGCCAGTGGTCCTCGTGCTTGCGGAAGTACGGCAGGCACTGCTCCCAGCGCCAGTTGGCGTCGCCCACCTCGCGGGCCCAGGCGTCGTAGTCGCGCGACTGCCCGCGCATGTAGATCATCCCGTTGATGCTGGAGCAGCCGCCCAGCACCTTGCCGCGCGGATAGCGCAGGCTGCGGCCGTTCAGGCCGGGGTCCGCGTCGGTCTGGAACAGCCAGTCGGTGCGCGGGTTGCCGATGCAGTAGAGGTAGCCCACCGGGATGTGGATCCAGTGGTAGTCGTCCCGCCCGCCGGCCTCCAGCAGCAGCACTCTGTGCCGCGGGTTGGCGCTGAGCCGGTTGGCCAGCAGGCAGCCGGCGGTGCCGGCGCCCACGATCACATAGTCGAAAGTGCTGCTCGCGGTGTCCATCGGCCGATCCTAAGCCGGCCGGCTGACGCACGCTGTCAGGGTCGTTACTGCACCCCGCGCGCGCGGTCGGCCTTGAACTGCGCGCGGAAGGCGTCGAAGCGCCCGGCGTCCAGCGCGTCGCGCACCTCCTGCATCAGGTGCAGGTAGTAGTGCAGGTTGTGGATGCTGGTGAGCATCGGCCCCAGCATCTCGCCGCAGCGGTCGAGGTGGTGCAGGTAGGCGCGGCTGAAGCCGCGGCAGGTGGTGCAGCCGCAGCTGTCGTCGATGGGGCGCTCGTCGGTCTTGTAGCGGGCGTTGCGCAGGCGCAGGTCGCCGTAGCGGGTGAAGAGGTGGCCGTTGCGGGCGTTGCGGGTGGGCATGACGCAGTCGAACATGTCGACGCCGCTGGCCACGCCCTCGACCAGGTCTTCCGGCGTGCCCACGCCCATCAGGTAGCGCGGCTTGTGGGCGGGCAGCCGCTGCGGCGTGTGCGCCATGATGCGCAGCATGTCCTCCTTGGGCTCGCCCACGCTGACCCCGCCCACTGCGTAGCCGGGCAGGTCCAGCTCCACTAGCGCGGCCAGGGACTCCTCGCGCAGGTGCTCGAACATGCCGCCCTGCACGATGCCGAACAATGCGTTGGGGTTCTGCAATCGCTCGAACTCCGCGATGCAGCGCCGCGCCCATCGCAGGCTCAGCTCCATCGACGACCGCGCCTCGCGCTCGGTCGTGAGGCGGCCCTTGGTCTCATAGGGCGTGCACTCGTCGAACTGCATGACGATGTCGGAGTTCAGCACCGTCTGGATCTGCATGCTGGTCTCCGGCGTCAGGAACAGTCGGTCGCCGTTGACCGGGGAGGCGAACTTCACGCCCTCCTCGCTGATCTTGCGCATCTCGCCCAGGCTCCACACCTGGAAGCCGCCGGAGTCGGTGAGGATGGGCTTGTGCCAGCCCTCGAAGCGGTGCAGTCCGCCGAACTGGCGCAGCACCTCCAGGCCGGGGCGCAGCCAGAGGTGGAAGGTGTTGCCAAGGATGATCTGCGCGCCCATGTCCAGCAGCGACTGGGGCATCACCCCCTTGACCGTGCCATAGGTGCCCACGGGCATGAAGATCGGCGTCTCGACCACGCCATGGTTGAGGGTGAGGCGACCGCGCCGGGCCAGGCCCTCGGTCTTCAGGAGTTCGAACTGCAGCATCCCCCGTATTGTCGGCCTCATCGGTAGAGCACTTGCGAGGTGAAGCGCACCTTGACGTCGCGGTCGGCGACGACGGAGGCCACGTGGTGCTCGGGCAGCAGGGAGGTGTCGCGGCGGATCGGGGTCTGCAGGGCATCGCCCCGCCGGTTGGTGAGGCAGGCCACCAGCGGGGCATTGGCGGCGGCGCCCAGGCGCAGCACGACCGCCACCTCGCCGGAGGCAAGCCGGACGTGGCAGCCGGGCGGGTACAGGCCCATCGCCTTGAGCAGCGCCAGGGCCAGGGGATCCTTGGCGTGATGGGCGAAGAGGTCTCGAGCGGCCAGGGCCGGCGAGGCGACGATGGTGTCGGGCCGCATGGCGATGCGCAGGGTGTAGCCATCGACCAGGCGCAGCAGGCGGGCTTCCTCGCCGACTTCGTCTGGTTGTCCTGCGGGTGGCGCGTGATGCTGGCCCACGATGCGAAGCCACAGCGACGCCTCCAGCCCGGCGTCGGCCAGCCCGGCGTCGGCCAGCAGCCGCAGGCTGTCCTGCACATGCTGGTCGACCCGCTCGCGCTGGGCAGGGGTCAGCGGGTGGGTCGAGCCCGCCAGGCGGGACTGCAGTTCCGCGATCGACAGATTCATCGTCAATGCGGCGCACATCAGTGCGTCCCGGCGCCCAGGGTCCCACCCGAGCCGCGCCGTCACCACGGCGCACGCCACGGCTGCATGCACCGAGTGCAGGGCGCCGAAGTGCAGGCCCGGGTCGCGCGCGCTGCGCAGCGCCAGGTACAGCAGCAGGTCGGGATCGCGCTGCGTCATGTCGACGATCTGCGCCGTCAGCATCGATTCCAGCAGGCCGACCGCCGCCATGGTG
>OFDC01001643.1_pt1 | contig 11450 bp, 8 predicted proteins | sample 1520941 | NCBI WGS metagenome assembly OFDC01 (sample SAMEA94258168, study PRJEB24077) | hot springs metagenome | biome: Aquatic biome; feature: Water | place: India | collected 2012-12-06 | depth 5 m | reverse complement strand
TCTTGCCCTTGCCCTCATCGCCCCACTGGGCGCCGATCACGGTGACGTTGGCCATTATGTTCCTTATGCGTTGGCGAAACCGGGCGGGGGCCTAGGCGGTTGGCGGGATTTGGGCAAGGGCATCGGCGCGAAGGATTTGGCGGGGTGACGCGTTGGACTGTCTGAAACCCACTCAAGGAGCCCGCCCCCATGAACACCGCCACCAAAGCCCTGATCGCCGCCGGAACGCTGGCGCTGCTCGCCACCCCGATCCTCGCCCAGCAGCGGCGCGCGGGCGCAGGCCCTGCCCCTGAGTGCCGCGCGGAAATCCAGCAACTGTGCGGCGGCAATCGCGGTGAGCTGCGCACCTGCCTGCGCGAGAAATATACCCAGCTGTCCGAGGGCTGCCAGGCCGAACTGCGGGCGCGGATGGAGGCCCGCGGCGGTCAGTCGGACCGTCCGGCAGGAGGGGCGCGACGCGGGGGTCAAGGCATGATGGCAGCGAGCGCGGCCGTGAGCAACACAGTGTCCTATGGCCCGGACGAGCGCCAGAAGATCGATCTCTATCATCCCGAAGGTGCCGCGGGCTCAGCCCCGTTGGTGGTATTCATTCATGGTGGCGGGTGGAGCTTTGGCAATCACAAGACCACCGTGCAGGCCAAACCGCAGCATTTTACAGCCGCCGGCTACGTCTTTGCCTCGACCGGATATCGCTTGCTACCTGATGCCCCGGTCGAAACGCAGGCCGCTGATATCGGCGCGGCGCTGCAGGCGCTGCGGACCGAGGCCCGCGCCAACGGTTTTGATGCCAACTCCATTGTATTGATGGGCCATAGCGCAGGCGCCCATCTGGCTGCTCTGGTCGCGACCGACCCGCAATATGCAGGCGACGCGTTCGGCGCGATCAAAGGCGTCGTGCTGCTCGATGGGGCGGGATATGACGTCGCAGCACAGGTGAAGCGTAGCGACAACGAGCTGCCGCGTATCTATCAGGCCGCCTTTGGCAGCGATCCAGCGCGGCAGCGGGCACTCTCCCCGATCACTCATGTCGGCGGGCCCGATGCGCCGCATTGGCTTGCGCTTTATGTCGCTGAGCGAGCCGCTTCCAAGGCCCAGTCCGAGGCTCTGGTAGCCGCGCTGACGAAGGCGGGGGCGCGGGCAGAGGCGGTGCCGGTTACAGGCACTGATCACGGTCGGATGAACCGCGAGCTCGGCACCAACGCGGGTCAGGCGCAGACCAAAGCAGTCGATGCATTCTTGAAGCAGGTATTTGGCTAGGTTTGCATATGCCCCGCCCCGGCATCGGTCCGGGGCAGCGTGCTTAACCTTATCTAGATCAATATTTACTATCCCAATCCCACCGGGTCATGCTGGTGGCCGCTTTCGCGCATCCATCTGAGCCGCAAGGATAAGATCGTTAAGCACGAAAGTTGAGCTCGGCCAGAGACCCGATGAACGGTTCTATTTCCACCCGCGCCGCCAGCGGCCTGATCGGTCATACCGGCTTTGTCGGCAGCGCCCTGCTGCGCCAGACGGCGTTTGCGGCGTGCTATAACAGCCAGAATATTGCCACCATTGAGGGGCAATCCTTCGGCACGCTGGTGTGCGCCGCTGCGCCGGGTTCGATGCTGGAAGCCAACCTCGCGCCCGAGCGTGACGCGGCAAAGATCGACGCGCTGATCGCGCAGCTTTCCGCCGTGCGCGCCGAGCGTTTCGTGCTGATCTCGTCGATTGCCGTGCTGGCGGATTTTGCTGGCGGCGATGACGAAGGCACGCAGGCGTTCCAGCAGGACCTCGCCTATGGCCGAAATCGCCGCGCCTTGGAGGCGTTTGTCGAGAGCCACTTCCCCGGTAGTCTCATCGTCCGCCTTCCCGCCTTGTTCGGCGAGGGTCTGCGCAAGAATTTCCTGTTCGATCTGATGAACCCCGTGCCCTCGATGCTGTCCGCAGCGAAGCGCGATGCGTTGATGGGCGCTCTCGACCCCGCGCTCGCAGAATGGGCGGGCGCGCTTTACACTCCCGATGCGGCGACGGGCTTGCTCCGGCTGGACCGCGCAGCGCTCAACGCCGATCGCCGCCGGACCGCACTTGAGGATGCGGTGACGGCGCTGGAGCTATCGGCGACACAGTTCCATCACCGCGAGACGACCTACCAGTATTACCCCATCGACCGGCTGTGGCAGGATATCGGCATCGCGCTGGGAGCGGGATTGTCGCACCTGCATCTGGTGGCCGAGCCCCTGACCGCCGCCGCCATTCACGCGGCGCTGTTGGGACGCGAAATGCCCGAGACCCCCGCCCGCCTCCACCGCGAGGATATGCGCACCCGCCACGCCGCACTGTGGGGAGCGAAGGGCCGGTACCAGTTCGACGCCGCCACCACCCTGGACCACCTCGCCGCCTTCTTCGCGCACGAAAGGGTGGCGGCATGAAGCTCGCCATGTCCAATATCGCCTGGCTGCCCGCCGAGCGGCTGGACGCCTATGCGATCCTCGCCGAAGCCGAGATCACCGGCCTCGAAATCGCGCCGGGGCTGTTCTTCCACGCCGCCGAGGACCCCTTCGTGCCCAACGCAGCGGTGGCTGAGGCCGCGCTGGCCGAAGCGGCAGACGTCGGCCTCACACTGGTCTCAATGCAATCGCTATTGTTCGGCGTGACGGGCGCGGGCCTGTTTGACGGCCCCGAGGCGCGCGCCGCCTTCATCACCGGCATGTCCCGCGCGATCCGGCTGGCTGGGCGTTTCGGCATTCCCAATCTCGTGTTCGGCTCCCCCGCCCAGCGCCGCGTCCCTGCCGGGATGGCGATGGCGGACGCGCTCGAGGAAGGCGCCGCCGTGTTCCGCCAACTGGGCGATCTGGCCGCTGCCGAAGGCACGCGTATGACCATCGAGGCCAATCCGGCGGCCTATGGCACCAATTTCTGCAACACGCTGGAGGAGGCCGAGGTCTTCGCCGCGCTGGTCGATCACCCGGCGGTTGCCCTGATCCTCGATCTCGGCGCGATGCACATGAACGGCCACTTCGCAAACGTGCCCGCGCGCCTGCCCGCCCTGACCCCGCGCCTCAATCATGTCCACGTGAGCGAACCCGATCTCGCCCCCGCCCCCGCAGATGCAGCCGCGCTGGCACCAGTGCTCCAAGGCCTGCGTGCGAGCGGCTATGCCAAGGCGGTCTCGATCGAAATGAAGCGTCCTGCAGAAGGCCTCGCCGCCGTCCGGGGTGCGGTCCAGCGGCTGGTTCAAGCCTATCAAGCAACGGAGGCGGCCCATGCGTGAGCCTGACGCCGATCAATTCCGCAAGCGGCGCGAGGATGTCGTGGTCTCGGTCTGCTTCTCCGAGCTTGCCGCGAATGACGCCACGTTCCAGGCCATCCGCAATCTCGCCGCCACGCTCGATCATGCCTACCGTTTCCGCGAAATCATTCTGGTGGTCGATGATACCCAGCGCGCTGCCTTCCTCGATCTGGTCAAGGAGGTGCCCAACCTGCGCCTCTTCGTGGTGCGGCGGGGGACTGAGTATTATCACCGCCGCGTGATTGCCGCCGAAGAGGCCATCGGCGATCTGGTGGTGATCGGCAATATCGACGAAATCGCCGAGCTCGATGTGGTCGCTTTCCTCGAGAACGCCGAGCGCGAGAATGCCGTGACCATGGCCTACCGCGCCGCGCGGCGACCGGTGAAGCGGCTCATGGCCTGGCCCTTCATCGCGCTGGGCAAGCTCGCTGGTTTCAATGTCGATCCCAGTGATTTCCAGTCGATCGCGGTGCCGCGCACCCAGCTCAACCTGCTGCTCGCGCATGACGAGCCGCGCCTCGCGCTGCGCTTCCCCCCGCGCGATCCGCGCCTGACGCTCGACTGGTTCCGCACCGAGCGCAACGTAGCGGCGCGCACCGCCTTCATGGGGCTCGGGCGGCGGGCGCAATTGTTTCAGAGCTTGCTGGTCTATCTCACGCCCACGATCCTGTCCGTGGTGGCGATCTCCTCGACCCTGCTGGCACTCGTTGGCATGGCCTATGCCGCCTATATCATCGGCGTGGTGGCGGTGAAGGACACGCTCGCCCCCGGCTGGCTCACCACCAATGCGATGCTCGCGGTGAGCGCGGTGTTCATGGGGCTTTCGACGCTGGGCCTCAGCCTCGGCCTGCAGCACCTGCTCAGGCAACAGAACCGCCACAAGGCCGATATGGTGCCCGAAGAGGTCAACCGGATCGACCTGTTCCAGCAGGTCGCCTTCGACCTCAATGTCGAGCTGGAACGCGATGACCGCCCGCAGCGGACGGGCGATGGCTGATGCGCGGAGGCCCTGCCACCACCTATGACTACGTCGTGATCGGCGGCGGCTTTTACGGCTGCTGCCTCGCGCTTTATCTGCGCTCGATTTCGGCGCGGGTGCTGGTGGTGGAGGCGGGGCCGCGGCTGATGGACCGCGCCTCGCGGGTCAATCAGGCGCGGGTCCACACGGGCTTTCACTACCCCCGCTCGGCCGCCACCGCCGTCAAATCCATGCTGCTCCACCGCCGCTTCCTGCGCGACTTTCCTGAGGCGGTGGTGGGCGATTTCCAGATGCTCTACGCCATCGCGCGGCGGCGGTCGAAGGTGACGGCGAAGAAATTCCACCGCATGTTCCGCGATATGGGCGCACCGATTGAAGTGGCGGGCCCCGGGCACCGCGCGCTGTTTGATCCCGATCTGATCGAGGAGGTGTTCGCCTGCCACGAAGTCGCGTTCGACCATAAGATCCTCGCCCGCGAAGTCGGCGCACGGTTGGTCGAAGCGGGGATCGAAGTACGGCTCGGCACCGAACTCCTGACGCTGGCCGACCGGCCCGAGGGCGTGGTGGCGGGCCTGTCCGACGGCACCGAGGTGACCGCGCGCTATGCCTTCAACATCACCTATGCGCAGATCAACGCCGTGCTGGCCAAGGCCGGTCTGCCGGGCGCGAAGCTGAAGCACGAAATCGCCGAACTCGCCCTGATCGATCCCCCGCGCGAGCTTGACCGGATTGGCGTCACGGTGATGGACGGGCCGTTTTTCTCGACCATGCCCTACCCGTCAGAGAAGCTCTATTCGCTGACCCATGTGCGCTACACTCCGCACGACAGCTGGGCCGATGATCCGCAGGCGCGCGACCCCTATCGCCATTTCGCCGCGCTGGAGCCCGAGACCCGCTACGCCTTCATGCTGCGCGATGCCCAGCGCTATCTGCCGTGTCTGGCGGGCGCGACCTATCGCCGGTCGATCTATGATGTGAAGACCATCCTGATCAAGAACGAGGCCGATGATGGCCGCCCGATCCTCTATCACCAGAAGCCCGATGACAGCCGGGTGATCTCGATCCTTGGCGGGAAGATTGACAATATCTACGACCTGTTCGAAGCGGTGAAGGTGACCGCGCCGGAGTTTGCCGGGCTCAATGCGGGCTTCGTGTTCGGGCAGATCGATGCCTGAACGCGTCAGCGCGGCGGTGGGCGCGCGGGGGTGGCTGGCGCTGGCGGGGCTGGCGGCAGCGATTGCGGCGTTGCGCGGGCTGGGGCTGCTGTTTGATCATAGCCTCAATTCGATCGACGGCGCGCTGCAAACCTGGTTCGCGCTCGATCACTTCGCGCGCGGCGAGCCACTGGGGACGGCGTTTCAATCCTATCTCGGGATCACGATGGTGCTGGCGCTGCTGCCGGTGTTTGTCATGTTTGGTCAGACGCTGTTCGCTTCGACCTTGGCTGCCAATGTGGCGGTCGTGCTGGGTGCATTCGGCGCGGCCTATGCAATCGTCTGGCTGATGCGCCCGGTGCCCAAGGCCCGGCGCTGGCAGGCGGCAGTACTGTTGATTGTCGCATTCTACTATGCGGGAAGGCTGGCAGCTGAGACCGTGGGTCTGGCATGGCCTGCGACCTTCGATCCCGGCGTGTCGCTGCGGCCCTTGCGGGGGTTTCTGCCCTTTCTGGTGCTCCCGGTGTTTGTGGTGTGTGTGCGCATGGCCCTGCGGAAGGGGAGCGCATTGCCGGGCCTGATGCTCGGTGTGGTGGCCGGGGCGGGACTGCTGTGGTCGAACGACGCAGGCATTCCGCTGGTTCTGGCGCTCTCGCTGGGGCTGGCGATGGCGCTCCACCGGCGGCTGGGGCTGCTGGCACGGATGCTCGCGGCGTTTGGGCTTGGCGTCGTGACAGCGGCGAGCGCGATCCTGCTGGCGGTGACCCACGGCGCACCGGGGCCGTGGCTGCGCTACAATTTCCGCGACATCGCGGGCGACCAGTTCTGGTTCTTTGCCCCGTGGGAGCGCTCGTCCCGCATTCTCGGCGTCGGCGATCTCCCCAATATCCTGCGCCACGCTGATCCCCTTTCGGCGGCGAGCCTGATCGTGCTGATCCTGTGCGTGGCATGGGCAATGCTCCAGCGGCTGCGCGGCCGCAGCGCCCCTGTGCGCGGGAGCGCCTTTGTGTTCGTCGGGGCAAGCGTCATCGGCACCGCGCTGATCCCGCAGATCGGCGGGCACGTGGGGGCGGAATACAACGCGATCACTTTCGTGTTGGGGGCCTCAGCGCCGCTGATTGTCGCGCCTGCCGGAGTGTGGCGGCGCGTGGGCAGCGCGTTGCGCCTTTTCCGCCCCGGTCACATCACTGCGCTGACCGCCGTCGCCGCCCTCGCCATGATCGGGACGGAAGGCGCGCGCCTTGCCATGAGCCCAGCGCGGGCCGAGCGGACGGTCTATGACCCCGCGCTCGGGTTCTTCGTGACCCCCGCCTATGCGCAGGACCTTGCCGCGATGCGCCAACTGGCGGCCGCGTGGGACGCCGAGGGCGTGCCGCAGAACCGGCGCCTGCTCTCGGTCTATACCTCGCCGCTCGATATTGCGGCTGGGGTGCGCAGCCCTACCGATGTCGGCTCGCTGATCCATGCTTTGGGGCCGGACAAGCGCGCCGCCTTCACCGCGCTGGTGGCGGAGCGCAAAGTCTCTGCCGTCACCATCATCGCGCCGGATTACAGCGGGTGGGAGGGGTGGATCAGGCGCGCCAACTGGCCCTTCTTCCGAGCGCTTTACGCGGGCTACACGCCCATCGCGCGCAACAATCAGCAGGTGCTGTGGGTGCTGGCCGAGGGTGAGCGCGCGGCCTCCAGCCCCGTCACCTGCCGGGTGGCAGCCCGCTCGCCTGCGCGAATGGCGCTCGAAGTCACCGCCCCCACCGCTGGCCTCGCCACCGTCACCGTGACCCGCCAGCCGCCCTTCGCCACCGGACGCGGCGCAATGCTGACCGTGACCGAGGCCTCCCCCGATACGACCGAAGGCAGCGAGCGCTGGGCCGATTTCCCGCGCTACGGCATAGCCAATACCGAGCGGCTGTCGCTGATGGCCCCGGTCGCGCCCGGGGTGCCGACCCGCCTCACCCTTGATGTGCTCGATGGCTCGCCCATCGGCGGGGCGGCCTGCACCGCCGAGGTTGACACCGCCCACGACCTCACCAACCTGCCGCCGCTCCCCGAGGGTATCGCCCGCCTTCTCGCCGGAGGTGCGTTATGAGCGAACTCCTGCGCTTCTTCGCGGTGACGGTGCTGGGGGTGGTGATCGACCTCGCCATCGCCTTCGCGCTCCACACCGGCCTCGGCGTGCCGCTGTGGATCGCCGCCGCCATCGGCTTCACCCTCGCGGCGAGCGCCAATTACGTCATCCATCAGACCTGGAGCTTCCGCAGCGGCCCGCTCTCGTTGCGGCGCGCCGGGCTCTATGCGCTGGTCGCGCTTGCCACGCTCGCGGTGCGGGTCGGGATCGTGGCGCAGCTTGATCGGGTGCTGGCGGGGGACTATCCGCTGGCAATCCTCATTTGCGGCGCGGGGGGATCGTTTGTGGTGAACTTTGTCCTCTCCAAATGGATCGTCTTCGCCGCCCCGCCGCCTGCTGCCGGGGAAACGCCATGACCATGCAGCCCCCCCCGCTTCTCGATGACAGCGATTGGGACGTGCCCGCCCACAAAGCCGCGCTCTACAGCCCGCGCCGCCATGCCAATGCGCTGGTGATCCCTGTCATCAACGAGGGCGAGCGGATCCGCGGGCAGCTTCTGCGCATCCAGGCGGCGGGCCTGCCAGTCGATGTGATCGTGGCTGATGGCGGATCGAGTGACGGCTCGCTCGACCCCGATTTCGTGACGGCAGCAGGCGTGCGTGCGGTGCTGACCAAGACCGGGCCGGGCAAGCTCTCGGCTCAGCTGCGCATGGCCTATGCCTGGTGTCTCAGGCAAGGCTATGCCGGGATTGTCACCATCGACGGCAATGGCAAGGACGGGGTCGAGGCGGTCGCCGCCATGGTCGCCAAGCTCGAAGAGGGCTGCGATTATGTGCAGGGCTCGCGCTATCTGCCCGGCGGGGCGGCGGAGAACACGCCGCTGGAACGCACCATCGCCAACCGGCTGATCCATGCGCCGCTACTGAGCATCGCCGGGCGGCACTGGTTCACCGACACCACCAACGGCTTTCGCGCCTATTCCGCAGCCTATCTCACCCACCCGGACGTGCGCCCGTTCCGTGCGGAGTTTTCGGTCTATAACCTATTGTTCTACCTGACCGTGCGCGCCGGGCAGCTGGGACTGACAGTCGCCCATGTGCCTGTCGTGCGGCGCTATCCTGAGGATGGCAAGGTGCCGACCAAGATCGGCGGCTTTGCCTCCAAGCTCGCGCTGCTCAAGGAGGCGATGATCGCCGCGACCGGGGGCTTCACGCCGGATGCTGCACCTCTGCGGCAGGCGGGGATGCTCTGGCCGCTGCTGGTGGCGGCAGGCGTGCTGGCGATGCTGCTGCTGAGTGTCACCGCCGCCCCGCCCTATTCGCCCGATAGCTGGGCGCTCTACGAATTGTCGCAGACGGTGTTCGGCGATTTCTACCGCTTCACCCATTGGCGCAGCTACGCCAGCGCGTCGCCCTATTCTGCCGCTTTCCCACCACTCTACCCGGCGCTGATTGCCATTATCGACGGCCTTTTGGGCACGGGCGTCAGGACCGGGCTGTACCTCGCCTTTGCCTCAGCCCTCGGTTTTGCGCTCGTCTCTGAGGCAATCGGGCGGCGGGTGACGGGAGCTCCGTGGATCGGGCTGGCGGCAGCGGGCGCACTGCTGATGGGCAACAACTTGCTGGTAATCGAACTCAGCGCGGGGCGCACGATCCCGCTGCAAATGCTGATCTATGCGCTGATCCTGTGGGGGCTGCTGGCGGGGCGGGCGATGACGCTGACGCTGACCGGAGCCGCTGCGCTGGGCGCGCTGGCGGGATTGGCGCTCATGAACCGCTTCGATGCGGTGCTGATGCCCGTGATAGTCGCTAGCGCAGTCTTATGGCTCACCCGCCGGACGACACACGCGCTGGCAGCGCTGGCGGCGACCGGGTTGGTGATCTCCCCGTGGATCGCCTATTCGCTCGCCACCTTTGGAACCGTGTTCGCGACCGATAATGCCGGGACCGCCCTTGGGGTTGACCCCAAGGCCTACGTCAATGATTGGTGGCCAAGCGCGCAGCCGACCATCGCGGATGATCCGCTGGCCTGGGCCGCGCGGGTCGCTGGCAATGCCTTCGGCTTTGTTCGCACTTTCGCCAGCCTCATCGCCAGTCCACTCGGGCTGGGCGGCGCAATCATGTTCGGCGCGGCGGCGGTGCAGGTCTGGCTGGCCGGGCACAGACCACGCGGGAACGCGAATCTGTGGGTGCTGACCGGTGCCACGCTGGCCGCTGCGCTGATGATGACCCCGCAGGTGCTCACCGGGTATCTCGAGCATCGCTATCTCGCCACCCCGGTCTGGGCGCTGTTCCTTGCGATCGGATGCTGGAGTGTAGCGCAGGGAGCCACGCGCCATCAGCGGGCGGTGTTTGCGCGGCTCACCGCGCTCGGCATCGGGATTTTTGTCGCGGGCCTCGGCGCATGGCAGATGGTGCAGGCAGGCCTGCCCGACGCCCGCGCATGGGCGCGCTTCGACGATCAGTCCGACGTGCGCGCGCTCAAGACTTGCGTGAAGGACGCCCCCGACGCGCGCATTCTGGTGCTGGGCGATGATACCTTCGCCGCCCGCGCCGGAGCCATAGGCGGCCTCGCGACCATGCAGGCCCCGCGCAACATGGTCGAGGGGCGGCTGGGCGCTGATGACAGCCGCGCGTTCATTGCAGCTTGGGATGTCGACTACGTGCTGGTCAAAGATCCGGCGCTGGCGCGCTGGGCCGACCAAACCTTTGCTGGCGTCACGGTAAACGGCTGCGCTCAACCCCTCTTTCGCGTCGCGGAGTGATCGCGAAACACCACCAGCGTCAGATCGGTTCCGGCTCGCTGCCCTTCAGGACATAGCCGCAGCCCAGCTTCGCCGGGTCTTCCCCTTCGGCAAGCTGCGCGCGGGTGCGCCAGCCTTCAAACCGGAGCCGCGCCGCCGCTGCACGGTCGTGGCCGAGGGGCAGGTACACCACCCGCACCGCCTCAGGTTGCGGGGCCGCGTCGGCCAGACGGTCGAGATAGAGCGTGAAGCCCGTCGCCGGCTCGTCGCTCCCGGCGATGCGGTACGTCCCGCCCCGCCCTGCCGCACGGCGCAGGCCCTCGGCATAAAGCGTAAAGCCGAACCATGATTGATATTCGAACCCGTGCCGCTCGGTCGGGTCGAGCGTGATGCGCGCCGCATCCCCTACGGCTGCCGCAATCGCGGCCAGCCCATCGAGCCGCGATTTCAATGCACCACCCGCATCCACATCGCGCAGGGCCGCAAGCGCGGTCTCGAACGGCCCGGTGGCATAGAGCAGCGGCAGATAGGCCGCGCCGCCCGCCGCCTTCAGACCGCCAGCGTCCTTGGTATCGAGCTCGCGCCGCACCGCCTCGATCTGTTCCGGTGCGAGCGGCAGGGCCTCGGCCGCCAGCGTGTCGACCAGATCGGGGAGCGTGAAATCGACCGAGATGCCAGTCAGCCCCGCCGCCTTCATCGCCGCGACTGCCAGCATCACCGCCTCACTCGCCGCCGCCACGGAATCCGCCCCGATGAGCTCCGCGCCCAGTTGCAGGCGTTCACGCGCGGGATCGAGCTGGCTCGCCTTGATCAGCGCAGTATCGCCGCAATAGGCGAGCCTGAGCGGGCGCGCGGCCCCGGCAAGGCTGGTCGAAGCGATCCGCCCAATCTGCGGCGTGATGTCCGAGCGCAGCGCGAGCGTGCGTAGGCTCGCCGGGTCGACGAAGCGGAACATGCTGCTCCCTTCGCCAACCGTAACCCCCGCCATGCGGCCCGCCAGAGACGCCTCAAACTCAAGCAGCGGCGGGCGCACCCGATCATAGCCGTGGGCGTTGAGCACATCGAGGCACGCGTGCATTGCCGCCGTGATCCGCGCGGCCTCGGCGGGCAGACGGTCTTCGAGGCCTTCGGGGAGGAGGTCGTTGGGCTTGGTCATGTGCAATGGCTCGTCATCCCGGCGAAGGCCGGGACCCAGTCCCGCCCCTCGCCTCTGGGCCCCGGCCTTCGCCGGGGTGACG
>OFDC01001642.1_pt1 | contig 11463 bp, 12 predicted proteins | sample 1520941 | NCBI WGS metagenome assembly OFDC01 (sample SAMEA94258168, study PRJEB24077) | hot springs metagenome | biome: Aquatic biome; feature: Water | place: India | collected 2012-12-06 | depth 5 m | reverse complement strand
TCGTCGGGGGCGCTTCGCCCCCCGAACCCCCCGAGGATATTTGAGCAAATGTGAAAGGCATTTGGGCGGGCTGGACCCTTCAGGGGCCTTTGTCTATAAGGCCGCCCATGCAGATGTGGTGGGTCGTTCCTTCGCGAATTACTTGCCCGGCGGGCTGAGGCCCGGCCGGGTTCGTTGTCTTGCCGCTGGTCCTTTGCGGGCCGCCCTGCCCCTGATTTTCGAGGTTTCCCCTTCATGTGCGCCGATACCGCCGCCCCCGCCTCTGACACGCCCGACTACCGTGACACCGTGTTCCTGCCCGAGACCGCCTTCCCGATGCGGGCGGGTCTGCCCCAGCGCGAGCCGGAGTGGCTGGCGCGGTGGGAGCGGATCGGGGTCTATGACCGGCTGCGGTCCACGGCTGCGGGGCGGGTGCCCTTCGTGCTGCACGACGGGCCTCCTTATGCCAACGGGCACCTGCATATCGGGCACGCGCTGAACAAGGTCTTGAAGGACATGGTGGTGCGGTCCCAGCAGATGATGGGCCGCGATGCCCGTTATGTGCCGGGCTGGGATTGTCACGGGCTGCCCATCGAGTGGAAGATCGAGGAGCAGTACCGCGCAAAGGGTCTGAACAAGGATGACGTGGATACGGTCGCCTTCCGGCAGGAATGCCGCAAGTTCGCCGAGGGCTGGATCGACGTCCAGCGCGAGGAGTTCAAGCGTCTTGGGGTCACGGGGAAGTGGGACCGGCCGTATCTGACGATGGACTACCACGCGGAAGCGGTGATCGCGGACGAGTTCATGAAGTTCCTGATGAACGGGACGCTGTACCAGGGGTCGAAGCCGGTGATGTGGTCTCCGGTCGAGAAGACCGCCCTCGCTGAAGCGGAGGTGGAGTATCACGACCATACCAGCCATCAGGTGTGGGTGCGGTTTAGGGTGGTTGACGGAAATGCCGACATCCTGAAGCGCGAGGGGGCGTCGGTCGTTATCTGGACAACCACTCCGTGGACGATCCCCCAGAACCGGGCGGTCGCGTTCAACCCCGTCGTGGACTACGGCGTGTATCGCGTTAAGGAAGTTGCCGAGGGCAGCTCGGGCAAGGTTGGCGAGCTGTTGGTCTTTGCGGACAAGCTAGCGGTTTCGGCCAAGGATAGCGCGAAGATCACCGATTGGGAGCGCATCGGGACCGTCGAGGCGGAGACGCTGGCGTCGTTGACCCTCGCCCACCCCTTCCGTGGCGTCGAGGGTGGTGCGGGCGAGTGGGACTATGACGTCCCGATGCTCCCCGGCGATCATGTCACGGATGATGCTGGGACGGGGTTTGTGCATACGGCTCCCTCGCACGGCGATGACGACTATCAGCTGGGCGTGAAGTTCGGGCTGCCGATGACTTACAACGTCGAGGCGGATGGGTCGTATCGCGCTAACCTTCCGCTGTTCGGCGGGCAACACATCATCACGTCCGAAGGCAAGGAGGGGCCGGCGAACGTGTCGGTCATCAAGCAGTTGGCCTATTCCGGGGCGCTGTTCGCCAAGGGCAAGCTGAAGCATTCCTATCCGCATAGCTGGCGGTCGAAGGCCCCGGTCATCTACCGGAACACTCCGCAGTGGTTTGTTGCCATCGACCGGGCGCTGGACGACGGGATGTCGACCTATGGCGAGACGATCCGGAAGCGGGCGCTGAACTCGATCAATCAGCTGGTGGAATGGACGCCGTCGACGGGGCGCAACCGCCTGCACTCGATGATCGAGGCGCGGCCGGACTGGGTGCTGTCGCGCCAGCGGGCCTGGGGCGTGCCGCTGACCTGTTTTGTGAAGAAGGGGGCGCTGCCGACCGACGCGGACTTCCTGTTGCGGAACGCGGAGGTCAACGCGCGGATCAAGGCGGCGTTCGAGGCTGAGGGTGCCGATGTTTGGTATGTGCAAGGATTCAAGGAGCGCGTGCTGGAGGGGATCGTGAACGCGCAGGATTATCAACAGGTCTATGACGTGCTGGACGTCTGGTTCGACTCCGGCTCGACGCATGCCTTCGTGCTGCGCGACCGCGAGGACGGGTCGGCGGATGGGCTTGCAGACCTGTATCTCGAAGGCACCGACCAGCATCGCGGGTGGTTCCATTCGTCGATGCTGCAGGCCTGCGGGACCAAGGGGCGGGCGCCGTATCGGGGTGTGCTGACCCACGGCTTCACGCTGGACGAGAAGGGCATGAAGATGTCCAAGTCGCTCGGCAATACCGTCGCCCCGCAGGAAGTGATCGGGGAATACGGCGCGGATATCCTGCGGCTTTGGGTGGCGCAGTCGGACTATACGGTGGACCTGCGGATCGGGAAGGAGATCCTGAAGGGGGTCGCCGACAGCTATCGCCGGTTGCGGAACACTATGCGGTACATGCTGGGGGCCCTGGCCGGGTTCAGCGAGGCGGAGCGGGTGGAGCCCGCCCAGATGCCCGAGCTGGAGCGTTGGGTGCTGCATCGGCTGGCGGAACTTGATGCCGAGGTGCGCGAGGGCTATGCGAAGTACGACTTCCAGGGGGTGTTCCAACGGCTCTTCACCTTCTGCACCAGTGATCTGTCGGCGGTCTATTTCGACATCCGCAAGGACAGCCTGTACTGCGATCCGAAGGACAGCCTGACCCGCCGGTCCTGCCGGACGGTGATGGACATCCTGTTCCACCGGCTGACCACCTGGCTGGCCCCGGTCCTCGTGTTCACGATGGAAGAGGTCTGGCTGGAGCGGTTCCCGGGGGAGGAGAGCTCGGTCCACCTGGTCGACTTCCCGGAGACGCCCAAGGCCTGGCGCGATGAGGCGCTGGCGGCGAAGTGGGAGACGATCCGCGACGTGCGGCGGGTCGTGACGGGCGCGCTGGAGGTGCAGCGGACGGCCAAGGTGATCGGGTCGAGCCTGGAGGCCGCGCCGGTCGTGTTCACCTCGCCCGAGATGATGCGGCTTCTGGAGACCATCACCTTCGAGGAGGTCTGCATCACCTCTTGCATCTGGCTGTCGACCAAGCCCGCGCCGGAAGGCGTCTTCGCGCTGGCCGATGTGCCGGGCGTGGCGGTCCAGTTCGAACCGGCCAAGGGCCAGAAGTGCGAACGTTGCTGGAAGGTCTTGCCGGACGTGGGCACGCACAAGCACCCCGGCACCTGCCAGCGCTGCAACGACGCGCTGGGCTGACGGCGCGCGGCTGAGACTTTTCGGCGGAAACCGTGGTATCCTTCCCTGAACCGGGGAGGGTGCCATGATCTACACAAGTCCGTATCCGCCGATCAGCTTGCGCGGCGAAAGCATTACCGAGCGGGTCCTGCGCGGGTTGGCGGGGGACCCTGACCGGGTGGTGATGATCGACGGGCCTTCGGGGCGCGAGGTCACGGCGGGGGCGCTGGAGGCGGGTATCCGGCGGCTGGCCGGGGGCCTGAAAGCGCGGGGCCTTGGCAAGGGCGACGTGGTCGCGATCCTGGCGCCGAACCTGCCGGAATACGCGGTGGTCTTCCACGGCGTGGCCTTTGCGGGCGCAACGATCACCACGATCAACCCGACCTATACCGCCCCGGAAGTGGGCCATCAGCTGAAGGACTCGGGCGCGCGGCTTCTGGTCACCATCCCGGCCTTTCTTGAAACTGCGAAGGCCGCCGCCGAGGGGATCGAGGTCGCGGTGATCGGCGAGGCAGAGGGCGCAACGCCCCTGGCCGCGCTGATGGGCGAGCCCTTGGCGGCGCAGGTGCCGGTCGATGATGCGGTGGACGTGGCGGTGCTGCCCTATTCCAGCGGGACGACGGGCCTGCCCAAGGGGGTGCGGCTGACGCACCGCAACCTGGTGGCCAATGTCGAACAGTGCCAGAACTGCTTTCAGGTGCAGACGGGTGAGAAGGTGGTGGCCTTCCTGCCCTTCTTCCACATCTACGGCCAGACGGTGCTGATGAACGTCTACCTGGCCACGAGCGGAACGGTCATCACCCTGCCGCGCTTTGACCTGGAGCAGTTCCTGCGGCTCTGCGTCCAGCACGCGACGCCGACGATGTTCATCGCTCCTCCTGTAGCGGTAGCGCTGGCCAAGCATCCGCTGGTCGACCAGTTCGACCTTTCGCCCGTGAAGCGGCTGGTCTCGGGTGCGGCGCCGCTCAGCGCGGAGGTCGCCGAGGCGGTGACGCGGCGGACGGGGGTGCAGGCGCGGCAAGGCTACGGGATGACCGAGATGAGCCCGGTCAGCCACGGGGTGCCCTTTGGCAGATCGGTGCCGGGGGCGATCGGGGTTGCGGTGGCCTCGACCGAGTTCCGTGTTGTCGATCCGGCGACGGGGCAGGACGTGGCGGAAGGCGCAGAGGGCGAGCTTTGGGTGCGGGGGCCGCAGGTGATGCCGGGCTATCACAACCGGCCCGAGGCGACGGCGGCGACGCTGACGGAGGATGGCTGGCTGAAGACCGGGGACCTGGCGCAGGTGGACGCGGAGGGGCACGTCTTCATCCGGGACCGGCTGAAGGAGCTGATCAAGGTCAAGGGTTTCCAGGTCGCGCCCGCCGAGGTGGAGGCGGCGCTGCTGACCCATCCGATGGTGAAGGACGCGGCGGTGCGGGGCGTGCCGGACGACGAGGCGGGCGAGGTGCCGGTGGCGTTTGTCGTGCCCGCCGAGGGGGCCGAAGAGGCTGCGATACGGGCGCATCTGGCGGGGCAGCTGGCGCACTACAAGCTGCCGAAGCGCATCAGCTTCATCGAGGCGGTGCCGAAGTCGGCCTCGGGCAAGATATTGCGGCGGATGCTGCCGGTATAGCGGGGCACGAATTTTCTGCGAAAATTCAGGGTCTTGGGGCCAATGGCAGGAAAAACTTCGCCGGGAGTCCCAAAGGCCCCCGGCGAAGAGTCAGGCCGACCTCACGGGGAGACCGCGGGGCGTCGGCGTCGAATGGAGGCGCGCGGTCTTGACCAGCGCGTCGAAGAGCTGCTCGCTGCTGCGCAGCGCGCGGAGGTCTTCGCGGGTCAGGCCGATGTCCTTGAGCAGATGGTCGTCTTCGCGTTCCAGCAGGAACGCGGTCGACCGGCGCAGCTGCAGATGGGCGAAGAGGCGGGCGAACATCTTGAAATCTCCTATGCTTGAGAGCCAAAGATAGGGGCGGGTTTGACATTTCACAAACGAATAGGTTTGATGGGTGGCATGAGCTGAACTCATGGGTAGGTGATGCAGCCGCTGGACAGCGACCTGATGCGGAGTTTCCTGGCGGTGGCCGACTTGGGGTCGGTCACGGCGGCGGCGGGGCGGCTGTTCCGGACGCAGGGCGCGGTCAGCTTGCAGATCAAGCGGCTGGAGGAGAGCCTGGGTCAGCCCCTCTTTGAACGCCAGGCGCGGGGGGTGGTGCTGACGCCCCGGGGTGAGCAGCTGGTGCCCTACGCGCGGCGGGTGGTGGCGCTTCTGGACGAGGCGGCGGTGGCCCTGCGCGAGAAGCCCCTGGTCGGGCCGGTCAGGGTGGGGATTTCGGATGAGTATTCGGGGACGGTCCTGCCCCGGGCCCTGGCAGCGTTTGATGAGCGGCACGAGGGGGTGCAGGTCTCGGTCCGGGTGGACCATTCCAGTGCCCAGATCCGTGCGTTGGAGGCGGACGAGATCGACCTCGCGGTGATCTACGACTGGGAATACGTGCAGGAGGGCGAGGTCCTGTGCATCGACCCGACGGTCTGGGTGACCTCGCTGACCCATGCCCAGCACCTGCGCCGCCCGGTGCCGGTGGCGCTGTATTTCCAGTCGGAATGGAGCCGGGACTATGTCGAGGTGTCGCTGAACCGGCTGGGCATCGACTGGCGCGCGGCCTGGGCCTGCGACATGGCGGGGGGGTTCCGGGTGGCGGTGACGAACGGGATGGCGATTGCGCCCCTGTCGCGCAGCACGATCCCGGCGGGCTGTCGGGAGCTGACGACCGAGGACGGCTATCCCATCGTCGACAACGCGCGCGTGGTGCTGCGGCGGAACCCGCGGGGGACCTCGCAGGCGGTGGAGGGGATGGCCGAGGTGTTGCGGGCGGCCTTTGCCCCCTTGCGGGAGGCAGCGCGGTGATCCGGGCAGGGATAACGGGTCCGTTCGGGCCGGTGACGCTGGTCGAGCGGGATGGGGTCCTGGTGGGTGTCGAGTGGAGGCTGCCGGAGGGGACGGGGGACAGCCCCCTGCTGCGGGAGGGTTTGGCCCAGCTGGCGGCCTATTTCGACGGGCGGCTTGCGCGGTTCGACCTTGCGCTCGACTGGGGAACGGGCCTCAACGCGGCCGTGCGGCGGGCGATGGCGGACATTCCTTATGGCGAGACGCGGACCTATGGCCAGATCGCCAAGGTCGTCGGTGCCCCGGCGCAGGCGGTGGGGCAGGCCTGCGGCGCGAACCCGCTGCCGATCCTGATCCCCTGCCACCGGGTCACCGGGACGGGTTGGTTCGGCGGCTTTTCCGCCCCCGGCGGGGTGGAGACGAAGGCCGCGCTTCTGCGGCACGAGGGGGCGCTTCTCATATGAGCGACCGGATAAGGGCGGCGATCCTGGACCTGGCGCTGCAGCGGGGGCGGGAGACGTCGCTGTGTCCGTCCGAGGTGGCAAAGTCGCTGGCAGAGGACTGGCGGCCGCTGATGCCTGAGGTGCGGACCGTCGCGGCGGGGATGCCCGAGATCGTGGCGACCCAGGGCGGCACCGAGGTCGACCCGCTGGCTGCACGGGGGCCGATCCGGCTGCGGCTGCGCTGACCCTTTCGGCGGGTCGGACCCATTCCCTGGCTTGCGCCGCCCGGGGCCGGGGCTTACGCCTGCATGTGACAGTTTCATGACGGGTGCGTATTGAGCTTTGGCATCTTCCTGGCCGTCCTGGGCGCGGCCTTCCTGCATGCGCTGTGGAACGCGCTGATCAAGCTGGGGACCTCGAAGGTCGGCGGGATGGTGATCCTGTCGATCGTCGAGGTACCAATCGGGCTGGCGGTGGTGCTGCTGTCCCCGGCGATCGACCGGGCGGCGGTGCCCTGGGTGATTGCGGCGGGCTGCACCCATTTCGCCTACAAGTTCTTCCTGACCTATGCCTATGACAGGGGCGACCTGAGCCGGGTCTATCCCATCGCGCGCGGGGCTGCGCCGATGATCGTGGCGCTGTTCGGGGCGGCGTTCCTTGCCGATGCAGTGACGCACAAGGAATACATCGGCATCGCAGTGGTGGCAGCCGGGATCCTTCTCATGACGCGGGGGGTCTTCACCAGCGGCGAGGACCGCAAGCTTGTGCCCTTCGCTTTGGGCTCGGCCTGCGCGACGGCGACCTACACGCTGATCGACGGAATGGGGGCGCGGGTCTCGGGGTCTCCCGCCGCCTATGTCGCCTGGGTCTTCGTCGCGGACGGTGTCCTGTTCACGCTGGGCATGCTGGCCCTGCGCGGCTGGGAGGTGATCCCGCGGCACTGGCAGGCCTGGCGGGTGGGGGCCCTGGCCTCGGCCGCAAGCTACGGCGCCTATGCGGTGTCGATCTGGGCGATGACCTTCGCCCCCATCGCCGTGGTGGCCGCGCTGCGCGAAACCTCGATCCTCTTCGCGGTGCTGATCGGCTGGCTGGCCTTTGGCGAGCGGATGACGCGGGAAAAGGCATTTGCGGCGGTGATCATCGTGGCCGGAGTGATGCTGACGCGGCTGTGAGCGGCGCAAGTTTCTTCAGAAAGAAGTTTGGCGGAATCCCTGCCTAAGGATTCTGGCTCTACCGCACCCGGCGGATGCCTTCCGGGACCATCTGCTGCACGATCCCGGCGAGGCACAGGTAAAGCGAGGTCAGCACCAGAAGCCACTTCGCGACGGGCCCTTCCTGGAAGTCCCACCAGGCCGCCCAGCCGGCCAAGGCGATCCAGGCGATGCAGACGCCCAGCGAGATCTCGTACCAGCGGCTGGTGCGGACCGGGTGGATGAATTTCAGGTTGGTGAACATGGTGATGGTCAGAAGGATCACCACCAGCAGGATCACCATCTCCCCGGGCTGGGTGGCGAACAGCACCAGCACCACCATGTTCCAGCAGGCGGGAAAGCCCGCAAAGCTTTTGTCCTTGGTCTTCATGCGGGTGTCGGCGAAATAGATTACCGACCCGTAGCAGATCACGATGATCGCCAGCCAGCCTGTCCAGCCGGGCAGAAGGCCGGACTTGAACAGCGCGAAGGCCGGGATGAAGACATAGGTCAGGTAATCGACGATCAGGTCCATCAGGACCCCGTCATAGGTCGGCCAGTTCTTCCGCACGTCAAAGCGCCGCGCAAGCGGGCCGTCGACCCCGTCCACGATCAGCGCGACGACCAGCCAGAGGAACATCAGGCTCCAGTTGCCCTCGACCGCGGCCAGCATGGCGAACATCGACAGCACCGCACCCGAGGCGGTGAGGAGATGCACGGACAGGGCTTTCAGGCGCGGAGACATGGCCCCCTTGATGGCGGATTACGGCGACAGGCGCAACAGGGACGGGCCGCCCTCAGGCGCGGGGATGGGCTTTTTCGTAGACCTCCATCAGCCGGGCGGCGTCGACGGCGGTGTAGGCCTGGGTCGTCGAAAGCGAGGCGTGGCCCAGAAGCTCTTGTATGGCGCGGAGGTCGCCGCCCGCCGACAGCAGGTGCGTGGCAAAGCTGTGCCGCAGCGCGTGGGGCGTGGCAGAGGCGGGCAGGCCGAGGCGCAGGCGGGCGCGTTCCATGGCCCCCTGGATCAGACGGGGGTTGACCGGGCCGCCGCGTGCGCCACGGAAGAGGGGCGCGTCTGGCTGAAGTTCGTAGGGGCAAAGTCTTGCGTAGTCGCTGACGGCGCGCGCAGCGGCGGGGATCACCGGGACAGGTCGCGTCTTGCCGCCCTTGCCGGTGATCCGCAGGACCGGCGGCAAGGGGTGGTCGGCCCCGGTCAGCGAGAGCGCCTCGCTGATCCGGAGGCCAAGGCCATACAATAGCGTGGCGATGGCGGTGTCGCGGGCGGCGATCCAGTCTTCGCGGGCGTCACTGCCGATTTCTGACAAAATTTCCGTTGCGCTGTCTTCACTTAGCGGGCGGGGGAGTTTGCGGCGGTACTTGGGGCCACGCGCGCTCAGGACCGTCGTGGCGTCGGTGCCGGTACGGTCGGCGGCCCAGGCGGTGAAGCCCTTCACGGCGGAGAGGGCGCGGGCGAGGGACCGGGCCGAGAGGCCGCGCGAGCGCTCCTCGGCCATCCAGGCGCGGAGGTCGGTGTGGGTGGTGCGGGCGACGGCGGCGATGCCCTCGGCCCCGCCCCGGTGGGTGGTGAGGAACTTCAGGTAGCGCGCCACGTCGCGGCGGTAGGCCTCGATGGTATTTTGCGCAGCCCCTTCAAGGGCTTGCAACTGCTGCAGCCACTGCGTCAGCGCGGCCCCAAGCGCGGGGCTCAGGAAGGGGTCGGTCAGCCCAGCCACCGGCGCATCGCCCGTTCGAAGACCCCGGCGAAAAACGCCAGAAGGTCGGTGCCGTGGGTCGACTTGAACTGGTTCGGGTCCTCCGAGGCGAAGACCAGCATCCCGGGCAGGCGACCGGGGCCGAGGTCGAGCTTCATCAGCGCCTCGGACCGGATGCGGTCGGCATCCTCGCCATAGAACTCAAGCGACAGGCCCGTGACGGCGCGGAGGACGACGGGGCGGCCGGGGCCGTTGCGGCCGTTGGTGAGGTAGGTCCCGACAAAGCCGCGCGGGGCGATCTGCAGGACGTCGCCGAGGCGGGCGAGGGTGGGGTCTTCGTCGCTATCCTCTTGTAAAGTCTCAAGAACCAGGCGAACCATGTCGACGCGGAGGGTCTGGGCGACCTCGGTCGTGAGGTTGGCCATGAAGGCCTCGAAATTGGTCGGTTCCAACAGCTGCAGGATCGCCCGGTGGACCTGGTTCGTCCCCGCCAGGTTCTCGTAAGCCGCTGCAATCACTGACCTATGTGTGTCCTCCAGCCGGTCGAGACGGCTCTCCAGCCGCTGCATCGCGATGCCACGGAGGTCGACGATGTTCTCGCCCAGAGAGCGGTCGGTGGCGGCGACGAGGGCGTTCATCACGTCGCGGTCGTCGAGAAGACGTTCCGGCTGAGACAGGATGCGGTCGCGGAGGTCGGGTTCGATCATGGGTGCCTGCGGATCGGGACTGCTTTTGGCCGGAGTATAGGCGAGGGCTCGCGCGCTTGGCGACAGGTTTGACGCACGGCGCGGGACGGGCGGGCAGGGATGCAACAGTGGGGGCGCGCAGGGCAGGGGCCTGGTCGGGTGGGACGCGGGCCTTTGGCGATGCGGCGAAGGCGATGGGCGAGGCGTGGGAGGACGTGGGGCCGGGGGTGGAGCAAGCGGACCGGGCGGTCGTGCAGGAGGCCGCGCAGAAGGCGGTGGCGGAGGGGGAGGAGCGGGTGTTTGGCGGGCTGGTGGTGAGGTGAGGGTGTGTTATTGTCCCTTGCGCCGTTCGGCTCTTCTGGCGGCAGCAAGCTTTAAGCGTTGCGGTTCAGAATACAGCCTATCGAGAAGTCGATAAGCGAAGTCGTGCAGGTCCTCTGCGTCCGATTGGCCCAGACTGCCATCATGTGCTCCGTCATTTCCGTCCTCCTTAAGGCAATCCGCCAATTCTACTAACTCTGCTGGAAGAACTCCATTTGCAAAAAGCCACTCCATCCGAAGGCCTAGGCTGCGACGAACTCTTTGCGTTGGCTCGTTTTCGTTTGGTAGGAGGGACTTCGTTGCAAGGTCAAGGGCCAATCTATACATTGCGGCACTAGCATTCCAACAACCTGCAGAAAGACAACGATTTGCTTCTTCGACTACTTTTTCAATGTTTTCTGGCAAATGCTCAGGCGGATCCTCTGGGTCCAAATCTTTTAGTGTGATTGTACTCTCAAGACCAACGATATCATTGATTGAGCCTGGATACTTTGGGAGAAGGTTGCGAGATCCTACTTCACCAAGGAACTGATCATGTGCGTCATTTATATCGCGTCGCGAAACTAGCGATACGCTGATGCGCTTGCAGGTCCGGCATATGCAGGCTATTTCGATATAGTGTTTCCAATCATACTTGTAAGCTAAGACTATGCTAGAGTACACATCAAGTGTTGCGAGCTTTGCTTTGCAGCGAGGGCAATCAGATACAAACTCGGCCAAGATTTCTACGCTCCTTTAGGAGGATCAACTGTTTGTTTATCGCATCGAATGCGCCGATGGATCAACTGTTGCTGGCTTCTTCCGTCACGAATTGATTGCTTCTGACCGGATGCAGGTTCGACCCATTGCCCGGAATCAAGGCGCGTGCGCCGCTGGGAGGTGCCCTCCCACCCCCCGGGAGGGCGCTTTGACGTGTCACGCGCAGAACTGCGGTGGGAGGGGTTGAGGGATAAAGTGCGTAGAACCAGCGGGGTTTGCGCCCGCCCGAGGGAGGGCGCGGCCAAAGGTGCGCTGTAGCGCACCCTACGGGAGTCGGGGCGGGCCCCGACCTACGGGGTGCGAGGGTTGGTATCGGTGCCCCCCACCCCCATCCCCTCCCCACGGAGG
>OFDC01001641.1_pt1 | contig 11464 bp, 7 predicted proteins | sample 1520941 | NCBI WGS metagenome assembly OFDC01 (sample SAMEA94258168, study PRJEB24077) | hot springs metagenome | biome: Aquatic biome; feature: Water | place: India | collected 2012-12-06 | depth 5 m | reverse complement strand
TCGACCTGGCCAGCATCGGCAAGCCGCTGGACGAGGCCACTCTCAGCGACATGCACCGTCGCAAGACGGGGGCGCTCCTGCAGGCCAGCGTGATGATGGGGGCGGTGTGCGGCGATGCCTTGCCGGGCGCCCTGCAGGCGCTGTCGGACTATGGCGCAGCCATCGGCCTGGCCTTCCAGGTGGTCGACGACATCCTCGACGTCACCCAGGCGTCCGAAACCCTGGGCAAGACGGCGGGCAAGGACCTGCACCACAACAAGCCCACCTACGTCTCCGTGCTCGGCCTGGACGCCGCGCGACGCCGCGCGGCGGAGCTGCGCGACCACGCGCACGACGCCCTTCGGCGCAGCGAACTGAGCGGTGCCACCTACCTGAGCCTGCTGGCCGACAAGATCGTCGAACGCGAGTGCTGATTGCTGACTGCTGAAGCGATGAACCATTCCCTGCTGAACACCATCGACAGCCCCGCCGACCTGCGCCGCCTGTCGCGCGCCGAGCTGCAGCAGCTCGCCGTCGAGCTGCGCGACTTCGTGCTCCAGAGCGTGAGCAAGACGGGCGGGCACCTGTCGTCCAATCTCGGCACGGTCGAGCTCACCATCGCGTTGCACCACGTCTTCAACACCCCGCACGACCGGCTGGTGTGGGACGTGGGCCACCAGACCTACCCGCACAAGATCCTCACCGGCCGCCGCGACCGCATGCACACCCTGCGGCAGCTGGGTGGCATCAGCGGCTTTCCTCGTCGCGACGAGAGCGAGTACGACACCTTCGGCACGGCCCACTCGTCCACGTCCATCTCGGCGGCCCTCGGCATGGCCATCGCCGCCAGGCTCAAGGGCGAGGACCGCAAGGCCGTGGCCATCATCGGCGACGGCGCCATGACCGCCGGCATGGCGTTCGAGGCGATGAACAACGCCGGCGTCGCGCACGCCGGCCAGATGGCCGACATGCTGGTCATCCTCAACGACAACGACATGTCCATCAGCCCGCCCGTGGGCGCGCTGAACAAGTACCTGGCGCGCCTGATGAGCGGCAACTTCTACACCGCGGCGCGCGAGGGCGCCAAGCAGGTGCTGAAGAACACCCCGCTGTACGAGCTGGCCCGCCGCTTCGAGGAGCATGCCAAGGGCATGGTGGTGCCGGGCACCATCTTCGAAGAACTGGGCTTCAACTACGTCGGCCCCATCGATGGGCACGACCTCGACGCCCTGATCCCGACGCTGGAGAACCTGCGCGACAAGAAGGGGCCGCAGTTCCTGCATGTCATCACCAAGAAGGGCTACGGCTACAAGCTGGCCGAGGCCGACCCGGTGGCCTATCACGGCCCCAGCAAGTTCGACCCCGCCAAGGGCCTGCAGGCGCCCGCCACGCCACCCAAGACCACCTTCACCCAGGTGTTCGGCCAATGGCTGTGCGACCAGGCGGCTGCCGACCCGCGCCTGATCGGCATCACGCCAGCGATGCGCGAGGGCTCCGGGATGGTGGAGTTCGAGAAGCGCTTCCCGCAGCGCTACTTCGATGTCGGCATCGCAGAGCAGCATGCGGTGACCTTCGCCGCGGGCATGGCCTGCGAAGGCGCCAGGCCGGTGGTCGCCATCTATTCCACCTTCCTGCAGCGCGCCTACGACCAGCTGATCCACGATGTGGCGCTGCAGAACCTGCCGGTGGTGTTCGCCCTGGACCGCGCCGGCCTGGTGGGTGCCGACGGCGCCACCCATGCCGGCGCCTACGACATCGCCTTCCTGCGCTGCATCCCGAACATGAGCGTGCTCACGCCGGCCGACGAGAACGAGTGCCGGATGGCGCTGAGCGCGGCATTCCAGCAGGATCACCCGGTGGCCGTGCGCTACCCACGGGGGGCCGGTGTCGGGGTGGCGGTGCAACCAGGCCTGGAGCCGCTGCCCTGGGGCCGGGGCGAAGTCCGACGCCGCGGCCGCCGGATCGCGATCCTGGCCTTCGGCACGCTGCTGTACCCGGCGCTGCAGGCGGGCGAGAAGCTCGATGCGACCGTGGCCAACATGCGCTTCGCCAAGCCCCTGGACGCAGAGCTGCTGCTGGAGCTGGCGCGCACCCACGAGGCCCTGGTGACCGTGGAGGAGGGCTGCATCCCCGGCGGGGCGGGCTCGGCCGTCATGGAGGCGCTGCAGGCGGCGGGCGTGACGCTGCCGGTGCTGTCGCTGGGCCTGCCGGACCAGTTCATCGAGCACGGCGACCCGGCCAAGCTGCTCGCCCAGTGCGGGCTGGATGCGGCCGGCATCGAGCAGGCGGTGCTCAAGCGCTTCGCGCCGCCTCCCGCGCTGGTGCGCAACGCCGCCAACCTCTGAACCGCCGGGCGTGAAGGATCCCGCAGTCGCCCCGGACAAGCACGCCATCGAAATACGCCCAGCCCGGCAGGGGCCGGGGCGTTCATGCGATCCTTCGCGCTCACCATGACGCATCCCACCGACCTCCTCCACATCCCTGACACCCAGAGCGAGCGCGATCTGCGCCAACTGGTCATCCAGCGGGTGGGCGTCAAGGATGTGCGTTACCCGCTGCAGGTGGTGGTGGGCGGCCAGGTCCAGCAGACCGCGGCGCAGTGGGACCTGGACGTGATGCTGCCGGCCGACCAGAAGGGCACGCACATGTCGCGCTTCGTGGCCTGGCTCGATGCCCAGCACGAGCCGCTGGACGCGCCCACCCTGCGCCGCCAGCTGGCCACCATGCTCGACAAGCTGCACGCGACCGAGGGCCGGGTGGAGGCGCGCTTCACCTTCTTCGTGCGCAAGCGCGCACCGGTGTCCGGGTTGCAGAGCCTGCTGGACTACCAGGGCAAGTGGATCGCCGAGACGAGAGGCGGACAGACCGCGCTGTGGGCCGAGGTGGCGGTGCCGGTGAAAAGCCTGTGCCCCTGCTCCAAGGAGATCAGCGACTACGGCGCGCACAACCAGCGCTCCCTGGTGACCATCCGGGTGGAACTGCTGCAGGACATCGGCTGGGCCGAACTGGTGCGGTTCGCCGAGGAGTCTGCTTCCAGCGAGATCTGGCCGATGCTCAAGCGCGCCGACGAGAAGTGGATCACCGAGCGCGCCTACGAGAACCCGAAGTTCGTCGAGGACCTGGTGCGCGACGTCGCGCTGCGGCTCAATGCCGACGCGCGCATCGGCCGTTACCGGGTCGAGGTCGAGAACTTCGAGAGCATCCACAACCACAGCGCCTACGCAGTGATCGAACGGTAGGCTGTCGGCCTTCGACCGCCTGGCGGCCACCCCTGGGCCGCGGATGCCGGATGGGCGAGCCTCAGCGCTTCTGCAGCCGCAAGACGTCGTTCTCGCGCGTCATCTGGAATCGCGTGAGGAAGCTGTTGCCCAGCAGGATGTGGTCCATGGGGGCGGGGGTGACGACGCCGGCGACCTGGTGCACCTCGACGTCACCGATGCGGATCGCGTTCAGCGTCACGCGGTACGCCGGGGCGTTGCCGTTGGCGGTCTGCACCCACCCGCGCTCGCCCGAGCGGTAGTCCACGCCCAGGCGTTGCGCCTCGGCTGCGCTCATCGCCACCACGGTCGCGCCGGTGTCGACCATGAAGCGCATGCTGCGGCCGTTGATGCTGCCGGTGCCCAGGAAGTGGCCGCCCGGCCCGGCGGTGAGCACGATCTCGCGGCCTGAACTCGGCCCGTCTCGCTGACCCATGCTCACCGGGGCCCCGTGCACCAGCGTGCGCCGCTGGCCATCGGCCTCGATCACCGCGGCCCGGCCGTCCATCGACACCAGCTTGACCCCCAGGACCGACGACCCCACCGCCACCGTCCGCGGCTGACCGTCGATCACCAGCAGGGCCTTGTCCCCCATGCTCCCATTGAGGGTCACCGTCTGGGCCGAGGCACTCTGCGTCGCGCAGACAGCGAGCACCAGCCCAGCGACCACCGCGGATCCGGCTTTGCCGGTCCGCCAGTGGTGCCCCCTCGAGGGGGCGGCCGAAGGCCGTAGGGGGTGAGCCCGATCCACGGGGGGAGCCCGATCCACGGGGGCGTCGATCAGTCCCGGAAGTTGTTGAAGGACAGCGGCACGTCGGCCACCTCCTTCTTCAGCAGCGCGATGGCGGCCTGCAGGTCATCGCGCTTGGCGCCCGTCACGCGCACGCTGTCGCCCTGGATCGCGGCCTGCACCTTCATCTTGCTCTGCTTGATGATCTGCTGGATCTTCTTGGCGGTGTCGCTGTCGATGCCGGCCTTGATCTTGATCACCTGCTTGACCTTGTCGCCGCCGATCTTCTCGATCTTGGCGCTGTCGTCGAGGAAGCGGATGTCCACGCCGCGCTTGGTGAGCTTGCCCAGCAGGACGTCCTTGACCTGCCCCAGCTGGAAGTCGCTGTCGGCAAAGAGCGTGAGGGTCTTGTCGGTGCCCTTGTCGCTGCTCTCGATGCGGGCGTCGGAGCCCTTGAAGTCGAAGCGCGTGCCGATTTCCTTGTTGCTCTGGTCGACGGCGTTGCGCAGTTCGACGAGGTTGGGTTCGAGGACGGTGTCGAAGCTCGGCATGGAAATCGCCCGAGGGGGCATGGCATTGATCGGCGAAAATTCTGCCATGCCTTCCACCCTGCAGATCGAGCGCAACGTCAACCTCGCGGACTTCAACACCTTCGGGCTGCCGGCGGTGGCGAAGACGCTGGTGCGCATCCGCTCGGATGCCGACATCCGGGCGGTGCTGGCTGAGCCCGACCTGGGCCGGGCGCCGAAGTTCGTGCTCGGTGGCGGCAGCAATGTTGTGCTCACCCGGGATCCCGAGGCGGTGGTGCTCAAGGTCGAGGTGATGGGGCGCCGGGTGGTGGCCGAGCGCGAGGACGCGGTCATCGTGGAGTTCGGTGGCGGCGAGAACTGGCACGAGGCGGTGGCCTGGACGCTGGAGCAGGGGCTGCCCGGCCTGGAAAACCTGGCGCTGATCCCCGGCACCATGGGCGCCTCGCCGGTGCAGAACATCGGTGCCTATGGCGTGGAGCTCAAGGACCGCTTCGACTCGCTCGATGCGGTCGACCTGGTCACCGGTCGCAGCGTGCGCTTCGACGCGTCGATGTGCCGTTTCGGCTACCGCCAGAGCGTGTTCAAGACCGAGCTGGCCGGCAAGAGCGTCATCACCCGGGTGCGCCTGCGGCTGCCCCGGCCCTGGCAGCCGGTGCTGGGCTACCTGGACATCGAGCGCAAGATGCACGAGAGCGGCATCACCCGCCCTGATGCCCGCCAGATCTTCGACTGGGTCTGCGCCGTGCGCCGCGCCAAGCTGCCCGACCCGGCCGTCATCGGCAACGCCGGCAGCTTCTTCAAGAACCCGGTGGTCACGCCGGAGCAATGCCGAGACATCATCGGGCGCGACCCCGAGGTGGTGCATTACGTCCTGCCCGATGGCACGGTCAAGCTGGCCGCCGGCTGGCTCATCGATGCCTGCGGCTGGAAGGGCAAGTCGGTGGGCCGAGCCGGTGTCTACGACAAGCAGGCGTTGGTGCTCGTCAACCTGGGCGGCGCACGCGGCGCCGAGGTGGTGACGCTGGCGCGTGCCATCCAGGAGAGCGTCTACGGACGCTTCGGCATCCGTCTGGAGCCGGAGCCGGTGGTCGTCTGAGGTCGTCTTGCATCGCTGCAGCTGGATCACTTCCTAGCCCGCGTGGGACCCGGTACCATCTCGAAAACAGATGGCCCGCAAGGGCCCGGGGGGGAGGATGGATCCCAGCGACGGCGAAGCCGGTGTGCGCTGGACCGCGCCCGCGAGCAATGTCGCGGACGCGGGCGGGTGGCGACCGTTTCCCGCGGCGCAGTTGCGTCCCCCGCTGCTGCGGGCCACCACCGTCGCCCGCGTTGACCTCGACCGTCGGCTGGGCGAGGCCTTGGCGCAAGGGCCGCTGGTGCTGTTGTGCGCGCCCTCCGGCTACGGAAAGACCGCCGCGATGGCCTTGCAGTGGGCTTGCCGGGGCCCAACCACTGCTGCGGCGTGGGTGACGCTGACGCCAGGTTGCGACCTGCACAGTCTGGTGCTCGGCATTGCCGCCTCGCTGGAGCCTCTGGACCCTCCCTGGACGGTCGCACCGGAATCGTTTGCGCGCGCGCTGACGCAGGCGGGCGGGGTCGAGCAGGTCGCGCGCGTCCTGGCGAGTGCACTGGCACGCGTGGAGACGTCCTCAGGTTGGATCGTGGTGGACGATTTCCATCATGTATCCGAGCCCTCGGCGTTCGAGTTCGTCAGGTTGTTGCTGGACGCGCTGCCCGAGCGCTGGTCCCTCGTCCTGATCACGCAGCAGGAGCCACCACTGAGGCTCGCCAGGTTGCGCCTGCAGCGGCGTGTCCACGAGTTCCATGCCGATGACCTGCGCCTTCGGCCGCCGCAGGTCGAGGGCCTGGGTCGCCTGCTCGCGCCGGGCCTGTCCGAGCGGGAACTGCACGAGGTGGCCGACCAGTTCGACGGATGGCCTGCAGGCATCGCGGTGCGATTGCTGTCCGGTGTCCGCGCCCCCACACGCCAGGTCCGTGAGCACGTCTTCGCCCTGTTCGCGGAGGAAGTGTTCGACAAGCTGCCGCTGTCCCTGCAGACCTTCCTGCTGCGGTGCTCCGTGCTGCCGTCCCTGTCGGAGCCGGCCTGTCGCGAGGTGTCGGGCGATGCGATGGCAGGACGATGGCTCGACGAAATCGAGCGGCGCCAGCTCTTCACCACCGTTCTGGACGACTCGGGCCGGCTGCTGCGGCTGCATGACCTGTTCAAGGCCTTTCTTCGATCGCGACTGGAGCGCGAACTGCCGGGTGAGGGCGTCGTGCTGCTGCGTCGGGCTGCCGCTGTGGAGCCGGACTTGGGGCAGCGCCTGGCATTGCTCATCGAGGCGGAAGACTGGGGACAGGTGGCTGCCGAGGTGATGGCGCGCGCGCACGGCGCACTGGAAGCCAGCGTCGGCCAGCAGCTGGAATCGGTGTGTGACCGTGTGCCGGCAGTCGAGGTTCGCGCTCATCCCGAGGTGTCCTATGTCCATGGCCTGTGCCTGCTGCAGCGTGGGGAATGGGCGCAGGGGCAGTCCCACATGCTCAAGGCGATGGCGGGCTTCGAGGGGCGCGGCCAGGCGCAGTTGGCGCTGCGCTCGCGCGCCTTGGCGTGCATGATGATGGTGGCCCAAGCGCTGTTGCGCCAGGCTGTCCTGCTGTGGATGCGCCGGCCCTCCGTCCAGCCCGACACGACCACGGAATTCGTCATCGTTGCACTGGAGCTGACGATGCCCTACACCGAGGAACTGGTCGCCCGGCGGCCAGCATTGCTGACTCGGCTCGTGGATCTGATGGAGCTACTGCCGCCTTCCGAATGGCTCTACCTGCGTACCGCACTGCCGTCGCGCTTCGTCTGCAGCCGACAGGCCCGCGACCCCCTGTCGCGCATGGCCACCCTGCTGTGCAGCCAGGAGGAAACGACGGTGTGGCGAATGGTGGGCTCGCAACTGCGGTCCTGGCTCGCCGTTGCTGCGGGTGATCTCCCCGGCGCGCGCCATTGGCACATGCTGTCCCTGGAGGATTCGCGCTGGGCTGGCGGCTACCACCCCATCGACATCGCCCTGTCCATTCAGCAGGCAGTCTTCCAGGCCATGGAGGGAGACTGGCCGGCCGCACGCGCGGTGTGGCCGGGGCTGGGCGTGCCGTTCAAGCGCGAACTGGGCGCCTTGCCGCGCCTGGTGTGTCTGCTCACCGTGGTCGGCTTCATCCTCGACAACGAGGACTGGGAGGCGTTCGAACAGGCCAGTCGCGAGCTCGACGAAGTCCGCTGCCGGGGGCTGCTCATCGGATCACTGACGATCGAGGTGTACCGGGCGGTCCGCCTGATCCGCGAGGGACGTCCGGCCAAGGCCGCCGCGGTGCTGTCCGCGCAGCTGCCCGCCGCCGAACGTGCCTACTGGATCGGCGCGCAATCCCATGTGCACCTGCTCCTTGCGCGCGCGCTGCTGGCCGCTGACCGGGTGCAGGATGCCTGGGATGCCGCGAGGCCGATGCTCGCCATCGCAAGGCAAGCGGGGGAGGTGGGGGGGCTGTGGAGCGCCGGGGGACGCACCTTGGCGCTCCTGTCGCGAGCGACTTGGCCGGTCCCACCGGAGGATCCGGAGCTGGCTTGGCTGCGTCACGCCAGCGAGTCGCTGGCGGCCCTGCGCCATGGCCAACGTTCCGGCACGCCCGCGCCTGCGTCTCTGCCGGCCGCCGCCGCGCCGTCCCGTGGCAAGGCGCCACCGACGGCCGTGCTGAGCCAGCGGGAGCAGGAGGTCCTGTCCCTCATCGCCCTGGGCCACAGCAACAAGGCGATTGCCAGGCAACTCGAGCTCAGCCCCAACACCGTCAAGCGGCATGTGGCGCGCATCCTGCAGCGGCTGGACGTCGAGTCGCGCACGGCAGCGGCGGCATGGTGGCACCGCAACGCTCCGACACGGTCACGGCAGGACGGCGCAGGGTGACCCCCATGCCCCAGCCCATCGCAGACATGCTGGGACCGTGGTGGCCGTGCCCTTTCATGACGCTGGAGCCCCTGGCTCCCGGTGCCGCCACCGCCCTCGAGCTGATCGCACCGGTCGATCGGCATGTCGACCATCCCGCTGATGGCGCTGGCCGGGCGCACGTTTTTGCGGCGCGCAGGACATCGGCAAGGCGTTGTCCCTCGTGTGCGGCGTCGCCGGGACCCTCAGCGGTTTGGGCCTGACCGCCGCCATGCGCCTGCTGCGTCGGGCCGCCTTGACGGCAGGCGCCTGAGGGCAGGCGCCGCCAACGTGGCCGCGCGTCAGTCCTGCTTGTCGCCCTCCAGGCGCGCGAGCGCGGCCGCACCCCCGAGCTCGAGCAGGCCGCTGCGCGCGTAGATGCCCAGCTTGTCGCGGGTGTCCACGATGTCGAGGTTGCGCATGGTCAGCTGGCCGATGCGGTCGGCCGGCGAGAAGGGCGCGTTCTCGACCTTCTCCATGCTCAGGCGCTCGGGCGCGTAGGTGAGGTTCGGCGAGACGGTGTTCAGCAGGGAGTAGTCGTTGCCGCGGCGCAGCTCGAGGGTGACCTCGCCGGTGACGGCACGCGCCACCCAACGCTGCGCGGCCTCGCGCAGCATGATGGCCTGGGGGTCGAACCAGCGGCCCTGGTAGAGCAGGCGGCCGAGCTTGCGGCCGTTCTCGCGGTACTGCTCGATGGTGTCCTCGTTGTGGATGCCGGTGACCAGGCGCTCGTAGGCGATGAACAGCAGTGCCAGGCCCGGGGCCTCGTAGATGCCGCGGCTCTTGGCCTCGATGATGCGGTTCTCGATCTGGTCGCTCATGCCCAGTCCGTGGCGCCCGCCGATGCGGTTGGCCTCCAGCATCAGCTCCACCGCGTCGACGTACTCTCGGCCGTTGAGCGCCACCGGGCGGCCCTCCTCGAAGCGCACCGTCACCGTCTCGCGCTCGATCTTCACGTCGTCGCGCCAGAAGGGCACGCCCATGATCGGGTTGACGATGGTGATGCCGCTGTCCAGGTGCTCCAGGTCCTTGGCCTCGTGGGTGGCGCCCAGCAGGTTGCTGTCGGTCGAGTAGGCCTTCTCGGCCGACATCTTGTAGCCGAAGCCGGCCTTCGTCATGAAGGCGCTCATCTCGGCGCGGCCGCCCAGCTCGTCGATGAACTGCTGGTCCAGCCAGGGCTTGTAGATCTTCAGCGCCGGGTTGGTCAGCAGGCCGTAACGGTAGAACCGCTCGATGTCGTTGCCCTTGAAGGTGGAGCCGTCGCCCCAGATGTGGACGTCGTCCTCCTTCATGGCGGCCACCAGCATGGTGCCGGTGACGGCGCGGCCGATGGGCGTGGTGTTGAAGTAGGTCAGGCCCGCGGTGCTGATGTGGAAGGCGCCGCACTGCAACGCGGCGAGGCCCTCGGCGACCAGCTGCTGACGGCAGTCGATCAGTCGGGCCTGTTCCGCGCCGTACTGCAGCGCGCGGCGGGGGATGTCCTCGTAGTCCGGCTCGTCGGGTTGGCCCAGGTTGGCGGTGTAGGCGTAGGGCACCGCGCCCTTGGTGCGCATCCAGTGCAGGGCCGCGCTCGTGTCCAGGCCACCGGAGAACGCGATGCCGACTTTTTGGCCGACGGGAAGGGACTGAAGGATGGTTGCCATGGGACGCTGCGCTCTTGCGATGTGAGGGGGCGGTGGATCAGGGAAAACGCGATTCTAGGCGGCGACCCTTGGAGGGCCGCGGTCACCTGCGCCGTCGTCGCCATTTGCGTCGAAGTGCAACAAGTCACGGCTGTTGCGGGTGCCTCCGGAGGGCTTCTCGGTAATGCCACGCAGCGGCGCTAAGCTGCCGCCATGTCCGAGGCCACCCCTGAAGTCGAGGGCGGGCCGCCTCCGTTGGCAGCCCCACCGGGCGACGCGCTCCCCAGCGGGGCGCGACTCGCCGAATTCGAGATCCGCAGCGTCTTGGGCGCGGGCGGCTTCGGCATCGTCTATCTGGCCTGGGACCATGCGCTGGAGCGCGAGGTCGCGCTCAAGGAGTACATGCCCGCCAGCCTCGCTGGCCGGCGTCCCGACGGGCGGGTGTCGGTGCGGGCGGCCGGTCAGGCCGAGACCTTCTCGCTGGGCCTGCGGTCCTTCGTGAACGAGGCCCGGCTGCTGGCGCGCTTCGACCACCCGTCGCTGGTGAAGGTCTACCGCTTCTGGGAAGACAACGGCACCGCGTACATGGCCATGCCCATGGTGCACGGGCGCACGTTGCGGCAGGTGCGCCAGGCGATGCCGCCCGGCTCGCCGGGCGAGGCCTGGTGCCGTGCGCTGCTGGAGCCGCTGCTGGGGGCGCTGGAATGCATGCACCGCGAGGAGGTGTTCCACCGTGACATCGCGCCCGACAACATCCTGCTGACCGACGACGGCCGGCCGGTGCTGCTGGACTTCGGCGCGGCACGCCGGGTGATCGGCGACCGCTCGCATGCCATCACCGCGATCGTCAAGCCGAACTTCGCGCCGATCGAGCAGTACGCCGATGTGGCCGCGGTCCGGCAGGGTCCGTGGACCGACCTGTATGCGCTGGCGGCCACCATGTACTACCTGCTCACCGGCCAGCCCCCGCTGCCGGCCGCCGCGCGGGCGTTGCACGACGAACTGGTGCCGCTGTCGCGCCTGAAGCCTGCCGAGTGCAGCGAGGAATTCCTCGCCGCGATCGACTGGGCGATGGCGGTGCGGCCCAAGGACCGGCCGCAGAGCCTGGCACTGTGGCGCGACGTGCTGGAAGGACGCATGGCGGTGCCTGCGCGGGTTCGCACCGATGTCACGCTGCCCAACGTCACGTCGGTCCAACTCCAGCAGCCCCCGGGACCGGTGCTGGATTTCGATCCGACGCAACCTTGGCCTGGCAGCACCGGCAGGCGTCTGCCGATGCCGCCGGTGAGTCCGGCCGGCCCTGACGGCGACGCCGACACGGCCGTGCCGCCTCCCGCATTCGCCGACACCCAGCCGCACGGCCTGGGCGAGAGCGGTGCGGCGA
>OFDC01001640.1_pt1 | contig 11464 bp, 13 predicted proteins | sample 1520941 | NCBI WGS metagenome assembly OFDC01 (sample SAMEA94258168, study PRJEB24077) | hot springs metagenome | biome: Aquatic biome; feature: Water | place: India | collected 2012-12-06 | depth 5 m | reverse complement strand
GCGCCCCCCGAGGGGGCTGGCCCCACGGCCTTCGGGCGGCCGGGCGGCCGTGGGGACCCCCGTCGTGCCTTCGCGCTGGACCGATCTCGGCTGACAGGTGCCCGAAGAACGGCGGCCCCCCCTCGGAGAAGAACTACTCCGCCGCGCCGCGCGCCATTGCGCGCTGGTGGCGCTGGATGAACTCGCTGTAGGTGTCGATGCCGCGCAGCTGAAGGATCGTGTTGCGCACCGCCGCCTCGACCAGCACGGCCAGGTTGCGCCCCGCGTCCACCGCGATCACCACCTTGCGCACCGGCATGCCGAGGATGTCCTCGTACATCGGTTCGTAGGGCAGGCGCTCGAACTCGCGCTCCATCGTCTCCTTGCGCACGAGGTGGACGATGAGCTTCAGACGCATCTTCCGGCGCACTGCCGTCTCGCCGAAGATGGCCTTGATGTCCAGCAGGCCGATGCCGCGCACCTCCAGCAGGTTCATCAGCAGCTCGGGGCACCGGCCTTCGAGCGCGGTCTGCGAGATGCGGTACAGGTCCACCGCGTCGTCGGCCACCAGGCCGTGGCCGCGGGAGATGAGTTCCAGGCCGAGTTCGCTCTTGCCCAGGCCGGACTCGCCGGTGAGCAGCACGCCCAGGCCGAGGATGTCCATGAACACCCCGTGCCGCGTGGTGCGGTCGGCGAACAGCAGGCTGAGGTAGTCGCGCACCACGTCGATGACATGGCCAGCCGACTCGGCGGTGACGAACAGCGGGATGTCCGCGCGATCGCAGATGGCCACCAGCCGGTCCGGCGGCACTTCGCCGTCGGCCACGATGATGACGGGCGGCTCCAGGGTGACGATGCGGCTGATGCGCCGTTCCTGGTCCTCGGCCGAATCGCGCTGCAGGTAGGCGACCTCGCGCTGGCCGACGATCTGCACCCGGTAGGGGTGGATGTAATTCAGGTAGCCGACCAGGTCGGCCGCGGAGCGCGCCGCACGCACGGCGGCATCGTCGAAGCGGCGCTCGGGGTGCGCATGGCCGGCGATCCATTCCCAGCGCAGGGCCGGGCGGTGCGCTTCGAACAGTGCCTCGGCACTGATGGAGGTGGGTTTCAAGCGGCCGCCCCGGGTCGCGACACGAACGGTGCGGTCATCCCCCTCATGCGACCGACTTCAGCGGTTCCCAGTCGGAGATGAGCTTGTGGACCGTGGCCGCGTCGGGCTCGGTCTTCAGGCGCTCGCGCAGTTCGCGGTCGGACAGCAGCTCGGCGATTTCCGACAGGATCTCGAGGTGGCGCTGGGTGGCGGCCTCCGGGACCAGCAGGAAGATCAGCAGGGACACCGGCTCGTCGTCGGGCGCGTCGAATGGGATGGGCTGCTGCACGCGCAGCACCGCCGCCAGCGGGTTCTTCAAGCCCTTGATGCGCCCATGGGGAATGGCCACGCCATGCCCCAGGCCGGTGGAGCCGAGGCGTTCGCGGGCGAAGAGGTTGTCCGACACTGTCGCCCGAGCGATCGCGTGCTGGTTCTCGAACAGCAGTCCGGCGTGCTCGAAAGCGCGCTTCTTGCTGGTGGCGTCCACGCCGACCAGGACGTTGCTGGCGGGCAGGATGGCGGCGAGACGGTTCATCGAAGGTTTTCCTTCGCGGCGCCGGAGCTCCCGGGTAGGAAGGTCGGCGGGGCACTGTGAAGCGAGAGATTATAGGAAGAGACCCTGGTATGGCCACCGTGCAGGATCCCGCGATGACGGGGATGGTATGGAGGTGACCTGCCTAAAACGCGGGCGCACGCTGGCGGGAGGACAAAAAAAGCGACCCTGGGGTCGCTGCAAGCACACGGCCGGTCTGGGCCGGAACGGGATCAGGACACGCTGGCTGCGCGGCGCTTGACGCTGTCGTGATGATGCTCCTGCAGGCGGTCCTTGTGCCGGCACACCTGCCGGTCGAGCTTGTCCATCAATTGATCGATCGCGGCGTAGAGGTCCTCGTGCGATTGCTCGGCGAAGATGGCGCGGCCCTTCACGTGAACGTTCACTTCAGCCTTCTGGCGGCGTTCCTTTTCCTTGAGCTTTTCCACTGTCAGCAGCACGTTGATGTCGACCACCTGGTCGAAGTGCCGGGTGACGCGATCGAGCTTGGTGATCACGTACTCGCGCAGGGCAGGCGTCACTTCCAGGTGATGTCCGCTGATCGTCAGGTTCATCAGGTCCTCCTTCAGGACGGGTGGGAAAGACGGTGGGATCGGGAAGGGGAAGTAGCGGGGGAAACCGGTAGCAGGGTGGTGGCTCTCGTGCCGGATCGTTGAAACCAGTGTGCTCCCATCGATCAGGAGTGACAAGCGGGGGCGGGGGTGCACGAGGGGTCTTCCACGACGCCGATCAAACCCCTGTGCGCAATGCCTGTTTTCCGAGGAAAACGGCGACCGCTGGCGGGGCGCGTGCATGCCGTGTCGCGCTGCCCTGCGACATAATCCGCGGGTTGCATGACTGGAGATCCTCTTGGACCAGAGTCACCCTCGGTGACCGTCCACTCCGGCCGGTGAGTCCAGGGCACGCGCTTCGCCTGCCTGCGGGCCGCCCATGGCGGGGTGAGGCGGTGCACATCGACCCATCCATCCCCCCGCAAGAGTCCCGACCTGCGAGCGGCCGACCGCTCGCCTCCCCTGAAGCAGTCGGGCGTTGGAGCGAGCATGCTGAACGTGTTCACCCTGGTCAACGGGCGTCTGTCCGGTCGCCTGTTGCAGGCCGAGGACCTCGACAACCCCGACGCACTGGCCGATGTGCAGCCGGTCTGGGTCGACCTGGAGTCCCCCTCGGGCGACGAGAAGCGCTGGATCATGCAGCGCTTCGGCGTGGCGATCCCCGACGACATCGTCGACGACGACCTGGAGGAGTCCGCCCGCTTCTACGAGGAGGACAACGGCGAGCTGCACATCCGTTCCGACTTCCTCATCGGCGACGACCTCGCGCCGCGCAACGTGCGGGTGGCCTTCATCCTGCACAACGGCCTGCTGTTCTCGGTGCACGACGAGGACCTGCCGGTGTTCCGCCTGCTGCGACTGCGCGCCCGCCGCATCCCGGCGCTGATCGAGGACTCCAAGGACGTGCTGCTGAAGCTGTACGACGCCGACGCGGAGTATTCTGCCGACCAGCTCGAGGGCATCTACGACGCGCTGGAGAAGGTCAGCACCCGCGTGCTCAAGCAGCAGGTGACCGACCAGGAAGCCGGCGAGGTGCTGGCCGCGGTGGCGCGCGAGGAGGACCTCAACGGCCGCATCCGGCGCAATGTGATGGACACCCGGCGCGCGGTCAGCTTCATGATGCGCAGCCGGATGCTGAATGCCGAGCAGTTCGAGGAGGCGCGGCAGATCCTGCGCGACATCGATTCGCTCGACTCGCACACCGCCTTCCTGTTCGACAAGATCAACTTCCTGATGGACGCCACCGTCGGCTTCATCAACATCAACCAGAACAAGATCATCAAGATCTTCTCGGTGGCGTCGGTGGCGCTGCTGCCGCCCACCTTGATCGCCAGCCTGTACGGGATGAACTTCCGCTTCATGCCCGAGTTGGAATGGCAGCTCGGCTATCCCTTCGCGCTGGGCCTGATGGTGGTGTCCGTGGCCGCGCCTTTCCTCTACTTCCGCCACAAGGGCTGGCTGCGATGAGCCCGTTGCCGCGCGCGATCACCTTCGACCTGGACGACACGCTGTGGCCCATCGCCCCGGTGATCGAGCGGGCCGAGGCCGAACTCCACGCCTGGCTGGGGCGGCACGCGCCGCAGGTGGCGCAGCGCTACGACATCCAGGCTCTGCGTCTGCTGCGCGACGAGGTGGCGCGCGACCGGCCGGAGTGGGCGCACGACTTCACCCGCATCCGCCACTACAGCCTGTCGCTGGCCCTGCAGGAATGCGGTCATGACGCTGCACTGGCCGATGCCGCCTTCGCCGCCTTCTTCGAGGTGCGCAACCAACTGGAGCCGTTCGAAGGCGTGGACCAGGCGCTGGCAGCCCTCTCGGCCCGCTGGCCGCTGCTGGCGCTGACCAACGGCAACGCGGACCTCGCGCGCCTGCCCCTGGGCCGGCATTTCCAGGGAACGGTCTCCGCGCGGGAGTTCGGGATGGGCAAGCCGGACCGCCGCATCTTCGCGGAGGCTTGTCGTCGACTGGGGTGCGAGCCGGGCGAGGTGCTGCATGTGGGCGACGACTGGCGCCTGGACGTGCAGGGCGCCCTCGATGCCGGACTGCGGGCCGTCTGGCTCAGGCACCCTCACATGCCCTTGCCCGAGGCGGGCGCCGGCAGCGTTCCCCTCATCGGACATGTCCGCGAGCTCTGCGGGCTGCTGGGATTGACGCAGTAAGAATTTCCGCCTTTCGGGCATTCCTTGCCGAACCCGGCTCCTCGAAACGCACACGAAAAAGGGGTACCGCGTTCGGCGGTACCCCTGGGTAGAAAGAAAGCTGCGCAGCGCCCCGTAGCGAAGGAGGGAGGGAGGGAGGAGGAGGAGAAGCGCTCCGGGATTGCAGCCAGTGAACTGGAAGGCTGCGCAGCAGGTAATCGATGAGGTCCTCCGCCGGCACCGCCTTTCATGCAATAGCCGTGCCGGACGCGTGTTGGACGCGTGTGCGCTCCGTCGAGTTCCCTGCCCCCCTTGCAACCATTCGCATCCGACCTCGAACGGAGGCGGCAAAGCCCAGGGACCTTTCTTGCTCTTTCTTGGAGAGGACCGCCTGTCGGATCTGTCGAGCGCCGACGTCCCACCTGAGAGGCGGGAGATCATGCGTCTGTCATTAGTGCTGAAACCGCCCCCTTTAAAATAGCGACCCTTGATCCAAGGAAGCCCGATGCTTTACCCAGAACTGTTCAAACAACTCGAGGCCGTGCGCTGGAACATGGACCGGGACATCCCATGGGACCGCTTCGACGCCAGCCTGCTGAGCGAGGAACAGGCGCAGACGATCAAGATGAACGCCATCACCGAGTGGGCGGCGCTGCCGGCCACCGAGATGTTCCTGCGCGACAACCGCGATGACAGCGACTTCTCGGCGTTCATGAGCGTGTGGTTCTTCGAGGAGCAGAAGCATTCCCTGGTGCTGATGGAATACCTGCGCCGCTTCCGTCCGGACCTGGTGCCGACCGAGCAGGAACTGCATGAAGTGCGCTTCGAGTTCGACCCCGCTCCGGCGCTGGAGACGCTGATGCTGCACTTCTGCGGCGAGATCCGCCTGAACCACTGGTACCGCCGTGCCTCCGAATGGCACACCGAGCCGGTGATCAAGGCGATCTACGAGACCCTCGCGCGTGACGAGGCCCGTCACGGCGGGGCCTACCTGCGCTACATGAAGCGAGCAATGCAGAAGTTCGGCGACGAGGCCAAGGCGGCGTTCGCCAAGGTGGGCGTGCTCATGGCCAGCGCCCGCCGCACCGCCCAGGCGCTGCACCCGACCAACCTGCACGTGAACGAACAGCTGTTCCCGCGCGACACCATCCAGAGCCGCCTGCCCGACCCGAGCTGGCTGGAGCGCTGGCTGGACACGCAGATCCAGTTCGACGCGGTCTGGGAGGGCAAGGTCGTCGAGCGCATCCTGCACAACATGAGCCTGCTGATGGAGCGCAGCTTCGCCAGCGTGCAGGAGCTCAACCGATTCCGCAAGGAACTCACCCAGAAGCTCGCTGCCGAGCAAGGCGCGCAATCTGGCGGAATGTCCGGCGCGCAGCCGGCGTGACGTCCACCCCCGCCGGTGCGTGGCTGCTGCTGCTGGCCGCCGGTGTCTTCGAGGTCGCCTGGGCGCTGGGCCTGAAGACCACCGAGGGCTTCACCCGGCCGCTGCCCACCGTGCTGACGGTGGGCGCCATGATCGCCAGCATCGTGCTGCTGGGGCTCGCGGTCAAACAGCTTCCCATCAGCACCGCGTACGCGGTCTGGACGGGCATCGGCGCGGTCGGCACCGCCATCCTCGGCGTGCTGTTGCTCGGCGAGGCCATCACGCCCTTGAAGGCCGCGAGCCTGGCGCTGATCACGCTCGGCCTGGTCGGCCTGAAGATGGGCTGACCCGGCCGATGCGCGCGCTAGGCGTTGCGCCGCCGCAAGGCCACCAGCGCTGCGAAACACGCTGCGCTGACGGCCATCACACCCAGGAAGTCGAGCGTCGCCAGGTCACGGGCGGCCGCCAAGGCGCTCTCGCCAGCCAGGCCCGGAAAGGCCCGCAGCAGTTCCATCAGCCCGCTGCCGTCCTCCTGGATGTTCACCGGCCCTTGCGTGATGGGTGCCAGCGCGTGCAGCGCATGCAGGCCGATGCCCCGCACGGCTTCACCGATCAGGTTGGTGGTGCCGAAGACCTGCCGGAACACCACGCCGAACACGACGGACAGCGCCACCACCGCGGGCAGGCCCCATCGCTTGAGGCCGGCAGAGGCCACCATCAACACGAGAATCACCGGCGAAACCCACAAGGTCGCCAGTGTGATGCCCAGCGCCAGGCGCAGGGCGAGCACCAGGCCGTCGCCCAGCAGCAGGCCCCAGGGCAGGCTCAACCAGGCGGATGCTCCACCGATCATCGCCACCACCACCAGTCCGACCACGTGGGCGAAGGCCCAGCCCAGGCCCAAGGCCAGCAGCGGCATGAGCAGCGCGTGGAACACCAGGGTTGCGCCGATGCTCTGCGCATGGCCGACGGGCAGCGACAGCCAGAACTCGATGGAACGGTCCTGCTGGTCGCGACGTGCCAGCCCCGGCATCTGGAAGGCCATCGCGATCCAGCCGACGGCCAGCACCGCCACGGTGACCACCGCCAGCGAGGCCGCCATGGCGGCCGCGGGCAGCGCCGGGTGCACTTCCACGCCGCGGGCGAAGGCCAGCACGATCAGCAGCAGCAGCGGCGGCGCGACGGCCAGCACCAGGTAGCCGCGGTGATGCTGCATCCACTCGCGGCGCAGCAGGGTGGTGAATCGGGACATCGTCGTGCTCCTCAGGCCTGCGTGCGGTTGAGTTCGGGCTGTCGGGTGAGCGCCACGAACAGGTCCACCAGGTTCGGGCGCACCCGCTGTCCCTGGGACGCCAGGTGCTCCGGCGGCGGGCCGTCGAACAGCGCTGCCGACTGCGCGCCCAACCGGTAGCGCAGCAGCGGATGCGCCGCCGCCACCTGGTCGGCCAGGGCGGGGTCGTGGCTGAGGGCATGGAAGCGCTGCTCCATCGCCTCCAGGCTGATGTTGAGCACCATGCGCCCTTCGTTGAGCATGATCACGTCGGACAGCAGCGCCTCGATCTCCTCGACCTGGTGGGTGCTGATGAGCACGCTGCGCTCGCCGTCGCACCACTCGTCGATCAGCATCTCGTAGAACGCCTTGCGCGACAGCACGTCCAGCCCCAGCGTCGGCTCGTCCAGGATCATCAGCCGCGCGTCGATGGCGGCGACCAGCGCCAGGTGCAGCTGCACCACCATGCCCTTGGACAGGTTCTTCACCTTGTCGTCCAGGCCGACGTCGGTGCGCTGCAGCAGCTGGCGCGCACGGTCGGCGGAAAAGCGCGGGTGCAGGCCGCTCATCAGGGTGACGAGTTCGCGCGCGCGGGCCCAGCGCGGCAGGATGGCGACGTCGGGGATGTAGGCCAGCGTCTGCAGCAGGCGGGTGCGGTCGTCCACCGGGTCCAGGCCCAGCACCTTCAGCTCGCCCTCCGCGCGCTGCAGGCCGACCAGGGCCTTCATCAGGGAGGTCTTGCCGGCCCCGTTGTGGCCCAGCAGCCCGACGACGCGTCCGCGCGGCACCGTGAAGCTGATGTCCTCCAGCGCGACCTTGCGGCCGTAACGCAGGTCCAGCCCTCGCGCCTCGATCAGCGTGTCCTTCAGCGTGTCCATCAGCGCAGCTCCCAGTCCAGGTCGTCGGGTGTCAGTCCCAGGCGCTGCAGTCGCTCACGCAGCTCGGGCCATTCTTGTTCGAGAAATCGTTGCCGCTCGGCCTGGCGCAGCCGCTCGCGGGCGCCGGCCTGCACGTACATGCCCAGCCCGCGGCGGCTTTCCACCAGGCCGTCGTCCACCAGGGACTGCAGGGCGCGGCTGACGGTCAACGGGTTGATGAGGTAGCGGTGCGCCAGCGCGCGCACCGAGGGCATGGCCGCCCCCTCGGGCGGCTGGCCGTCCAGCAGCTGGGCCGCCAGGCGGTCGGCCAGCTGCCGGTAGATCGGCAGGGTGTCGCTCCAGGTGTGCATGTCCGTCGCGGCCGGTGTGTTGCTGAGGTAGCACACCATAACGGACCCCGGCGGGGGGCCGAAGCCGGCTGCGATGGACTGCAGCCGGGCCGGGACGAACTGCAGGCGGCGGCGACGCGGTGTCGCCGCCTCCGGTGAGGCGAAGGACGTTCAGGCCTTGGCTGCGAAGCGCTCGTTGTCCGCCTTGCGGTCGGCGTTGACCTTCTGCGCGCTCGGCCGCTCGCTGATCAGCCTCGTGTAGCCCTTCCAGTCCACGCCCTGCGCGGCCAGCAGGTCCTCGCCCAGCACCGCCTTGGTCGCCATGCCCACCAGCGGCAGGCTCACGAAGGCGGCGCAGTCGGCCTGGGTGAAGGTGTCGCCGGCCAGGTAGGGAGAGAACTTCGCCAACCGCTTGAAGCCGGCGATGTTCTTCTGCAGCTGCTGCCGCGCCCAGGCCTGCTTGCCTTCGCTGACCGTGCCGCCGAAGAAGGCCTGCGGGTACAGCTCGCGCGCCACGAGTTCGAGGTGCAGGTCGACGAAGGTGGTGAGCTCGCGCACCTTGGCGGCCTCCCAGGCGTCGGCCGGCAGCAGGCGTGGCTCGGGCTGCAGGGCTTCCAGGTACTCGACGATGGCCTGGCTCTCGCACAGCGAGCCGCGCTCGGTGCGCAGGAACGGGATCTTGCCCAGGGGCGAGGCTTCGTACATCGCCTCGTCCCTGTTCTGGAGGTCGCACCGCTCCTCCTGGAAGGGGATGCCCTTTTCCAGCAGGACGAGCTTGACCTTGTTGTAGTAGTTGGACAGCGAAAAGCCGCAGAGCGTGATCATGGACAGGGTCTCCTCGTCTGGGACGTGGTCGTGGAAATGGCGCAGTCTAGTCACCCCCCGGGCGATCGCGATGACGCCGGGGCGACAGCACTTCATCAACGCCGGTTCACCAGCGCCAGCCCCAGCGTCACCGCCGCCAGCGCCACGCCCAGGCGCAGCGTCATCGGCTCGCCCAGCAGCAGCACGCCGGCCATCAGGCCGAACACCGGTGTCAGCAGGGTGAAGGCCGACAGCTTGGTGGCCACGTACTGGCGCACCAGCCAGAACCACAGCAGGTAGCTGGCGAAGGTGACGATGACCGCCTGGAAGCCGAAGGCGGTCCAGGTCAGCGGGGTGAGGCGGGCGGGCCAGGATTCGCCGGCGAACGCGCCGGCGCCCAGCAGCAGCGCGGCCGAGACGCCCAGCTGGTACAGCAGGGTCTTCTCCGCGGACGCCTGGGCCAGCCGGCTGCCGCGGATGACCAGCGTCGTGCCGGCCCACAGCACTGCCGCCAGCACGCCCAAGGCGTCGCCCAGCCACTGGCGAGGACCGCTGTGGGGAGACTGGAAGCCTTCGGCGAAGGCCCACGCCACGCCGGCGAAGGCCGCCACCAGGCCCAGCCATTGCGAGCCGTGCAGCCGCTCGCTGCGCGAGATGAGCTGCATGCCCAGCGCGACGACGAAGGGCGACAGGTAGATGAACACCACCATGCGCGAGGCGCTGGTGTACTGCAGTCCGACGAAGATGCAGGCGAACTCCACCCCGAACAAGGTGCCGGCCAGCAGGCCGCCCGGCAGCGACCCGTCGCGCTGCCACAGCGCGATGCCGCGCCACCAGGACCAGCCCACCACCAGGGCCGCGGCGACCAACGAGCGCATGCCGGCCTGCACCAGCGGCGGGATCTCGGTCAGTGCCACCTTGGCGGCCACCTGGTTCAGCCCCCACAGCACGCAGCACAGCAGGAGCGAGCCGATGGCGAGCGTGTCGAGGTGGGCGCGGCGGTCGGACATCGGGCGTGGGCGGAGGACAGGGGCCTTGCAGTCTAAGCGGGCGCCTTTCTGCAGCCCTGCATGCGATGCTCGCGGCTTTGCACGCCTGCCGCCTGCATGACCTCCCCGACGACCGACCGCCTGCACGCCCTGGACACGCTGCGCGGCTTCGCGCTGCTGGGCATCCTCATGGTGAACGTGCAGTGGTTCGCCTCCGCCTGGTGGGCGCAGGGCCTGCCCGACCCGCGCGACGTGACGGTGCTGGACCACGCCGCGCGCTGGCTGGTCGCCTTCGCGTTCGAGGGCAAGTTCTACCTGCTGTTTTCCTTCGCCTTCGGCTACAGCTTCACGCTGGTGATGCAGCGGGGCGGCGACGCGCTGCCCCGCTACCGCCGGCGGCTGGCGGCGTTGGCGCTGCTCGGGGCGGTGCACGCCCTGCTGCTGTTCCATGGCGACGTGCTGCTGTTCTACGCGGCGCTGGGCCTGCTGCTGCCGCGGGCCAGTCGCTGGTCCGTGGGTCGCGTGGTGCTGACCGCGGTGGGCGTGCAGCTCGCGGTCGCCGGCGTGCTGCTGGTGCTCGCAGGCACCACCGCGCGCGAGGACCTGCAGGCCTTCTCGCAGGCCTCGGCCTTGCGCGCCGCCGAGGCCGAGGCGGCCATGCGCGGCAGCGGGGCCGACCTGGTGTGGCTCAACCTGCAGACCTGGGTGGGCAACCTGCTGCCGGTGTCGCTGGTGCAGCTGCCGAACATGCTGGCCTGGCTGCTGCTCGGACATGCGGCCGCGCGCGCCGGCCTGCTGGCGCGGGTGCGTGACGGCGCTCCGCGCATCGGGCGCGGGCTGCTGGTCGCGCTGGTCCTGATCGGCGTCGCGGGCCAGGGCGTGTACGCGGCCACCTCGCGCTCCATCGACCCGGCGCTGTCGCTGCTGGGGGCGGTGGCCCTGACCCTCACCGCGCCGGCGCTCAGCATCGTCTACGCGGTCCTGCTGTGGCGCCTGCCCGCCGCGGTGCAACGCGCGCTGGCCTGGGCCGGGCGGATGTCGCTGTCGAACTACCTGCTGCAGTCGATGGTGCTGGCGCTGCTGTTCACCGGCTGGGGCTTGGGATGGAGCGGGCAAGTGGCGCCGCCCGTGGTGGTCGCGATGGTGGCGCTGGTGTTCGCCGTGCAGCTCGCGCTGTCGGCCCTGTGGTTGCGCCGGCACGAGCAGGGGCCGCTCGAGGCGTGGGTGAGGCGGGTGTCGCGCAAGGCGGTCGCGCCGGCAGACGCGTGACGCGTCACCTTGGACGCCGCACGAGCAGCAAGGCACAGGTCGCGCCCGTCAGGGCGCCGCTGAGGTGCCCCAGCGGGGCCAGCGCGATGTCCCAGCCGTCGACGGACCGCAGCGCCGGTCCCCAGGGCTGTTCGAGCAGCACCTTCAGCGCCAGGCCCGCGAGGAGGGCCATGCCGAGGCGCCGCCGCGACCGCGGCGACCCGGGCCGGGCCATGGCCACCCCGGCCACGGCGACGCCGGCATGCAGC
>OFDC01001639.1_pt1 | contig 11472 bp, 8 predicted proteins | sample 1520941 | NCBI WGS metagenome assembly OFDC01 (sample SAMEA94258168, study PRJEB24077) | hot springs metagenome | biome: Aquatic biome; feature: Water | place: India | collected 2012-12-06 | depth 5 m | reverse complement strand
TGGTACACAGGCATGTGACGCAATTCGGCAGGTAGGCTGAATTCGACCTTCTCGACTATGCCATCAAGGGTCGATACTTCGATCGGGGCAAATTGCTTCAACCGCGCGATGACATCTTGCACGAGCGCATCGGGTGCGGATGCGCCGGCGGTCAAACCGATCCGGGATTTGCCTTCGAACCAGATGCGATCGAGCGAGCTGCCATCCTCGACCAGATAGCTCGGCACGCCGAGATCATCGCCGATCTCACGCAACCGGCTTGAGTTGGAGCTGTTGGGTGCACCCACCACCAGCAGCAAATCAACCACCCGGCATAGATCGCGCACGGCAGTCTGCCGGTTCTGGGTTGCATAGCAGATGTCGGATGTCGATGGGCCGATAACATCGAGGAAACGCTCTTCAAGAGCCGCGATGACGTCGCGCGTGTCGTCCACGCTCAGCGTCGTCTGCGTGATATAGGCGACCGGCTCGTGATCGGGCAAGGTTAGGGCCTCAACATCCTTGCGGGATCCGACCAGATGCACTGGCGCATCGATTTGCCCGATAGTACCCTCGACCTCGGCATGGCCTGCATGGCCGATCAGGATGACCGTGCGGCCGACACTGGCGTAACGCCGACCCTGGAGATGGACTTTGGTCACCAGCGGGCATGTCGCATCAAGCACCGGAAGGTTGCGCTCTCTCGCTTTTGCCTCGACTTCGCGAGCGACACCGTGCGCGCTGAAGATGGTGCGAGCGCCTTCCGGGACTTCGTCGAGTTCATCGACGAACACCGCACCCTTGGCCTTGAGCGCTTCGACGACATGGCGGTTGTGCACGATCTCGTGACGCACATAGACCGGCCCGCCATAGCGATCGATCGCCCGCTCGACGATGTCGATTGCGCGGACGACACCTGCGCAAAACCCGCGAGGCTGTGCGAGAATTACTTTCATTCGGCGCGATCCCTCAAATTCGCCATTCTGCATTTTGGTCAGTCACCAGAACGCCATGCAGACGAGGCGGCGTCACGTTCTTTGCACTGTTACTATCTGGGCTGACGCGGCACGCCGATATTGTCCAATATCGCCAAAAAGCGCTGTACAGAGACAATCCCTCCGGGCGGCAACTTGCACGCCCTTGGTGCACTCTGTAGCGTTGAAGTCAAATCAAAGACTAACTGCATCGGACGTGCCTCTCATGAAATATCGTGCGATATCGATGCCGTTGGCTGCGATTGTATGGGTCCAGCCTTCGATGGCGCAGGCACCGGACACCCGCCCGGCGGTGGCCGCCATCCAGACCTTCAGCGATGCTCTCCTCGAGAGTATGAAGGCCGGCGCATCGATGACGTTCTCCCAGCGCGCGGCACGGCTCGGACCTGTTGTCGAGCGGAGCTTCGATCTGCCTCTGACAACGCGACTGGCCGTTGGCCCGCCATGGTCGACGTTCTCAGCTGCCGACCAGACCGCGCTTGTCGACGCGATCCGCCGCATGACGATTGCCGAATACGCCCGCAATTTCTCGTCATGGAATGGCGAGACAATTACCGTCGACACCAAGCCCAATGTCCGCGCCGGAGACGCGCTTGTGCGCACCACGCTGAGCCGCAAGGGCAAGGACCCCGTCGTCATCGCCTACCGGATGCGGCAAAGCGGTGGGCGCTGGAAGATTGTCGACGTCCTGTTCAACGGGTCTGTAAGCCAGCTTGCGACCCGGCGTTCGGACTATGCCGCGATCGTTAAACGCGGGGGTGCCAAGGCGCTGATCGCGCATCTCGACGCGGCGGCCGACAAGGCCGCGCGCTGATATGGACATCGCTGGGGCATCGCAGCATTCGATCCGCCTCGGTTCCGGCTTGGCGCTTGTTCTTGCCGCGCTCGTCGCTGGCGGGGCTCCGGCGCGGGCCCAGGCATTGGCGGATATCGCGGAAGAGACATTCGCGCTCCCCGCGCTGCCCGCTGCTCCGGTTGAACCTCGGATCGAACCGCTCCTGCAATGGAACGAAGACGTGCCCTCGGCCGACCGGATCGTGCTGGCGGTAAGACCTCCCGATCCGTCCCTTGCACCCATAGCGGCCTCGCTGCTCGAGCCACCGACAGCCGATGAGATCGTGCTTGCGCCAGCGCCGGCGGACGAAACCTTCCCGTCAATCGACCTGGCCACTCCGGGCGATCCGTGGGAACGTACCAATCGCGGTTTCTTCAAGACTCAGAGCAGCATCGATCGCCGCTTCTTCCGGCCCGTGGCGCAGGCCTATGAAAAGGTCGTCCCCAAGCCCGTCCGTTCGGGCTTGCGCAACTTCCTTCGTAACCTCAGCGAACCGATTGTCTTCGTCAACGATCTGCTCCAGCTGCGCCCTGGCCGCGCCGTGCGGACGCTGGGGCGGTTCGCTATCAATTCGACCGTCGGCCTTGGCGGCACCATCGATGTCGCCAAGAAGCTGGACCTCCCCTATCGTAGCAACGGGTTCGGCAACACCTTGGGCAGGTGGGGCGTCGGCCCAGGCCCCTATCTTTACCTTCCGCTCATCGGGCCGACCACCTTGCGCGATCTCCTCGCCGGACAGATCGACGGGCTCACCCTGCCGGTTGGCGTCGGCTTTCCCTTCAACCGCCTCGACTATCAGCTCAGCCGGACTGTGGTCTCGACCATCGACAAGCGCGCCGAAGCCGAAGAGGATCTGCAGGCCCTGCTGGCCGGCGCCGCCGATCCCTATGCGACGCTCCGGTCGGTCTATCTCCAAAGCCGGGAGGCGGCGATTGCCGATGCGCGCGGCAAGCCGCTCGAACTTGCGCCGCTCGATGACCCGCTGGTCGACCCGGCCGATCCTGCTTCGGATGCGCCTGCAGGAGACCAAGCCGCCGAACCGGCGCCCGATCCGGTCGAGAGCACAGGAACGCCAGCCGAGTCGATGCCGACTGATGCGGACAGTGATGCGCCCGCACTGCTGCTTTTGGAGACCTCAGCCGACAGGTGACCGAAGCGTCGGCTATTACCCCCGTTTGGTCGCCCCAGGTGGGCCGAGCAGGGCCGGCTCGAAAATCAGCGCGCAGACCAGTGTCCAGGCGAGCGAAAGCATCAGGATCTTGCCCATGCTTGCGGTGCCTGGGTGTTGCGAGATCCACAGCGCACCGAACGCGCTCCCCGTGGCAAGCGCGCTGAACAGAACCGCACGAGCGAGGCTGGATTGAAGCAGATCGCGCGCGCCTGCCCTCCATGCCATCACGAAGTAGATGTGGAAGGCAACACCCACCCCGAACAGCAGCGGGAAGGCGATGATATTGGCAAAATTGATCGGCTGGCCGATCAGAACGCAGGTGCCCAGCGTCAGGAAACCCGAGAGCGCGACCGGGGCAAGCGTGAAGGCCACTTCGCGCAGATTGCGCAGCACCGCGAACAGCAACAAGCTTACCAGCGCCAGCGCGATCACGCCGGCCTGCACGAAAGCACCGGCAATCGTGCCCGCCGCTGCCTGAGTCGATACCGGCAGGCCGGTCGCTCCGGGGGCGACCTGCTGCACTGCTTTTGTGAAGCGTTCGAGCACGCGGTTGTCATTGCTGTCTCCGCGGGGGAAGACCTGAACCCGCGCACGGCCATCGGGCGCGATCCAATCGCGCGCGATTTCCGGCGGAAGGGTGTCGCGGTTGACTTCGCTTGCCTGGAGGGCAGCGCTGGCCTGACTTAGCATCACATTGAGCGGCTCGACCAGCACCTGCTCCACCTTCTGGCGCATGGCCGGGGATGCCGCAGCCAATTGCTCGAAAGCCGCCGCCAACCGCCGTGCCTCGCGCCCATCTGTCCCGCCGCCCGCCGCGCGCAGGTTCGCCGCTGTCGCGGTAAGCGCCGCCACCGTCTCGGCATCGCTCGCAGGCGGGGCGATGTCGAACGGGTTGAGCGAAAGATCGAGCAGCAGAGCCGCGTCCTGAATGATCGCGAGCTTGGCCGGTTGGTCGCCGGGGATGAAGCTGTCACGTGTGATCACTTGTGCCACTTCGGGCAAGGCCGCCAACCGCCGGGACAGGACCGCTGCGGCGTCCGCATCGGTGGTGATGACGTCGATGGTGTTAGGGGTGCGCAAGGGATCGCGCATCAGGTCGGCAAGCGTCCGCATCGCCGGTGCATCGGGATCGCGCAAGTGGAACGGGTTGAAATCGAAAGTGACCAGCGGCAGCGAGGCGATGCTGGCGATCATCGAAAGGCCGAAGGCCCAGAGCACCGCACCCCGACGGCGTTCGAGAAAACGGTCGATCGGCGCTGCACGGGCAAATCCAACCTCGGCGCGGGGGCGGCCCGGCTTGATCAGCATCAGCAGCGCGGGCAGCAGCACGACGCTGAACAGCAGCGCGATGATCATGCCGATTCCCGAGATGATGCCCAGTTCGGCGATGCCGACATAGGCGGTCGGCAGGAACGCCCCGAACCCTAGGAACACCGCGCCTGCCGCCAGCATAAGGGGGCCGCCAAGCGCCAGCGCGGCATTGTTCAGCGCGGCGGCGTGATCCGCACCCGCGTGGCGCTCGGCGTTGAAGCGCACGGCGATCTGGATTCCGAAATCGACCCCGAGTCCGACGAACAGCGGGATGAACGCCACCGAGATGAGGTTCAACTCGCCCACAGCCAGCAGGCCGATGGCGGTGGTCGTCACCAGTCCTGCGAGAATCGTGACCACGATCGCTGCAACGATCCCGGCGGAGCGCGTGGCAAACCATAGGGTTGCCACCATTGCCAGCACCATCAGCAGCCCGACGACGCCAATATTCTCCTCAAGCGAGGAGAATTCCTCGTCAGCCAGCGGGACTGCGCCCGTCACCCTGACGGTGACGCCGCGTTCGGCGTTGAGCCCGGCTGCACTGGCAGCGGCGAGGACAGCCTCGGTAGCCTTTTGGCCGGGCTTGAGCGCGGTGAAATCGAGTACCGGCTGGAACAGGATCAGCCGCCGCGTCGGTGCGGCAAGTCCGCCCGGACCAGACCCGATCAGCTGCTGCCACGAGAACTGCGCCGGACGACTCGCAAGGGTTGCCTCGACCGCGTCAGCGAACTGCCCGAGCGGTTTGTCGAGGCTCGCCAGCTTCGCGTCGCCGCGCTCGACCCCGAGAAGGACCGTGTCGAGTGCCCCCGCAATTCCGCGCAGCGATGGATCGGCAGCTAGCGGGCCGAGCAGGGGTTGTGCCTCGATCAGCGAGGAGGTCGCCGCACGCACTTCGGCCTCGCTGCCGAACAAAAGGCCGTGGGTCGCGAAGAACCCGCCGCCGTCGGGTCGGCGCGCCGAACGGAAATGGGCGGTGTCGGCGGCCATTGCCTCGACAAGGATCGCCGCTGCGCGTTCGGCCGCCTCAGGCGTGGTTGCATCGATCACCACCAACGAAGCGTCGGTGAATTGCGGGAACGCCGCATTGGCTTCCGCTTCCCGCTTGCGCCACTCGACAGTCGGGGAAATCAGTGCCCCGGTGTCGGTGGTGAGGGCGAAGTGGGTGGCAGCATAAAGCGCTGCTACCAGCATCGCCAGAACGGCGAAGACGACAACCGCCACCGGGCGCCGCGTGCCGAGCGCGACCATCGCGTGAATGGGGTTGCCCATAGTTCAGGAGCCCGATTTGCCGAAGTATTGCAGTTTGACCGCAATCGACTGGGTGCCACCGGTTACATCGAAGGCCGCATCGGGAAAGCGCGGCGCGTGAAAGCGCACCCGGACATTGTTCGAAAAGCCGATCCCTTCGCGCGGAATTCCCAGAAACCCGCGATCGACCTTCTTGTTTCCGTTCTCGTCATGCGTGATCTGCGCGGCATAGCGTCCCGGCGGAACGCCGTGAACGACCACCTCGACACGGCCCGTACGCGCGCTTGCCTCAGCGGAATAGGGGCATTTCGACAGGAAATTTTCCTTCGGGCAAATATCGACATGGATATTGCCGTGTGCGCTACGGGCATTTTCGATGACGACGTGGAGCGTAGCGGAATGATCCGCGTTATGTTGTGGCTCGGCCTGCGCAGCAGCGCACGGAGCCAGCATGGGCAAGATCGACGCAATGTACCTCGCACGGAGGTGCGACGGAGCAAAGGGGATGATGAGGGACGCGCTCGGGCCGGGGAACGCACGGGCGCGACGCGCCTGAAGCATGCGTGACGTCATCCGGCGGATTCCTCCGTTTTTCGGCATACAAGCGTGGTGAGACTTGGCCACCCCATGGCGAAAGCTTCTGCCACCGGGTTGGTCGCGGCTTTCGGATTATTGGCTTTATGCAAAGACCGCACTCCGCCCGAAACCCATACCACGTCAGCTATGGGGGCGGAGCGCCTCCGCCAGAGCAAGATGACGTGCGCCTTCCCGCAGACTGGCCATTGCTCGCATGAACCCGCCAATTGCCCGGACGAAATCGGCGAGTTGCCCCGGGCGGGTTGCGAGCGAAATCGCCATCGCGCGCGCGCCAACCGAGCCGTCGGGACGCATCGCCAGCGCGATCGCGGGGGGCAAGGCGCGCGAGACTGGGTCGGAGATGCAGCGGGCGATCACGAATGGCAGCGCGCGCTCGGCGGCGACCTCGGCAGCGATGTGGCTCTCCATGTCCACGCCTAGCGCGGCGTGCCGGGTCCCGAGTGCCCGCTTCTCGGCAACGTCGCCGATGAGGCGGCCATCAGCATAGATTGCGCCGGTTTGCGCCGTCGGCAACTGCCGAAGCAACGCAGCCGACCAGGCCGGATCGCAAACCGCCGAGATGGCACCGGTCACCTTGGTGCCGACGATCCAGTCGCCTATGGCCAACCCGTCAGCCAGCGCGCCGGCGAAGCCGAAACTGACGATGCCCTTGGCACCGGGCGCAGCCGCGTGCAGTCGCCTGCGCAAGGCCTCGGCTTCGCCGCCCCCGGCAATCACGGCCATATCCCTCTGGTCAAGCACCGCCGCCTCGCGCTGTGTGCCGGTGACGACAATAAGCCTGCTCATGTCTGATCCCCTGCCGCCGGCAAGCGAGGGGGTCTGCCTACATTCCCCAAGCCACCCGCCGCGTGTTGCTGCGCTTGAGATTGCGATAGCGCGCCATCGCCCACAACGGGAAGTATTTGGGGTAGCCGTGATAGCGCAAGTAAAAGACGCGGGGAAAGCCGCCGCCAGTGTAGACATCCTGCTCCCACAACCCGTCCGTTTGCTGGTTGCGCGCAAGCCAGGCGATGCCCCGGTCGACCGCGGGTTCGTCCACCGCGCCCGCCGCCATCAGCCCGAGCAGCGCCCAGGCAGTCTGGGATGCGGTCGAGGGTGCCGGGGTGTAGCCCCTGTAATCGAGCGCATAGCTGCGGCAATCCTCGCCCCAGCCGCCGTCGGGGTTCTGGATCGCGCGCAGCCAGTCGGCGCCCTTGCGGATGGCGGGATGATCGGGCCCGAGGTCTGCCGCGCCCAGCGCACACAGCGCCGACCATGTGCCGTAGATGTAGTTGACCCCCCAGCGCCCGAACCAGCTACCATCAACCTCTTGTTCCCCTGTCAGGTAGGCGACCGCCGCGCGCATCCGCGGACTCTCGGCAGGCTCGCCGAGTTGCGCCAGCATCGAGACGCAACGCGCCGAGACGTCGGCCGTGGGGGGATCGAGCAGCGCGCCGTGATCGGCAAAGGGGATGTTGTTGAGGTAGTGATAGCTGTTGTCGGCATCAAAGGCGCCCCAGCCACCATCGCGCGATTGCAGACCCACGGTCCATTCCTTGCCGCGCGCGATGGCCTCTTCGAAGCTGTCGCCTGCTTGCCCACGCATACGCGCCATCGCCATCACCACCACGGCGGTATCGTCGAGATCGGGGTAATGCGGGTTGGCGTACTGGAACGCCCAGCCGCCCGGGCGGACATCGGGCTTCACGTCGGCCCAATCGCCTCTGACCTCAAGTTCTTGAAGCGGCTTCAGCCAGTCGAGCGCCGCCAGCGCGCGGGCCTCGTTGGCCGCGCCGCCCGCCTCCAGCATCGCGTGGGCCGCCAGCGCGGTGTCCCACACCGGGGAGAGGCAAGGCTGGCAATAAGCCTCCTCCTCTCCCACCACGAGCAGCTTCTCAATGCTCGCGCGGGCAATCGCGCGATGTGGGTGATCAGGGGGATAGCCGAGGCAATCGAACATCATCACGCTGTTGGCCATCGCGGGATAGATCGCGCCAAGGCCGTCCTCGCCGTTCAGGCGGGTGACGACGAAATCGACACAGGCCCGCATCGCCTTGGCTCGCAGCCGCTGCGGCCACAGCGGCTCGGCCCCCTTCAGCACCACGTCGAGCGCGCCAAAGGCGGCGCGCCAGACCCGCTTGGCATCGGCCGCCTGTGTGCCGAGCGCCGCGGGGCGGCCAGAGTATAGCTCGTCGACCAGAATACCCTTGGGATTGCGCGCCAGCGGGCGCTTCGCCGCCAACACAAGCAGCGGCACGATGACCGTGCGTGCCCAGTAGGACATCTTCGACAGGTGTACCGGAAACCATCTCGGCAGCAGGATCAGCTCGACTGGCATGGTCGGCACCACCTTCCACGATCCGGCGCCGAACAGCGCCAGCTGGATCTTGGTGAAGACGTTGCAGGTTTCCGCCCCGCCCGCCGCCAGCACCGCCGCCCGCGCGCGGGCCATGTGCGGGGCATCGACAGGATCGCCGATCATCTTGAGCGCATAATAGGCCTTGATCGTCGCCGAAACATCGAAATCGCCGCCATGATAAAGCGGCCAGCCGTCATGCACATCGGACTGGATGCGCCGCAGGTAGCGCGCGATCTTGCCCTCGAGCGCCGCGTCGACCGGTTCGGCGAGATAGTGACGCAGCAGGATGTATTCGGCCGGGATGGTGGCATCGGCTTCGAGCTCGAACACCCAATGGCCATCCTCGCGCTGCAATTCGGACAGGGCATCGGCTGCACGGACGGTCGCGCGGTCTGCGGTTTCGACGAGGTCGACGCGGTCGAGGACTGCGGTGTTTATCATAGCGTGCTCATCCCCCTCAGCTTGCGGCTGCCAGTCGCGCCGCAGCCTCGCCCGACCGGAGCGCGCCCTCGATTGTGGAGGGCAAGCCGGTCTGGACCCAGTCACCAGCAAGGAACAGGTTGCGCCAGCGGGTCCGGGTGGCAGGGCGCCGGGCGTCCTGATCCGGGGTTGCGGCGAAGGTGGCGCGCTTTTCCTTGACGATCTGCCACGTCGGCATCGGGTCATCGCACTCGAGCGTCGCGACAATGTCTTTCCAGATTCGCGCGGCGAGCCCCTCGCGATCCTCGTCGATAATGTCATCGGCTCCGCTGATCGTCACCGAGATGCGGCCCTGATGGCACACCACCCACTGCGCGGTCCCACCGATCAGTGCCGTGATCAGGCGCGCGCCAGCAGGCGGCGGGCAGGCGAAATGGGCGTTGAGGATCGAGCAGAACCGGTCGGGCACAACCAGACCTGCGACGAGATCGCCCGCGACCCATGGCGGCACGGCGAGGACCACCGCGGCACCGCCTAGCGCCTCTGCCCCTGCGCCGAAATCGAGCGCAACGACATGGTCGCCCTCCGTCACGAGGCCGCGCAGCCGCGCGCCGAACCGCACTTTCACGTTGCGGGTGGTGAGCCAGGTCAACGCCGGATCGACGAACACGGCATCAAGATTGGGCACCGCCACCATCGTCCGGCAGGCACGCCCGCCGCGGGCGAAAGACTCGCGCAGGAACCGCCCAGCCAGCCACGCCGAACCTTCTGCGGGCGGACAGTTGAGCACCGCAAGCATCATCGGATCGACCACCCGATCCCAGAATGTCCCCTGGTTGTCGACCCGATCGGCGATCGTCGCGGGACCCTGCCGACTCAGCGCGAGACGCGCCAGAGCCATATGCTCCCCGAGCCTCGTCCCCGGCGTCCTCCGGCGCGGATCGAGCACCCACCAGGGGAGCGGACTGTCATTCACCGAAAGCGTCCAGCGCGAGCCGTCCCTCAGGTCATGAAAGGCGAAGTCGGCTTGCGGTGGACCTTCGAGTCGGTCAGCGGTGCCCAGCACGCTCAAATAGCGCCCGACTGCCTGATTGCCCGAGAAGACGAAGTGGTTACCATTGTCGATCGTCTGCCCCAGCGTCTGGTCAAAGTAACTGCGGCAGCGCCCCCCCGCGCGCGGCGCCGCCTCGTGCAGAATGACACGCGCACCCCGCTGCGTCAGTTCGACGGCAGCCGCCAGCCCGGCGAGCCCTGCGCCGATGACGTGGACGGTGCGCGCCGACGTCACGCCTGAGGCACCTCGGGGGCTTCGCCCTGCCAGCTCGGCAGTTGTGCCGTCCCCGTCAATGGAAAAGGCTCAGCCAGACGACCGAGAGAATCAGCCGCAGCTTATTGGTGCGCGGGCGGGTGCGCGGCGCGGTCCAGCCATCGCGCTCCATCTGCCGCAGCAGCCGGGCATAGGCGACCTCCATCAGGCGCGGCGCTATCAGATGGCCCTGCAACCGACCTGACAGGAGCGCGCGGGCGGCATCGAAATGGCGGTGTGCGTCGGCAGCGAGGATGCGGGCCGCGGTGTCGATGCGGGGGTGTGCCGCAACCTGCTCAGGCGTTTCCGGCGCGATCCCGGCGGCGGCGAGCGCCTCGCGCGGGAGATAAACCCGGCCGATCGCAGCGTCCTCGTCAATGTCGCGCAGGATGTTGGTCAGTTGCAGCGCCCGGCCAAGATGATGTGCCAGCGCCTCGCCTGGCTCCTTGTCCATACCGAAGGCCTTGACCGAGAGGCGGCCAACTGCCGAAGCGACGCGGTCGCAATAGAGATCGAGTGTCGCCCGGTCAGGCCAGCGAATATCTTCGGCCACATCCATCGCCATCCCGTCGATCACTGCGTGACAATCGGCCTGCTCAAGCGCGAAATGCGCAACTGCCTCACGCAGCAGTTCCGCCTGCCCAGCAGGCCTGCCAGCGTAGAGCGCGTCAATATCGTCCCGCCAGCTCTCCAGCGCGCGGGCGCGGCCGGCGCGGTCACCCCCCTGATCGTCAGCGATGTCGTCAACCGCGCGGCAGAAGGCGTAGATCGCATACATCGCCTCGCGCCGCGGACGCGGCAGGACGCGCATCCCGGCGTAGAAGCTGCTGCCAGCGGCTTGCCCGGCCGGGGTGAGTGTGTGTTGGGCGGCGATGTTCATCGTGCCCCCACCACCAGCCTGCGCAGCGCCGCGCCGAACCCGATCCGGGCCGCCGCGAACTTGCCGAGATGCACATTCTGCGACAGTGGATCGCGCCGCTGCAAAAGGTCGAGCAGCTTGCGCGCCAGAGCATCGATCATGGCCACTTCCATCCCAAGTCGCCGATCGCGAATCGCGGTCGGGAATGCCGCAGCATTGTCCAGCAGCAGCGCCGCGTCTTTTCTAAGTTCGCTGATTGCAGCTCGGAGCGCCGGACTCGCGGTGGGCGCGTCGAGCGCTTCGGCCGAGGTGCCGTGGCGCGCGAGGCAATCGAGCGGAAGATAGACCCGGTCGAGAGCGCGCCGGTCCTTGGCGCAGTCCTGGAGGTGGTTGATGATCTGCAGCGCGGCACA
>OFDC01001638.1_pt1 | contig 11480 bp, 9 predicted proteins | sample 1520941 | NCBI WGS metagenome assembly OFDC01 (sample SAMEA94258168, study PRJEB24077) | hot springs metagenome | biome: Aquatic biome; feature: Water | place: India | collected 2012-12-06 | depth 5 m | reverse complement strand
AACGAGGAGCTCTACAACCAGCTCTTCACGATGCACGGCACGATCATGCTGCTGCTCTTCGCCACACCGCTGTTCTTCGCCTTCGGCAACGCGATCATGCCGCTCCAGATCGGCGCGCCCGACGTCGCCTTCCCGCGCCTGAACATGTTCAGCTACTGGCTGTACCTCTTCGGCGGCCTGATCGCCGCGGCCGGCTTCCTCACCCCGCAGGGCGCCGCGTCCTTCGGCTGGTTCGCCTACACGCCGCTCTCCGACTCGGTCAACAGCCCCGGCGTCGGCGGCGACCTGTGGATCATGGGTCTGTGGATGGCCGGTCTCGGCACGATCCTCGGCGCGGTCAACTTCATCACCACGATCATCTGCATGCGCGTCCCCGGCATGACGATGTTCCGGATGCCGATCTTCACCTGGACTGTGCTGATCACCGCGATCCTCGTCCTGATCGCGTTCCCGATCCTCGCCGGCGCGCTGCTCTCGCTGGAGGCTGATCGACAGCTGGGGGCCCATGTCTTCGACACCTCGACGGGTGGGGCCATCCTCTGGCAGCACCTGTTCTGGTTCTTCGGGCACCCAGAGGTCTACATCATCGCGCTGCCGTTCTTCGGCATCATCTCCGAGATCCTTCCGGTCTTCAGCCGCAAGCCGATCTTCGGCTACGTCGGCCTGGTCGGCGCGACGCTCGGCATCGCGATCCTCTCGGTGGCGGTGTGGGCGCACCACATGTTCGTCACCGGAGCGGTCAACCTGGCGTTCTTCTCCGGCATGACCTTCCTCATCGCCGTCCCGACGGGCGTGAAGTTCTTCAACTGGATCGGCACGATGTGGGGCGGTTCCGTACGCATGGACACCCCCATGCTGTGGTCGATCGGCTTCCTCACCACCTTCCTGTTCGGTGGTCTGACCGGCATCATCCTGGCCAGCCCGCCGCTGGACTTCCACGTCTCCGACTCCTACTTCGTGGTGGCGCACTTCCACTACACGGTGTTCGGCACGGTGGTGTTCGCGATGTTCGCCGGCTTCTACTTCTGGTGGCCCAAGCTCACCGGGCGCATGCTCGACGAGCGGCTCGGCAAGATCCACTTCTGGCTGCTCTTCATCGGCTTCCACGTCACCTTCCTCATCCAGCACTGGCTGGGCGTCGAGGGCATGCCGCGCCGGTACGCCGACTACCTGCCGAGCGACAACTGGGAGTTCATGAACCAGGTGTCGACCATCGGCGCGTTCGTCCTCGCGTCCTCGATGCTGCCGTTCTTCTACAACGTCTACGTCTCGCGCAACAGCCCGCTGGTCAACACCGACGACCCGTGGGGCTGGGGCCGGTCGCTGGAGTGGGCCACGAGCTGCCCGCCGCCGCGCCACAACTTCCACACCATCCCGCGGGTGCGCTCCGAGTCGCCGGCGTTCGACCTCCACCACCCGGAGATCGCCGCCATCGAGATGTACGACGAGGAGCCGGACGAGGTTGCCACGCTGACCAAGGACGGAGGCGCCCGATGAAGGTCGAGACCTGGATCTTCGGCGTGACCACGATCTTCCTGGTCCTGGTCACCCCCGCCTACTGGCTCATCACCGACGCGGGTGACTCCGGGGGCGACTGGACCGGTACGTCGGCCCTCGTCGCCACCACCCTGCTCTGCGCGATGGTCGCCCTCTACCTCGGCCTCCACGCCAAGCGCATGGACGCCCGGCCCGAGGACCTCCAGGACGCCGAGATCGCCGACGGCGCCGGTGAGCTGGGCTTCTTCCCGCCGTTCTCCTGGTGGCCGCTGTGGTGCGCCCTCACGCTCAGCACGATCGTGTTCGCCCTGGCGGTCCTCGCCTGGTGGCTCGTCATCATCGGCTTCGTCCTCGGCGCCGTGGCGCTCGCGGGCTGGATCTTCGAGTACTACCGGGGCGAGTACGCGCACTAGTTGGATGGCGCGAGCGCGTCGCCCTATCGAGGGCGAGGGGGACCCTTCGGGTCCGCCCTCGCCCTCGATGCGTCTTCGACGCTGGGCGCTGCGCTGCCGCGCCGCGGTTGGCTTGTGTAGGTCCTGCCCTGGCATGGCGGCAAGCCTGGGCCCGCCCAGGTCCTGGGCGGTGGCGCGCATCACTCCTGTCGAGGGGTCTGCGTTTCCGACGCGGGATTCGGCTGGTCCGGCGGTTACCCTTGCTCGGTGCTCATGAAGATCCGTCGTCCCCAGCTGCTGCGCGGCCTCGCCGTGCTCTCCGTGGTCGCCGTGGCGGCCGCCGGCTGCGACGGCTCGGGCGTGGCGCCCGGTGCCGGAGACGACAGCAAGGACGCCCCGGCATCCGAGAGCGTCGCCAAGGCGACCGTCCGCACGAACGTCAAGGCCGGCGCCCGCGGCGTCCCGGTCGACACGCTGCTGCGCGTCGCGGCCGTCGACGGCACGCTGACCGCGGTCACGGTCCGATCCAAGGCCGGGAAGGTGCCGGGCCGGCTGACGGACGACAAGGCGCGCTGGGTCGCCAGCACGCGCCTGGAGCCGGGCGCCCGCTACCGCGTCAAGGCCGTCGCCGCGAGCGCTGACGGCTCGCCCGTCGAGTCCGAGACCGTCTTCACCACACAGGACCTCTCGCTCGACCAGCAGACCTATCCCTCCATCTCCCCGCTCGCGGGCGAGGAGGTCGGCGTCGGCATGCCTGTCGTGGTCCACTTCGACCTGCCGGTCACCGACAAGGCGGCCTTCGAGAAGAACATGACGGTCAGGTCCACGCCTCGACAGGTGGGCTCGTGGCGCTGGGTCAGCGACACCGAGGCGCACTGGCGCCCGAAGTCCTACTGGAAGCCCGGCTCCGAGGTCAGCGTCGACGTCGACATCAACGGCGTCCCCGCCGGTGGCGGCGTCTACGGCCAGGACGACCGCGACGTCGACTTCACCGTGGGCGACGCTCACATCTACCGCGTCAACGCCCGCACCCACCAGATGAAGGTCTTCGAGAACGGCAAGCTCCTTCGCACGCTGCCCATCACCACCGGCAAGGCCGGCTTCACGACCCGATCGGGCGTGAAGGTGATCATGGAGAAGTTCGAGCAGCGCCGGATGAACTCCGAGACCGTCGGCATCCCCGCCGGCTCCGCCGAGGCCTACGACATCAACGACGTGAAGTGGGCGATGCGGCTCACCAACTCGGGGGAGTTCATCCACGCCGCCCCCTGGTCGGTCGGCTCCCAGGGCCGCGACAACGTGTCCCACGGCTGCACCGGCCTGAGCACCGACAATGCCGCCTGGCTCTACTCGATGACCCGCCGCGGCGACGTCGTCGAGTACGTCGGCACGGACCGCCCGATGGAGCCCGACAACGGCTACGGCGACTGGAACATCGACTGGCCCGACTACGTCGAGGCCTCGGCTCTCTGAGCCGACCTGCCCAGACGGGCTCCCGGGGGCGGACCCGGTGGATCGGCGGTGCGCCGCAGGCGCAGCGCGACCATCCCTCGCCGGCGCTTCGGGGTGCCGTCGGCGTCCGTAGCGGAGCTCCGTTTCGAAGCAGCAGCGCGACGCCGACGGCGGGGCCCCGCTCCTAAGCCGGCGAGGGATGGTCGCGAGGCGTCGGAGGCGCACGGCCGGTCCCCACACTGCGGCGCCCGACTGAACGGGTGGGTGCCCACCGAACGCCGAAGGGCGCCACCCCCGGGGGGAGTGGCGCCCTTCGGCGTTGCTGTCAGTGACCTTCGGTCGGACCGTGCCGGTTGGGGCCGGCTGCGATCTGCGACTCGAGCTCGTGCAGCTCGTGCTCGGAGTGGTGCTGAGCGTCGTGCAGCTCCTCCGCGGTCGGCTTCTGCACGTTGTCGGCCCAGAAGAGGGCCTGCAGCCGCGCCCGCAGCTTGCGGAGACGGACCTGGCGGCCGGCGAGACCCGAGGACTCGATCTCCTCGACGGTCTCCGGCTTCGGGTCGTCGTCGCGAGCGGTGAGGGCGTAGGCCTTCTCGACCGGCAGGGGCAGGTGCTTCTCGGCGTACGCGCCCTCGGGGGAGCGGACCAGGACACCGGACTCGTAGCCGTGCAGGACCTTCGCCTCGTCGTGACGCTGGAGCGAGATGCACCAGCGACGCGTGATGAAGAAGGCGATGACGGGACCGACGAAGATCGCCACCCGCAGGAAGTAGGTGATCTGGTTGATGCTCAGGTGCATCTTGATCGCGATGATGTCGTTGCCACCCGCGATCCAGGCCAGGCCGTAGAAGGTCATCAGCGCGACCATGATCCCGGTGCGCGTCGGAGCGTTCCGCGGACGCTGGAGCAGGTGGTGCTCCCGCTTGTCGCCGGTGATCCAGGCCTCGAGGAACGGCAGCGCCATGAGGATCACCAGCATCAGGGGCGGCAGCACCAGGATCGGCAGCATGACGTTCCAGGAGATGGTGATCCCGAAGACGTGGGTCTCCCAGCCCGGGATGATCCGCAGCAGGCCGTCGGGCCAGCCCATGTACCAGTCGGGCTGCGAGCCGGCGGTCACCTTCGACGGGTCGTAGGGGCCGTACTTCCAGACCGGGTTCATCGAGAACAGCCCGCCCAGCAGGGCGATCACGCCGAAGACGATGAAGAAGAAGCCACCCGCCTTGGCGGCGTAGACCGGGAGCATCGGGTAGCCGACGACGTTCTGCTCCGTGCGGCCGGGGCCCGCCCACTGGGTGTGCTTGTGGTAGACGAGCAGCAGCATGTGGGCGGCGATGAGCGCCAGCAGGATGCCGGGGATCAGCAGGATGTGCATGGCGTAGAACCGCGGGATGATCGAGTCACCCGGGAACTCCCCGCCGAAGAGGAAGAACGACATGTAGCTGCCGACCACGGGGGAGGCCTTCATGAAGCCGTCCGCGGCACGCACGCCCGTGCCCGAGAGCAGATCGTCGGGCAGGGAGTAGCCGGTGAAGCCCTCGAGGGTGCCGAGCAGCAGGAGCAGGCAGCCGATGACCCAGTTGAGCTCGCGCGGCTTGCGGAACGCGCCCGTGAAGTAGACCCGGAGCAGGTGGATCATCATCGAGGCGATGAAGATGTGCGCCGCCCAGTGGTGCATCTGGCGCATCAACAGGCCACCGCGGACATCGAAGGAGATCTCCATGGTGGAGGCCATCGCCGATGACATGTGGACGCCGCGGAGCGGGTCGTAGGAGCCGTCGTAGGTGACCTCGGTCATGCTCGGGTCGAACCAGAGCGTGAGGAAGACACCGGTCAGCAGCAGGACGACGAAGCTCCACAGAGCGATCTCGCCCAGCATGAAGGACCAGTGGTCCGGGAAGACCTTGCGCAGGTTCTTCTTCATCGCCGTGCCGAGGCCCAGGCGCTCGTCCGCCCAGTTGGCGATCGCTCCCGCCCGCTGCGAGCCCTTGGACGGCGTCGCGGGCTCGGTGCCGTTGGTCTTGGCGACCTTGCTCACATCAACGCTCATAGTAGTCACGCTCCCAGAAGCTCGGGCCGACCGGCTCGTCGAAGTCGCTCTGCGCCACCAGGTAGCCCTCGTCGTCGACGGTGATCGGCAGCTGCGGCAGCGGACGGCCGGCGGGGCCGAACACCACCTTGCCGGAGTCGGCGAGGTCGAAGGTGGACTGGTGGCAGGGGCAGAGCAGGTGGTGGGTGGTGCGTTCGTTCAGCGAGATCGGGCAGCCCACGTGGGTGCAGATCTTGGAGTAGGCGACGATGCCGTCGACCGTCCAGTTCTCCCGGCTGCTGCCGTCGGCGGCCTTGCCGACGACGATGTCGTCGGGGGCCATCCGCAGCAGGACCAGGGACGCCTTGGACTTGTGGACCTGGAGCTCGATGCCCTCGACCTCGAGCGGGTCGATGCCGTAGCGCTCCGGGTTGTGCAGCGCGTCGGGCTGGGCGTTGACGAGGTCGCCGATCTCGAGGTCGGAGGCCAGGATGGGGGTCCAGATGCCGTCACGCACGATGCGCATCGGCGCGTCCTTCGTCCCGCGGCCCCAGATCGTGTGCCGGAGCTTGTCGCCGGGCAGCGGACCGAGGTCGCGCAGCAGGACGACGGCCGGCAGCCCGAGGAGACCCACGGAGAGCAGGAGCGAGTTGCGGATGAGGGGACGGCGACCGATGCCGGCCTCCTCGAGGCCGTCGTTGAGCGCCTGCAGGGTGCCCTCACGGTCCTCGTCGCTGGAGCGCGCCGGGTGACGCATCTCGACCATCTCGTGGTCGGCCATCAGCTTGCGGGCCCAGTGGATGACGCCGACGCCGATGAGCATCAGGGCCAGACCCAGGGTGAGGCCGAGGGCCATCGTCGAGGCGCCGAACCCGCCGACGACGTGCCAGTTGTCGCCGATGTCGAGCGTGAAGTAGGCGACGAGGAAGAGGACCGTGCAGATCGCGGAGAGGCCGAAGAGCCCGGCGACCTGCCGCTCGGCGCGCTTCTCCTTCGCGGGGTCGACGTCCGTCGGCCGCCACGTGTGGGCCGGGAGCCCGGGGTCGGCGATGGGCCCGACGGGCTCGAGCTCCGCGCCGTGGGCGTCGTTGTTGTGTGCGTCGCTCACGCTGCCGCCTCGTCCTTCTTCTTGCTGGTGCGGGTCGTGTGCGCGGCGATCCAGACCGCGAAGCCGACCAGGGAGCCGATGCCGACGAGCCAGGCGATGATGCCCTCGCTCACGGGGCCGAGGCCGCCGAGCGTGAACCCGCTGTAGCTGGGCGTCTCGTCGAGCGTCTCGAGGTAGGCGATGACCGCCTTCTTGTCCTCGGGCGGGATGTTGCCGTCGGAGAAGGTGTCCATCGACTGGGGGCCGGTGATCATGGCCTCGTAGACGTGCTTGGAGTCCACGCCGCGGATCTTCGGGGCGTAGCCGCCTCGGGGCATGGCTCCGCCGGAGCCCTCGAAGTTGTGGCACGCGGTGCAGTTGGCGAGGAAGATCTGGCCGCCGCGGGACACGAGGATCTCGCGGTCCTCGTCGTCCTCCTTGCCGTCGCCGTTGAGGTCGCCCGGCTTGTCGGTGTCGTAGAGGTCACCGTCGGGGATGGCCGGACCGGTGCCGAGCGAGGCGACGAACGCGGAGAGGGCCGCGATCTCCTCCTCGGAGTAGACGACCTCCTTGCGCGGTGCCTGCTGACCCGGCTGGGCCATCGGCATGCGGCCGGTGCCGACCTGGAAGTCGACGGCGGCGGCGCCCACGTCGGTGAGCGCGGGACCGTACTGGGAGCCGCCCTGGGTCAGGACGCCCTCGCCGTTCTGGCCGTGGCAGAAGGCGCAGCCGACCAGGAAGAGCTCGCGCCCCTCCTTGACCAGCTCTTCCTGGTCCTGGGTCGAGTCGGCCTGCGCCGGCGCGAGGGCGGCGTAGACGCCGCCCGTGAGGAGCAGTCCGAGGAGCAGCACCACGAGGCCGGCGATCGGGCCGCGGCGGTGCCGGGAGAGTCGACCGGCGGAGCGGTTGAGGAGGCGCACAATCAGTCCTTGCGGGTCCGGAGCGGGCTAGCGTTCCAACAGTTGTTCGTCAGGGGCACGTCTGCGGTTGCCGTCACTTGATCAGGTAGATCGTGGCGAAGAGCCCGATCCAGACGACGTCGACGAAGTGCCAGTAGTAGGAGACGACGATCGCGCTGACCGCCTGCTCATGGGTGAAGCGCTTGGCGACGTAGGTGCGTCCCAGGACGAACAGGAAGGCGATCAGGCCTCCGGTCACGTGGATCCCGTGGAAGCCGGTGGTGAGGTAGAACATCGTGCCGTAGCCGTCGTTGGGGATCGTCACGCCCTCGTGGATCAGCTCGGCGTACTCGAGCGCCTGGCCGCCGATGAAGATCGCGCCCATGACGTAGGTGACGATGAACCACTCGCGCAGACCCCACTTGCTGACCTGCAGGAGCTTGCCGGTGCGTCCGACCTGGCCGCGCTCGGCCGCGAACACGCCGAACTGGCAGGTGAACGAGGACAGCACGAGGATCGTGGTGTTGATGCTCGCGAAGGGGACGTTCAGGAGCGCGGTGTTCTCGGCCCACATGTCCGGTGACACGGACCGGATCGTGAAGTAGGACGCGAAGAGCGCCGCGAAGAACATGAGCTCGCTGGACAGCCAGATGATCGTGCCGACGGCGACCATGCTGGGTCGGTCGTGCTGGCCGTGAAGGCGCGAGGCCGGGAGAGATGCGGTTGCTGTGGTCGCCACGGCGCCATTATGGCTGTTCCCACCGACGACGGCATCTCCACCCCCCGTTCTTTGCGTCACCTGCCACGACCTACGCTCGAACGGGTCCTGAACCGACTCGAGGAGGTCCCCGTGGTGCTGACGCTGGCGGCAGCGGTGGAGAGCCTTCCCCGATTCGACGGGGCCGCGGTCCTGAGCGAGTGGTCGCTGGCCCCTCTGCCCCTCGTCGTCACGGTGTGGGGCACCGGTCTCTACGTCCTCGGGGTCTGGACCCTGCGGCGCCGGGGCGACCGGTGGCCGGTCGGCCGCTCGATCGCGTGGGGCGTGGGGATGCTGGCCTTCTACCTCGCGACGTCGTCGGGCCTGGCGGCCTACGACACGGTCCTGCTGAGCGTGCACATGGTGCAGCACATGATCCTGTCGATGATCGTGCCGCTCTCGCTCGCGCTCGGGGCGCCCGTCACCCTCGCCCTGCGGACGCTGCCGCGCCGGCCCCGGGGCTGGCTGCTGGCCCTGCTCCACTCCCGCCTGGCCAAGGTGCTCGGCTTCCCGCCGCTGGCGTTCGGCCTCTACGTCCTCTCGCCGTGGGCCCTCTACTTCAGCGGCTGGTACGACGCCTCGCTCTCCTCGACGTACGTCCACGAGATGATGCACGTCCACCTCGTGATGGTGGGGGCGCTCTTCTTCTGGCCGATCGTCGGTGTCGACCCTCTGCCGGGCCGGGTCAGTCACCCCTTCCGCGTGCTCCTGACGGTGATGACGCTGCCGTTCCACGCCTTCCTCGGCGTCACGATCATGGGTCAGTCCACGCTGCTCGGCGGCGACCACTACCCGTCGCTGCACGACGGGCCGATGGGTGCGTGGCTGCCGGACCCCTACGAGGACCAGAACCTCGCCGGCGGCATCCTCTGGGGCGCCGGCGACCTCGTGGGGGTCGTCTTCTTCGTCGTGCTGTTCGTCCAGTGGGTGCGGGCCTCGATGAAGGAGGCCGTGCGCGAGGACCGCAGGCTCGACCGGCTCGAGCGCCAGGAGCGCCTCGCCGGGGCGAGCGGGGAGCGCCCGCGCCCCGGAGCCGGCACCGAGTAGCATCGCGGGCGTGAGCTCTCCGAAGACTCTGAAGGTCCTCGTCTACAGCGACGACGTGCACACCCGCGAGCAGGTCATCCTCGCCCTGGGCCGACGTCCGCACCCGGACCTGCCCGAGCTCGAGTACGTCGAGGTCGCCACCGAGCCCGTCGTGATCCAGCACCTGGACGCCGGTCAGCTGGCGCTCGCGATCCTCGACGGTGAGGCCGTGCCGGCAGGCGGCATGGGCATCGCCAAGCAGCTCAAGGACGAGATCTACGACTGCCCGCCGCTGGTGGTGCTGACCGGCCGTCCCCAGGACGCCTGGCTGGCCACCTGGTCGCGCGCCGACGCGGCCGTCCCGCACCCGATCGACCCCATCCAGCTGGCTGAGGCGGTCGTCGCGCTGCTGCGGGCCCGCGTCCCGGCCTGAGCGCGATGACGTGGCCTGACGTCCTCGGCGCGCTCGTCGCCGGGGAGGACCTGACGCCTGCCCAGGCGAGCTGGGCGATGGGCGAGATCCTCGCGGGCGAGGCGACCCCCGCCCAGATCGCCGGCTTCGTCGTCGCGCTGCGGGCCAAGGGGGAGTCGATCGAGGAGCTCACCGGCCTCGTCGACGCGATGTACGGCGTGATGACGCCGATCTCCGTCCCCGGGCGCCTGCTCGACGTCGTCGGCACGGGCGGCGACCGGTCCTTCTCGGTCAACATCTCCACCATGTCGGCGATCGTGGCGGCCGGCGCCGGGGCCCGCGTGGTGAAGCACGGCAACCGGTCCGCGTCGTCCCAGGCCGGCACGGCCGACGTCCTCGAGTCCCTCGGCGTCCGGCTGGACCTGCCCGCGGCCCGCGTGGCCGAGGTGGCGGTCGAGGCGGGCATCACCTTCTGCTTCGCGGCCGCCTTCCATCCGGCGATGCGCCACGCCGCCGTCCCGCGACGCGAGCTCGGCATCGGCACCGCCTTCAACGTCCTCGGCCCGCTGGCCAACCCGACCCGCCCCGCCGCCCAGGCCATCGGCTGCGCGGATGCCCGCCTGGCCCCGGTCATGGCCGGCGTCTTCGCGTCCCGCGGCGTCGATGCCTGGGTGTTCCGCGGCGACGACGGTCTCGACGAGCTCACGACCACGACGACCTCGTCGCTGTGGGTCGTCCACGACGGGCAGGTCAGCACGGCGACGGTCGACCCGGAGCGCTTCGGACTCGCCCCGGCGACGACCGAGGACCTGCGCGGCGGCGACGCCACTCACAACGCCGGCGTCGTCCGCGACCTGCTGGCCGGAAAGCAGGGCCCGGTCCGCGAGGCCGTGCTGCTCAACGCCGGCGCCGCGCTCGCCGTGTACGACGCCCCCGGCGAGCCCGTCGAGGACGCGCTGGCCACCGGGATCGCCCGCGCGACCGAGGCGATCGACACCGGCGCCGCTCAGGCCACGCTGGACCGCTGGGTCGCCGCCGCCTCCTCCTGAGCGGGATGCCGGCCTGACCGACTAGTCCCAAGGGACTACAGGTCCTGTCCCTTTTTCCGGTCCCGTGCCGGCGACGCCGCTCTAGCGTGGGCCTGTCCGGTCAGGGAGGGGCGTCGCGACGCGATGCCGTGGACCGGGCATTCCGGGATTCTGGGAGGGATCGTGTCGGTGCGCCGCGCCATCGTGTCAACGCTCGTGACCGTCGTGGGGGGCTCGGCGCTGGCGGTGCTGCCTGCGCCGGTGCACGCCGAGGTCGACGCCGCCGCCATCGAGGCCGCGCTAAAGTTCTTGTCCACGGATCGCTGGCGCTTGACGTTCGTCGGCGGCGGGCTGCAGCCAGCGCCCCCGCGCGATCCGGTCCGGCCGGACGAGGTTTGCGTGGTGCTGCTGTCGGGCGGGCTGGATTCGAGCACGGTGCTGGGCATGGCGACCCGTGACGGGTATGCGTGTACGGCGTTGTCGTTCCGGTACGGGCAGCGGCACACGGTGGAACTGGAGCGGGCAGCGACGGTCGCGGCGCACTTCGGAGCCGTGCACCGGGTGATCGACATCAATATCGGGTCGTTCGGGGGGAGTGCCCTGACGGACGAGTCGATGGGCGTACCGACGGACGGGACGGAGGACGGCGTGATTCCGCCGACGTACGTGCCGGGGCGCAATACGGTCTTTATTGCCGTGGGCCTGAGCCTCGCGGAAGCGATTGACGCGGAGCGGGTGTTCCTGGGGATCAACGCGGTGGATTACAGCGGGTACCCGGACTGCCGCCCGGAGTACCTGTCGGCGTACCAGACGCTGGCGGATCTGGCGACGAAGGCGGGCCTGGAGGGGCGCGGGGCGGTGCTGACGGCGCCGCTGGCGGAAATGACGAAGGCGGACATCGTGC
>OFDC01001636.1_pt1 | contig 11491 bp, 8 predicted proteins | sample 1520941 | NCBI WGS metagenome assembly OFDC01 (sample SAMEA94258168, study PRJEB24077) | hot springs metagenome | biome: Aquatic biome; feature: Water | place: India | collected 2012-12-06 | depth 5 m | reverse complement strand
CGCGCAGATCGTCGGTGTTGGGCTTGAAGGCCAGGCCCCACAGCGCGAAGCGCCGGCCGCCCAGGTCGTCGCCGAATCGGCGCAGCACCTTGTCGACCAGCACCCGCTTCTGCCGTTCGTTGGCGCTTTCGACCGCCTTGAGCACCTGCAGCTCCAGTCCCTGGTCGGCCGCGGTGCGGATCAGCGCCTTGACGTCCTTGGGAAAGCAGGAGCCGCCGTAGCCGCTGCCGGCGTACAGGAAGTGATAGCCGATGCGCGGGTCCGAGCCGATGCCCTGGCGCACCAGCTCGATGTCGCCGCCCAGCCGCTCGGCCAGCAGGGCCAGCTCGTTCATGAAGCTGATGCGGGTGGCCAGCATCGCGTTGGCCGCGTACTTGGTGAGTTCGGCGGAGCGCACGTCCATGAGCACCAGGCGGTCGTGGTTGCGCTGGAAGGGCGAGTAAAGCGCCCGCATCAGCAGCACTGCCTGCGGGTCGTCGGCGCCGACGATGATGCGGTCGGGCTTCATGAAGTCCTCGACCGCCGCACCCTCCTTCAGGAACTCGGGGTTGGACACCACTGCAAAAGGCACCTCCACGCCGCGTTCCTTCAGCGCCGCCGCGATGGTCTCGCGCACGCGGTCGGCGGTGCCCACCGGCACCGTGCTCTTGTCGACCACCACCTTGTAGTCCGTCATGTGGCGGCCGATGCCGGCCGCGGCGGCCAGCACGTACTGCAGGTCGGCCGAGCCGTCCTCGTCGGGCGGCGTGCCCACGGCGATGAACTGGATGGTGCCGAACCGCACCGCCTCCTCCACCGCGGTGGTGAAGTGCAGGCGCCCGGCCTGCACGTTGCGCCGCACGATCTCGGCCAGCCCCGGCTCGAAGATCGGGATCTCGCCCTCGCGCAGGCGATCGACCTTGCGCTGGTCGACGTCCATGCACAGCACGTCGTTGCCCATCTCCGCCAGGCAGGCGCCGGACACCAGCCCGACGTAGCCCGTTCCCATCACGGTGATCTTCATGTTTCGCGTTCCCTTCGGCCGGATTTACCGGACCCGGCCCGCCGCAGCGGGCTGTCCTTCGACGTCGTTCAGAGGGGCCGGGGCCGGCAGCAGGAGCTGTCGATACCCGGCGAGCATGACAGTCTGCGAGAAGTGTGCCAATGCCCTGGCTCGTGCGGCCGCGCCCATTCGGGCGGCCACCTCGCGCGGCCACAGCCCCTGCAGGGCCGTCGTCAGCGCCTGCACGTCCCCAGCCGGGAAGAGCCTGCCCTCGACCCCGTCGCTGACCTGCTCGGCCGCGCCGCCGACGGCGCTGAGCACCACCGGTCGCGACAGCGCCATCGCCTCCAGCACCGCCATGGAGAAGGTCTCGGACACCGACACCAGCGTCATCACGTCGCAGGCGACGATGGCGGGCCGCACGTCGGACAGCAAGCCGGTGATGCGCACCCGCTCCTGCAGGCCCAGCGCGCGCGCCTGCGCCTCGATGGCGCCGCGCAGCGGGCCGTCGCCGATCAGCAGCACCTTCCAGCCCTGGCCGCGGCGGTCCAGCTCGGCCACCGCGCGCAGCAGCAGGTCGTGGGCCTTTTCCGGACGCAGCACGGCGCACAGGCCCACCACACGGTCCTCGTCGCTCCAGCCGAGGGAGCGCCTCAGCGCACGCGCGGCGTCGGCGAAGGGGCTGGGGTCGAAGCGCGCGGTGTCCACGCCGTTGTAGACCAGCGCGTTGCGACCGCGTGCGCGCAGGCCCCGCGCATGCCAGTGGCGACGCTGCGCCTCGCACAGGAACACCAGGTCGTCGGCGCGCCGGTACAGCGGCCAGTAGACCGCCATGTCCAGGCGCTGGAGAACGCCGCCGTCCTGCCGCGCCTGATCAAGGAAGAGGCCCGGTCGGGCGACGTGGTCGTGCTGCTGGGCGCCGGCGACATCACCAGCTGGGCCTATGGCCTGCCGGCGCAGCTGGAGGCGCTGGGCTGACGCCCGGCTTGTCCGGCGGGGTCTGGAAAGTATATACTTCGGCGTGACGGTATATCCCTCGAGGACGCCATGGCCCTTTATGTGAAGGATCCCGAAGTCGATCGGATGGCTGAACGCCTCAGCCGCATCGCAGGGATCAGCAAGACGGAGGCGGTGCGCCGCGCGCTGCGTCGCGAGTTGGAGCAGGTTGAGACGCCGTCGGACTTCGTGGAACGCGGCCTCGCCTTCGTCCGGGCGCTGGAGGCGCGAGCGCCAAGAGAGCGAGGAGAGCCGATCGACAAGGCTTGGATCGACAGCCTCTATGAGCGGGATTGATGTTCGTCGACGCCTCGGCGTTGACCGCCATCCTGACCGGCGAGTCCGACGCGCGAGATCTTTTTGAGCGTCTACAGCGCGGCTCGCCTCGCCTGACCTCTCCAATGGCGGTTTGGGAGACGGTCATAGCGGTGGCGCGTCGCAGGAATATGGAAGTCCATGACGCCGAGGGCGCCGTGGAAGCCTTCCTCACCGACTTCAATATCGAGGTGGTCGCCATTCCCGCTGAGGTGCGGCGCGAGGCGATCCGCGCTCACGCCCGATACGGCAAGGGCCGTCACCCCGCGGCATTGAACTTCGGCGACTGTTTCGCCTATGCCTGCGCCCGCCACGCGCGGTCGCCCCTGCTGTACAAGGGCGACGACTTTTCCCGGACCGACATCGAAGCCGCATGACCGAGATCACCCTTCCCCCCGTTCGCGGCAAGCTGCTGCGGGACGAACCGCTCGGGCCCTACACCTGGTTCCGCGTCGGCGGCGCGGCCGAGGCCCTGTTCATTCCGGCCGACGCCGAGGACCTGGCTGATTTTCTCAAGGCCCTGGATCCGGCCGTGCCGGTGGCGGTTCTGGGCGTCGGATCGAACGTCATCGTCCGCGACGGCGGGGTCGAGGGGGTGGTGATCCGCCTGGCCGGCCGGCCCTGGGCCCAGGTGACGACGGACGGCGACACGATCACGGCCGGCGCCGGGGCGCTGGACTCCATGGTGGCCAAGGCCGGCGCCAAGGCAGGGATCGCCGGGCTGGAATTCTACGCCGGCATTCCGGGTACGGTCGGCGGCGCCCTGACCATGAACGCCGGCTGCTATGGCTCGGAGACCAAGGATGTGCTGGTCTCGGCCTGGGGGCTGAACCGCAAGGGCGAGCGGGTCGATTACGCCCTGGCCGATTTCGGCTACACCTATCGCCATTCGCGGGCGCCGGCCGAGATCCTCTGGGTCGAGGCCGTCTATCGCGGAACGCCGGACGCGCCCGAGGCGGTGCAGGCCCGGATCGACGAGATCACCAGCCGCCGCGAAACCACCCAGCCGATCCGCGAAAAGACCGGGGGATCGACCTTCAAGAACCCGCCCGGTCACTCGTCCTGGAAGCTGGTGGACGAGGCGGGCTGGCGCGGCAAGCTGCACGTGGAGACCGGGGGAGGGGCCATGTTCAGCGAGCTGCACTCCAACTTCATGATCAACCCCGGCGAGGCGACGGCGGCCGACATCGAGGGCCTGGGCGAGGCGGTGCGGGCGGACGTCCTGAAGAAGACCGGCGTTCAGCTGGAGTGGGAGATCAAGCGGATCGGGCGTCGCCTCTGATCACCGGCGTTTGACGCACAAATTTCACCTCGCGCGGGCGACAAGGTTGACGGCCTGTTAAACATCTCGGCCGCAATCGGAGAGCCCATGACCCGCGCATTCGAAGACCTTCATGTCGCCGTCCTGATGGGCGGCCTGTCCGCCGAGCGGGAGGTGTCCCTGACCTCCGGCGAACAGTGCGCCCAGGCGCTGGAGCGGCAGGGGGTGCGCGTCAGCCGCGTGGATGCGGGGCGCGATCTGGCGAACGTCTTGTCGGGCCTGATCAAGCCGGACGTGGTGCTGAACTGCCTGCACGGCGCCTGGGGCGAGGACGGCTGCGTCCAGGGGGTGCTGGAGACCCTGCGGATACCTTACAGCCATTCCGGCGTCCTGGCCTCGGCCCTGGCCATGGACAAGAATAAGTCCAAGGCGGTGTTGAAGGCGGCGGGCGTCAAGGCGCCCGGCGGCGGTCTGTATGACCGGCATGAGGTGGCGGCGCGCCACGTCATCGAACCGCCCTATGTGGTCAAGCCGAACGCCGAGGGCTCGTCCGTCGGGGTCTATCTGGTGCGCGAAGGCGATGCGCCCGTCGCCGAGGTGGGCGAGCCCGGCTGGGCCTATGGCGAACAGGTGATGGTCGAGCCCTATATCGCCGGCAAGGAGCTGGCCGTCGCCGTGATCGGCTATGCGGACGGACCGCGCGCCCTGACCGTGACCGACATCACCCCGACCAAGGGCTTCTATGACTACGAGGCCAAATATGCGCCGGGCGGTTCGGTTCACGTCCTGCCCGCCGTCCTGCCGCCAGCCGTTTTCGAGGCCGCGCTGCGCCAGGCCGAGGCGGCGCATGTCGCCATGGGTTGCAAAGGCGTGTCCAGAAGCGACTTCCGTTATGACGATGTTAAGGACGATCTGGTTCTGCTGGAGGTCAACACTCAGCCGGGCATGACGCCGACCTCGCTCGTCCCCGAGCAGGCCGCCCATGTCGGAATGAGCTACGAAGACCTGGTTCGGTGGATGGTGGAGGACGCCTCATGCCCGCGGTAGTTCGCGGCGGTCGGCGACAGAGTGCGGTTTCCTCGCGTGGCGCAGCCCCCAAGAAGGGAGGGCGTTCGCGCGGCGGGGCGCCCAAGCCTGCGTCCGCCATTCCCGGCAAGATGGCCGCCATCGGCCGTATTGATGTGTCGCCCCGCACCGTCATGATCGCGCTCAGCGCCGGCGCCCTGCTGGTGGTCGGGGTTCTGGCGACCGGCGCGCGGGCCGAGCGGATCGGCCAGTCCCTTTCCCGCGGGATCGACGGGGTGACGGCCGGCATGGGCCTGTCGCTGAAGCGGGTCCACATCACCGGCGCCTCGGCCGAGGCCGAGCCGGCCATTCAGCAGGCCCTGGGTCTTTATTCAGGCCAGCCGATCACCAGTCTGGATCTGGACGCCATTCGCGACCGGGTGCAGGGCGTGGGCTGGGTCAAATCCGCGCGCGTCGTGCGCCTGTTGCCCGACACCCTGATCATCGAGGTCAAGGAGCACGACCGCCTCGCCGTCTGGCAGGAGGCCGGTCAGATCAAGGTCATCGACACCCGGGGCCAGGTGATCAAGGGCGCCGACGCCCGCCGCTATCCCGCCCTGCCGCTGGTCGTGGGCAAGGGCGCCGATCAGGCCGCCGCCGAAATCCTGCCTCTGCTGGCCCAGCGGCCGCGCCTGATGAGCCGGGTGGATGCGGTGGTGCGGGTGGACGAACGCCGCTGGGATCTGCGCCTGAAGGACGGCAGCCTGATCCAGCTGCCGGCCACGGAACAGGAGGCGGCCCTGATCCGCCTCGATGCGCTGGATCAGCGCGAACGCCTGCTCGACCTGGGCTTCGCCCGCGTCGATCTGAGAACGCCGGACGAGATTGCGGTGCGCCCCGCCGCCGACGCTTAACAGGGACCAGTGGAGAGTATGGCGGGAATGCAGCGTGGATCGGCGAACGACCAGGGCCGGGTGATGGACCCCCGCGCCGGCCGCGCGCCGGTGATCGCCGCCCTGGACATCGGCCAGTCCAAGGTTTCATGCTTCATCATGAAGCCGGACGGCGTGCGTCACGCCGACCGCACCATCCGCGTCGCCGGGGCCAGCCACGTCCAGTCCAAGGGCGTCAGGGGCGGCGCCATCATCAATATGGACGAGGCGGCCCAGGCCATCGGCCACGCCGTCGAGCGGGCCGAGCGCGCGGCCCAGAGCCCGGTCTCGGGCGTGGTCGTCACCACCGCCATCGGCCAGATGGCCAGCCACAGGGTCCAGGCCCGGGTGTCCCTGGGCGCCAATCCCGTCGGCGACGCCGATCTGGCCCGCGCCATCGGCATGGCCCTGGCCCAGATCCGTCTGCCTAACCGCCGGCCGATCCACGTCCTGCCCATCGCTTGGTCGGTGGACGGGGCGCGCGGCGTTCATGATCCGCGCGCCATGCGCGGCGGGTCGCTGGGGCTGGATCTTCTGGTCGTCTCCATGGCCGAGAATGTGTTCACGACCCTGAGCCACTGTCTGGAGCTGGCCCATCTGGATCTCCAGGGGGTGGCCGCCGCGCCCGTCGTTTCGTCGCTCGCCGCCCTGGAAGAAGACGAGATGGACCTGGGCGCCGTCTGTATCGACATGGGCGGCGGCTCGACCAGCGCCGCCGTCTGGGGCGGACGGTCCCTGCTGCATGTGGAGAGCCTGAACGTCGGCGGGGACCATGTGACGTCCGACATCGCCCGCGGCCTGTCCACGTCCAAGGCGGGCGCCGAGCGGCTGAAGACCCTGCACGGTTCGGCCATGGCCAGCGCCAATGAGGACCGCGAAATGCTGGAGGCGCCGCCGCGCGGCGAAGACGCCTCGGCCGGCCCGGTGATCGTGCCGCGCGCCATGCTGAAGACGGTGATCGCCCCGCGCGTGGAAGAGACGCTGGAACTGCTGCGCGACCGGCTGAAGGCGGCGGGCGTCGGCCTTGAGCCCGGCGCCGGCCTGGTCCTGACCGGCGGCGCCAGCCAGCTGAACGGCGTGCGGGAACTGGCCGTGCGCGTCTTCGACCGCCCGGTCCGCCTTGGAAAACCCCAACGGGCGCCACATTTGGCCGACGCGGCGTCAGGACCGGCCTTCTGCGCCACCGCCGGGGTGCTGTTGCGGGCGGCCTATGGGCCCCGCGAGGCGGTGTCCGCCAGGAAGCTGATGGCGCGCCAGATCACCGCTGCGGATGCGCCCAAGGTGCACCGCGGCAATGTGGTGGGGCGTGTGGCGGGGTGGCTGCGGGATAATCTGTAAGATAATCCTGCTTTTCGGCCGTCAGTCCAAACTCGGCGCTTGATGCAGCCGAGACCAAGCTTGGTTGGTGCCTCTAGCAACCTTCTTGCCCCGATTTCGGCGCTGCGATCAATCTCGGGCTGCTTTATAGATATCTTTCACATTTCGCGGATTTATTAACCGATATATCGTCGGGTTTTGGTAATACAAGCCGAAAACTTGCATATATCCAAAAAATTATTCCCCAATTCAGCAAAATTCGAAGGTTTTGAGCCTCATTTGCTGCGGAGCTGAAGGTGAAATTGTGGCTTTGCCGCTACATATGGACGGCAAGACGTTCGGAATGTGTTCGAAATGATGGATACCTGCCGCCATCTTGTTACAAACCCTTCACGTTCGTGGCGGCCCATCGCCGCCCGATTTTTCATGGGGCTGTTCATTCAATGAGATCCACTCGTAAAATCCTGTTTGGCACGACAATTTTGGCGGGCGTCCTGGCTGCGGCCGCCCCGTCTTTCGCCCAAACGCAGAGCTCGACACCCGCCTCATCGGAATCGACGACGGATGTCGAAGAAATCGTCGTCACCGGGTCTCGCATTCGTCGTGACCCCACGACGGCTCCTACGCCCCTAATTCAGGTGTCGCGAGAGGCCCTTCTGGAGACGGGTCAGACGACGGTGATCGACTATCTGGCCACCATTCCGGCCCTGTCGAATTCGCAGGTTCCTTCCGATACAACGGGTAATGCGCTGGGAGCGTTGGGGCTTTCGCTTCCGAACCTGCGCAGCTTGGGCGCTGGCCGGACCCTGACCCTGGTGGACGGTCGCCGGCACGTCGGATCTCAGACCGGTTCGCTGGCGGTTGACGTTGATACGATCCCTCGTCTTCTGATCCAGAACATTGAAATCGTGACCGGCGGCGCGTCTTCGGTTTACGGCGCCGACGCTGTTTCGGGTGTCCTGAACTTCGTCCTCCGCAAGGATTTCGAAGGGCTCGAGGTCGATGGCAACTACGGCATCATAAACAAGGGGGGGGATGAAACCACCAAGAGGATTTCGATCCTCGGCGGCGTCAATCTGCTGGACGACCGGCTCAATGTGTACGGCTTCGGCGAATACGAAGACATTGAAGACGTCAATGCGGAATCGATCGAATGGTTGGGCAAGGCCTGGGGTCTGGTCGGCAATGATGCGGATCCGACCACTGTCGGTCTGACCTCGGACGGTATTTACGACGCTGTTCTTTATCGTGACCTGCGGCAGCTGCAGATCCTGCGTGGCGGTCAACTGACGATCGCCAACGGCGTGCGGCCCGATCCCACGCTGAACCCCAACGTCCCCAATGTGGCCACCGGCTCCAACTGTCTTGCGGCCAACGGTCCTCTGACGGCGGATTGCTATAATCCTCGTCCGGGCCTGACCTATGTCTTTGACGAGAACGGCAATGCGCGTCTGGCCGATTTCGGCGGCAGGGTGGCGAACACGGGCCGCTTCCAGGGCACCCATATCGGCGGGGACGGTGAGAACCCCGCACTGTTCAACCGCGAATCCTACTTCCCTCAGTCCCGCAGCCAACGTTACCAGACCGGGCTGAACTTCAAGCTCACGCCGGACATCAACCTTCACGCAGAATACAAATATGTTTATGAAGAGTCGGAGCAAAATGGCGGTCCCGCCTTTGCTGACGTCTATTTCACGAACTCGTATTCGCTTGCGCAGCAGCAACGGCCGGTTCTGAACGCCAGAACGTCAAGCCCCACGGCGTTTCTGTCGCGGCTCGACAATGCCTTCCTCCCGGCGAATGTGCTGGCCCAGATCCAAGGCAACGTCGTACAGCCGTACGGCACGTCCACGGCGACGGCCCCCGGCGCGCCTCTCGCACAGTTCAACGCTCCTTGGGCGCGTTACACCGCCTGGTCTCGTGATCGCATCCAAGAAAACACTCGCGAACTAAACCGCTTTGTCGTGAGCGCCGACGGCACCCACGACGGCTTCGGGTTCGTCAAGGACATCAGCTGGGATATCGGCTACACTCACGGCGAGGTGGAAAACCAAAACACCGAATACCCGGTCGATGGTCTTCGCTACGCCTTCGCTCTGGACGCCGTGCGCGACACCGCCGGAGTTCTTGGGACGCCGAATGCGATCGTGTGCCGGGTCAAGTTGTTGACGGCCAACGGTGCGACCATCGCCAACCAGAACACCGGCGCCGCCGCCGGGTCGGCTGGCGCGTTGACGGCCAGCAGCCCCGAAGTTGCTGAATGCCAGCCTTACAACATCTTTGGCGAAGGCGCCGCCAGCCAGGAAGCCATCAACTACATCACCGCCAAGACGGGGGTGGACGAGAAGAACACGCAAGACAGCGCTGTGGCGTCGATCTCAGCTACTGTGGGTGACTACTGGGGCGCCGGCCCGATCGGGGTCGCGCTCGGCGCCGAGTACCGCCGTCAAGAAACGACCGGCACGGGGCGCACCCGCACGGCCGAAGGTCGCTGGCTGTTGAGCAACATCGGCGACGATTGGGCCCCCGGCGCTGAGTATGAAACCAAGGAAGTGTTTGCTGAGTTGGCGGTTCCGCTCTTCCGCGAAAGCTTCCTGGGTTATTATGCAGAGCTGAGCGGTTCGTACCGCTACTCCGACTACACCACGACCGGCGGCGATGACGTCTATGGCATCAACCTGGTTTATCGCCCCGTGCCGGAGCTGGCTTTCAAGTCGAGCTTCAACACCTCGACCCGCGCGCCCGATCTGAGCGAACGTTTTGGGCCTCGCGTCCAAACCTTCGCTTCCATTACGGACCCTTGCGATGCGCAGGTGATCGCCAATCTGTCTGACCGCACCATTGCGAACCAGCGTATTGCGAACTGCTCGACCCAAGCGGCGTCTCTGGGATTGGGTGGAGTGTTCAACTTCTCCGATCCCACGGCCACCAATGCGTTCCGGCCGGTGTATAGCTCGAGCGTTTCCGGCGCCCTCGCAGGCAACACCAACCTCAAGCCGGAAACGTCAGAGTCCTTCACCTTCTCGGTGGTGTATCAGCCTCCGATCGCGCCCGGTCTGAGCCTGGTGCTCGATTATTACGAGATCGAGATCAAGGACCTGCTCTCAACGGTTACGGGCCAAACGTCTGCGAACCTGTGCGTCAACGGCCCGACACTGAACGACGTTTTCTGCGACGTCATTACGCGTTCCGCCGTGGATCTGCCTGCGCCTAACGATGACCGCTTCAAGATCACGGACTTCCTGCAAGCGTCGTTCAACTTCGCCAAGCGGACGACGCGGGGCCTGGACTTCAACGTGAACTATGCGGCTGACCTGGCGGACATCACGCCTTGGTCGCTGGGCCGGATCAACTACAGCCTGCGTGGCACGTGGTTGATCGAGCAGAAGCAGTTCAACAACATCTCCAACCCGAACGATTTCACGGAACTTTCGAGCTCCTTGTATTATCCGCGGGTTCGGATGACGTCCTCGCTGTCCTATTCGCCGAATGACAAGTTCACTGCGACCTGGATTGTCGATTGGCAGACGGCTCAGGACATTGTTCAGCGCCGCGACGCCATCAACAATCCGGACTCGCGGCCAGCTGAGTATTTCGACACCGGAAACTTCGCTCGTCATGACCTGCAGTTCAGATACGCCATGCGCGAAGATCTTGATCTCCGCTTTGGCGTAACCAATGTGACCAACGCCGAGCAGGCGCCGTGGTTGGGCACGACGCTCTACTCGAACTTCGATCCTTACGGACGCCGCTTCAACATCGGCTTCAACTATCGGCCCTGGTAAGGGGCCAATCTTCAAGACCTCCGGGGGCGGCCTGACAAGGCCGCCCCATTTTTTTGCATCAACCTCCAGCCAAGCTCGCACTTTGTGCTGTTCTCGAGTCCGACTCACATTATCGCCGTAACCATCTCTTAACCCTCGTGGGTGCAATCCTTAACGCGCTCATAACCAAGGTGATTCGGCGGGGTGTTCGCCTTGGGTCGAGGGGCAGGGTCGGAAGGTCGGAAAACAGAATGTCGCTCTCATTGGTCAAGCCGCAACACACTGAACTGAAGCCCCGCATCGTCGTGTTCGGCGTCGGCGGCGCCGGCGGCAACGCCGTGAACAACATGATCAAGTCGAATCTGGAGGGCGTGGAGTTCGTCGTCGGCAACACCGACGCGCAGGCGCTGAAGGGCAGCCTCTGCGAGAAGCGCATCCAGCTCGGCACCAACGTCACCCGCGGTCTCGGCGCCGGCTCCAAGCCGGACGTCGGCCGCGCCGCGGCGGAGGAGCAGATCGAGGAGATCGCGGCGCATCTGGACGGCGCCAACATGGTGTTCATCACCGCCGGCATGGGCGGCGGCACCGGCACCGGTGCGGCCCCGGTGATCGCGCGGGCGGCGCGCGAGCGCGGGCTGCTGACCGTCGGCGTGGTGACCAAGCCCTTCCACTTCGAGGGCGCGCACCGCATGCGGCTGGCCGAGAACGGCATCGCCGAGCTGCAGCAGTATGTCGACACCCTGATCATCATCCCCAACCAGAACCTGTTCCGCATCGCCAACGAGAAGACGACCTTCGCGGACGCCTTCAAGATGGCCGACGACGTGCTGCATTCCGGCGTGCGCGGCGTCACCGACCTGATGGTCATGCCCGGCCTGATCAACCTGGACTTCGCCGACATCCGCTCGGTGATGACCGA
>OFDC01001635.1_pt1 | contig 11491 bp, 7 predicted proteins | sample 1520941 | NCBI WGS metagenome assembly OFDC01 (sample SAMEA94258168, study PRJEB24077) | hot springs metagenome | biome: Aquatic biome; feature: Water | place: India | collected 2012-12-06 | depth 5 m | reverse complement strand
GGGCCGCGCGGGCCGTGGCCGCGAGCATTTCCGCGAGCGCGACGCCGTGGAGGACCGCGTGGGACGCGGCCGCGCGGGTGGGGGGAGCGACGTCGTCGCGGGACGCGGGGATCTCCCCCGCGGGGGACGCGGGCGGGAGGGGGAGGAGGTGCTTGACCGGCGCGGCGCGATGGAGTTCTTGTCCTCCCCTCGATGCGCCGAGAGGTCTCGCTGCGGAAGAACGTGCACGGCTTCGCGCTCGCGCTTTGGCTCCTCGCGCTCTGCGCGCTGCCCGCGACGGCCCGGGCGCAGCAGCCCGAGGAGATGCCCGCCGAGGTGGTGCTGGGCTTCAACCCCGCGGAGAACGCGCAGACCCTGCAGCGCTCGGCCGACGAGATCGCGTCGATGCTGTCGGAGCGCATCCACCTCCCGGTGCGCGCGAGCGTGACGCTCGACTACACCACCCTGGTGGAGTCGATGCGCGCGGGGCACGTGCACGTCGCGTGGCTCACGCCCTCGCCCCTCGTGCTCGCGGAGCGGCTCTTCGGCGTGCGCGTGCTGCTCACCCAGGTGCGCCGGGGCAAGCCCACGTACTTCTCCGCGGTGGTCGTGCGCGAAGACTCGCGCTTTCACACCCTCGAAGACCTGCGCGGGGGCTCCGTCGCGTGGATCGACCCCACGAGCACCAGCGGGTACGTGATCCCGCGGTACCAGATGATCCAGCGGGGCCTGAACCCCGGGACCTTCTTCGCGCGGCAGCTCTTCGCGGGGCAGCACGACGCCGCGGTGATCGCGGTGCAGCGCGGGCAGGTCGACGCCGCCGCGGTGTGGGCCGACCCCCCCGAGGAGGGCACGGGCGCGTGGACCCGGTACCTCCGCAACCGCCCGGGTCCACGCCTGCGCCCGTTGCTCTACTCCCCGCCCGTGCCCAGCGACGCCATCGCGGTGACCGAGGAGTGGGCGCGGCGGCACCCGCTGCTGGTGCGCTCCCTCAGCGCACAGCTCGTGGCCCTGGGGCAGAGCGCGGAGGGCAGAGCGGCCCTCGGTCGCTTGAACCACACCGACGGCTTCGTGCCCGCCACCCTCGACCAGTACGACATCGTGCGCCGGGCCTTTCGCGCGACCCGCGAGGAGCGCACGCGCCAGCGCGCCGGGCGCTTCGAAGACCCCCGCGCGGTGGCGGTCTTCGCGGGCCTGATGCTGGCCGTCGCGGCCCTCGGGGCGGGGGCCCTCCGTCGGTGGAAACGCCTGCAACGCTGGGCCTCCGTGTCACTCTTCGCCGTCGCGCTGCTCTGGAGCGCGGCCGCGGCGAGGATCACCGGCGCGGAGTTCGTGCGGGGCTGGCGCTTCATCGGGCAGTTCCTTCGGGGCATGGTCCCGCCCGACACGCGGGTCGCCGCGGAGGTGCTGGAGGCCACGGTGCTCACCATTCGCCTCGCGCTGGTGGGCACGGCGCTGGCGGTGCCCGGGGCCCTTCTCCTGGGCCTCCTCGCGGCCGAGAACGTGACCCCGGGCGCGTGGCTGCGCCGCGGGGCGCGCTTCGTGTGCAACCTCGACCGCTCGGTGGACCTGCTCATCGTGGGGTTGATCCTCGTGAGCGCGTACGGCCCCGGGACCTTTCCGGGCGTGGGGGCCATCGCGATCCACACGGTGGGCTCGCTGGGCAAGCAGTTCTACGAGACGCTCGAGACCCTCGACCCCGGCCCGGTCGAGGCCATGCGCTCGGTGGGGGCGACGTCGACCCAGGTGATCCGCTGGGGCCTCTGGCCGCAGTTCGCCCCGCACTTCGTGTCGCAGGCGCTCTTTCGCTTCGAGCTCAACGTGCGCGGCGCGGTCGTGCTCGGGCTCGTGGGCGCGCAGGGCATCGGGTTCCTGCTCCAGACCTACATGCGCGGCGCGGAGTACGCCAAGGTCACCGTGGTCATCGCCGCCATCGTGGTGCTGGTCATGGCCCTCGACGCCGTGAGCGCCCGCCTCCGCCGCGACGCCCGGTAGCGGGACCGCTGGATTTCGCCCGCTCTGCGCGGCCGCCCGGCAGCGCCTCGCGAAAAAAATCTCCGGGCACGCAACCTCTCCGGGGCGCGCACCCGAGTACCCCGCCGCGACGCGCGAGGTGGCTGTACACCCTCGCGGGCGATCTTGTAGAAGATCAGAGGGGACCATGGAGAAGAGAGCGCAGAACGACGCAGTGTGGGGCGAGACCGAGGCGGAACCCCGAGATTCCCTGGACGACGCCGAGTTTCCCCTGAGCGCGCCCCGACCGGCGCCCCCGCGGCGCGAGGGCACGTGGGTGGGGAGCTGCACCGACGCGACGCACCCGGTGCTCCGCGGTCGCGTGCTGGTGCGCTGGGACGACGGCGCGGGGCGCACGCAGAGCCAGTGGCTGCCGACGCTCACCTCGCTCGCGGTGCGGGTGGGGGATCGGGTGCTGTGCACCACCCCGACGAACTTCGACGAGCCGGTGGTGACCGGGGTGCTCGATGGCTTCACCCCGCGCCCCGAGGTGCCCACCCGCGCGGGCGCCACGCTCGCGCTGAAGTGTGACGAGCACCTCGCGATCACCGACGAGGCGGGCAACGCCCTGGTGGAAGTTCGTACGGGGGCGAACGGTCCGGTGGTGAAGCTGCTGCACGCGGCGACGACCGTGGAGCTGCCGGGCAAGCTCACCCTCCGCGCCGACGCGCTGGAGCTCGCCGCGCGCACCGGCGACGTGCGCATCGAGGCCCGCGCAGACGTGCGGGTGAACGGCGACCACATCCGACTGAACGGGAGCTGACATGGACCTCGCCAACGCCACCCCCCTCGCCGCCCGCGTTCGCGTGTGGGACGGCGACGAGCCCGACCGCCGCGAGGGGGTGATCCTCGCCAAGGCCACCTGGCAGTACACCCCCGCGGGCGCGCTCTCGCTCGATGTCGCGAAGCCCTTTCCGCTCTTCGACAACGACGAGCGCTCGCCCTTCGGGATCATGCCGCGCGATGACCTCCCGCGGGGAGAGGACGGCTTCGAGGTGATCTTCCTCGGCAGCGCACACGCCCCGCGGGGGAGCGCGGTGACCGAGATGACCGTGTCGCTGCGCGTGGGCGAGGTCGAGCGCTCGCTCTGCGTGGTGGGCGACCGGGTGGTGCGAGACGGGGTGATCGCCGCGCCGCAGCCCTTCACCACCATGGACCTCGGGTGGTCCAACGCCTTCGGCGGCGCCGCGGAGGTGCTGGTGGACCGCGACGCGCCGGTGATCGTGAGCGACGTGCGCAACCCCGCGGGCAAGGGCTTTGACCCCGCGCCGCAGGCCTTCGCGCTGTGCGAGGCGCTCAAGGCGCCGAAGGGCTATCCCGTGATCCTCGGGGGCGAGCGCGTGTTGCCCAACGTGGAGCACCCCGCGCACCGGATCACCTCCGTGACCGACGCGCCCGAGCCCGTGAGCTGGGCCACGCGGTCGATGTCCTCCGCGGGTCACGCGACGCGCGCGATGGACCTCGAGGCCTCGCAGCGCGAGGGCACGCCCGTGCTCACCCCGAGGGCCTTTCACCGCGCGGTGGACGAGTGGATCATCGACCGCCCCGCGGAGGGCGCGGAGGTCGCGCTGCGCGGGATGGACCCCGACGGGACCGTGCGCTTCGCGCTCCCGCGGATGCGGGTGGCGTGTGACTTTCAGGTGGGCGCGAGCGCCACGACGCTGGAGCTGCTGCCCGAGGTGCTGTTGATCGTGGGTCCGTGGCGGCGCTTCACGGTGCTCTACCGCGCGCGCTTTCACTACTGGGAGTACCCCGACGAGACCGCCAGCGCGCGGCTGTGGACGAGGGACATGGGAGGCGGACGATGACCATCAATGTGCATGTCAGCCTCTCGGTCGACCTCACGATCGGAATCAACACCCACTGCGGGCTCAACCCGGCGATGGGACTGCCCAAACCCGTGGAGGTGCCCTCGATCGAGTGCCCTGCCACCATGCTTTGGCCCCCGGGGTACGCCCTCAACAAGAACAAGCTCACCAGCACGGTGACCCTGAACGACTTCAAGCTCGTGCTGGATGGGCATGATCTCGGGCCGCTCTTGCTGGACTTCACGCCATGGCCCGCAGCGAACGCCTGGTACGCCGTGATGTGGCCATTCTCCAGCCGAAAGACGTCATTCAGCGCCGCCTGCGTGCAGGCTGACAGCACACCCATCGCAGGTTCACAGCTCGCGTTCCCTCTACCGCTCGTGACCTGCGGCGATCCCATGGCACTGCCGACTTCGATGAACATGTTGTCAATGACCCACAACGTCATCGTCGGGTTCTCGTTGAGTGACGTCGTTTTCGGGTACCTGTCGATCCTCGCCGCAGCCGCGGTGGACCTCTTGTTTGGCAAGGCTACCCACATGCTCCGGGGCTTTCGTTTGGCAGCCGGTGCACGCAGCGCCGCGGGGCGGAGCCTGCTGCGCCGTATCTCTCAGGCAGGCACGAAGGGCTTCGGCCGCGCGGGACTGCGCATCATGGCCCAGCAGCGCATCGCCGATGAGTTCGCGACCCGCGCACTGGGTCTCAGCGCCAAGGGGGCCGTGGCGGGGATCGTCGATGGCGCTCTCTCCTACGCGCGAGGTCAGGTCAACGGCACACACGAATACAGCGTCAAGCTGACTGTCGGCTCGTCGGTGCTCGGGGGCGAGCTGAGCTACACCGGCTCGCCCGACAGCAATCGTCGCGGTGCTCAGGCGCAGGTCGGCGCCGGACCGGTTCAGGTCTCCGCGCCGCTCAACAGCCGCCCCATCACGACGCAGGTGCTGGGCGAGGCAGGCCCATCCTACCTGAATGCACCCGCTGCTCCGACGAAGCCTGCCGTGCCCGGTGAGGGGTCAAGCCGATGATCAGCTGCGGCTTTCACCTCGTGACCGAGAGGGAGGAGCCCACGCTCGCCCTCGCGTTCGTGAAGCTCGCGTGGCGCATCACCCCGCGGGGCCTTGAGCGCGACACCCCCCCGCCCCTCGCGCACCCGATGCACGAGACGAAGCGCATCGTGCCCGGCAGCGACTACTGGCCCTTCAAGCGACACACCGACGTGGTGGTGGTGGGCTCCGTGCACACCCCCGAGCATCGCCCCATGTCCTCGCTCACCGCGTCCATCGCGGTGGGCACGCGAGAGAAGCGCGTGCGCGCCACGGGCTTGCGGCAGGTGTCGTGGCGCACCGGAGAGCTCCCGCGCTTCCCGGAGCCCGATGCCTTCACCGAGATCCCGCTCTCGTATGGGAACGCCTACGGCGGCGTCGACGGGCGCGTGGTGGACCCCGACCGCGAGCCCCTCGTGGCCGAGGGCGTCCCCCTCGCGGACCACCCCGGGATGTACCCCCGCAACCCCTTTGGCCGGGGCTACGTGGTGCTCCCCGACGGGGCCGAGAACGTCGATCTGCCCTTTCTCGAAGACCCTGCCGACCTGCTCACCCCCGCGCGATTTCTCACGGGAGACCCTGCGCGGTGGCACCAGCAGCCCCTGCCCGCGGGCCTCGGGTGGATCCACCCCTGGATGTTCCCGCGCTCGCTCTTCTTCGAGGTGGGCACCGACGCGTGGTACCCCGCGCCCGACGACCGCACGCTCCGCGAGGTGCGCGACGGAACGCTCCCCGAGGGCTTTCGCGCGCTGCTCCGCGCGCACCAAGCGTCCGAAGGTCCCCACGAGGGCTTCTATCAAGAGAGCTCCCTGGGGCTTCGCTTCACGGAGATCCCTCCGGGCGCGCCCGTCACCCTCACGCACCTGCACCCTGCCCACCCGACGCTCACCTTCGCCGCGCCCGCGAGGCCGTCCTTCGCCTGGCGCTTCGACGACGCCATCACCCCGGCCGACGCGCGGCTGCATCACCTCGTGGTGGAGCCCGAAACCCTGCGGATGAGCTGCACGTACGTGGCCGAGCTCGCGCTGCCGCGCACGGTGATCCCGGGGATCCACGCGCACATCCCGCTCGCCCTGCGGGTCGACGATCGTTGGTGCCCCTACGAAGCCCCCAAGACCGTCGTGGCCTCGATGCGCGAGGCCGGACTCGATCCCCTGTCTGTCTTCAGGTCCTGACCCGACACCCCGACGCGGAGACGTTGCCATGAGCGGAAACAACCATGATGAGAACAGTTCGCAGGGGTCCAGCGGGTCGTCGCAGCACCCCGCCGACGAGGCCCGCGAGGTCGCCCACACGATCCGTGAGGGCGCCGAGGAGGCCCACGAGACCCTCGAGCGCGTGAACGAGATCCGTCACGCGCGAAACCCCCTCGACGCGGTGAACCCCGCCGCGCAGGTGACCCGGGTGACCGGGGATGTGCTCGGGCAGATGACGGGCTCCCGCGAGCTCCGCGCCGTGGCCGAGGGCGTGGGCGCCGCGGGGGAGGTCTTTCGCGCCGCCCGGGGCTTCGTCGACCTCGCCCGCGAAGCCGCCGAAGCGCTCTCCGAACACCTCCCCGAGGCGGAGTTCTCCATCGAGCTTCATGGAGACACCCCCTGGCGGGTGGAGGGCTTCGAGGCCCACGAGGCGCTCTCGGAGGTGCCCCGCGCGGTGGTCACCGTGGTCGCCGAGCGCGAGGGGGCAGATCCCCACGACACCCTCGGCCGCGACGGCGCGCTGCTGGTCTCGCGGCGGGGTGTGCCCCGGCGCATGGCGGGCGTGGTCTCGCGGGTGGAGCACGAGGGCTTCGTCGACGGGAAGGTCCGCGCGAAGCTCACCCTGGTGCCCGCGCTGTGGGCGCTCTCGCAGCGGGTCGACTCGCGCATCTTCGAGTCGAAGACCGTGAAGGAGGTGGTCGACGACGTGCTCCGCCGCGCGCTCTCACCGTACAGCCGCACGGCGCGGTGGGAGCTGCAGCGCGCGCTCGTGGCCCGCGAGCACATCGTGCAGTACCAGGAGAGCGACCTCGCCTTCATCGAACGGCTGTTGCAAGAGGAGGGGATCTCGTACGCGGTGGTCCCCGGGGAGTCGCGCGAGCAGGTGCTCTTCTTTGACAGCGTGAGCGGGCTGCCCGCGCTGGAGGGCGCGCAGGGTGACCGCGTGCGGGTCACCGACGAGGACCACACGCAGCACACCCACGAGTCGCTCCGCCGCTTCGAGGAGACCCGCGCGCTCACCCCCACCCGCACGGCGGTGCGCGACTTCGACTGGACCCGCCCCGACGCGCCCATCGCGGGGGAACACGCCGTGGGCGACGACCCCTCGGGCCGCGCGCGACCCACGTACCTGCACCCCGCGGACATCTCCCTGGAGCGCTACGACGACGGCGGTCACGCGTTTCAGCAGCACGACGCGACCTTTCGCGCGACCCTCGCCTCCCAACGGCTGCGGCAGGACGCGCGGGTCTTCGTCGCGCGCGGCAACGTCACCGCCCTGCGCCCGGGGATGCGCTTTCGCCTCGAAGGCCACCGCGATCAGGGCCTCGACCGGGGCTACGTGGTGACCTCCGTGCGTCACCTCGGCCGCGCGCCCGAAGAGACCCGCGCGCACGGTCACGGCGAGCACCCCGAGCGCCACCAACGCTACGAGATGGAGATCCGTTGTGTGTGCGATGACCTCCCGCTGCGCCCGGCGAAGACGCATCGACGGGCGCGGATCTATGGTCCGCAGACGGCGACGGTGGTGACGACCACGGCCGACGACGCGCAGAGCGAGCACCACGGGCGCGTGCGGGTGCGCTTTCACTGGGAGCGCGAGGGGGCGCCCACCGAGGCCCAGCGCTGCTGGGTACGGGTGTCGCAGTCGTGGGCGGGGGCGGACTACGGCGTGCAGTTTATCCCGCGCAAGGGGATGGAGGTGGTGGTGCACTACCTCGAGGGCGACCCCGACCGGCCGCTGGTCACGGGCGTGGTCTACAACGGCACGCACCCGCTGCCCTTCCCCGTGGAGGAGCACGCCACGCGCAGCGGGATTCGCACGCAGAGCACCGACGGCCAGGGCTCGCCGCTGAGCGGGCACTTCAACGAGCTCAGCTTCGAGGACCAGGACGGCCGCGAGGAGGTCTACCTGCACGCGCAGCGCAACCTCCGCGAGAAGGTGCGGAACGACCACACCACCCACGTGCTGCACGACCACACCAACACGGTCGACCACGACGACACCGAGACCGTGGGGCGTGACCAGCAACTCACGGTGAAGCACGACCGCAAGGTGGTGGTGCACCGCGATCAGACCGTGCACGTCAAGCGTGAACGAAACACCCGCATCGACCATCACGAGCACCTCCTCGTCGGCGAGGGAGGCCGGGTTTCCACGATCCACCACGTGGATGACCGCGAGGTTCACGGACTGGATCAACTCACCGTACACGGGGAGCAGAAGGTGGTCGTCGACGAGAACGTTGAGCACTTCTACAACGGCGACGTGTTCCGTGTGGTGCACACGGGGGCTTCAGGAACCACGTTGCGCTTCGACCGGAACCACGCGAAGTGGATCAGCCAGAAGTCGATCTACATCGACAACCCCGTGGGCGAGATCAAGATGGAGCCCCGCGCGGTCACCATCACCTCGAAGCAGGACGAGGTGGTGATCCGCTGCGGTCAGTCCATCGTGCACGTGATGACCGACGGGACCATCGCGCTGAAGGCAGCCAAGGTGATCACCCTGCAGAGCGGGTCATCCTTCGTGGCGATCGACCACGAGGGCAAGGTCGCGGTGACGGGCTCGCAGGAGGTGAAGCTCTCGGTGGGGAGCAGCACCATGGTGATGAAGCCCGCGGAGGTCACCGTGACCTCGGGGAAGATCAAGCTCAACGCGTAGCCCCGCGGGAATACCCACGGGCCCCCGCGGGCGTTCTCGCGGGGTAGACTATGGCCCTGATGACCCCCGCGGAGACCACCCTCCTCCTCGTCGAGGACGACCCCTCGAACCTCGAGTCCCTGGAGCGCCTCTGCGCGAAGGAGGGCTACCGGATCCTCACGGCCACCGACGCGCGCTCGGCGCTGGACCTGCTCCGCAAGCAGCGCGCGCACATCGTGGTGACCGACCTGATGATGCCCGGCCTCTCGGGCATGGACCTGCTCAAGGGCATCAAGGCCGTGGCCCCCGAGACCGAGGTCATCATGATGACCGCCTACGGCACCGTCGAGACCGCCGTGGAGGCCATGCGCGCGGGGGCCTACGACTTCGTCGAGAAGCCCCTGAAGCGACTCCAGATCCTCAAGAGCGTCTCGAAGGCCATGGAGAAGGCCGGGCTCGTCGCCGAGAACCGCACCCTGCGCGAGGAGATCTCGCAGCTCCGCAAGCGCGAGATCATCGGGACCTCCCCCGCGCTCCGTCAGGTGCTGGAGATCACCGGGCAGGCCGCGCCCTCCATGGCCACGGTGCTCATCCTCGGCGAGAGCGGCACGGGCAAGGAGCTCCTCGCGCGCTTCGTGCACGCGCGCTCGCAGCGGGCGAGCGGGCCCTTCGTGGGGGTGAACTGCGCGGCGATCCCCGAGTCGATCCTCGAGGCCGAGCTCTTCGGGTACGAGCGCGGGGCCTTCACGGGCGCGGTGCAGAAGCGCGACGGGCGCTTCGCCCAGGCGAACAAGGGCACGCTCTTTCTCGACGAGATCGGTGAGCTCTCGCCCTCGGTGCAGGTGAAGCTCCTGCGGGTGCTGCAGGAGGGCGAGTATGAGCCCCTGGGCGGGCGTACCCAGCGCGCCGACGTGCGGGTGGTGGCCGCGACGAACCGTGACCTCGCCGCCGAGGTCGCCGCCGGGCGCTTTCGCGAGGACCTCTATTACCGCCTCAACGTCATCGCCATCACCTCGCCCCCGCTGCGCTCCCGCCCGGGGGACGTGCCCCTGCTCGTGGAGCACTTTCTCCGCGTGTTCGGGCAGCGCAACGGCAAGGGGCCGTTCACCGTGACCCCCGCGGCGATGGAGAAGCTCTCGCGCTACCCCTGGCCCGGCAACGTGCGCGAGCTCGAGAACACCATCGAGCGCGCCGTCGTCCTCGCGCGCAACACGGCGCTCGACCTCGGGGACTTCCCGACGTCCATGGTCGAGGCCGAGCACGCGCGGCAGGAGCTGGTGATCCCCATCGGCACGCCGTTGGAGGAGATCGAGCGCGCGGTGATCCGCGAGACCCTGCGGGTCACGGGCGGCGACAAGCGGCTCACCGCGCAGCTCCTGGGCATCGCCACGCGCACGATCTACCGCAAGCTCGCCGAGGAGCGCGACGCGCAAGACCCCGACGAGTCGTGAGCCCCTCGCACCGGCGCAGCCTCCTGCTGCTCGCGGCGTGGGCCCCGGGGCTCGCGCGCGCACAGACCCCGCCCGCGGCGCCGCCCCCTGCCCGCGCGGAGGAGCGTCGCCCGTGGCGCGCCCACGAGGCCCTGGGCGTGTCATGGCTGCGCTTCGGGCTCGAGCAGCGCACGCGCTTCGAGCACCTGCACAACGATTTTCGCGTCGCGAACCCCGGCGACGCCACGGGGCTCTTTCTGCGCACGCTGCTCAGCGTCGAGCTGCGCCTCGCGCCCGTGCGCGTCTTCGTCGAGGTCTCTGACGCGCGGGCGTGGACCCCCGAGACCACCCCCCTCAACACGACCCTCGTGAACCCGCTGGAGCTGCTCCAGGGGTGGGTGGGGCTGCGCGGCGAGGGCGTGCTGGCGCGCGGCGACACCGCGTCGCTCTCGCTCGGCCGCATGACCATGGACCTCGGCAGCCGACGCGTGGTGGCGCGCAACGAGTTTCGCAACACCATCAACGCCTTCACCGGGCTCGACGTGCAGTGGACCTCGCCCGCCCGGGACCTGCTCCGCGTCTTCGTGGGGATGCCCATCACCCGCCTGCCCTCGACGCCGATCGCGCTGCGCGCCAACGACATCGAGTTCGACCGCGAGAACACCGACGCCCTCTTCTGGGCCGTGTTCTTCGCGAGCCGCCCGCTGCCCGCGCGCTTCGTCATCGAGGGCTACGTGCTCGGCCTGCACGAGGGCGACGGCGAGCTCGCGCCTTCGTCCAACCGCCGGCTGATCACCCCGGGCGTGCGCGTGCTGCGGCCGCCGGCGCCGGGCGAGGTCGACCTCCAGGTCGAGGTCATCGGGCAGTTCGGGCGCTCGCGCGCCACCGCCGCCGCGGCCGACACCACCGACCTCGACCACCTCGCCTTCCTGGTGCACGCCTCGTGCGGCTATCGCTTCGACGCGCGCTGGGCGCCGCGCGTCGTGCTCCAGTACGACTACGCGAGCGGGGACGCGTCGCCCCGCGACGGCGTGAACCAGCGCTTCGATCCGCTCTTCGGGGCGAGGCGCTTCGAGTTCGGCCCGACGGCCCTCTGGGGCGCCATCGCCCGCAGCAACGTGATCTCCCCCGGGGTGCGCTTCGAGGCTCAGCCCCACCGCACGGTGGACACCTTCGTGGCCTACCGCCCGTTCTGGCTCGCCGCCCCGCGCGACGCGTGGGCCTCGGCCCCGCTGCGCGACCCCACGGGCGCCTCGGGCGATTTCGTGGGACATCAGGTCGAGGCCCGGGTGCGCTGGCACGTGCTGCCGGGCAACCTCTCCATCGACGTCGGCGGGGCGGCCCTCGTCGAAGATCCACGCGCCACTTTTCACGTGCTGCG
>OFDC01001634.1_pt1 | contig 11493 bp, 8 predicted proteins | sample 1520941 | NCBI WGS metagenome assembly OFDC01 (sample SAMEA94258168, study PRJEB24077) | hot springs metagenome | biome: Aquatic biome; feature: Water | place: India | collected 2012-12-06 | depth 5 m | reverse complement strand
GGCTGGCCGACGAGGTCTTCGTCGACTTCCCCGCGGGCACCCCGGGGCGGCGCCAGACCGATCTCGCGTTCGCCGCCGTCCGGCAGCAGCGCGAGGTGGCCTACGAGGTCACCGACCTCCTGCTGATGGCGCGCATCATCCGGTCCGGGCTGGCGCTCGCCCTGCTGCCGTCGATGGTGGTCGGTCAGCTGGCCGACCTGGTCGCCGTACCCGTGACGGGTGGGCCGGTGCGCAGCGAGCACGTCGTCTGGAGCCGCTTCGGACCCGCGCCGGCCGCCGCCGCCCTGCTGACCCAGCTCGGCGTGCCGCACTGACCACTTCGTGCCCCTCAGAAGAAGCGAGTAGGACGGGTCAGATCGCCCAGTCGGAGCTCCAGCCCTCGATGTCGCTCGCGGGGCGGGTGGCGGGGCCGGTGTAGATGGCGGAGGGGCGGATCAGGCGGCCGGTGGTCTTCTGCTCGAGGATGTGGGCCGACCAGCCGCCGGTGCGGGCGCAGGTGAACATCGAGGTGAACATGTTCGCCGGGACCTCGGCGAAGTCGAGGACGATCGCGGCCCAGAACTCCACGTTCGTCTCGAGGACGCGGTCGGGACGGCGCTCGCGCAGCTCGGCGAGCGCGGCCTGCTCCAGGGCCTCGGCGACCTCGTAGCGCGGGGCCGCGAGCTCCTTGGCGGTACGACGCAGCACGCGGGCGCGGGGGTCCTCGGCGCGGTAGACGCGGTGGCCGAAGCCCATCAGGCGCTCGCCGTTGTCGAGCAGGTTCTTGACGTAGGCACGGGCGTCGCCGGACTTTTCGACGTCCTCGATCATGCCGAGGACGCGTGACGGCGCACCACCGTGCAGCGGGCCGCTCATCGCGCCGATGGCGCCGGAGAAGGCCGCGGCCACGTCGGCGCCGGTCGAGGTGATGACGCGGGCGGTGAAGGTGGAGGCGTTCATGCCGTGCTCGGCCGCGGAGGACCAGTACGCGTCGATCGCGTGGGCGTGCTTCGGGTCGGCCTCGCCGCGCCAGCGGATCAGGAACTTCTCGGCGAGGGTCTTGCCCTCGTCGACGAGGCGCTGCGGGATGACCGGCTTGTGCAGGCCGCGGGCCGACTGGCCGGCGTACGACAGCACCATCACGGCGACCCGGGCGAGGTCCTCGCGGGCCTGCTCGTCGCTGATGTCGTAGGTCTGGCCGAAGCCGAAGGCCGGCGCGAGCATCGCGATCGCGGCCTGGACGTCGACGCGCACGTCGCCGGTGTGCACGGGCAGGTTGTAGGCCTCGGCGGGCGGCAGGCCCGGGGTGAAGGAGCCGTCGATGAGCAGGCCCCAGACGTTCTCGAAGGGCACCCGGCCGGCCAGGTCCTCGATGTCGACACCGCGGTAGCGCAGCGCCGAGCCCTCCTTGTCCGGCTCCGCGATCTGCGTCTCGAAGGCGACGACGCCCTCCAGTCCGTGGTGTACCTCAGGCATCGGGACTCCTTCGTGCATCAGGCGATGCAACGGGCGTTGCACCGGCGCGGGACCGGGGGAGCCGGCGGCCGCGGGCCACGAGCGGGCCTCTCGCATTGTGCCGCACCCGATTTCGGTCCTCCATGGTCGGGTCTAGGGTCGGCTGCATGGCCGAGGACCTTGCCGCCCTGAGAGCGGAGTACGGCGACGCGGGGCTCGACGAGTCGGATGCCGCCGCGGACCCGTGGACCCAGTGGCGGGCGTGGTTCGACGACGCCGTCGCGGCCGGGCTCCACGAGCCGAACGCGATGATCGTGGCGACCGTCGACGCCGACGGACGCCCCTCCGCCCGCACCGTCCTGCTCAAGGGCGTCACGGCCGTCGGCTTCCGCTTCTTCACCAACACCGCCTCCCGGAAGGGCGAGGCCCTCGCCGCGCACCCCGAGTGCGCGCTGCTCTTCCCATGGCACGCCCTCGAGCGGCAGGTGCGGGTCGAGGGCGTGGCCGAGCGGCTGGGGGCGGCCGAGGTCGAGACGTACTTCGCCTCCCGCCCGCACGGCTCCCAGCTCGGCGCGTGGGCCTCGCACCAGTCGCGGGTCGTGGCGGGCCGCGAGGAGCTGGCGGCGGCGTACGCGGCTGCCGAGGAGCGCTTCGCGGGTCAGGACGTGCCGGTCCCGCCCGAGTGGGGTGGGTACGTCGTGCGGCCGGCGTCGTTCGAGTTCTGGCAGGGACGGCGCGGCCGCCTGCACGACCGGCTGCGCTACTCCGCCGCGAGTGCCGGCTGGGACATCGAGCGGCTCGCGCCCTGAGGGGTCGCCGGATCGTCGGTGCTCTCGGCGCCCTGCGAGGCGGCGTAGACGATCCCGAGCACGATCAGCACGAGGATGACCGCGACCAGGATCAGCGTCTGCAGGCGGTCGCCGTCGGAGGCGCTGTGGGCCACGGTGTGCCGCTCCCGGGGCTGGCGAGGCTTGCGGCCGAGACGTCCGCGCCCCTTCCCTGACTCCTCCGAGACAGGCTCGGACGCGGGCTCGGACTCGTCGGACTCCTGCTCGTCCGGCGATGCTTCATCGGTCTCGTCGGTCTCGTCGGTCTCGTCGGTCTCGTCGGTGCGGTCGGTCTGGTCGATCTGGTCGGTCTGGTCGAGCTCGGGGGTCTCGTCCGTCTGCTCGGCCGGCGGGTCCCCGACCTCCGGCTCCTCGACGACGGGCTGCTCGACCGGGGTCTCCTCGGCCGGAGTCGCCTCGACGACGGGCTCCTCGACGAGGTCCTCCTCGATCAGCGGCTCCTGCTCCACCGTGGGCTCGTGCGTCTCGTCCGCGCGCTGGCGGCGGTCGCGGCGGGACGGACGGCCACCCCGACGGCGGCGGCGCACGCGCTCGCTGCCGACCGGCAACTCGCCCTCGAGCGGCTCGAAGCGGGGGACGGCGAAGGAGGGGGAGACGAAGGCGCGGAACTCGTCGTGCATGCCGGAGCCGTCGGAGCTGGCGTCGTCGGTCGGCCCCGTCGGCTCCTCGGCGGGCTCCTCGGCGCTCGCCTCGGACTCCTCCTCGGGCTCCTCCTCGAGCTCCTCGGCGGATTCCGTGACGCCCTCCGGCGCGGCCTGCTCCGGGGCGGTCTCCTCCGCCAGGTCGAGGGCCAGCTCATTCACGTCCGTCTCCGGCTGCGGCTCCGGCTCGGTCGCCGCGGCGGCGTCCGGCTCCCAGGGCGCCGTCAGGGGATCGCCGAGCGGGTCGCTCAGTGGGTCCGTCAGTGGGTCCTTCAGGGCGTCGAAGCGCGGCACGGGACGCGACGGGTTGAGCAGGCTGCGGAACTCCTCGTGCATCTCGTCGCGGGACGCCTTCGCCGGCGGCGAGTCCGGTGCGGCAGCCTCGGGCCTGGCGTGGAGTTCCGGCACCGGCTCCACGTCAGGCGCCGGCTCCACGTCAGGCACCGGCACCACCGCCGGCTCCACCACCACCGGCTCCACCACCGGCTCCACCACGGGCTCCGCGTCAGGCACCTCCGGCACCCGCGGCGCCGGCCAGGACGCGAGCGGCACCGTGTCGAGCACGATGAGCAGGGCCTGGGCGGTCGGACGACGGTGGTCGGGTCCGGAGATCGCCCGCATCAGCACCTCGGCCGCGAAGGGCGGGAAGCCGGGGGCGACCACCGACGGCGGCTCCGGGTCGCCCTCGCCGGGATCGACTCCGGTCAGCGCGTGGTAGGCGAGGCGGCCCAGCGTGGCGGGGTCCGTCTCCTCGAGGCGGCGCAGCAGCGCCAGGGCGTGGTCGGCGGGGACGGGTCCCGGCGCAGCCACCTCGATCAGCGCCTCCAGCGCGGCTCGCTCGTCCGTGCGGGGCCCCATGTCCATGTGCGCATCCTCCCGCGCACCGACCGTTCTCGTGGTGGATTCCGGCAAGCGGCGTGGCGCGGTCGTGCGCGATCTCCCGACCGTGCTCGGCCGACCGGTGTGACGCAGCGCATAGCCCTCACCAAGAGTCGTCGTTGACCCACCATGAGCCCCCGCCTCGGTGTCGTCCTGGCTGCGATCGTCGTCCTCTTCGCCGGGCTCGTGCCAGCAGCGGCGGCGGACCCGGGGGACCCGGTCGCCCCGGTGGTGGTCGACGCGCGGTTCACGGCCTCCGACGGCGTCGAGCTGCAGACCACCCTGACCAGCTCGGGTCCGGTGGCCGCGAAGCCGACGGTGGTGGAGTTCTCGCCGTACGGCGACAACAGCCAGACCCTGAGCGTCGGGCCCGACTACAACTACCTGCTCGTGCAGATCCGCGGCACCGGAGACAGCGACGGGTCCTTCGACGCGTTGGGCCCGACCAGCCAGCGCGACGTCGTCGAGGTGCTGGAGTGGGCCTGCGCGCAGCCCTTCAGCGACGGCCGGCTCGCGCTGAACGGCTTCTCCGCCAGTGCGATCGTGCTCTACAACTCCTGGCACCAGCAGCTGCCGTGCGTGGAGGCGGCGATCCTGAAGTCGGGCACCCACGAGCTCTATCGTGACCTGCTCGTCCCGGGCGGGGTGCTCAACCTGGTGCCCGGTGCGGGCGTGCTGGCCCTCATCGGCGCGCCGGCCCTGCTGCAGGGCGCCGACCGGCTCCAGCGCGACCCCGGCTCCTCGCTCGACGTGATCGCCGGACTCTTCGGCGCCGGGACGAGCGTGCTCACCCACCCGACGCTGGACTCCTGGTGGCAGCAGCGCGGCTGGCGCGGGGACGCCAACGACATCCCGGTGCTGATGATCAACGGCTTCTACGACGTCGAGTCGCGCGGCGCCTTCCAGGCGTTCCAGGCGCTGCGGGACGACGGCGCGCATCTGGTGATGGAGGGCGGTCACGACGGCGTCCCGGCCGGCACCGACGGTGGGTCTGCGGAGGCGGCCGCCTGGCTGGACCACTTCGTGCGCGGTGTCGACAACGGCATCGAGAGCACGCCGCGGGTGAGCCTCACCCTGGCGAAGGGGTCGAGGGCGTCGTACCTCGCGGGCGACCACGCCACCGTCACCGCAGCGGACTGGCCCGTGCCCGGGACGGACTGGGCCGAGCTCTCGCTCACGCCGGGCAAGGGGCTGACCACGGCCGTCCCGGCGCTGCGGACCACCGCGTCGTACCTGACGCTGCCCTCGCTGCCGACGATGACCGACAGCCCCACCATCTCCCTCGTCGAGGCCGCCGGGGCCAAGGCGCTGACCGGGGCCCTCCCGCTGCTGACCCGCACCGACCTGGCGAGCATCGACGGCGTGACCGGGCAGACGTTCACGACCAGGCCGCTCGCCGGTGACGTGGACCTGGCCGGGCCGCTCGCGCTCGACCTGCAGCTCGCGACGAGCACGCCGGGCTCCGGCATCTGGGCGGTGCTCTCCGACGTCGCTCCCGACGGCAGCTCCCACCCGCTCACCGTCGGCCGGCTCTCGACGAGCCACCCGGGCGTGGTGGCGCAGCGATCCCTCACCGACGACCAGGGCCGCGTCGTCCAGCCGTACGGCGACTACACGCACCCCGCGCCCCCGGCGGCGGGTCAGTTCCGCCGCTACCAGGTCGAGCTGTGGCCGGTCGGCAACCGATTCCAGGCCGGGCACCGGATCCGGGTCCAGCTCGTCGGCACCTCGCTGCTCTCCCCGCTCTCGTTGCCGGGTCTGCACTCGGTCCGCCTCGGCGGCGCCGACGGCGCCCGGCTCCGGGTCCCGGTGCTGCCGGGCAGCGAGCTGTCCTTCCGCTGAGGGCGGACGCCGGGTAATCCCGTTGTGAGTGAGTGCTCACTCACGTAGCGTGTCGAGCATGCCACCCCGCGCCACCCCCCTGTCGCCCCAGGACCGTCGCGAGGCGCTCATCCACGCGACCCGACCGCTCCTCTACGAGCACGGCCGGTCCGTGACGACCCGCCTGATCGCCGAGGCGGCGGGGGTCGCGGAGGGGACGATCTTCCGCGTCTTCGACTCGAAGGACGACCTGGTCGACGCCACGATCGCGCGTGCCTTCGAGCCCGGCGACGTGCTGACGCGTCTCGACGACATCGACCCGGGGCTGCCGCTGCGCGAGCGGATGCTCGCGATGACGACCATCCTCCAGCAGCGCTTCCTCGCCATCTTCGAGCTGATGCGCGCCCTCGGCGCGGTGGGCCCGCCCCGGCACCTCCACGACCGGCCCGAGATCGCCGCGGGCCTGGAGGAGGTACGACGCCGGCTGCTCGCGCTGATCGAGCCGGACTCCGACCGGCTGGCCCTGCCGCCCGAGCAGGTGCTGCACGTCTGGCGCCTGCTGACCTTTGCCGGCTCCCACCGGGAGATCGCCGACGGCGACCTGCTGACCCCCACGGTCATCGTCGACACCGTCCTCCACGGGGTCGAGCGACCCGCCGCCACCGGAGAGGGGGCCGACCGATGCTGATCCGGCTCCTGCGCACCCACCTCGCGCCGTACCGTCGCTGGCTCACGGCCATCGTGCTGCTCCAGCTCACCGCGACGGTCGCCATGCTCTACCTGCCCAGCCTCAACGCCGACATCATCGACCGCGGGATCGCCCGCGGCGACACGGGATATGTGCTGCGGATCGGCGGTGTCATGCTCGCCGTGTCGCTGCTCCAGGCGGCGTGCTCGATGACCTCGGCCTACTTCGGCGGCCGCACCGCCATGGCCTTCGGCCGCGACCTCCGCAAGCTCGTCTTCGGCAGGATCGGCAGCTTCTCGGCCCGCGAGGTGTCCACCTTCGGCGCCCCGTCGCTGATCACCCGGGCCACCAACGACGTCCAGCAGGTGCAGATGCTGGCGATGATGACCTGCCTGATGGCGGTGACCATCCCGATCATGATGGTCGGCGGGGTGGTCATGGCCATGCGCGAGGACCTCGGCCTCTCCTGGCTGGTCGTCGCCGTCGTCCCGGTGCTCTTCGTCTGCATCGGCCTCGTCGTCTCGCGGATGGTGCCGGCGTTCCGCTTCGTCCAGGACCGCCTCGACGACGTCAACCGCGTGCTGCGCGAGCAGATCACCGGCATCCGCGTGGTGCGGGCCTTCGTCCGCGAGCCCCACGAGACCGCCCGCTTCGCCCGGGCCAACGAGGACCTCACCCAGGTCTCGCTCCGCGCCGGGCGGTGGATGGCGCTGATGTTCCCGCTGGTGATGGCGGTGTCGAACACCGCGAGCGTGGGGGTCATCTGGTTCGGCGGACACCGCGTCGACGACGGGCAGATGGAGGTGGGTGCGCTGACGGCGTTCCTGGCCTACCTGATGCAGATCCTGATGTCGGTGATGATGGGCACCTTCATGCTGATGATGGTCCCGCGTGCTGCGGTCAGCGCCGACCGGATCAGCGAGGTCCTCGCGACCGACACCAGTGTCGTCCCCGCCGCCGAGCCGGTGCGCGAGGTCCACGTGGCGGGTCACCTCGACCTCGAGGGGGTCGGGCTGACGTACCCGGGCGCCGAGGCTCCGGTGCTGCGCGACGTGAGCCTGTCGTGCCGACCGGGCCAGACGGTGGCGCTGATCGGGTCGACCGGCGCGGGCAAGACCACGCTGGTCAACCTCGTCCCGCGCCTGCTCGACGCGACGGAGGGCGTCGTCCGCGTCGACGGCGTCGACGTGCGGGAGCTGGACCCCGACCTGCTCTGGACGAAGATCGGGTTGGTGCCGCAGCGCGCCTTCCTCTTCTCCGGGACCATCGCCTCGAACCTGCGCTACGGCAGGCCCGAGGCCACCGACGACGAGCTGTGGGCGGCGCTCGAGATCGCCCAGGCCGCCGACTTCGTGCGCGAGATGCCCGACGGCCTCGACACCGCGGTCGCCCAGGGCGGCACGACCGTCTCCGGCGGTCAGCGGCAGCGTCTCGCGATCGCCCGGGCCCTGGTACGACGCCCGGAGATCTACCTCTTCGACGACGCCTTCTCGGCGCTCGACGTCGCCACCGACGCGCGTCTGCGCGCGGCCCTGGAGCCGGTGACCCGGGAGGCCGCCGTGCTGATCGTGGCGCAACGCATCGCGACCATCCGTGACGCCGACCTGATCCTCGTGCTCGAGGACGGCGAGGTCGTCGGCAAGGGGACCCACGAGGAGCTGTTGACCGAGAACGCGACGTACCGGGAGATCGCGGCCTCGCAGGGCGAGACGGTCGGGGAGGCAGCCTGATGGCCGGCACCAAGGGGCAGATGAAGCAGACCGAGCGGATCGTCCAGCAGGGCGGCCCGGGCCGCGGCCCGATGAGCGGCATGGTCGGGCAGAAGGCCGACGACTTCGGCAGCTCCGCGCGGCGGCTGCTCGGGCTGCTGCGACCCGCGCGCGGCCGGGCGCTGGCCGTCCTGCTGCTCGGCGTCGGCTCGGTCGCCAGCGTGGCGGTCGGCCCGTGGCTGCTGGGCAAGGCGACCGACGAGGTCTTCAACGGCTTCATCGGCGGACGTCTCCCGGCCGGGACGACCAAGGCCGACGCGGTCGCCGAGGCCGAGGCGCGCGGGGACAGCGGCTTCGCGCAGTTCCTCGCCGGTCTCGACATCGTGCCGGGGCAGGGGGTCGACTTCGACCGGGTCGGCCAGATCCTGCTGCTCACGCTGGCGATCTACCTCGGCGGGCAGGTCCTGGGGTGGCTGCAGGGCTACCTCGTCAACGACATCGTCCAGGCGACCGTGAAGCAGATGCGCAGCGACGTCGAGGACAAGGTGCACCGGCTGCCGCTGTCGTACTTCGACCGCCAGCCGCGGGGCGAGCTGCTGAGTCGCGTCACCAACGACATCGACAACGTCGCGCAGAACCTCCAGCAGACGATGAGCCAGCTGCTCACCTCGCTGCTGATGGTGGTCGGCGTCCTCGGGATGATGTTCTGGGTCTCGCCGCTGCTGGCCCTGATCGCGCTGGTCTCGGTGCCGATCGCGATGTTCGCCACCGGCCGGATCATGAAGCGCTCCCAGAGCCAGTTCATCAACCAGTGGCGTCAGACCGGCCGGCTCAACGCCCAGGTCGAGGAGGCCATCTCCGGCCACGCCCTGGTCACCGTCTTCGGTCGCCGGGGCGCGGTCGAGGCCGAGTTCGACGCCGCCAACGAGGAGCTCTACGAGTCGTCGTACCGCGCCCAGTTCATCAGCGGTCTGGTGATGCCGACGATGATGCTGATCGGCAACCTCAACTACGTCGTGATCGCCGTCGTCGGCGGGCTGCGGGTCGCGTCGGGGTCGATGAGCCTGGGCGAGGTCCAGGCCTTCATCCAGTACTCACGGATGTTCACCCAGCCGATCACGCAGATCGCGTCGATGGCCAACCTGCTGCAGTCGGGGGTCGCCTCCGCCGAGCGGGTCTTCGAGCTGCTCGACGCGGAGGAGGAGGTGGACTCCTACGAGGTGGCCGCCCCGGAGACGCGCTCGGCCCTGATCAACGGCGACGTGCGGTTCGACCGCGTGTCCTTCTCCTACGACCCCGCCGAGCCGCTGATCGAGGACCTGTCGCTGGTCGCCCACCCGGGTCAGATGGTCGCGATCGTCGGACCCACCGGCGCGGGCAAGACCACGCTGGTGAACCTGATCATGCGCTTCTACGAGCTCGACGCCGGCCGGATCACCCTCGACGGGGTGGACGTGACGGACATGTCGCGCGCCGAGCTCCGGTCGCGGATCGGGATGGTGCTCCAGGACACCTGGCTGTTCGAGGGGACCATCCGCGACAACATCGCCTACGGCCGTCCGGACGCGACCGACGAGGAGGTCCTCGCCGCCGCCCGCGCGACCTACGTCGACCGGTTCGTCCACTCCCTGCCCGACGGCTACGACACCCGCGTCGACGACGAGGGCTCGAACCTCTCGGCCGGGGAGCGGCAGCTGATCACCATCGCCCGGGCCTTCCTGGCCCAGCCCGCGTTGCTGATCCTCGACGAGGCGACGTCCTCGGTCGACACCCGCACGGAGCTGCTCCTGCAGCAGGCGATGGCGGCCCTGCGGACCGACCGCACGTCCTTCGTCATCGCCCACCGGCTCTCCACCATCCGCGACGCGGACCTGATCCTGGTGATGGAGCACGGCCGGATCGTGGAGCAGGGCTCGCACGCCGAGCTGCTCGAGGCGGACGGTCCGTTCGCCCGGCTCCACGCCGCGCAGTTCGCGGCCGCGACCTCCTGAGGGGGCGGCGCCCCATCCGAATTCGTCGGGAATCGGCCCGAGGACGACGAATACGGATGGGGCGCCGTACCTCTCAGCGAATACGGATGGGGCGCCGCGGCACCCTCAGCGCCGCAGCACCTTCCGCGCCAGCCGGTTGCCGACCACCTGGATGACCATCACCATCGCGACGAGCACCAGGATGGCGGCCCACGTGATGACCTGGTCGAACTGGCGGAAGCCGAAGACCTGCGCGAACGAGCCCAGCCCGCCGCCGGCCACCACGCCCGCGATCGCGGTCATGTCGATGATGGCCACGAAGGCGAAGGTGTAGCCGAGGATCAGCGGCCCGAGCGCCTCGGGCACGAGCACGGTCGCGGTGATCCGGGACCGGCTGGCGCCCATCGCGCGGGCGGCCTCGATGACACCGGGGCTGACGGTGACGAGGTTCTGCTCGACGATCCGGCTGATCCCGAAGGTCGCGGCGATCGTGATGGCGAAGGTCGCGGCCCAGATCCCGATGCCGGTGCCGACGACGTGGCGAGCGAGGGGCTGGAGCGCTGCGACGAAGATGACGAAGGGGATCGGACGGAAGAAGTTGACCAGCACGTTGAGCACGACGAAGACCGGGCGGTTGGCGTAGAGCCCGCCCCGTCGCGTGAGGTAGAGGCCGAGGCCGACCGCGAGGCCGAGGATCCCGGCCAGGACCAGGGCGATCGAGGCCATGACCAGGGTCTCCCCGGCGGCCTGCCAGAACTCCGACTGCAGGTCGCCGAGCCGGGTGTCGAGGTCCATCAGGCCACCTCCGTCCACGGAACGGTCGGCGCGATCTCGGCGAGCGCCGCATCGATCGCGGCGTCCTCGCCGGTGAGCGCGAGGGTCAGGTTGCCGAAGCTGTTGCCCTGCACCTCCTCGATGCCGCCGTAGACCAGCTCGAAGCCGACGTCGTGGCGCAGGAAGGCCGCGAACACCTCGGACTGGCGGATCGAGGTGCTGCGGAAGGCGAGCCGGACGAAGCGTCCGTCGTGGTGCTCGTGCAGCGCGGTCACGACCTCGGGCGCCGGCAGGTCGTCGACGACGGTGCCGACGAAGCGGCGGGTGACCGGGTGCTGGGGGTCGGAGAAGAGGTCGATGACCGGTCCGCTCTCGACGACCCGCCCCTTCTCCATGACCGCCACGCGGTGCGCGATCCGTCGTACGGCGTCCATCTCGTGGGTGATCAGGAGGATGGTGATGCCCAGCTCGCGGTTGACCTTCGCGAGCAGGTCGAGGACGTCGCGCGTCGTCTCGGGGTCGAGGGCGCTGGTCGCCTCGTCGGCGAGCAGGAGGCGGGGGTTCGTCGCGAGCGCCCGGGCGATGCCGACGCGCTGCTTCTGACCGCCGGAGAGCTCATCGACGCGGGCGTGCGCCTTGTCGGCGAGGCCGACGAAGTGCAGCAGCTCGGAGATCCGCTGCTGCTGCTCCTTGCGGCTCCTGCCCGCGACCGTGAGCGGGAAGGCGAGG
>OFDC01001633.1_pt1 | contig 11526 bp, 10 predicted proteins | sample 1520941 | NCBI WGS metagenome assembly OFDC01 (sample SAMEA94258168, study PRJEB24077) | hot springs metagenome | biome: Aquatic biome; feature: Water | place: India | collected 2012-12-06 | depth 5 m | reverse complement strand
GAGCGCCAGCACCCCTATTCGCCCTGGGCCCGCCGCGCGCAGCTGATGAGCGCCTTCAGCTACTACATCGCGCGCGACTACAACAAGGCGATCACCAATGCGCAGCGGTTCCTGTCGATCCACCCGGGCAACAAGGATGCGCCTTACGCCTATTACCTGATCGCTCTGAGCTATTACGAGCAGATCAGCGACGTGAACCGCGACCAGAAGATCACCGAGCAGGCGCAGACCGCGCTGCGCGAGGTCAACCGCCGGTTCCCGCAGACCGAATATGCGGCCGACGCGCGCCTCAAGCTCGATCTGGTGGCGGATCACCTTGCGGGCAAGGAAATGGAGATCGGCCGCCATTACCAGCGCATGGGCCTGTGGCTCGCCGCCGACATGCGCTTCCGCAACGTGGTCGAGAAATTCGACACCACCAGCCACACCCCCGAAGCGCTTTATCGCCTGTGCGAAAGCAGCCTTGCGCTGGGCGTGCCCACCGAAGCGGTCAAATACGCCGCCGTGCTGGGGGCCAACTACCCTGGCAGCGAATGGTATGACCGGGCGTTCAAGCTGGTCGGCAAGCATGCCGATGGGGTGACGGCGGGCTGATCGGCGCCAAGCCTTGGGGATTGACCCAAGCTTGATGCGTGACGCCGGGGCAGGGGTGCGCTAGACCGGGCCTGCCCATGCTCACCCGGCTTTCGATCCGCAACATTGTCCTTATCGAAGCGCTCGATCTCGATTTCGCGCGGGGGCTGGGCGTGCTCACCGGGGAGACGGGGGCGGGCAAGTCGATCTTGCTTGATGCGCTGGGGCTGGTGCTCGGCGACCGCGCGGAGACATCGCTGGTGCGTGCGGGGGAGGACAGGGCGTCGGTCACCGCCAGCTTCGAATTCGCCGCGCTGCCGCCCGCCATCGCCGCCGCGCTGGATGATGCCGAGATCGCCATCGAACCGGGTGAGCCGCTGATGATCCGGCGGCAGGTCAAGGCCGATGGCGGCTCCAAGGCTTTCATCAATGATCAACCCGCTAGCGTAGCCCTGCTGCGCGAACTCGCGCCCGCGCTGGTCGAGCTGCACGGTCAGCATGATGACCGCGGCCTCGTGAACCCGCGCGGGCACCGGGTGCTGCTTGATCGCTTTGCCGGGACCGATGTTGCCGGGCTGGAGCGTGCCTTTGCCGCTTGGGCGCGCGCCGAGGCGCAGCTGGCCGAGGCCCGCGACGCGGTGGAGCAGGCCAAGGCCGATCAGGACCTGCTGATTGCGCACCTCGCTGAACTCACCGCGCTGGAGCCGGTGGCGGGCGAGGAAGCGCGGCTCGCGGGCGCGCGCGCCGACATGCAGAAAGGCGAGCGGCTGGCGGGCGAGCTCGAAACGCTGCGCCATGTGTGGGAAGGTTCGGATTCGCCGCTCGCTTCTCTGCGGGTGGCGGCGCGCAAGCTTGACCGGATTGCCGAGCAGCACCCCTTGCTGGCTGAAGCGCTCGCTGCGCTCGACCGCGCGGTGATCGAGGCGAGCGAGGCTGAGGACAAGTTGCGGCTTGCGGCCGATGCGCTGCTGCACGATCCGATGGAGTTGGACCGCGCCGAAACCCGCCTGTTCGAACTGCGCGCGGCCGCACGCAAGCATCGCTGCGAGGTCGATGATCTGCCCGAATTGATGCGCACCATGCGCACCCGGCTTGATGCGATCGAGGGCGGGGAGGCGCAATTGGACGCGCTGGAAGCCGCCGCCAAGGAGGCCCGCGCTGCCTATGTCACCGCCGCCGAAGCCGCCCGCGCGGCGCGGGTGGCGGGGGCAGTGCGGCTGGATACGGCGGTTGCGGGCGAGCTCGCGCCCCTGAAGCTCGATGCCGCGCGGTTCCTGACCCAGGTCTTGCCCTTGCCGGAAGAGCGCTGGGGCGCGCATGGGATGGACGCCGTGGAGTTCCTGATCTCCACCAACCCCGGCGCGGATTTCGCGCCCTTGGGCAAGATCGCAAGCGGCGGGGAATTGTCGCGCTTCATCCTCGCGCTCAAGGTCGCGCTCGCCGAGCAGGGCGGGGCGGCCACGATCATCTTCGACGAGATTGACCGGGGCGTGGGCGGTGCGGTGGCTTCGGCGATTGGCGAGCGCCTCGCGCGGCTGGCGGCGCAGGAAGGGCAATTGCTCGCGGTGACGCACTCCCCGCAGGTCGCCGCGCGCGGACGGCAGCATTACCTCATCGCCAAGGCTTCGAGCGGGATTGTGACCAAGACGAGCGTGGTGCTGCTCGACGCCGAAGGACGGAGGCAGGAGATCGCGCGGATGCTGTCCGGCGCGGAGGTGACACCCGAGGCGCGCGCGCAGGCGGATCGCTTGCTGGAGGGGGTTTGATGCGGCTACTCCCCTTCCTCCTCCTCGCCGCCGCCTGCGCCCCCGTGGCGCCTGCGCCCGAGCAGGCTGCGCCGCCCGCGCAACCGAACAACGCGACCTACGGCACTGACGCGAACCTTGCTGCGTCAACGCCTGACGCAGTAATGCGCTACGCCGATCACCCGCGCGGGTTCGCCGAACTGCGTTTGCCCCAAGGCACCGGCCCGTTCCCGCTAGCCGTGATCTATCACGGCGGGTGCTGGAAGACCGGGATCGCCAGCCAGGCCTACATGGCTCCGCTCGCCACGCGCTGGCAGCAACAGGGTATCGCCACGCTCAATGTCGATTACCGCGAGGTGGGCGATGGCGGGGGCTGGCCGGGGTCATTCGAAGATTGGGCCGCGTCCGCCAAGCTGATTGACGAGGTCGCGGCGCGCTATCCGATTGACGCCAAGCGGGTCACGCTGGTCGGCCATTCGGCGGGCGGATTGCCTGCACATTGGCTAGCCACGCCGCAAGCCAAGGGCGGCCCGGTCGGTAAGCGCGCAGCGCTCAATGTCCGCGCTGCTATCGTGCTCGACGGGCCGGGGGATGTCGGTGCCGAGCGCGCAGGCTTTGACGCGCTGTGCCAATTTGCCGCCGTCGATCCATTCATGGGCGGCGCGCCTGAGGCTGTGCCGCAGCGCTACACTGCGCTCTCCCCCGCGAGCCAAGCGCCAAAGCTCGCTGAGCTGTTGTTCGTGCAGGCGCGGCTCGCGCTGCCCTCCGCCGCTACGCAGGCCGCGATCAGCAAAGGCACCGGACGCCTGATCCTGCGCGAGAACCCCGGCGCGTCGCACTTTGCGATTATCACGCCGGGGCACGCCGTCTATGCTGCCAATGAACCGGCGATGCTGGCGGTGCTGAAGGGCGAGCCTTTAGCGCCGTGAGGCGGGGTTTCTCGCAGACGCGCGCGTTCAAACAGGGGGGACCGACGAATATGAAACCAGTGATTTCCGCAATTGCGCTGGCTGCAAGCCTTTCGGCCTGCGCCTCCACCACGCCGCTTGCCGAAGCGCCGCCCGCGCCCGACACGCGCTTTGCGGTAACCGATATGAAGGATTACGGTCCCCAGGACGTCGAACGCATCCCATCCGACCCGCCCACGCTCAAGGTTGCTTACGGCACCGCTTCGGCGCGGCAATATGGCGAGCTGCGGGTGCCATCGGGCAAGGGGCCGTTCCCGCTCGCGGTGATCTGGCACGGCGGATGCTGGTCGGGATATTCCGGGCCTGCCGGGGTCTCCGGCCTCGCCACCTTCCTCGCCCGCAATGGTGTTGCGACCTGGACGCCCGGCTACCGCGAACTCGGTTCGGACGGGGGCTGGCCCAACACCTTCAGCGATTGGGCACAGGGGCTTGCCTATGTGAAGAGACTGTCGAAATACTATCCGCTTGATCTGAAGCGCCTAACCTTGATGGGCCACTCGGCAGGCACGACGCCTGCGGTATGGCTCGGATCGGGCAATCACGGCGATGCGGTGATCGATGGCGATCTGCCGAGGCCCCGCGCGGCGGTGGTGATCGATGGCCCGCTGCGCACTTTGCCCTTCGTCGGGGTCGATGCGGCGATCTGCGGGCAACCGGTGATCGTCCCGCTGATGGGCGGACGCCCCGATGAGGTTCCGGCGCGCTACGCCATGCTCGACCCGTTGGTAAACAAGCCGCTGGTCAAGCGCCTGCTGGTGGTCGACGGCGCGCTGCCCGACCCCGAGCCCGAGGTCGTCGAAGGCCTCAAGGCGCAGGGCATTGCGGTCCAGGTGATCCGGGTCAGTCAGGAACAGCATTTCAACATGCTGGTGCCCGGGACCAAGGATTTTGCCGCGATTGGCCCCGCGCTGCTCAAGATTGCAGGCGGACGCTGAGGGAAAGGCAATGGGTGTGGAAGGCTTGAGTGAGGCGGAGGCCGCCAATGAGCTGATGCGGCTGGCGCGGGCCATCGCCAAGCATGACCGGCTGTATCACACCGAGGATTCGCCGGAGATTTCCGATGCTGCCTATGATGCGCTCGTGCGCCGCAATGCGGAGCTTGAGGCGGCTTTTCCGCACCTGATCCGGCCCGACAGCCCATCGCGAAAAGTGGGCCATGCGGTGGCGGCCTCGCCGCTTGGCAAGGTGACTCACGAGGTTCGCATGATGAGCCTCGACAATGCCTTCAGCCCGGAGGAGGTGGCCGAGTGGCTCGCCCGGATGCGGCGGTTCCTCAATCTGCCCGAGGATGTCCCGTTGGCCTGCACGGCAGAGGACAAGATCGACGGGCTGTCCTGTTCGCTGCGTTACGAAAACGGGGTGCTGGTGCGCGCCGCGACGCGCGGCGATGGGCAGGTGGGCGAGGATGTGACGGCGAATGTCGCGCATATCGCGGACATTCCGCAAAGCCTTCCCGCAGGCGTGCCCGATGTGTTCGAGGTACGCGGGGAGGTCTATATGGAAAAACAGGCTTTTACCGCGCTCAATGCTGCGCAGCATGAAGCGGGCGGCAAGCTGTTTGCTAACCCGCGTAATGCCGCTGCAGGAAGCCTGCGCCAGAAGGATGCGAGCGTGACCGCGAGGCGCCCGCTGCGGTTCTGGGCCCATGGCTGGGGCGCGGCCTCTGCGGTGCCGGGCGGGACGCAAAGCGAGGTTGTCGCGCAGCTCAAGGCATGGGGCTTCCCGGTCTCGCCATTGTTTGTTCGTATCGCGGGCGATGTCGATTCTTTGATCGCTCATTTCAATGCCATTGGCAGGGCACGCGCTACCTTGCCCTATGATATCGACGGCGTTGTCTACAAGGTGGACCAGCTCGACTGGCAGGAGCGTCTGGGCTTCGTCGCCAAGGCCCCGCGCTGGGCGCTGGCGCACAAGTTCCCGGCTGAACGCGCCGAGACCGTGGTCGAAGCCATCGACATTCAGGTCGGGCGGACGGGCAAACTTACCCCCGTGGGCCGCCTCGCTCCGGTGCTGGTCGGCGGGGTGACGGTGACCAATGTTACGCTCCACAACCGCGACGAGATCGCGCGCCTCGGCCTCAGGGTCGGCGACCGCGTGGTGATCCAGCGCGCGGGCGATGTGATCCCGCAGGTGGTGGAGAACTTGACGCGCGAGGTGGAGCGTCCAGCCTTTGCCTTTCCCGACCACTGCCCCGATTGCGGCAGCGAGGCGGTGGCCGAGGAGGGCGAGGTCGATGTCCGCTGCACCGGCGGCCTCATCTGCCCTGCCCAACGCACCCAGCGTCTGGAACACTTTGTCAGCCGCAAGGCGCTTGATATCGAGGGGCTGGGGGAGAAGACCATCGCCCAGTTCTTCGCGCTGGGATGGCTCGAAAGCCCGGCGGACATCTTCCGCCTGCGCGCCCGTCGCGCCGATATTCTCACGCTCGAAGGGTGGCAGGACAAGTCTGTGGACAACCTGTTGGCAGCCATCGAGGCCAAGCGCCAGCCCGATGCCGCGCGGCTGCTCTTCGCACTCGGCATCAGGCACGTGGGTGAGGTGACGGCGCGCGATCTCATGAAGAACTTTCATGAACTTCCCATCCTGCGCACGCTGGCCGAGCGTGCCCACGAAGGCGACGGCGAGGCGGCGGCCGAACTCACAGCGATTGACGGGATTGGCCCTTCGGTGGTCGAGGCCTTGGGCGACTTCTTCCACGAACCGCACAATGTTGCGGTGTGGGAGGATCTGCTCAGCGAAGTCTCCCCGCCGCGCTACGAGGTCAAGACCGTCGCCAGCCGGGTTGCGGGCAAGACCGTGGTGTTCACCGGCAAGCTCGAAACCATGAGCCGCGACGAAGCGAAGGTGCAGGCTGAGCGGCTGGGCGCGAAGGCGGCAGGCTCTGTCAGCGCCAAGACCGATCTGTTGGTGGCCGGGCCGGGGGCGGGCTCGAAGCTCAAAAAGGCTGCCGAATTGGGCATCGAGGTGATCGACGAAGCGGGCTGGGCCGGAATCGTGGCGGAGGCCACCGGCCCATAATCTGCTGCGCGGCGAATAATTTTCGCGCCCCCTGTCGAATCCCGCTTGCCCCGTCCGTCTCCATGTCAGAGCCTTGCCATTCCGGCGGGGTCGATGATGGAGACGTGATATGCAATTCATGCTGATGATCAACGAGGACGAAAGTGCTTATGCCGGGCCGGATGGCGCCAAGCTGCTTGAAGCGACGCTCGCCGGGCACATGAAACTGGCCGAGGACCTGGTGGCCGCCGGGGTGCCCTTTTCGGGCGAACGTTTGAAGCCCGCCGCCACCGCCACCACAGTCCGTTTCGACCACGGCGCCGCCACGCTCCACGATGGCCCCTTTGCCGAGACGCATGAGGAGCTCGGCGGGTTTTACATCATTGATGTCGCCAGCCTCGATGAGGCGATCAGCTGGGCCAAGCGTATTCCAGTGCCCAAGGGCGGGATTGAGGTGCGCCCGGTCTGGCCGATGGGGGCCGAAGGCTGAGCGCGGGCCAAGCCGACGAGATCATGGCGGCGCGGCCCCGGGTGGTGGCCGCGCTTGCCGCCCAATTGCGCGATCTCGACGCAGCGGAGGACGCCTTCGCCGAGGCGGCGGCCCGCTGCCTCGCGCTGCCAGCGCCGCCGCGCGATGTGCCGGCCTGGCTGTTCGTCGCGGCCAAGCGGCGGGCGCTGGATGCGATCCGCAAGCGCGCGAGCGAAGCGCGCACCGCCGAGGCGCTGGCAGAGGTGACCGACATGGCCGACATCCTGACCCTGCCCGAGCCGATCCCGGACGAACGCCTGCGGCTGCTGTTTATCTGCTGCCACCCCGCGCTCAGCCCCGAAGCGCGTGCGGCGCTTGCGCTCAAGGTCATCTGCGGGTTGCCGACCGACCGGATCGCGCAGCTCTTTGTGGTCAGCGAGCCGACGATGCTCCAGCGCATCACCCGCGCCAAGGCCAAGGTGCGCGAGGCGGGGATCGCGTTCGAACTCCCGCCGCGCCGCGACTGGCCGGAGCGGCTGGGGGCCGTGCTGCTCGCGCTCGAATTGGCTTTTACCGCCGCCTATTCCGATGCGGGCGGGGAGCTGTCGGCGGCCATGGGCGATGATCTTGGTGCGGAGATTGAGCGGCTAGCGCTTCTGGTGGCGGAGCTTCTGCCTCAAGAGCCCGAGGCGCTTGGCCTTGCCGCTCTGGTGCTGCTGGCGCGCTCTCGCAGCGCAGCGCGGCTGGACGATAAAAGAGCAATGGTGCCGCTCTCGCAGCAGGACGTGCGGCGCTGGGACTATGCGCGGATTGAACGGGCGCGGGGGTTTATGGAGACAGCGGCACGGGCAGGGCGCTCCGGCCCCTATCAGGTGATGGCGGCGATCCAGCTCACCCATGCGCGGCGTGCGTTTGACGGGTTGACGGACTGGGGGGCGGTGTTGCGGCTCTATGATGTGCTGCTGGCGCTGCGCCCGTCACCGATGGTGGCGCTGAGCCGGGCGCTGGCGCTGGCGCAGGTCGAGGGAGCCGAAGCCGGGCTGGCGGCGATAGAGGCGCTGCCCGCCGAACGCCTTGCGCTGGCCCGGCCATGGCATGCCGCGCGCGCGGATCTCTTGGCGCGGGTGGGTCGGCGCGCGGAGGCACGGGCCGCGCTCGATGCCGCGCTGACGCTTGGGCCCCCGCGCGCTGAACGGCTGTGGCTTGAACGGCAGCGTGCGGCGCTGACCTAGCGCAAAATCACCGTTCGCCCTGCGCTTGTCGGAAACGAAGGTGGGCGAACGCCCTACGGCCGTCCTTCGCTTCAGATAGTGAGCACAAACGCTCAAAAAAGCAGTCCTTCGACAAGCTCAGGATGAATGGAGACAAGGCAAATCAGCGCGTCCGCCTCCAATCGGCCCGCCGCCGCAGCCACAGGATCGCCCAGTCGCCGCGTTGCAACCGCGATGCCATGCGAAAGCCCGCCAGCTGCATTGCGCGCTTGACCGCCGCTTCCTGATCGCCTGCCAACAGGCCCGCGAGCAGCAAGCTGCCGCGCGGGGGCACGGCGCGGGCGAAATCAGGGGCGAGCTCCACCAACGGCCCGGCGAGGATGTTGGCGATCAGGAGGTCATAGGGCCCGCGCAGCTGGATCAGGGGATCGTCCATCCCCTCAGCCACCACCATCACCGCCTCGCCCGGCCTTGGCCCGAGCGTAACACCATTGAGCCGCGCATTTTCCTCAACGACGCCGGTGCAGACGGGATCGATATCGGTGAGCGTGCAAGTCGCCCGCGGCCACAGCGCTAGCGCCGCAAAACCGAGCAACCCGGTGCCGGTGCCAATATCGGCGATGTTGCGCGCGGTCACCCCGCTCGCCTTCATGCTGCCGAGCATTTCAAGGCACCCGGCGGTGGTCTTGTGCTGGCCGGTGCCGAAGGCTTGGCTGGCGGGGATCACGAAGTCGATCAGGTCAGGATCGGCGGGATAGTCGGGGGTGTGGACATGGAAGCGCCCGGCGCGGATCGGGGGGGCGTTGTGCTGGCTCAGCGTCACCCAGTCGGCGGGGGGCAGTTCTTCGACGGTGATCTTCGGCGCGCGCCCTTCGAAGAGCCCGGCGAGCGCGGCTTTCTCCGCCTTTCCTGGTTTCCTCGGATACCAGCCTTCGAGCACCCAGTCGTCGGGCTGGTCTTCGGCGACCTCGCGCCCCGCGATCACCAATTCGTAATCCCAGTCGTCGATCAGGTCATGCGCCAGCAGCGCCGCCTGCACGATGGGCTTGGGAGCGAAAGCAGAGAGTTTCCAAGTGGTGTCAGCGGACAAAACTGGCTCCGTTGGCATCAATCACCGCGCCGGTCATGCTCGGCGGGGCGTCGAGCGCGCAAAAGGCGATGATCGCTGCGATCTCTTCCGGGGTCGCCACCCGGCCCAGCGGGATATCCGCCAGCAGCCCCGGCCCGCCACGGCTGGCGAGATAATCATCCGCCATGCTGGTGTCGGTAAAGCCCGGGGTGACCGCGAAGCTGAGGATGCCGTCCTTGGCATAGGCGCGGGCGATGGTCTTGTGCATTCCCACCATGCCGCTCTTGGCCGCCGCGTAATGCCAATGCGCCGGCGAATCCCCGCGATAGGCCGCGCGGCTCGCCACATGCACCAGACGCCCGGCAAAGCGGCGCTCTTGCCAGTGCAGGACGGCGAAGCGCGAGAGCTGCGCGGCGCTGGTGAGATTGACCCGCATGGTGTCCTCCCAGGCGTCGAGCCACTCGATATCCGAGCGATCCAGCCGGTTGGCCTCGAACCGCCCGGCATTGTTGACCACCACGTCGATTTCGCCTCCCGCAAGGTCAAGCGTCTGATCCCACAGGGCTTGCACCGAGAGGGGATCGCCGAAATCGGCGGCGATGATCGGCGGCGCACCGGGCACTGGGGGCTGTGGGCGCGAGGCGTGGCCGATCACTGGCACGCCGCGCGCAGCAAGAGCTTCGAGCGCGGCCCGGCCAATTCCGCGGCTTGATCCGGTAACGAGGATGTGTCCCATGCAATTGTCTATCCGAAACTTTGCAAGCTGTGTCCACCATCTCGCGGCTTGCCTCGCGCGTCAGCGACGCTAAGTGGAATGCCACGCAACAGGGATGTGACGGGATCATCATGAATCAAAGACCGCTTTCTCCGCATTTGCAGGTGTGGCGCTGGGGACCGCACATGCTGGTATCGATCCTCCACCGCGTCACCGGTGACGGCATGGCGCTGGTAGGACTGGCGGTGCTGGTATGGTGGCTGGGCGCGCTGGCGAGCGGGCCTGAGGCCTATGCCAGCTTTCAGGCGGTGATGGGCTCGCCGCTGGGACTGGTGGTGCTGGTCGGGCTGAGCTGGGCGTTCTTCACCCACATGATGAGCGGGATGCGGCATTTCGTGCTCGATATCGGTGCGGGCTATGAACTCGATACCAACCGCTTGTGGTCGGTCGCCTCGCCGGTGATTGCCGTGTTTCTGACCGCGGGCTTCTGGGCCCTGATGCTGCTGCGCTGAGGAGAAACACGCGATGGGTAACGGAACCTCGATCGGCAAGGTGCGCGGGCTGGGCGCGGCGCATCATGGCCCGCATCACTGGCTGGTGCAGCGCTTCACCGCGATCGGCAATGTGGTGCTGATGAGCTGGCTCTTGGTCAGCTTCGTGCTGCTCGGCGATTTCGGGCATGCCAGCGTCACCAAGTGGCTGTCGCAGCCGCTTCCCGCTACAGCGATGATCCTTCTGGTGATCAGCCTGTTCTGGCACGCACGGCTGGGGCTGCAGGTGGTGCTGGAGGATTACATCCACGACGCCGGATCGAAATTCGCGCTGATTTCGGCGCTTAACCTTGCAACCATCGGCGGCGGGGCTTTTGCCATCTTCAGCGTCGCCAAGCTCGCATTCGGAGGACAGGCCTGATGGCAACCGCAGCACCCAAGGGAACCGCGAATGATGTCGGCGGCGCGCATCTGAAGGGCGCCTACACGATCATCGATCACACCTATGACGTGGTGGTGGTGGGCGCGGGCGGATCGGGCCTTCGCGCCACGATGGGCGCAGCGGAAAGCGGCCTGCGCACGGCCAATATTTCCAAGGTCTTCCCGACCCGCTCGCACACCGTTGCGGCGCAGGGCGGGATTGCGGCGTCACTGGGCAACAATTCGCCCGATCACTGGACCTGGCACATGTATGACACCGTCAAGGGGTCGGATTGGCTGGGCGATCAGGACGCGATCGAATACCTCGCGCGCGAAGCCCCGGCAGCGGTCTATGAACTGGAGCACGCGGGCGTGCCCTTCAGCCGCAATGCCGATGGCACGATCTACCAGCGCCCGTTTGGCGGGCACATGCAGAACATGGGCGCGGGCCCGCCGGTGCAGCGCACCTGCGCGGCCGCCGACCGCACCGGCCACGCGATGCTCCATGCGCTCTATCAGCAGAGCCTGAAGTATGACGCGGACTTTTTCATCGAATATTTCGCGCTCGACCTCATCATGGCCGACGAGGGCGGCGAGAAGAAGTGCGTCGGCGTGATGGCGATGTGCCTTGATGATGGCACGATCCACCGCTTCCGTGCGCAGTCTGTCGTGCTGGCGACCGGCGGCTATGGCCGGTGCTACTATACCGCCACCTCGGCCCACACCTGCACCGGCGACGGCGGCGGGATGGTGCTGCGCGCCGGCCTGCCGCTGCAGGACATGGAGTTCGTCCAGTTCCACCCCACCGGCATCTACGGCGCGGGCGTGCTCATCACCGAAGGCGCGCGCGGCGAGGGCGGCTACCTCA
>OFDC01001632.1_pt1 | contig 11538 bp, 11 predicted proteins | sample 1520941 | NCBI WGS metagenome assembly OFDC01 (sample SAMEA94258168, study PRJEB24077) | hot springs metagenome | biome: Aquatic biome; feature: Water | place: India | collected 2012-12-06 | depth 5 m | reverse complement strand
TATTTTAGCAAAATTTATGCAAGCGTTATAGTGTACAAGTTGCCTTATATCCACCACCTGAAGTCGGTGGTTTTACGGCAACGGCGGATAAATGCCGTTTGGTTTGGTTTGAATGGCGGTATGTACGCTCAATGATTCATCTATCCTCTATGATTTATCTATTATGGATAGTTTTATAATTTTTACTGGTCATTGGGCGTTACAGTTATGATTAGGTGCAATGACCACACAATGATTATTAGTCACGATTATGAGTATCAAGTTATGTCTAATAATAATTTTGAGTGCTTTGATAGGGTTGCCACTAATTTTCAACTAACATTCTACAATTTTTTTACAGTTTGAGAAAAAATAGCTAGATTTTTTAACAATTTTCATTTAATAATAGCAACTAATCAGGAAGATGAGATTGTTTGTATCATTTAAGACAATCTATTACGTTTGGCATAGCGGACTTGCTTCATCATATTTTTGTCTAGTGTTATTATCACCCAATCGCTATCTTTCTTGTCGGTTTTGACACTGATTGGTGAATCAATCATCAATGAGTTGTCTTTTCATTCATTTACAAGGAGCGTTACCATGGATGAGGCACAAATTCAGCGCATCATGAATCATCCTGAATTCCAAAGCATGGCAAAGAGAAAAACTAGCCTAGGTCTTATTTTTACCATTATCACGCTAGTTTTTTGGTTCGGTTATCTGCTACTCGTGGGATTTTACCCAAGCATGTTTGCAAAACCAGTTGTCGCAGGTTCGATGACGCCTGTAGGTTTTTATATTGTCGTAGCTTTCATCATTTTTGTACCACTCATCACTTGGATATATGTCAAAAAAGCAAACGGTGAATTTGACACGATGACTCGTAAAGTCATCGATGATATCAACAGTGGTAAAGTTTAACCACACAGGGATTGTGTTGGGTTTTCGATTTCGGTAGTAAAAATTTGATATCAATTTTGGCATTCATTTTGACACCATGGAGGGTGGCATGTTACAACAACAGTATAATGGCGTGGCTCTAAAAGGCCTTAGCAAGCGTATCGGTAAGCTCTCTACTGCCGCAAGCTTGACGCTCATAGGTCTAATGGCACAGATGCCAGCATGGGCAGCTGGCGCCCTTGAAGGCGAAGTACAAAAACAACCGCTGAATATTTCAGCCATTATCATGTTCTTGATTTTCGTTTTGGCAACACTCGGTATTACTTACTGGGCGTCGAAACAAAACAAAACCACTAGCGACTTTTATACCGCGGGCGGCGGTATCTCAGGTACCAAAAACGGGATTGCCATTGCCGGGGACTATATGTCAGCGGTAACCTTTTTGGGGTTATCGAGTATGATTTTTACCGTCGGTTATGATGGCATGATTTATACGCTAGCCTTCTTGATTGGCTGGCCGATTATTTTATTCTTAATCGCTGAACGTTTGCGTAACTTGGGTAAATTTACTTTTGCCGATGTGGCATCTTATCGTTTTTCCCAAACCCCCGTACGTATTTTTGCTGCATCTGGTACCTTGGTCGTCGTGGCACTCTACTTGGTTGCGCAGATGGTCGGTGCGGGTAAACTAATTGAGTTATTATTTGGTTTAGACTATGTCTATGCTGTACTAGTCGTGGGTATTTTGATGATGACTTACGTACTATTTGGCGGTATGCTAGCCACCACTTGGGTACAGATTATCAAAGCTATTTTGCTGATGTCGGGTGCGACTTTCATGGCATTTATGGTCATGAATCATGTAGGCTTTAGCTTTGACAAATTATTTACGTCAGCCGTCGCTGTCCATAGCAAACATGAAGCAATCTTGTCACCTGGTAAATTGGTAAACAATCCTATTGAGTCTGTCTCATTAGGTTTGGGTCTATTGTTTGGTACAGCAGGTTTACCACACGTACTAATGCGTTTCTTTACGGTGCCAGATGCCAAACAAGCCCGTAAATCTGTATTAGTCGCCGCTAGCTGTATTGCTTACGTGTATTTCATGATCGTTCTTATTGGTTTGGGTGCTATCGTTATCCTAGCTGAACATCCAGATTATTTCACGACAATCGTTAAAGATGGCGTAAGCTCACAGGCACTCATCGGTGGTGCCAACATGGCAGCGATTCACTTGTCTCATGCCGTGGGTGGTAACTTATTCTTAGGCTTTATCTCTGCGGTTGCTTTTGCGACTATCCTAGCGGTGGTGGCAGGTTTGACGTTATCAGGCGCTTCAGCGGTCAGCCACGACTTGTATGCGAGTGTTATCAGAAAAGGTCAAGCGAGACCTGAAGAAGAGATGCGTGCATCAAAAATTACCGTGGTTGCGTTAAGTTTATTGTCAATCGTGACCGGTATTATCTTTGAAAACCAAAACCTTGCGTTCATTGCAAGTTTGGTATTTGCGGTCGCGGCATCGGCTAACTTCCCGATTCTTTTGTTAGCGATGTTCTGGCGTGGTTTAACCACTCGTGGTGCGGTAATCGGTGGGTTTGGAGGCTTAGCAGTCGCAGTGTTACTGATTATCTTAGGACCTGCGGTTTGGGTCGATATCATGAAGCACGAATCACCTGCTTTCCCCTACAAAAACGTGGCTTTATTTAGTATGCCTGTGACCTTCATTCTAGCGTGGATCGCCTCTATCACTGACAACTCACCACGCGCGCAGTTAGATAGAAAAGGCTTTGATGCACAGTATGTACGTTCATTAACCGGTATCGGTGCGTCAGGTGCATCTGACCACTAATCCAGTGTTCAATTCCAGTGTTCAATAAAAAATACCGCTTATGGTAAGCGGTATTTTTTTATATGGCGGTTTTTATAAAACCTATGAATTTTATCCTTGATGAATCTCAACCAGGTTTTGGCTTGCCGCGGCATCAGTTTGTTTGACATACAATTTTGATTTTGAACTATAAGGCACTAGCCCTGAAGGTACTACGCCTTTAGCAGATTCGTAATTATGAATGGAGTCATCGAAGAAAATATGCGGGGCAAAGGTTTGCAGTACATGGCGTTTATCTAAGCCACCTAAAAAGAACGCCAAATCCACATTGACGCCCCAATCACGCAATGTCTTAATCGCCCGCAAATCAGCAGGCGCATTGCGTGCGGTCACCAGTGCAATTTGAATCGGTGGATGTTTGATTTTAGCAGGCAGGCGTTTTTGTAGTTTAGAGAGTTTGATTAAAAAATCTGCATACGGGCCTTTATTCATCGGCACATCACTCATTTTGGCTTCATAATCATGAAACGCTTTGAGTCCTTGCTGGCGCGACAATAGCTCCCCTGCTTCATCAAACAACACGGCATCGCCATCAAATGCAATGCGTAGCTGATTGGTGTCTAGCTCTTTCATATCAATGGGCGGCGCATCCAAAATCGCGCAGGCACACACGCCTGCATCGGTGACTTGCTGGGCATCGTTATGATTGGTGGTCAAAAACAAATCCACCTTAAAATCCGCCACATAATCTGCCACCCCTTCGCCTGAGGTAAATGCCGAGCGACTAATGGGTAGTCCATGACTACGCAGCGCATTTAATACTTGAATACCGGTATCTGGGCTGTTTTTTGACATAATCACCACTTCAACCATGGGCGCAGCGATGCCCTCGCCCTTGTCATCGGCTGCACAATACTGATTGAGATTGAGTAAGGCTTTGATAAGCGGATAACCCGTCCCAGTTTGCAAGGGATCATTTTCGCGTTCAATCATATAGCTGCGAAATTTATCAATCGCCGTTTCTGGATCTTGGGCTATCGCTTGTTGAAAAAACCGCTCAGACTCTGATAGGTCAAACAATGCCGTGGCAGAGACCGCCACAATTAATGTATTGGAAAAATCAACTGACATAAAAATGCCCTTAATCAATCGTGTTGTTATGAAGCATAGCACTCACTATTCTGTAGTTATATAAGTTATAAGTTTTGCCATGGGTAATCTAGATTATTCCTGTAACTTGTTCGGGTAAAGACAAACAGCTTAGTGTCAGGACCCCTAGTCAAATTAAAGACACCTAGGCAAATTAAAGACACCCAGCCAAATTGTAGATGCCAAGCATTGGCTGTCGTCTATTGCCGTGTTTTTTACGCGGCTATCATGAGCTGCCTCATTTTCTGTCATAACTGCAAGCAATTCAATCAGCAAGTTGGTTTCATCACCGCAATTTGCTATAATATCTTGTTTACGCTTTTTGCAAAGCGACGAATTCATGGGATTGTAATGCCTATCGAGACACGGTAAGTCTGGATGGGCAGAGTTTTTCCCTTTTTTTATTCCCATCTCTCACGGTTACATGACCGATAGTAACGGTCATCACTGCCAAAGGACAACAGGAGCAATTATGGTAGCCATTACCTTACCAAACGGCGATATTAAACAATTTGATGGACAAACGTCAGTCATGGAAGTGGCGCAAAGCATCGGCGCAGGGCTTGCCAAAGCCACCGTTGCAGGACGTGTCAACGGCAAATTAGTTGATGCGTGTGACCCGATTACTGAAGACGCTAGCGTTCAAATCATCACGCCAAAAGACGAGGAAGGTGTGGAAATCATTCGCCACTCGACCGCTCACTTACTGGGTCATGCTGTCAAACAGCTGTATCCTGAAGTGAAGATGGTTATCGGTCCTGTGATTGAAGAGGGTTTTTATTACGATATCTATAGCGAGCGCCCGTTTACGCCAGAAGACATGGAAAAAATCGAAGCGCGCATGACGCAATTGATTAACCAAGATTACGATGTTATCAAAAAAATGACACCGCGTGACGAGGTTATCAAAGTATTCCAAGACCGTGGCGAGACTTATAAATTACGTCTTATCGAAGATATGCCGAATGAAACCCAAATGGGTTTATACTATCACCAAGAATATGTCGATATGTGCCGTGGACCACACGTGCCCAATACCCGTTTCTTAAAAGCCTTTAAACTCACCAAAATGAGTGGTGCCTACTGGCGCGGTGATGCCAAAAACGAGCAACTACAACGTATCTACGGTACCGCTTGGGCAGATAAAAAAGATTTAAAAGCTTATATTCAGCGTATCGAAGAAGCGGAAAAACGCGACCACCGTAAAATCGGTAAAGCGCTTGATTTATTTCATATGCAAGAAGAAGCGCCTGGTATGGTGTTTTGGCATCCCAATGGCTGGACGATGTGGCAAGTGCTTGAGCAGTATATGCGAAAAGTACAAAAAGATAACGGCTATCTTGAAATCAAAACCCCGCAAATCGTCGATAGAAGCCTATGGGAAAAATCAGGTCACTGGGAAAATTATGGCGATATGATGTTCACCACCCACAGTGAAAAACGTGACTATGCGATTAAGCCGATGAACTGCCCGTGTCACGTGCAAGTGTTCAATCAAGGGTTAAAATCCTACCGTGACTTGCCATTGCGTCTTGCTGAGTTTGGCTCATGCCACCGTAATGAGCCGTCAGGTTCACTCCATGGCATCATGCGGGTGCGCGGCTTTACCCAAGATGACGCCCATATTTTTTGTAGTAATGAGCAAATCAAACAAGAAGCCCAAGACTTTATCAAGCTTACCCTTGATGTGTATAAAGACTTTGGTTTTGATGACGTGCAAATGAAACTCTCGACTCGCCCAGAAAAACGGGTCGGTGCTGACCAGCTGTGGGACTTGGCAGAAAAAGACTTAGCGGACGCATTGGATAATGCCGGGCTTGACTGGCAGTATCTGTCAGGTGAAGGCGCATTTTATGGACCCAAAATCGAATTTAGCCTTAAAGACTGTCTTGGCCGGGTATGGCAATGCGGTACACTGCAGCTTGACTTTAACTTGCCAGAGCGCCTAAGTGCGGAGTTTGTCAATGAGCAAGGTGAACGTGAGCGCCCTGTAATGCTCCACCGTGCGATTTTGGGGTCATTTGAACGCTTTATCGGTATGCTGATTGAGCATTACGCCGGCTGGATGCCAGTCTGGCTCGCACCGCAGCAAGTCGTTGTCATGAATATTACCGACAACCAAGCGCCAGCCTGTCAAAAAGTCGCCGAACAATTGAATCAAGCCGGACTTCGTGTGATCACCGATTTGCGTAATGAGAAAATTGGCTTTAAAATTAGAGAACGCACCCTTGAACGTATTCCTTATATGATTGTCATGGGTGATAAAGAAGTAGAAAGCAACCAAGTTAACGTCCGTACTCGCGAAGGTGACAACCTTGGCGTGATGAGTATCGATGCCTTTATCGACTTGGTTAACCAAGCGACCGCCCAAAAAGGGCGCGTCAAATCAAAAACAGCGTAGGAGTAAGTATTATTAAGAGTTCAAACCGATTAGACATCAACGAGGAAATTCGTGCCAAAGAGGTACGCTTAGTCAAAGAAGACGGCGAACAAGTTGGTGTTGTGGATATAAAAACGGCTTTGCAGGCCGCCCGTGATGCTGAGTTGGATTTGGTCGAGATAGTACCAGACGCTCAGCCTCCTGTTGCCAAAGTGATGGACTACAGAAAATATCTGTACGACCAAAAACAAAAAGCCAAAGAAGCCAAAAAGAACCAAAAACAAACGCAGCTTAAAGAAATCAAATTGCGTCCTGGCACGGAAGAAGCCGACTATCAAGTCAAACTTCGTAAAATCCGTGAGTTTTTGGAAGACCAAGACAAAGTCAAAGTCACCATTCGCTTCCGTGGTCGTGAGATGGCTCACCAACAAATTGGCTTGCAGCAGCTTGAAAAAGTCATTGCCGATACGACCGATGTTGCCAATGTTGAACAACAACCAAAAGTTGAAGGTCGGCAAATGGGTATGCTACTTGGACCTACCAAGAAAAAATAATCAACAAACCCTAATCTATAAAAAAACCACATTAACCTATGTGGTTTTTTATTGGCGTATTGACCGATTGATAAAGTTTTAAGCTTTTAAGTCACTGTATTTTTAAATCATTGTATTCGGGGTGTTTCTGTAGATAGCTTGCCACGTAAGAGCAGGCTGGCACGACTTTTTTACCTTGCTCGCGGGCATAGTGTAGCGCGTGCTTGGTGAGCTCCCCTGCAATGCCGCGTCCGCCAATCGCGTTTGGCACAATGGTATGGTTATATACGATGACATCACCATTATCCACATAGCTGATATAGGCAGTAGTGCCGTCAACGGTGGTTTCAAAGCGTTGTGATTGTTTGTTATGGTGAATGGATAATTGTAAATCCGACATGGTTGTCTCCTTGTGTATTTTTTTTGTCTACTATGCTATCTGTGACTTGGTTATTTTTCGCTTGTTTATTTGCCGTTTGATAGTAGCACAACCACTGTCCATGACTTGTAAAAGTTTTTGCCTATTCGGTATGGGGTTTGCAAATGATTTTTCACTAGGCTTTTACCTTGCCCCACCCTGTTAACAATGCGATAATAAGCGGTTAAATCTTACCATTTTTCAAATTTTTTGGCGTGGATGATACGCCTTACCTTCACTTGCTATTAGCTAACTTAAACAGGAAAAACATGGCTCAATATATTTATACCATGAACAAGGTATCAAAAATTGTTCCACCCAAACGGGAAATCCTAAAAGACATCAGCCTGTCTTTTTTCCCCGGTGCAAAAATCGGTGTACTGGGTCTCAACGGTGCCGGTAAATCAACACTTCTTAAAATCATGGCAGGCGTGGACACCGAGTATAACGGTGAAGCGCGTGCGCAAGCGGGTATCAAGATTGGTTACCTTGCGCAAGAACCGCAGCTAGACCCTGCCAAAGACGTGCGTGGCAATGTAGAAGATGGCGTGCGTGAAGCCCTAGACGCATTGGCACGCCTTGATGAAATCTACGGCGAATATGCGCTACCCGATGCCGACTTTGACAAACTTGCCGCCGAACAAGGCAAAATGGAAGACATCATCCAAGCGTGGGATGCCCATAACCTCAACAACCAACTAGAAAAAGCCGCCGATGCGCTACGTCTACCGGCGTGGGATGCTGACGTAAGCACATTATCGGGTGGTGAAAAACGCCGCGTTGCCCTATGCCGTCTGTTACTATCCAAACCTGATATGCTGTTACTAGACGAACCAACCAACCACTTGGACGCCGAATCAGTCGCTTGGCTGGAGCATTTCTTAAAAGACTATAGCGGCACCATCGTGGCGATTACCCATGACCGCTATTTCCTTGATAACGTTGCCGAGTGGATTTTGGAGCTTGACCGTGGCTATGGCTACCCGTACCAAGGCAACTACACCGAGTGGCTAGAGCAGAAAAACAAGCGTATCGAGCAAGAAAATAAACAAGAAGAAGCCTTTGCCAAAGCGCTGAAACAAGAGCTTGAATGGGTGCGTAAAAACCAAAAAGGTCAGCAAGCCAAGTCTAAGTCTCGCTTGCAACGTTTTGAGGAATTAAACTCCAAAGAGTTCCAACAACGTAACGAAACCGCGGAAATCTACATTCCACCAGGACCACGTCTTGGTAACAAAGTCATTGAAGTCAACAATATCTCAAAATCATTTGGTGACCGTTTGCTATACGAAAACCTATCCTTCACTGTGCCACCGATGGCGATTGTGGGGATTATCGGACCCAACGGTGCGGGTAAAACGACTTTGTTCAATATGATTACCGGTAAAGACAAGCCAGACACTGGCACGGTTGAAGTCGGTGAATCGGTAAAAGTGGCGTATGTCGGACAGGTACGCGATGAGCTTGACGACAAAAAAACCGTGTGGGAAGAAGTCTCCGATGGTCTTGATATGATTACCGTGGGCGAATACACCACGCCTAGCCGTGCCTATATCGGACGCTTTAACTTTAAAGGTCAAGACCAACAAAAACTGGTCGGTAGCCTGTCGGGTGGTGAGCGTAACCGTCTGCAACTTGCCAAAACCTTAAAACAAGGGGCAAACGTGCTGTTACTCGATGAGCCATCAAACGACCTTGATGTTGAGACGTTGCGCGCGCTTGAAGATGCGGTGGAAGTGTTCCCTGGTACGGTGATGGTGGTGTCGCATGACCGCTGGTTCTTAGACCGTATTGCCACCCATATTTTGGCGTTTGAGGATGAGGGTCCGATTTGGTTTGATGGTAACTACTCAGAGTTTGAGGCATACCGCAAAAAACAGTTGGGCGCGGATGCCGAGCCAAAACGCATGAAATATAAAAAGATTGCGAAATAACTGGCATTATTTAAAAAATGATTATTTTTGACAACATCAGTAATTATCAAATTTGTGTAGATTTAGATAACACATTGATTTTTACTGATGATGCTAATAATCAAGCGTATCTATACGCTATTAATGAATTTTTGCCAAATATTCAATTCGATTATGATGGTCGTATAACAGAATCCATTATTTTAAATAATCTCAACCAATTTCCTAAATATATTTTAAGTTCAATTATTGAGTTAAAACAAAAATGTTTTTCTAATTTTATCAATTTAACCTATATAAATTATCATCTTTTAGAAAAGCTAAATGTCATGAAAACTAGTAGTGTTCTATATCTAACTAGCTGTGGAAAAAAATCTAGAGTTGAACGAGTATTAATACATCATGGATTACATGACCTTTTTAATGACATCATTTGTAACGAGAAAAAATTTGAAATAATTGTGAATAAGACGCAAGACATTAATAAAATTTTAGTATTTGATGATGATAAGATTCAACTAGACATGGCTCATGTCGCAGGAATTAAAAAAGAAAATTTATTTTTAGTGCGTAAGGAAAATATTTATGGCTTTGAAAAGATTTACGATTGAACCCAATGAATTTCTTAGTCAGCGTATTAATGCTTATTATCGTTGTGATTATATAGGTTTTGGACGTGATGGCAACCCAGATTATATTAATCATCTGAAAAACACTTTCAACTCTTCTAACCCAAACAACATAAGGCTTATTGATGATGCAACTGATAAATTAACGCTAAGTTTAGAAAGTGAAATTATTCAGATTTTACAGGAAATTAATTCAACTGTACCAATTGTGATTTGTGTCATTCCTAGAGCTAAAAGATTAGAATATTACCATTATAATCAATTGCTTTTTTCTTTAAATATTAATGAGGTTATTAATGAATTAATTCAAAAAGGAACCCATGTTATCAATGGCTTTAACTATATAAGAAGACATACAGATACAAAAACCACCCATCTCGCACATTCTCCAAAATCTGCCCAATATGCAGGTGATGGCGATTTGCCTTATGTAGGTATTACAAAAAATACTTGTTATTTTGATAACAACCTTGTTGGCAAACATGTTTTATTAATTGATGATATTTACACTAAAACTGTGAATGTGGATGAAGATTGCATACAGGCTTTACTAGACTTCGGTGTAACTGGTGTTACTTTTTTCTCTATTGCTAAAACTGTATTAAGAAACCAAAGTTATTTATAATTGTTTAAATGCGAGATTATAGAATGAAATATACAGAAAATGCTTTAAATATTCTAACAGCTAAGACTTTCAAAGGGATAGGTAATGCTTGGATTAATAAGAATTTTATTAATAAAAATTTGTCCTATTATGAGGATATAGTTGAAGTTTTGAAAAAGAATGCGAAAGAAGAAGTCACTGAAAATATTTTTTTAGAAAAACGCAGAGAACTTGAGGAAAAATTAGATATGATGTCATCTTATTGTGATGGCGTGGTGGCAGTTGGTGATAATAATTTTCCTGTATATACAGCTACAATTAAAGATAGTGAAAAACCAAATGTCTTATTTTATAAAGGTGATTTATCATTACTGAGTAACCAATATCGTAGAATGGCAGTTATAGGCGTTCTGACGCCATCTGAACAAATTGAAAAAGATGAAAGGCAGGTTGTTGATTTATTAAGTAAGCAAAATATTGTTATTGTAAGTGGATTGGCTTTAGGTTGTGATACTATCGCCCATCAGCAAGCTTTAAGAACCAAAACTGATGTTTTTGGTGATACCCATGCGGCAACAATTGCAATTTTACCTAGTACATTAAACAATATTATCCCAGCTCAAAATCGAAAATTAGCAGAATATGTTAATTTACTTATAACTGAATATTATGAAGAACCGCAGTCAAAGTTTGATATGACTAGTCGTTTTATTGAACGTGATAGATTGCAGGCTTTATTTAGTGAAACCGTTATTTTATCGGCAAGTTATACGCCAAATAGTATTGACCCACTTGCTCAAAAAATTGATAGTGGTTCTCGACACGCAATGCAAAAAGCTAGGGAGTATGGACTTGGGAGAGCTGTGATTCACAGTCAATATAATCAAAACGACCCAAAATATGATTTAAACAGACAAATTATAAATGAAAATTATCCTGTTTCAATTATAGATCTCAATAATCTCAACATTTCTATTAATACATTATTAAATCAAAAAGGCGAATCAAGTAAACTAGAAGACTCTACTCAAACTGAATTGTTTTAAATTTCAATGTAGTAAAAAACCAACCCTTTCGAGTTGGTTTTTTATTCATATCTAAAAATTAAAACAACACCCGCACGCGGATAGTTTCTGGAATGTTCTTGAGTGCTTCAACCGCTTGCGCAGAATCGCCGCTACCCACATCCATCACCAAATAGCCCA
>OFDC01001631.1_pt1 | contig 11539 bp, 8 predicted proteins | sample 1520941 | NCBI WGS metagenome assembly OFDC01 (sample SAMEA94258168, study PRJEB24077) | hot springs metagenome | biome: Aquatic biome; feature: Water | place: India | collected 2012-12-06 | depth 5 m | reverse complement strand
ACCTTGGACTGTCGGGCCGGCTGACACAGGCCACCATCCGCTCGCCGCTGACGCCGCTGATCCTGATCGCCGCCCTGCTGGGGGCGTGGGAGCTCGCCTGCAAGGCGCTGGCGGTTCCCCCTTATCTGCTGCCCCCGCCCAGCGCGATCTGGAAGGCCTTTACCGAGTCATGGCCGCTTCTACTCGGCTCCGCCTGGGCGACGCTGTCGACGGCCTTGCTGGCGCTCGTCATCGCCAGCCTGATCGCCTGTGGCCTTGCGCTCCTCGTCAGCCTGAGCCGCCTCCTGGAGGACGCCGTCCGTCCGATCGCCGTGACCTTGCAGGTGACGCCGCTGGTGGCCATCGCCCCATTGGTCACGATCTGGGCCGGGATTGATCACCCGGAGCGCGCAGTGATCGGTCTCGCCGCCGTCGTGGCTTTTTTCCCGATCTTCTCCGGCGCCTTGAGCGGGCTGAAGGCCGTGGACCCGGACTTGGCGCGCCTGTTCGATCTTTATGACGCCACGCCGCTGCAGCGCCTCACACGCCTGCGCCTGCCTTCCGCCGTTCCCGCCCTGCTGGAAGGACACAAGGTCGCCGCGGGTCTGGCCGTGATCGGCGCGGTGGTCGCCGAGTTCGTGGCAGGCGCCGGCGGCGCCCAGGGCCTCGCTTGGCGCATCCTGGAGGCCTACAACCGCCTGCAGACGGCCAAGGTCTTCGCCGCCCTCTTCACCCTTGCACTGCTGGGTGTGGTCTTGCACGCAGTGATGGAAGCCCTGGAACGTCGACTCCTCAACTTTTGGCGCGGGCGTTAGGCCAAGATTAAAGCGCGCACCGCAGAATAGGCGTCTGACAAGACTTCACCTGGATCGCGTCATGCGTCTCGCTGCTCTCATCGTCGCCCTGGTCAGCGCGTCCGCCGCGCAGGCCGAGGGTGCGCGCGAGACGCGATACGGCCCCGCCCCGGCGCGCGCGCCCGCCGCGCTGGACGGTCGCCCCGCCCTTTACAACGGCGCAGCCTATGGCGCGCGAACCCTCGGCTGGGCGGGCAAGCGCGACTCTGTGGCGGCGCCCATCGAAACCGCTGAGCAGCGTCCCTGGTGGGCGCGGGAGCCATCGCAGGTTCAAGCCCAAATCCGGCAACCCGCGGCGCCTGTCCCGGCGGCCTTCACACCGCAAGGTCCAGGTCCCTCGGCGCCATTGCCGCAGAGCCTCTATGATGCGCCGCCGCCTGCCCTGGCCGGGGGCGCGCCGACGCAGCCCGCCAGCGCCTCGACCCAGCTCCAGCCTGGCCAGGTGGGCGCTAGAACCTACTCGGTCGGGCGCCAGTTCGGCATGAGGCCCGATCCCATTCCCGCTGCGGGCCCCTCGCGCATGGTTCTGATCGCACCGCCACCCGCTGCGGAGACGGACGAGTCCCAACCCAGCCTTCAAGACGGCGGCGAGTGGTCCGGGCACACCGAAAAGGACGGCGGTCTTTAATGCAATCGCGTATCCACGACCTCATCGCTCTGGCCAACGAGCCCTCCAGCGCCAAGCGCCGCGAACTGCTGCGCGGCGTAACCGATCTGTTTTTCCAGGGGGACGGCCACAACAGCGTCGAAATGGGCCTCTTCGACGACGTGCTCAGCCAGCTGGCCGGCGACATGGAAGAGGCCGTCAAGGCCGAGCTGGCGCAGCGCCTCAGCGAAACGGCCACGCCGCCGGCGGGGCTTTCCCGCACGCTGGCGGCGGATTCCATCACCGTGGCAGCGCCGATCCTGCGCAGTTCCAGAGTCCTCACCGACGATGACCTGCTGCACGTCGCCCGCACCCAAGGCCAGGATCACCTGCGGGCGATCTCGCAGCGTAGCAGCGTCTCAAGCGTCGTCTCCGACGCGATCGTCGCACGCGGCGACGACCACACCCTGGGCGTCCTGCTTCGTAACGAGGGCGCGGTGCTGTCCCGCGAGGCGCACGAGACCGTCGTGGATCGCGCTGCGGCCAACCCCGCCCTCCACGAAGCCGTGATCGACCGGCAAAGCCTGCCCGTCGATCTGCTGAACGAGATGTACTTCATGGTCGAGGCCCGCCTTCGGGACCGGATCATGGAAAAGAACGCCGGCATGGATCCCGCAACGCTGGAGGCCGCGCTGGCCGCGGGCCGGAAACGGGTCGCCGAGCAAGACGGCGCGCTGCCGCCGGACCACGCCGAGGCTGAGCGCGAATTCCGCACGCTCCGCGCCAAGGCGCAGATCTCGCCGCAAATCTTGGCCAACATGCTCCGCAGCAAGAAGACGACACTGTTCCTTGTCGCGCTGGCGGACATGGCTCAGGTGGATTTCCACACCGCGCGCAAGATTCTCGAGCGGCGCGAGATGGACGCCCTTGCGGTGATCTGCAAGGCGGCCGACTTCGATCGATCGCTATTCCTGACCTTTGCGCTGCTGATCCTGGACCAGACCGAGGACGTCATGATGCGCGCCAAGGCTTACGGCGAACTCTACGCCAACCTGCCGCGGGACTCGGCCCTGCGCACGATACGCTTCTGGCGCCTGCGTCGTCAGACCGGCGACGTCGCCGCCGCTTAAGATCGGTCGGGCGCAAAGCCGCCTACCTCGCGCCTTGCGTGCGCCATGCGGGACGGCCAAGGTGCGCGCCTTGTTCTCTCCTGCCCTGGATTCTCGATGATCAGCGCTTCGCGCCTGGCGATCGCCGCCGCTGCCGGCCTCTCGGTCGCCGCCTGCTCCCAACTGCCCAAACCTTCCATCCCGCTGCTGAAGAAGGATGCGGGCGAAGCGTCCGCGCCGCGCACGCCGGAAGCGCCGGCGCTGGCGGGACCCAAGGTGAGCGATCTGAAGCCCGGCCAGTGGGCCCAGGAGCTCTCGGATGTCGCGCCCGATCCGGCTTGGCGCTTCGGGGTGCTGCCCAACGGCATGCGCTACGCCCTGCGCAAGAACGCCACGCCGCCCAGCCAGGCCGCGCTGCGCCTCTGGTTCGACGCCGGCTCGCTGATGGAGGCCGATGACCAGCAAGGCCTCGCTCACTTCCTGGAGCACATGGCCTTCAACGGCTCGAAGAACGTGCCCGAAGGCGAGATGATCAAGATCCTTGAGCGCCACGGCCTGGCGTTCGGCGCCGACACCAACGCCTCGACCGGCTTTGACGAAACGATCTACCAGCTCGACCTGCCCAAGACCGATGACGGCACGGTCGACACCTCGCTGATGCTGCTGCGCGAAGCCGCCGGTGAGCTGACGATCGCCCCGGAAGCCGTCGATCGTGAGCGTGGGGTCGTGTTGTCCGAGGAGCGCACCCGCGACACGCCCGGCTATCGCGTCGCGATCAAGACCCTGTCAGCCCAGATGGAAGGCCAGCTGACGCCCAAACGCATTCCGATCGGCAAGACCGAGGTCCTCAAGACCGCCCCCGCCCAGCGAATCCGCGATTTCTACGAGGCCTACTATCGTCCGGAGCGCGCTGTGCTGGTCGCGGTGGGCGACTTCGACGTCGACGCGATGGAAGCCAAGATCAAGAGCAAGTTCGGCGATTGGGTCGGCAAGGGTCCCAACGGCAAGGACCCTGACGTGGGGCCGGTGGCCAAGCGCGGTCCGACGGCCAAGATGATCGTCGAGGCCGGCGCGCCTTGGTCGGTGCAGCTGACCTGGACCCGCAAGCCGGACGGCCTGCTCGAAACCAAGGCGGTCGACGAACGAGAGGTTCTCGAAAATCTGGCCTTCGCCGTTCTGAACCGGCGCATGCAGGCTCTCGGGCGCTCCGCCGAACCGCCGTTCATCGCCGGCGGCGCCTTCAAGGGCGACCAGTACGGGACCGTCCGCGTCACCACCTTCGGCGCCACGGCCCAGCCCGGCCGTTGGCGTGAAGCCCTGACCGCGCTCGACGCCGAGCAGCGCCGCGCCGTCCAGTTTGGCGTGCGTCAGGATGAGCTGGACCGCGAGATCGCCTCCACCCGCGCCGCCCTGGTCGCGGCTGCGGCGGGCGAGGCCACCCAGCGCACCCCCGCCCTGGCCAACCAGTTGGTCGGCACGCTAGGCGACGGCGAGGTGATCACCTCGCCCAGCCAGAACCTCGCCGCCTTCGACATCATGGTGAAGGACCTGAAGGCCGAACGCGTCAACGCATTGCTCAAGAGCGCCTTCGTCGGTTCGGGCCCGCTGCTGATCCTGGCTGCGCCGAGCGCCGTCGAGGGGGGCGAGCCGGCGATTCTGAAGGCTTACGAGGACCTCAAGGCCCAGCCGGTGACCCCGCCCGCAGCGCCGGGCGTGAGCGTGTGGCCGTATTCCAGCTTCGGCCCGACCGGCAAGGTCGCCGAGCAGAAGGATGTCTCGGATCTCGACGCCGTCTTCGTGCGCTTCGAAAACGGCGTGCGGCTGACGGTCAAGCCGACCAAGTTCCGAAACGATCAGGTCGTCGTGAAGGTGCGCGCCGGCCACGGCCTGCTCGACATGCCATCGGACAAGCAGAGCCCGCTCTGGTCCGGCTCGGCCTTCATCGAGGGTGGTCTCAAGCAGATCACCGCTCAGGATATGGAGCGCGTGCTCACGGGCAAGATCTGGAACGCGCAGCTGGGCGTCGAGGATGACGCCTTCACCCTGAACGGCCGCACCCGGCCGGAGGACTTGTCGACGGAACTACAGGTGCTGGCGGCGTTTGCGAGCGAGCCGGGTTGGCGACCGGAAGCGTTCAATCGCATCAAGACCAGCTACGGCACGCTGCATGACCAGTTGCAGAGCACGACCGGCGGCGTGCTCGGTCGAGATCTGGGCGGCCTGATGCATGGGGGCGACCAGCGCTGGACGTTCCCATCGCGCGAGCAGATCGCGTCGGCCTCGCTGGACGACCTGAAGGCGGCCGTGGCCAATCCGCTGGCCAAGGGCGACCTGGAGATCGTCATCGTCGGCGATACCACGGTGGATAAGGCGATCGCCGCAGTCGCCGACACCTTCGGCGCCCTGCCCGCGCGTCCCGGTGACCCGCCATTGCCCGGCGCCGAGAAGGCCCCCTTCCCGGCGCCGTCCGCACAGCCGGTCGTTCGCACGCACAAGGGACGCCCTGACCAGGCGGCCCTGTTCATGACCTGGCGGACCGATGACCTGTTCTCCAACCTGCAGCGGTCGCGGGACGTCTCGGTGCTGGGCCAGGTCATGCAGCTGCGCCTGACCGACGAACTCCGTGAAAAGCAGGGGGCGACCTATTCGCCCAACGCCTCGGCGACCGCCAGCGTGGTCTTCGAGGACTGGGGCTATCTGGCCGTCAGCCTGGAGGTTCCTCCGGAGAAGCTGGATGGCGTTGTCGCCTCGATCCGCAGGATCGCGGCTGACCTGCGCGATAAGCCGGTGAGCGCCGATGAGCTTGAACGCGCCAAAAAGCCCCGGATCGACGCGATCGAGAAGGCGCGCGTGACCAACGAGTACTGGGTTGGCGCGCTGTCGGGGGCTCAGACGGATCCACGTTTGCTGGATGCGACACGGTCAGTGATCGCGGGCCTCTCCCGCGTGACGCCGGCCGACGTCCAGAAGGCCGCACAGACCTACCTCGCCGACGACAAGTCCTGGGTGTTGTTGGTCAAGCCGGAAGCCGCTGCGGCGGCCAAGTAGAGGCAAGGAAAAAGGCCCCGGTTCTCACCGGGGCCTTTCATTTTCAGTCGCCGTAAGGGCTAGTAGACGACGCCGCCCACGCCGCCATCCAGGCTGAAACTGGTGGAGAGCGTCTGGCGCTCCTGCACCGTTTCCTCTCGATAGGCGGTGTAGGTCTCGGTCGTCAGCATGTTCAGGATCTTCACGCCGGCGCCGAAGCGCCGCAGCAACGAGCGCTCATTACAATCGCGGGCCGGAAGCTGCGGCCGGCAGGAAACAATCGCCTGACCAGCGGCCGCACCGCGCGCGTAGTAGAGCGCCTCGCCCTTGCGGCAGAGATAGGTCTGACCCGGCGCGCCGGTCGAGATATCGATGTGGCCGGCGTACTCGGCGATCACGTACTGTAGACGCGCGCCGGCGATGCAGCGGTAGAGTTCGCCGTCATAGGCGTCGTCGATCTCGCGGTCTGGCGTCACCTGCGAAGCCGGATGCGGCACGTCACGGTCGTCCAGGCAAACAGCGCGGACGATGACGCGGCGGGTGCGCGTGCGCGTCGCCTCATAGGCTTGGCGACGACGGACCTCGGCGCCCTCGACATTCAGCCCCTGAATGTATCCCGTGGCCATCGGGCCAGAATAGTATCCGCCGTGACCACCTCCGCCATAGTAGTTGACGACGCCGCCAGCGGTCGAGCCGGCTCCGGCTGACGCGCCGGACGTCGCGCCAGAGTTTGCGATCGCTGTGGCGTTCGTCGTCGCGTTGACGATCACGGTCGAGCCGATGTTCACGTTGACGCCGGGGATATTGACGTTGTGACCACCGCCACAGCAGCCGGTCGGCGGCGCAGGGGGCTTGGGCGGCGGCGGCGGCGGCTTGCAGCACACCGGCGGCGGCGGCGGGCAGGCGTTGGTGCAGCCAGCGGCGTAGGCGGCGCTCCCCACAAGCAGCCCGCCGACCATCGCTCCGAGGGCGATCATCCATCCACGCGCGTTCAGTTTCGGCGCCTTCATCCGGCGTTTCCCTTCACCTCGGGTCGTACCGCTTGTGGTTAAGCAAGAAACGGGCCGAGACGACCGTCTTGCCCGGATTTGCTCCAGAATGGGACGGTTGAGCGCTTGGCCCGGTTCTCCCAGCAAGCCCCGTGCGGTCGAAAACAGCCGCGCAAGGACCCGCCAGGGGACGACGATGTTCCATCCAAGCACGGAACGGTTGATAGACTATTGGCGCGCCAAGAAGGGCGAGGCCGCCCTGCCCCGCCGCGCTGACATCGATCCCGGGGAATTCCTGGAGCTTTTGCCCCAGGTGTTCGTGCTGGGCCGCGAAGGCGGCAAACTGCCCTTCCGGTTGGCCGGCGGCTTCGTCTCGGACTTGCACGCGCGCGATCTTCGCGGCCATGACGCCCTGTCGCTGTGGGCCCTGGCCCATCGCCTTGAACTGAAGAGCGCCCTGGATGTCGCCCGCAAGCGGCGCACGCCGGTGGTCGTCACCGCCGACATCCGCGCGCACGGCGTGCCGTCGGTCGGCATGGAGGTGCTGTTCGCCCCGCTGCAGGGCGCCAGCGGCGAAACGGACCGGTTCCTGGGCCTCTACCAGCCGATCGCCATGATGGCGCGCCTGATGGGTCGTCCGGCCTATGAACTGGGCCTGCGCGAGATCAAACCGTTGGGCGACGGCAATCAGGACATGCCGCGCCTTCGCCTGGCCACGCTGGACGGGCGAAGGATCGCTTAGCGTCCGCAACGCTCGCCCGATTGATCTAACCGGGGCGAGCGCCTGAGCAGTCTCCCTACTCCGCAGCGACCGCGCGGCCGTCCTCATAGACAGGAACGTCCAGCGGTGCGGCCGGCGCCTTGCCCCGGATGAGATCGGCGGCGCGCTCGGCGATCATGATGGTCGGGGCGTTGGTGTTGCCGCCGATCAGGGTCGGCATGACCGAGGCGTCGATCACCCGCAGTCCCTGGACGCCCTGGACGCGCAGTTGGTCGTCGACGACGGCCATGGGGTCGCCGGCCACGCCCATCCGGCAGGTGCCGACGGGATGGTAGATCGTCTCGGCCTTGGCGCGGATCCAGGCGTCGAGGTCGGCGTCCAACTTGACGTCGGCGCCCGGCGCATATTCGGCGTCGCGGTAGGGATCGAAAGCGGCCTGGGCGACGGTTTCGCGGGCGATACGGACGCCCTCGCGAATGGCGCGGCGGTCCTCCTCGGTGGCCAGATAGTTGCCCAGGATGGTCGGATCATCGAACGGATCGGCCGAACGCAGACCTACCTTTCCCCGGCTTTCCGGGCGAAGCTGACAGACGTGCAGCGTAAAGCCGTCCTTCTCGACCACGACCTTGCCGTGGTCCTGCATGATGGCCAGCACGCCATGGATCTGAAGGTCGGGGCGATCGAGGTCCGGGCGCGACTTCAGGAACGCGCCGCTTTCCAGAAACTGCTGCCGGCCCAGGCCCTTGCCGAAGAACATGTAGTTCATGCCGACGCCCAGCTTGTTCAGCCCCTTGTTGGCCGAATAGGCGGTCTTCAGGTTCTTGGCGGTCCACGAGACGCAGACGTCGAGGTGGTCCTGCAGATTGGCGCCGACGCCCTTGGACTCGTGCGCCACCGCGATCCCATGCGGCGTCAGGTCGTCCGGCGCGCCGATGCCTGACAGCTGCAGAATCTGCGGTGACTGCACCGCGCCGGCGCTCAGCAGCACCTCGGCGTCGGCATAGGCGACCTGCTTCTCGCGCGACTTGCCCACCACATACTCCACCCCTACGGCGCGGCGTTTATCCAGGACGATCCGCGTGGTGCGAGCTTCGGTGACGCAGGTCAGGTTCGGGCGGGACAAGGCCTGCGAGAGATAGGCCATCGCCGCGCTCCAGCGCTGACCATCACGGATGGTCAGGTCGTAGGGCCCGAAGCCCTCCTGCTGGTAGCCATTGAAGTCCTTGGTGGTCTTGTGACCCGCCTGGCGGCCAGCCTCGACCAGCGTGGTGTAGAACGGGCTGTCGGACTCACCCTTCGACACATGCAGGGGCCCCGAACCGCCGTGATAGGCGTCGCCGCCGGCGTGGTGGGTCTCCGAGCGCTTGAAGTACGGCAAGACCTCCGAATACGACCAGCCGGTCAGACCCATTTGCCGCCACTGGTCATAGTCGCGCGCATGGCCGCGGATATAGATCATGCCGTTGATAGCCGAGCTGCCGCCCAGGCCCTTGCCGCGCGGCCACCAGAGCTTGCGATTGTCGAGATGCGGCTCGGCTTCGGTCCAGAAGCCCCAGTTCTGCTCGCCCTTGTCCTTGATCAACTGGCCGACGCCGGCGGGCATCTTCACCAGGATGGACTTGTTCTTGCCGCCGGCCTCCAGCAGCAGGACCTTGACGTTCGGATCCTCGGTCAGGCGCGCGGCCAGGACGCAGCCGGCGGAGCCGGCCCCGATGACGATGTAATCAAAGCGCTCGCTGGCCATGGCCCCGCCGCCCTCCCTCGAAGGTTATCATTGTTAAGGCAGAGATTGGTCTGGGTTTGAGCCGCGCGCAAGCGCCCCGTGCGCCCTTACCCATCGTATGCGCCTCACGAAGCTCGAGTTTCAGTTTCCCCGCGACGAGGAACACTGATATACTACCTATACACGAAATGAGACGCGATACGCTCCCGCCCCACTCTTTTCCCCCGTAGCGGCGTTTGCGGAGACCGCACCGCGCTCTTCTCGCGCTTATGTGCCCTGCGCGAGAAGCGGGAGCGCCGCCACGTATCCCCCCAAGCAGCGGGCGGCGCTCCCAACCCCTAGTCCACGACCTTCAGGTCGCGGACGTAGCGCTTCCAGTTCTCGACATAGTGCAGGGCCGAAGCCTGCAGGATCATGGCGTGCTGCTCGCCGATCTCGCGGACCACCTTGCCAGGCGCGCCCATCACCATTGAGTTGTCGGGGATCTCCTTGCCCTCGGTGATCAGCGCGCCGGCGCCGATCAGGCAGTTCTTTCCGATCTTGGCGCCATTCAACACGATCGAGCCGATGCCGATCAGCGAGCCGTCACCGATCGTGCAGCCGTGCAGCATCACCATGTGACCGATGGTCACGTTCGCGCCGATGGTCAGCGGCGCGCCAAGATCAGTGTGGAGAACAGAGCCGTCCTGGACGTTGCTGTTCTCGCCGATCGTAATGGGATCGTTGTCCCCGCGTGCGATCGCCCCCCACCAAATACTCGCGTTCTTCTTGAGAATCACATTCCCCATGACGCTCGCCGTGGGCGCGACCCAGTATTCGCCTTGCGCGGGAAGCGTCGGCGTCACGGCGCCCAAGGAATAGACAGTCATCCGTACACCTCGTTTTCTTACGCGCGATTTCCAGGTTAACGACCCGGAAACCATGATGCGCCATTGTAGTCAGGCGATTCGAGAGGGAACATTCCTCCAGCGGGAATCATTTTCCTTTCGTAACGGGCTCGGAGACAAGCGCTCCAAGCTCGCCCGCTGACGAAGACGAGGTGTGGCTCTTGGCGTTTCGGCGTACAGCACCGTCTCCTGGGACTTCCCCATTGGGAAGCGCTCCCGAGCCGCTCCGCCGCGCACGCGACTTCGTAAAAACCCAGCTCACCGCCAAGGACGACGCCTCACGGGCTCGTCCTTTTTTCTTGTCTGAATGGAGGCTTTGATGACCAAGCGAGCCCTGAAGCGGATGGCGCGCGAAGGCGTGCAGGAAACCGGCCAGTACGACGACGCCAAGGTGCGTCGCCTGCCGGTCGATCACCGCGGCGGCTGGTCACCCCTGCCCCAGGACGGAGCGCCGAGAGGGGATAGTCGGGACCAGAGCTACCTAAAAACCATAAAACCCAAATCGCCGGGTCAGGCGCAGCTGATGGAAGCCATCGACGAGAAGAACCTCGTTATGGCCCTGGGCCCGGCCGGCACCGGCAAGACCTATATCGCCATTTCCAAGGCGGTCGAGGCGCTGGAAGCCGGTCGCGTCAGCCGCATCGTGCTCTCGCGCCCCGCCGTCGAGGCCGGCGAGTCGATCGGCTATCTGCCGGGCGACATGGAAGACAAGCTGGCCCCCTATCTGCGACCACTCTACGACGCCCTGACAGATCGCCTGTCGGTCAAGCGCATGCGGGCCCTGATGGCCGAGGGCGCCATCGAGATCGCGCCGGTCGGCTTCATGCGCGGCCGCACGCTGAACAACGCCTTCGTCGTGATCGACGAGGCCCAGAACTGCACCTACATGCAGTTGAAGATGCTGCTGACGCGCCTGGGCTGGCATTCGACCATGGTGGTGACGGGCGACCCGAACCAGTCCGACCTGCTGCCCGGCATTTCGGGCCTCGCAGAAGTGGCGGCCAAGTTCGACGCGGTCTCCAACATCGCCGTGGTGCGTCTGGCTGATCGCGACATCGTCCGGCATCCGCTGGTCGCGGAGATGCTGGGCGTGCTGTGATTTTGTAACAGCGTCATCACACTGAAGACTTGAGTTTGGGGCGGTCGGGCGTGCAAGGTCCGGCCGCCTTAATCTTTTGTTGGACATGTTGATGGCCGAGACGACCGCGCCGCGCACCGAACTCACCCTTCGCGGGGTCCTCCTCGGCATACTGATCACGTTGGTCTTCACTGCCGCCCAGGTCTATCTGGGCCTGAAGGTCGGCCTGACCTTCGCGACCTCGATCCCTGCCGCCGTCATCTCGATGGCCCTGCTGCGGGCATTCAAGACCTCGACCATCCAGGAAAACAACATCGTGCAGACAATCGCCTCGGCGGCGGGGACGCTGTCGTCGGTGATCTTCGTCCTGCCGGGCCTCTTGATGATCGGCTGGTGGGCCAATGTGCCCTTCCTGCCGACGTTCGGCGCCTGCGCCGTCGGCGGCATCCTGGGGGTGATGTACACGATCCCCCTGCGCCGGGCGCTGGTGACGAACTCCAACCTGCCCTACCCCGAAGGCGTCGCCGCCGCCGAGGTGCTGAAAGTCGGAACAGGCTCTCGCGAGGGCGCAGCCGAGGGCAAGGCG
>OFDC01001630.1_pt1 | contig 11539 bp, 7 predicted proteins | sample 1520941 | NCBI WGS metagenome assembly OFDC01 (sample SAMEA94258168, study PRJEB24077) | hot springs metagenome | biome: Aquatic biome; feature: Water | place: India | collected 2012-12-06 | depth 5 m | reverse complement strand
GGCGGCGTCCTGCAGCGAGAGGGAGAGCTCACCCGCCAGGGAAGCCGCCCGCTCCGCCGCCAGGGTGCGCCCGCGCTGCGTGGCCTGGACCTTTCCCCGCGCCGTGACATCCGCCTCCCGGGCGTCGACCAGGGCGCCGAGGCACTCCAGCGCCCACGCCAGCCGCGCCGGGGTGTAGCGCACCGCCGAGGCCCGCGGACCCGTCACGAAGCCGTGCGCGATGCGCGCGAAGCGCATCGCTTCGAGCTCCACCACCGCCGCCCGGGTGGTGGCGCCCAGCGTGCGGCAGGTCTCGTCGTCGAACTGCGCCCGGAAGGCCCCGCGCTGCACGTCCGTGAGGGACGGGAGGGAGGAGAGCAGGGCGAGGAGCTGCGAACGCTCGATGCGGGCTGTGGACGCCGCCGAAGGGGCGGTCTTCGAGGGGGTGTGGGTGGGCTTTGCCTTGGTTTTGGTTCGTGAGGTCGCCATGGTCGCGAGGGTCACCAGCGCGAGGGGGCGAGGTCAACGGGGAGAAAGACGGGAAAGAACGGCGGGGAGGTGGGAGAGGGTGGGAGGGGCGTGCTTTGTTCTGCGAATACTTGCTGGGTACAATGTGGATGTAAATCGGTGCTTCGCTTGACAAGGCGACGGGTGGGTGATAGACTCGGGGTGTGGTTGAGGGGCAGGGCAACGGTTGCCGTGTCTGACGCCACGCGAGCACGAAAGGACAAGGACGAAGACAAGATGCTGAGTTGTGATGAGCTGATAGAGACATGCGTTGAAAGTGTGTATGTTGTTGTTGAAGGAACGCCGTTGTGCAGAGCCCCTACCTACGTCGGGCCCGCCGACTGGACTCCCGCCGGTAAGGTGGTCCGGTTGCTGGAGACGGACACGGTAAACGGTGCCGCTTGGGGACGTGTCTGTGTGGTTGACCTTGGAGAGACTGGATGGGTCTTGCCGCGCAACTTGAGGCCAGTGGAACGTGCTTTGGTCGACGCGCTGTCGGTTGGATTCGAGCAGTCGCTAGAGACGTTGAGGACGATGCGGGGGGCCCTTGAGGCCTATGAGGATTCCGGAGGCTCCTTCTGGGAACTCGCGGACTGTATCGCCCTGACAGATGACAGCGAGTCGTCCGGGGCCTTGTGCTGCCGCACCGGCGACCCGGGCTGACACATGCGTGCGCCCCCTGCGGGGGCTGCCCGAGGATGCTGCGGCGCGAACTGTACCCCGTGCTCCGGCAGCCCCGCAGGGGCGTCTGCGTGACTCAGCCCGGGGCGCAGCCGCGGCACGCGCCCACCCCCGGCTCTGGACCGAGCGCGACGCGCGACCTCGTACTGCGCGGCCGCTTCGCGATTCCGCGTGGCAGCAGTAACCCTACCCGTCGCAGGGGATGGGGAGGCAAGGCGTCAAAGGTTTCGCAGCACGCGCGCAGGGTCGCTCGTCCGTGAGGTCGTCCAGGGAGAGGTCGCACGCGTGAGCGGGCCGGTCTGGGGATGCACGCCCACGGCGTCGGCCACGTCGGAGACGAGCGCTGAGAGGAACTGCAGGTGTGCGGGATCCTCGCGGCCAAGGAGGGCCGCCCAGTCGATGTCGCGTAGCGCGGCGGCGCCGTGGTCGCTCTCCTTGTACTTCGTCCCGTGAGAGGCGTTGCCGTCCAGGCAGAGCCACTGGAGGTACGCCTTCGGGTGACGCATGCGGTCGATCGCAGGGCTCAGCCAGCGCGGGCATTGGCGCCTCTTGCGCCCCTTCCGAACCCACGTGGGACACGCCGACTCCGTCGCGCTCGCGTAGTCCGGGTCGTCGACGACGAAGCCCTCGGGGTCGGCGGTCGCTGCGAAGCGGTTGGCGTTCGTCGCGCACCGGACCCCACGGGTCGCGCGTTCGAGGCCGTCGGGATCCCCGAAGAACCACCCCTCGATCATCGGCGCGGCGAGGTGGAACGACACCTTCGCACGCAGCACATCCCTGGTCTTGTCTCGGTGCGGCAGGAGGACCGATGCGAGGTGTGCCGCGACCGCCGCGCGAATCACCCGCACCACCCGATCAGGCTGCCCCACGTTCGCGGGCTCGAGGTCGTCGAGGATCACCACGAGGTCCGCGCCCTCCACCCGCGCGCGCTCGTCGCCGACGGCCGCGCCCGCCGCGCGGGACACGAGTTCCTGGGCGCTCTCTGGCGGCTCGCGCTCGCTGGCCTCACTCAGCGCGCACGACGTGAACCCGTCCAACGGATAGCTGTCGGGATCGGCCACCAGCTCTTCGTCCGAGGGCAGCACCTCGAATGTGTGCTCGGGGAACAGCCGACGAAACGCTCCGGGGAGCCCGTGCCACTCCGCAAGCCCCGTGGGGATCATCACCACCCGCGCCATCGCGTCACTTCCGCTTAACCTGCGGCGCGCCGAAGGCCAGCCGGTCATAGAGCGCGCCCAGCTTCGCCTGAGCCAGCCACGCCTCGCTGTGCAACACGCTCAGCGCGTTGGGCACCGTCGGGTGATCGGGCGAGGGCTCCAGCACGAACACCTGTTCGGGCGTGTCGCGAAACTCATTCATCACCACCGGCGAGTGCGTGGTGAGGATCACCGTGAGCCCGCGCGCCTCGACCTCCTCGCGCATCGTCGCGAGCAGCGAACGGATCGCGTGGGGATGCAGTCGGCTCTCCACCTCGTCGAAGGCCACGATGGACCCCGGGCGTGCGCCCATCAGCCCGGTCAGCACGAGAAGCGCCGAGAGCAACCCGTCGGCCATGTGCTTCGGATTGATTCCCTTGTCGGGATCCGTGTCGTGGGGGCGGTAGAAGGTCGGGAGGCCGCGGTCGAATTCGAGCGACGCGAAGAGCCCCGGGAGAGCCCGACGGGTCTTCTCCATGACCCGATCAAACTGTCGCTGGTAGCGTGACGGTGCCGCGTGCCAGGTGTGCAGTACCGACCACAGGTTGCTGCCGTCGCGGGCAAGTTGACTGTCCCGGGACTCTACGAGGAGAGGCTTCTTCAGCTCGCTGAGCTCGAAGGGGGGATGAACGCGGATCGACGTGAGCACGTCGACGAGGGGGCGCATCCATTCAGGGTCCTCGCGGTCCCAGGTCATCCTCGCGAGCGTAGCGGGGCGCATTGCGCTGACCTTCGAACGATCACCCAAGATTGTAGGTTGAGCCTTGATCTCGTCGCCCAGGCGGAGTTCCTCCCCAAACCTGCCTCGGAGGCTCCCCGCCCCCATCGGGAAGCGCAGCACCCACTCAACGTCTCCAACGCGCAGCGTGAACTCGACGGGGTCGTCGCTCTTCGCGTCGAGGTGCCCGAGGAGTTGCCCTCCCACCGTCAGCAGAGCCTTCTCCAGGCCTTGATCAAAGAGCGCTTGCAGAAAGATCAGGGCGTCGAGGGTCGTCGTCTTGCCCGTGCCGTTGGCGCCGCAGAGCAGGCACAGCCCCGACGGCGCCCACACGAAGTCCCGGAGCCCGCGAAAGTTCTTGATCCTCAGCTCGATCGCCGGTGCGTCCATCGCGCCCTCCGTATCGGTTCCTCGCCCGCGCGGTCAAGGTAGCGCACCGGGCAACTTCGATCCCGCCGTCCCGCCCCGCCCTCGGCCCAACCTTCAACCCGTGCCGGAGAGCGTCTCGGACGTGACCGTCCAGCCCGTGGGGTCTTCCCGGGAGAGGCACGGAAGCTCCGTGGGGCGCATCACCGCGCGCCATCGCTCGAAGAGGTTGAGCGCGTCCTCGCTCCCCAGGAGGGGAGCCTCGGGGAACTCCAGGTGCAGCACACACACGACCTGCGCGGCCTCGCACAGATGATCCGTGAGCGTCGCCCAGGACCGCCTGCGCGGCACCTTGCCGAGGGCCAGCGAGGCGAGGGTGTCGCGAAACTTCGCCGCGGCCTCGTCGGGCAGGGTCTCGGGGAGCGGCCCGGGGTCGGCGGCCCGGTAGTCCGTGCTCTCGATGAGGTAGAGCGTGCGGTCGTCGGGGGACCACGCGACGATGTCCACCGCGCGGTGACCCGTCGCCCGCGGCGCCGCGGCGGGTCTCCGAGGGACCCCCTCCTTCCAGAGCGCGCGAAACCTCCAGTTGCCCAGGCGCGCCGCGTCGGGGTTCGCGAAGGGGGCGTCGGTGCGGCCCTCGTCGAAGGCGACCACCGTCCAGGCGTCGTCGAAGGTGAAGACCAGCGCGTGCTTCTCGCGCCCGTCGGTCGAGGGAGAGCCCAGACGCAGCACCTTCACGCGCTCCCCCGCATCGCCTGGAGGTAGCGCCCTGTCTGCGCGCTGCTCTCGTCCAGCGCCGCGAGGGGGGTGGAGTCGGCGATGTCGTCGCCCTGTCGCACGTCGACGCCGTCGTCGCCCGGGTGCAGCCCGATGAACCGCACGGCGAGGTCCGGCGCCTGCGCCTGTCGCGCGACCACCAGCTCACGGATGAGGAACAGACTGTGCGTCGCCACGAAGACCTGCACCCCGCGCCGTGCGAGTCCCACCACCACCGGCGCCAGCGACCGGATCAAGCGTGGGTTGAGGTTGGCCTCGGGCTCGTCCCAGAAGAGGGAGCCGCGGCGTTGCAGCCGGTCGTTCGCGACCAGCCACGCCACCGTCGCGAGCTTGCGCAGCCCCTCGGCCACGAGGTCGATCTCCATCGTGCCGTTCGGCATGCGCAGCGAGAACCCGTGGTCGTCGAGCACGAGGCTCCCGCCGAGGGCCTGTTCGATGGGGTCGAGGAGGGCCTTCACCTCTCGGCGGGGCTGCCCCACCGTGCGCCGCACGTCGAGCATCAGCGCGAGGTCCCGCCAGGTCTCGTCGAGGGCGAGGTTGGCCGTGTCGTAGATGTTCACGAAGCCAGGGAACACCGACAGCGCCTCGCGCGGCGGGAGGTACACGCTCCCGTGGGGGAGCCAGGCCGAGGGCACCGCGTCGCAGCTCACCTTCTGCGCGCTCCGCGTGCTGAAGTGAAAGCGAAGCGCCCCCTCGGGGTCGGCGAAGGAGAGCGAGACCTCGGCGCGTGTCTGCCCCTGCACCCGTCTCGCGAGACGGCCCACCGAGGTCGGGCGAAAGACCCCCACCAGCTTGCGTCCGAGCTCCGCGTCGAGCCAGTCGTGCGTCGGGTGCTCACCCGCGCCAGAGGTGCGTCCAGGGTGCAGGCAGGTCCATGCGGAGTACGCGAGCTTCAGCACGTGGGTCTTGCCCGCGCCGTTCTCCCCGTGAACGATGTTGAGCGCGCCGAACGCGAAATCGGCCTCTCGAAAGACCGTGAAGTTCTTCACGGCGAGCCCGCTCAACATCCCCGTACCCTCTGCGTCTTGTGATCGATCATCGAAGCACCAACCTTCCTCGGGATCCGCGGGGGCGGAGATGCACCGCCCCGTCCCTTGTCTCATCTCACGCGGGCGGCTGACCCCATCGACCGTTTCGAACGGGCCTTGCCGACCGCCGGTCCCTGCTCACTCGCTCGCGTTGTTGAGCACTGTCGCGAGCTGCTCCCAGGTGAACGAGCTAAGGTATTGGGCGCTCTTGGGACACCAGTCGAGCCCCCCGCGGCTGATGAACAGCGTTCCGAGTTTCTTCCCGCCCTTCTTCACCTCGATTTTGAGGTCGGCGTTCTTCAGATTGTGCGCCGGGAGCGCGAAGGTCACCTCGTGCCCGCCCTTCGCCGTGGTCTTCTTCGTGCTGCTCTTCTTCTTCGTGGTCGCCATGGTCTTGTCCTTCTCCCCGCGTCCATGCGGTACACGGAGGTCCTGCTCTACCGTCGCACCGTGCACGGCGCGTACTCCCGCGTTACCGCGGCCTCCATCCCCGCGCGCTCAGCCCTTCTTCCCCTTCGTCTTCTTCGCGACCTTCTCCAACTGCGCCGCGAGCTCCCGGGCCCTGCGCTCCTCCTTCGCGCGCGCCGCGTTCAGCGCGAGGAGCTTCGCCAGCACGGCGTCGCGGTCCGCGTCGGGCCAGCGGTAGCGCACCGCGCGCTTCTTCTTGCGCCGCCCCTCCGCCCCCTCGTCCTCCTCCTCCGCGGCGTGCTCGGCGATGAACGCGGGCGCCGGGCGGATCTCCGTCCACCCGTAGGCGTCGAGTACCGCGCGGTCCATCGCGTCGTGCAGCGCGCGGAGCTCACTGATGTCGTCGTCCGTCTCGTCGGGGTCGTGGAAGCGGTTGTACGTCTTCGTCAGCCCCTCGTTGCGCGCCACCATGATCTCCGCGCGCCGCGCGTGGTACCGCCGCCCGAGGTCCTCCAGCGCGGCGTTCGTCTCCCACCCCGCGGGGAAGGGGAAGGTCTCGAAGCAGTCCGAGGGGGTGTAGCGAAGATCGTCCTTCATCGACGATCCGAAGAAGCGCGCCCAGAGCTCGTGCACCCGCGACTGCATCACCGCGAAGAAACCATCGCGGTCGTCGGTGAAGATGCACAGTTGTTCGCTGAAGACTCGGGACGACGGCTGCCATGCGAAGGACAAGTGTGAAGACACTCGGGAATTCGCGAGACACCGTTCGCGGTTCAGTATCCTTTCGTAGAGTTCAGTTCTGGGCCGGAAGAAGCGCCACCAGTACTTATGGCCGAGAGGATCGTTCAGCTTCAAACGCTCAGGCTTGACCTTGGACTCGACGATCGAGATCAGATCTGGCCATTCACGAGCTTCAGACTCGGAACGCATGCCGAAGTCGATTGCGAACCGGTGAGACCGTTGCTGGGGGTCAGTGTTGAGTTCCTCGCCGCCGATGTATGGCCGTATCAATACGCGGTTGTGAGCATTTTGCGTGAGTTCTTCCATGCGTGCGATGGTAGTTGCGGTGGCATCGCCATCGTCAAACAAGAACCCCTGGCCGTATATCTTTACGCCGGCGTAGCTCCGTTCCGCGTTCGCTTCTAGGGCAGGAGGCGAGTCGTCGTTGTCACCTTGAACAAGCCAGGCCGAGATGCGTTCGACCCGTTCGCCCTCAAGCGAGATCGATGCCTCGCTTTTGCCCTTCGCGAAGAGAATCCGGCTGACGATCACCGCTGCCATCCCGGGCCACGGCAGCCGCCGCGTCGCGTCGGTGATAACGCCGCCGTGCTTCGTGATCCAACGGAGACCTGCGACGCGGGTGTCGCCCTGCACGATGGTGTTGGTCGCGATGAGCCCCGCGTGTCCGCCTTGTCGAATGAGCTCGAACGCACGGCGGAAGAAGTAGGCGACGAGATCCGTGCGGTTCCCAGCCTCGGGCGTGACGGTGGTGATCCAGTCGAGATACTCACTCCCGTGGGCAGTGGAGATCATCGTCCCGCCAAGGAAGGGCGGATTCGCGACCATCGCATCGAAGCCGGGGTTGTCCCGCGCGAAGACCTCGGGGAAGGCGAGCGGCCAATGGAAGGGGATCACCGGGCGGTGGCTGCTGTCGCCCTCGCGCAGCCCCTCGGCGAGGCCGGTGAGTTCCGTGCGGGGGAGGCGGCCGTCCTGCCAGGCGAGGACGGCGGCGTGGTGGGCCTTGCGGCGGGCCTCCCGGGCCTTGTCCTTGTCGGCGCGAAAGAAGGCTTCGACCACGAGGTCGCCGAGGAGGCGGGCGTCGCCGAGGGTCTCTTCGGCCTCGCGGTGGAGGTCACTCTTGGCGGCGGTGTCGTCGCTCGAGGCCTTCTCCTGGATCTTCTCGCGCAGGGCGACGGCCTGCTTCATCGCGCGGTCGAGGAGCAGGTCGAGCTGCACCTCCCGCGCGTCGACGGACCAGTGGAACGCGCGGAGCTGGTCGCGGGTGAGGCCCACGAGGGAGTCGCCGTGGCGCAGCAGCGGGTCGAGGAAGGTGAAGGGGTGGTCCTTCGCCATGGTGACCAGCCAGAGGGAGAGCTTGGCGAGGCTCACGGCGAAGGCGTTGCGGTCGACGCCGTAGAGACAGCGCTGGGCCACGAGCCGTCGCGCGTGGAGGATCTCGTCCTCGTCGGGGGGGATGGCGTCGTCGCCCGCGGGCCGCCCGTGATGCCCCCAGGCGCGCACGAGCGCATCCCCGAGGTAGCGGCACACGGCCACGAGAAAGGCGCCGGATCCCATCGCCGGGTCACACACCCGGAGCGAGAGGATCTGCGCGGGCGTCGGTCGCTCGCCGAGGCGCGCGAGCACCGGGTCGAGGGTGGTCCGCACGATGGGCTCGGTGAGGGCGCGGGGGGTGTAGTGCGAGCCCGAGCGACGTCGCTCCTCGGTGGGCTGGAGCACCAGCGCGCCCTGCGGGAGCTTCGTGGGCGTGCGCTTCGAGACCCTCCGTCCGAGGGCGGTGATCAACCCGTCGACGGTGGTGGCCGCGTCGAGCTTCTTCGCGAGCTCTCCCTCGGCCTTCACCCCGTACGCGGTTCCGAGGTGCTTCGCGCGGTCGCGCTTCACCGCGAGGAGGGCGTCGAGGTCGACCACCACATCGTCGGGCGAGAGGGCCACGGCGCTGCCCGTCACCCGCTCCACGGTGAAGCCCATGAGGGCCTCGTAGACGCCGCCCAACTGCTCCACGTCCAGCGTGCGGTACGACAGCGCCTCGCCGTCGAGGACCAGGAGCTTCGCCAGCACCCGGTACACCACCCCGTCGGACACCGCGGGGTATCGCAGCACCTCGCCGGCCTGCCGCAGCGAGCCCTCCGCGCGGCCTTCGAGAAAGGGGTAGGCGTCGGGGTCGAAGAGCTCCCCGTAGCGCGGAGGCAATCGCACGGACCCGTGGGCGCCGCCGTCGTGGATGAGTCGAAAGAGGGCGATGAGCCGACCCCACGCGTGGGCGCGGAGGTCCATGGCGTCGGGGTGTCGCCCGAGGTCCTCGCGGAGTGACTCGAAGAGCCCGCGCAGGCCGTAGTTCTCGACGTAGAGCGGATCCCCCGGGAGCAGCCCCTGGTCCTCGGCCTTGAGCACGAAGACGAGGCGCAGGAGCACGGTGAGCAGGCCCCCGTAGATCTTCTGGCGGTCGCGCTCGATGAGCGCGCGCAGGAGGGTGTCTCCCGAGGCCGCGTGGGCGCTGCGAAAGCCCTGAAGGAGTTCCCAGAGGGCATCGAGCACCTGCTCGGCGAGGCGCCCGCTGACCTCGTTCTGAAACTTTCGCGACGCCTTGAGGATCGCGGGCAATCGCTGGGACGTCGTGCCGGTGAAGAGCCGGTCGGCCTCGAGCAGGAGCTTGAGGGCGCCGAGGCAGAGGGACCCCTGGGTCTGCGCGAGGAGGGCGAAGGGGAAGGTGACGTGCCCCGAAGCCTCGCCCACGGGCTGGTAGACCACCCGCAGGGAGGTCTCGTTGAAGATCAACCCGAGGGGCACCCGGGTCTCGCGGAGGAGCCTCTCGAAGCGGCTCTGGGGCGAGGCGTGCCAGGCGCGACCGTCGTGGGGGCTGCCGTGGGGGGCGTCGAGGTCCCATCCCCGCGGGAGCACCTGCACGAGGGCGAGCCAGCGTCCGGCTTCCCCGAGGGCGGGGTCCACCGCGTCGGGGCTCTGGGGCACGGCCCACGTCGGCGCGAGCTCGGTCTCGTACTCGGGGAGGGGCACGCGCAGCGCGTCGGGGAGCTCCGCGAGGGCGACGAGGTCACTCTCCCGGGACCACCCCAGGAGGGTCTCGGCGAAGCGCGCGAAGTCCTTGATGTGCAGGGGCAGCTCGTGGGTCACCGCGCGCACGCCGTCTTCGTCGCGGGGCGGCAGGAGCAGGTCGTCGAAGGTCTCGCGGAGGCCCTTGAGGTTCTCGTCGACGACGGCCTGCGCCGCGAGGAGGGCGGGGGGCGAGACCACCACGCCGACGGGCTGGAGCATCCCGATCCACGCGCGGTGGGTGAGCAGGGCGGGGTCGTAGCTCACGCGGGCCGCCCTTCGTGGGCGCTGCCGCGCGCGACGCGCCGCCACCCGTTCACGCTCGGAACAGCTGCACTTGATTCCCAGGCGAGCACCCGGCGTGTGGCCCCCATCCCCGGCCCTTCCCCCGCCTCGGGGGAAGGGTGGAGAAGCGCGGTCTCAGGAATGGTCCAACCGTCTCCAGGTGCCTGGGGTGCAGTGTGTTTCGCCTCGCACTGCCCGTCGTTCATTCGCGTGGACCATCGCGCCGCCAGGGGTTCGCCACCCTGCCCCCGAGGCGGGGGAAGGGCCGGGGATGGGGGCCACACGCCGCGACCTTGCCGTGAGAACCAGCGTGGCGCGGAGAGGTGTCGCGCGTGGGAGGGGGCGAATTCCACGCTCATTCAGGACCTCGCCGCCGACACGTCCAACGCGGGCGCCGGGTGCACCACCACGCGCCCACCGATGTCGTACTCCAGCAGCAGCCCCTGCTCCAGAAAGCGCAGCCGCCGCGTCAGCGGGACCTCGGTGCCTCCGCTCCCGTCGGCCTCGCGCAGCGCCGCGACGTCGCCCTCGCGCAGGAGGCAGCGCATCACGTCGGCGCGGTCGCGGCAGGCGGCGTCGAGGTCACCCGGCGTGGGGCGCTCGCGGTCGAACACGGCGGCGTAGCCCGCGGCGGCGTGGAGCAGCTCGAGGAACACCCCGAGCACCCCGCCGCTGTACTCCGCGGCGAGGTCCGAGAGGGCGGCGAGGTCCTTGGGGAGCGCGTCGAGGCCGAGGCGCTTCGCGAGCACGTCCCGGAGGTATCCCCGCGCAGCCTGCCAGGGCGCGCCCTGGGTCTTCTTCGTGGGCAACGCACGCACCGGCACGATGCCCACCTGCGAGAGCAGCTCGTAGGCCTCGGGGCCCGTGACCAGCTCGGCGGGTGCGCTCACCGCGATGGTGGCCTCTGCGCGCAGCGCGATGAGCGCGCGCAGCACCGTGCGGGCAACACCCGGGGCGCAGCGCTCGAGCCCGTCGACGAAGAGCGCCGCGCGACCCCGCCGCCCCACCTGCCGGAGCTCGCGCACCACCCGCCGCAGGAGCTCTTCTCCGTCGACCACCTCGGGCTTCGCGCCTTCGTCTTCGACGTATTTCGGGTTCAGCACGTCTCCCGCGACCAGGGTGGCCTTGAGCTCCGCGCTGAGCTTCATGCGCACCAGCGAGAGCGCCACGGTGGCGAGCTGCCCGGCCACCTGCGCGAGGGCGGCGTCGGCCGTGAGCGCCCGGGCGTCGACCAGGCGGTCGAGGGGGACGAGGCAGGCAATGTGGTCCTTCTTGAGCAGGCCCGCGGCCTGGGCGAGCTCGCTGCTCTTGCCCGTGCCCGGCGCGCCCACCACCAGCACCGGGCGCTCGCTGGTGCGCAGCATCACGGCCACGCGCTCACCCCCGCCGCGGTCCATGCCCTCGGGGCGGGGAACCCGCAGCGGGTCACCAAAGCCCACGGCCCGACCGGGCGCGAGGTTCTTCCAGGGCAGCGCGTCGCTCGAAGACGGATCACTCACGGCGGCGCAGTATGCCGACGCGCCCCGGCCTTGTCGCGAGCCCGCATCGATTCGTGCTAGTCCCGCGCCGTGACCTCTCGCGTGACCCCGCTGGCGCTCTGCCTCGCCGCCGCCCTCTCTGGCTGTGAGACCGCCCCGACCGTGCTCAATGGCATCGACGCCGCGCTGACCGACGACGTCCTGAGCGCCGTCGACGCCTCGGCGAGCTGCACCCCCTTCGGCGACGGCGGCTCGCTCCGCGGGCAGGGCGTCTGGCGCGTGGTGGCCTACGAGGCCGAAGACCCCCTCGCCCGGGGCGACGCGGGC
>OFDC01001628.1_pt1 | contig 11543 bp, 16 predicted proteins | sample 1520941 | NCBI WGS metagenome assembly OFDC01 (sample SAMEA94258168, study PRJEB24077) | hot springs metagenome | biome: Aquatic biome; feature: Water | place: India | collected 2012-12-06 | depth 5 m | reverse complement strand
TGCAGCAGCCCGCCGCCCTGCGCGCCAACGACTATGACGCCATGAACCAGAAGCTCTTTGGCTTCCTCGACCAGCTCGTGAAAACTTACCGGGTGCGCGCAGACGCGCGAAATAAATAAGGGGAAGCGTGATGCAAGTGTTTCATGGCCGCCCCGACGGCGCCCCATCCGAGCGCCGCAGCGAAACCTACACAGGCACTGTCTGGGCCGATCCGGTGATGCCCTCCACCGACGGCGTGACGATCAACAACGTGTTCTTCACGCCAGGCGCCCGCACGTATTGGCATACCCACGAGAAAGGCCAGGTGCTGCAAGTCACGGCTGGCCGAGGCTGGGTCTGCAAGGAAGGTGAGCAGCCGCAACCCATTCGCGCAGGCGACATGGTATGGATCGCGCCCAACGAGCGGCATTGGCATGGCGCCGACGACGGCAGCTACATGATCCACATGGCCACCACGATTGGCCGCACGGGCTGGCAGGAGGAGGTGGCGCACACCGCGCCCTCCGCATAAGCATAGGCCAGGTGCAGGATCGAAGGTCGCACCTATTGAAGTGATTGCGGAGCAAAGGATTCCTCATGCTGCGGCATTGGGGATACCCTGTCCTATTGAATCAATCGCAGTTCTGCAACTCGATGATGGCGAAACCAATACTGTTAATTTCCTCCTCGACCGCTGGCGGGGCAAGCTCGGTGTGGCAGAAGCGGCATTCCTGCGCGCTCAGGGATTCGGATGGAACCCCCTTGGCCGCCAGATAGCGGCGACCGTGGGCCAGCACCGTGCCAGGCTCCTTGTCTGCGGGCTGGTCACGCACAAGGATGTCGAAGTGCATCTTGCGGCCATCGGGTCGCAGCACATAGGTATCAAAAACGGCGATCTTCACGGAGCGGCTCCTTCGGATGGAAATATCAGTCGGCGTTGCAAACAGGCGCATTGCCTGCTGTCGGATCAATGTGCATGGCGCCCGTGGATTCACCTGGTTGGCGTGAGATCAGCTCTCCCAAGATCGCCCCCAGGCGCAAATCATCAAGATGACCAAAATGCTGTAGCACCAGTTCACCCTGACGATCGAACAACAACAAGGTTGGGGTTCCGTTCAACGCCCATGCCCGCATGGTGGCGGGCACAGGTGAGTGTTCGCTCGGTCGATCAATGGCGATCGGGAACGTCAGCCGGTATTCATGCACGAAGGCACGCAGGGCATCGGGTGTCATCACAGGGTGATGCTCGAACACGCTGTGAAGCCCGATGACCACCAGATCCTCACGCGCAAAGGCTTGTTGCAGATTGCTGGCCTGCGGCAGACTGACCGTGGCACAGCCACGGCACAACATCTGGAAGACAGTGACCGCCACCACCCGGCCCCGCAAGGCGGATAACCTCATGGGATCGGGGGTGTTCAACCATTCACTGGCTTCGATTTCGTGGAGCACGTCGTTCACACGTAATGGTCAATGGGCGAGTGGTCGTCCAATCGCATGACACGGCCATCGACCACCAGCGACGGCAGCCGGGTGATCCCCATTGCCTGGGCTTGAGCGCCGCGATCCTTCTGGATCGCCAGGTTCACCGACTCGAAAACATGCGCTGGCGAATCGAACACGGTCGTCATCGTGGCGCTGATGCCCTGGCAGATGTTGCAACCGTCGTGAAAGAGGATGATTTGTGCCATGAGAATCTCCCAAGTTGGCCAGGATTACTTCAAGGCGACCTTCGGAAAATCGACCGGCACGTCCAAGGCCACGTTGATGTAGTTGGTGAACAGGTTCAGGGCCACGTGGGCCATGATCTCGACGATCTGCTCGTCGCCGAAGCCGACTTGCCGCAGGCTGGCGACATCGGCGTCGGTGATCTGCGCGCGCTGCTCGACCACCTTCAAGGCGAAGGCAAGGGCCGCAGCCGTCCTGGCGTCGCTGGATTGGCCGACCTGGGCGGCAGACATCTCGGCGGCGGACGCACCCGCGTTCTGGCCCAGCACGGTGTGGGCCGCTAGGCAGTATTCGCAGCGGTTGCGGTTGGCGATGGCCACGGCGATCTGCTCGCCCAGCTTGGCGCCCAGGGTGCCCTTGCCCAATGCCCCGAAGGCAGCCCACATGCTCTGCAAGGCGGCGGGCGAGTTGGCCACGGCCTTGAACATGTTGGGCGTGGCGCCAAAGGCTTGGTGAATCTGGGCCAGCAGCGGCTGGCTGGCGGCGGGGGCGGTTTCGATATTGACGCGGGGCATGTCGATCTCCTGGGGGATTGAGGTGGAAGATGTGGGCAGTATGCGGGCGCCGAATGTATGATTGGATTCAATAAATCCAAATTACGCACCAATTCGTACAGATGAGCGCATCCACGCCGATCGACCGCCTCTCGGGTGTCCTCGAACACTTCCGGGTTCACGCCCAGTTGCATCACTCCGGCGCCCTGTGCGGGCTCAACCACTTCGACGCCTGCGAGGGCTACGGCTACCTGCATGTGCTGCGTCGGGGGCAGTTGGAGGTGAGCCATCCAGGGGCGCGGAACCTGCCCAAGTCCCTGCGGCTCGACGAGCCGACGCTGTTGCTATACCCATGCCCCTTGACCCATCGCTTCCACAACCCGCCGGTGGAAGGTTCTGACTTCACCTGCGCGCGACTGGACTTCGACGGTGGGGCGGGCAATCCCCTGGCCCGGTCGCTGCCGCCTTTGGTGGTGCTGCCGCTGGCACGGGTGCCGGGGTTGGACTTGGCGCTCCAACTGCTGTTTTCCGAAACCGACCGCGTGCGCTGCGGCCAGCGGCTGCTGGCCGACCGGCTGTTCGAGGTGGTGGTGATCCAACTGTTGCGCTGGCTGCTCGATCACCCGCAGGAAGCGGGCGTGCGCCCCGGCCTGGTCAACGGCATGTCGGATGCGCGTCTGGCGCGTGCCCTGGCGGCCATGCACGACGGGCCGGGCGAGTCCTGGACGCTGGAGCGCATGGCCGAATGCGCCGGCATGTCCCGCACGGCGTTCGTCAACACGTTCCGCGAATTGGTAGGTCAAACCCCGGCCGACTATTTGACGGGCTGGCGCATCGCACTGGCGCAAAGCCGGCTGCGCGAAGGACGGCCCATCAAGGTATTGGCTGACGAACTCGGGTACGCGAACCCTTCGGCGCTTTCTCGGGCCTTCACGTCCAAGGTCGGGATGCCGCCGCGTGATTGGTTGGCGAAGACACTTGAAGCCGAAGTCAATTCGTAAACATCGTTCGTCACCCTACGGACGGCCCGCGCTGCCGTCCAATCTCCCATGACACGCTACCGCCGCGCACTGTTGCAGCGAGTTGCTGCCCTAGCCGCTGCTCGATCACCGGCTTCCACGGCACGAGTGAGAACCCCATGCCATCATCCAGCATCGCGTAGCGTCCGCTGGCGAGCATGACGGAGCGGCGGTAGATGCCCGCCACGCGCTGGCCATCAGCCACAGGCCGATGCTCCAGGCCGGTGTCGGCCGCAATGTCCTTCGCGGCCTGCGCCAGTTCCCGATTGCGTAGCGTGCCCAGCAGATTCCGAGCGAGGATCACGCGCTGCCCGCGCCGCTTGACCAGTCCCTGTTCGGCCAGGAAGTCGGCGCGCTGCTGCATCGCCTGCTTGGCTTCGCTGCCAAAGCCCAGGTCGCCCAGGCCCGAGCCGCCGCCGATCAGTTGCTGGTCGAGCCAGGTAGCGCCGATCACGCGGGTCTGCCGCTCGATGGGCAGGTGCGATTTCAGCTCCACCGCCACGCCGCCCAGGCGCTGCGCGTCGTACTGGCGGCCCTGCTCGGGCAGGTCGTCCGGCACCTTCCATAGTCCCTCGGCCACGCGCTCCACGATGCCCGCCCGGCGCAGGGCTTCCAGGCGCCGAACGTGGGCTGCCACGACTTCCTGCGGATCGCGGCCGGGCACGGCCTGACCTTGTGCGATGGCGAGATGATGATCGGTGCGGTACAGGCCATCGCTCGCCAGTGCGGCGATGTTCTTGTCGGCTGCGCGCACATCGGCCGATCCTTTCACCTCCACCACGGCGCCGGTCGGATAGTTCGCCAGTTCGTCGCGGGCGTTGAGCGCGACGTAGTGGGCCTTGCCGTCCACGCCGTCGATGACCAGATAGCCCCGGTCGCGCAGCTCGTCGGCCAGCCCCTTCGCGGCCACGCGGCCTAGGATGGTTCGGCCGTCGTCGCCCGGCTCGAACATCGCCAGCTCGCGCGGCTCGCCCCGCATGGCACGCTGCATGGTACGGATGATGTCGCCGCGCTCGCCCAGGGCGCGCAGAGTCTTTTCGGCGTCGGCATGGACGGCCCAGGTGCCCAGCTGCGTTTCATCGGCCAGGCCCAGGCGCTGCAAGCGTTGCAGGCGACCGATCAGCAGCAGGCGCTGGCTTTGCATCCGCGGTTCGTTGAAGCGTTCGATCTGCACCCGGCCGTCGTCGCCTGCCTCGCGCTTGAGCGTGCGATCCAGGCTCGTCCACCGCTCCTGTTCCACCTCGCGGGTCAGGGTGCGCTGGATCTCCAGCTCGGTGCGCGGCCCCAGCCATTCGGTCGCCAGCTCGGACGCACGATGGCGGAAGCCATCAGCGATGTAATCGCCCGCGATGATGAGGTCTTTGCCCGTGCCATCGCGCCCGCGCATGATCAGGTGCGTGTGCGGGTTGTCGGTGTTCCAGTGATCGACCGCCACCCATTCCAGCCGCGTGCCCAGGTCGGCTTCCATGCGCCCCATCAGGTGCCGCGTGTAGGTGTGCAGGTCTTCCAGCTCGGCCCCATCCTCGGGCGAAACGATGAAGCGGAAGTGGTGCCGATCATCGGCACAGCGTTCCTTGAAGGCATCGAGATCGGCGGCATCGGTCAGCGGCCCGTAGGCTCGGCCAGGTTCGCCATCACGGCCCACACCGTCGCGCTCGACGTAACGCAGGTGCTTGACGAGCGACTGCGGGCTGGCCTGGCGCTGATTGACCAGCAGCGTCTTGATGGTCACGCGCCGCGACATGGGCGTCAGCTTGGCCCCGGCGAAGCGCGCCGCCGTGTGGCCGCGCCCCAGGCGCGAGCCGGGCCGCTGGCCTGTGCCCCTCCCGGTGCCACTGGCAGCGCCAGGACGGCGCACCGTGGACTTGCCGCTGCTGGCCTTGCCGGTCTGCTTGAGCACCTTGGCGATGAAGCCCCGGCCCCGATTCTTCGGGGCGCTGGGGCGGATGCGGAAATCGTCGTCGCGGCGGTCGGTCATGGCTGCGCTCTCTGCAAGCTCTGGCGTGTCCGGTCGTGCGAAGCACGCGGACATGCCTGCATTGGCGCGGGCCTCGCGCCCCAAGCGGCACGGCCGCAAAGCCGCGCCGTGCCGCGCAACCCCCACGTGCAGACTGGCTTTGCGGGCCGACAGGTGCCGCGTCCTTTTGTCTTGCCTTCCGCCTTTGCCTCTCGCTGACGCTCCAGGCAGCGGCGGCCCGGCGGCGCTGCTGCGCGAGCAGCCAGCGCGCCGGCGAACGCGCGAACCAGCGCGATGAAGGCCGCAGGCCGCGCGCGTTCGAGGCAAGACGCCTGCACGCTAGACGGCTGCGCCGAAGGCAGCGCGAAGTGCGGCGCGGATGCGCTCGCACTGCACGCGCGACGACACGGCGACGGACAGCAGAACGACACGCCCGATGGCACGATGAGATGCACGGAAACGTGCAGCGAATCGACGGCCATCATGGGCGGGATTCCAGCCAGGCCGGATGCGCGACGCCGATCACGGAACCCACACTGACTGGCCCGAAATACCGGCTGTCGAACGACGCCGGATTGGTCACACTGAGCAGGAACAGTTCGCCGGGTTCGAGGTGGCGGCACTGCTGCCAGGATGGCAGCGGCCGGCCCCAGCGATCGGCAGGCAGCACGGCGGCCGAAGGCACGCCGTCGATGCGGACGATGCGGCCGGCGATGCACACCTCCTGCGGCGCGACGGCGCCCACGCGCTTGAGCAGCGGCACGCGCGTCGGCAGGTAGCCGCGCTGCGCAGCGAGCGCGGCAGCCTCTGCGGGCAGCGGCACCAGCACGATGCTGCCCACGGACAACGGACGTGGCGGCGAGCTGGTGCGACGGTCGAGCGGATCGACGCGATACCAACCGACCGCCACACTGTCGGACGGGTTGTAGGTCAGGCGCGGCAGCGGATGCACGAAGGACGCCCAGGCCAGCGCAGCGAGGCCGCAGGCGGACAGGCCCGCCAGCACGATGCGAGCGCGCAGGCGCGAGCGAGGACGCGGCGCGGTGCCGGCAGTCGAAACGGCGGTCATGGCAGTGCCCTCCCGGCCAGCCAGGCGGCGTGCCGCTCGGCGCTGTATTCGGGCAACGCCAAGTGCGCCGCGAGCCGGTTGGCGAGCGTGCGCCAGTACGCAGGCGAAGCGGCGGACGGCGCGATGCCCAGCGCCTCGATGGCGTCGATGCGTTCCAGCACGGCGCGCACCTGGTTCTCCCCCTCGGCGTGCAGCAGCAGGCGCGCGCCCGGCTGCACGCCGGGAATGCGCTGCGCCGCGTCCAGCGGCGTGCAAGCCTGCATCACCATGAGTTGCCAGCGCACGGTGCCGTAGTCGTTGGCCTGCCACCGGATGCGGCACAACATGGCGCCCGGCAGGAACACGGCGCAGCGCCGCCAGCGGTCGAACTGGAACGTGCGCGCAGGTTCGCCGAAGCGCAGGTAGAGCTTGAAGCGTGGTTCGATGTAGGCCAGCGCCACGCGCGTCAGCGGTGTGCTGGCAGGCTGGACGGAAGGTGCGACAAGTGCAGCCGTGGCCGCGCCAGCGGCAGGCGAAGCGGATGCGGTCATGGTGTGTTCTCCCTGCGGTTCTCTGGAAACTCCCGCTCCAACAGGCCGCGCAGCAGGTCGGCCACGGTCACGCCTTGCGTAAAGGCCGACACCTTGATGCGCGCCCGCATCGCGGGCGTGATGTCGAGGGTGAGGCGAGCCGTGTACAGGTCGCCCTTGCCCAGCGCATCGGCGTCGCCCTGGCGAATCCACGCCTCGGCGTGCGGATTCGCAGGCGGGCGCGCGCCGATGCCGACACGCTTGGCCGTGCGTTTGCTGCTGGGTGGCGGCTTCGCAGTCATGTCGGCCACCGCAGAAGTTCGTCCACCAGCGCGGTGATTTCTCGCGCGGCGGTACTGTCGGGCGCCGTCTCGCGGGCAAGCCGGCCTGCGGCTACGCTGTCGGCGAACACGATGCGTTGATGCACTTCCGAGCGCAGCGCAGGAAGCGGCTGGTCGGCGAGTGCCTGGCGCGCTTCGCGTCCGATCACGGTGGTACTGACGCGCCGGTTGATGACGAAGGCCGCGCGCAGCGCAGGCCGGAAGACTTGCGCCTCGCGGATCAGCGCCACCATCTCGGCACTGGCCCACAGGTCGTAAGGGCTGGGCTGCACGGGGATCAGCACGCGCTCGGCCGCCAGCAGCGCGGAGCGCGCCAAAGCGGCGATGCGCGGCGGGCCGTCGATGACGACGTGATCGGCCCGCCTGGCGAGTTCCGGCGCCTCTTGGTGCAGCGTTTCGCGTGCGAGGCCCACGGCGCTGAACAGGCGCGGCAAACCTTGCTGGCTGCGGCGCTGCGTCCAGTCCAGCGATGAGCCTTGCGGATCGGCATCCAGCAGCACGACGTGCTGGCCGCGCATCGCCAGCTCGCCGGCGATGTGGGTGGCGAGCGTGGTCTTGCCCACGCCGCCTTTCTGGTTGAGCAGAGCGACGATCATGGCCTGGCCCTCCATGCTGGAAAGCCAGGCTGTTGCTGCTGCGTTTGTGGCCGCGTGGTGGTTGTCCACCGAAGCGCGGCGCTTCTACTAAAAGTTAGAGAATTTAAGTTAGGGAAGTTAGAGAGAGCGCAAACCCGCGCCGTTATTGGCTTTGCGGGCGATTCGTACTCCTGATAGCACGAGGGTCGTACTCCCGATAGCACGATACCCCGTACTCCTGATAGCACGAGCCCGTCCACAACTTGCGCAGCAGTTATCCCCGTGCCGCGAACGGCACGGGCCGAAAGGTCAGCAGTTCGGCGCCGTCGTCCGGCATCCGCTCGATGCCCAGGACGTAGCCGGGCATCGACTGCCGCGCGACCAGCGCGCGCAGGTCGTAGGCGAAGTCCGAGAAGCGCGTAGCACTGCCCGACTTGCGGTGCAGGTGCCGGAAGTCGAATTGCCATCCACCAGGCTGCCGTCCGCCGTGCTTGCGCACCAGCCGGTACAGCCACCGCTCGATGCCGCCCGTGAGTCGGAAATACGCTGGATCGATGGTCAGCACCAGTGCTGCATCCAGCACGCCAGCGTAGAACCAGTCCGGCAGGATCAGCTCCAGCCCCAAGGGCGTGCCCTTGGCATCGGCCAGCTCCTTCCACTCGTTGATCCACGAAAACCGATGCAGCCGTCGGCCGGTCGTCTCGCGAATGGACGTGGCCACCGTCGTGGATTGCAGGCGATCCAGCGCGGCCTTGAGGCGCTGGTAGTCGCGCAGCGACGTACCGCGCCCAATGAAGCGCAGGATCTCGTAGGGCGTGGCCTGCATCAGCCGCGACGGGCGCAGGCCCGCGTCGCGTGCTTCCACGATCTGCGAGGCCGCCCAGATGAGCAGGTCTGCGTCCCAGATGGTGGCGATGCCGTGCTCCTGCGTACCTTCCACGCGGATCGTGACGTTCCCGGCACGGAAGTCGATCGGCGCCGTGCGCCGCGACTTCGCCAGCGAGAAGAACGGAAAGGCCATCAAGTCCTGGCTGTCGCGCGGCGCCATGTCGCCCGGCAAGGCGCGGAACAGGTCGAGCTGTTCGCGCTCTGGCACGGGCCGCTGCCGGGACGGCAGCGCAGGGCTGGACATGGCGAAGGCCATCCGCGCGCAAGCGATCAGCGCGCACGGCTGTCCGCCGCGTGGTGCTCGGCGTACTCGGGATCGGAAGTCGTCTCGAAGCTGCGGTCGGCAGCCCAGGCATCGAGGTCGCCCACGGCGTACATGACGCGGCGGCCGAACTTGCGAAAGCGCGGGCCGCCGCCGATCACGCGCTGCTTTTCCAGCGTGCGCGGTGACAGGCGCAGGTACTCGGCGGCTTCGTCGTTGGTGAGATAACGCTGCGGCTGCGCGGCAGCGGTCGAGACAGCGGCGGCAGGCCGCAAGGGAGCGGGACGCATGATGTGAACCTCCATCGGTTGAAAACGCCCGGCCACACAGCGCAACCGGATGGAGGCAGTCTCAGAAAACGCGGCTGTTCTGCTCAGGGTCGTTTTGCGTCCTCATCAAAACGACCCTTCTCAAGCGGCGGAAGCTGTGCTAGTCGGCGATAGCCGCCGCGCATCAGCGCATCGCCGCGCCGCACCAGGCGGCGCACCTTGGAACGCAACCCGCCATCGCTGTACCAGTCGGCCACGGCATCGACGCCGAACAGTCCTTCGCCCACATCGCGCAAGGACGCGGCCGCCAAGGTCGCATCGAGCGCCTGCAAGGTGTGCAACTCCAATAGCGCAGCGGGTGTTGGCCGAGGCCGGGCGGCGAAGGTCGCGCCGGGCACATGGCCACGCGCAGGCGCGGCAGTGCCGCCGCGATGGGCATGGGCGACAGCCATGCCGTCTTCGAGGCCGGGCGCCAGCGCGAAGCGCAGGCAATGGCCGGGGCTGCGCGCGATCAGCGTCAGTCCCTTGCCGTCGTGCAGCAGTTGCTTGTGACCGGGAACGCGCCAAAACGCAAACGTCGCCACATCCTGCGGCGGGTCGGCATCGGGGTAGAGCTGCACGACGGCGACGTGGCCGGGCAGCCAGGCCGGATGCGCGTCGCGCGCATCCAGGGCCGGGTCTTCCAACAGGCGCAAGCCCCAGCGATGCGCCATGTCTGGCTGGCGACGACGGCGCAGCCAGTCGAGTCGGTAATCAGGGTGGCGGCGCAGGTACTCCCAAGCCAGCGCGAGCGTATCCAGACCCAGGACGTAGAGGTAGGCGGCAGTGGGATACCAATGCGCGACGTGATGAGGATCGACCATGACGTTGGCTCCTGTTCAACGGCAGAAACGTCGCCACAGGCGTTCAACACGGGGCTATCGCAAGCGGTCAGTTGCCATCAGAATCAAGGCGAGCTGTAACATTGGGTGTCAAGACCGATAGGCTCCGGTGCATTGCGAAATCCGTCCGAATGCGACGGCCACGCAAGCCCAAAACGCCACGCGGCAGAAACCACCGTGCCGCAAGCCGCAGGAAAGATCGTGACTGTTTCAGTCACGAATATGCAGGCTGGATGCAGAGTGCGGATTCAGACCGGACAGGTCTGGAGCAAGACCGAAATAGTCTCAATGCGCCCGGCTTGGCCGTGGCGCGAACGGTTCAATCGACGATGGAACCGTTCTCCTGCGCCAGCCGCAGGTATTCCGACAGCGGGCGCACCGCCTGGAAATACCGATCCCGCATCACGGACTGCTGACGCGGCCCGACGATGGAAGCGAGGTCGGAGAGTTTCACCGTCCCCAGCTCGGGCATGCTGATTCCCAAGTCGATCAGGCCGTAAGCCGTATCGCCGTCAGCGGGATCGAGCGAGGTCAGCAGCCAGGTGGCGTGTGCGTCGGGGGTGAACAGCCGCACCACGGGAACCGGGTCGATGACCTGGCCAGCGGCGCGGGCCTCGCCGTTGGCGAGCAGTTGCGCGCGCTCCGGGGCGGTGGCGAGTGGCTGGGGCATGGTCGGCTATCCCACAAATCCAATGATGCACGAATGCGATTGCACGCCGAAGCGTGGAACCGTGAAACCGGATTTGCGCCTTTGTGCGCAAGCACGGATGCGCTTGCGTGGCTTGGCTGGAATCCGCTGATGCGGATTTCCGTAAAGGCACAAAAACGTAGAACACAAAATGAACACTATAGATTGTAGCCCTATAGGGTGCAATGGGCTGTCATCTTGGTTTTTTAAGGGAAACCATAGGTGGCGGCTGGGAACTCATTGGCGAAGGCGTTGAAGATCGTTAGAAAGGCGCGTGGCTTGAGCCAGGAAGCCTTCTCTGACGTGTCCAGCCGCACCTATATGAGTACCCTCGAACGCGACCTCAAAAGCCCGACCCTGAACAAGCTGGCCGAGCTGTGCGAGGTGATGGAGATCCACCCGCTCACGCTGCTGACGTTGGCCTACGCGGGCGACAGCCCGCGCAAGGCCGACGAGCTGCTGGCGCAAGTGCGCCGGGAGCTGGAGGCGGTGTTGAAGGAGCGCGACACGGCGAAGCCGCGCGCCTGATGCGATTGGGGTGCTGGCCGGGCCGATCCGGCGCAGCCGGTTCGGCGGCATCGAGGGGCGCCAAGCATCGCGCGGCGGGGATAGCCTGCAGGGCTTTCCCCTGGAGTGCAAGCGCAGCGCGCAGCGCCGCAGGCGCGAAGACGTGAGGGATTGAAGCCGAATGGCCGTGACGGCTTGCCGGCACGGGGCGCAGCCCGAAAGCCCGGCGGCGCTTGCAGCGCCGACACGCCATTCTGTGCTTGCGACTCCACGGGCTGCGAGCCATCCATCCACCGATGAATGCCGGCCCTGGTGAACATGCCAAGGCGCACCCGCTGCCGAACCCCGTGCGTGCGGTACTGCGATGAGCAGTACCG
>OFDC01001625.1_pt1 | contig 11554 bp, 6 predicted proteins | sample 1520941 | NCBI WGS metagenome assembly OFDC01 (sample SAMEA94258168, study PRJEB24077) | hot springs metagenome | biome: Aquatic biome; feature: Water | place: India | collected 2012-12-06 | depth 5 m | reverse complement strand
GGTCGATTCAACAAATGCTCTAATTGCCCAAAATCACTCAGTAATTTTTGAGGCAACGGCAATAATCAAAGAAGATAATTGTCATGCGCGAATTGATATTTTGCGTAAAAGTCAGAATCCCGACTCTTGGGATTTAATTGAAGTGAAGGGTTCAACCTCAATCAAAGAAAGTCACTTAGAAGACTTATCTTTCCAATATCATGTTTTTAGCAAAGCTGGCTTCAAAATAGATAGATGCTTATTGATGTTGCTTGATTCAGAATATAAGCGAGATGGTGAGTTTGATCTAAACAAACTATTCAAGATTGGTGATGTGACAGAGGCTGTTTTAGAAAAACAAAGTGATATTGAATCTAACAAAGCTGATTTCTTAAAAGTCTTGGAAAGTAAATTTGAACCAAAAGTCAAAATCGGCGCTCACTGCTTTGAAAAAGCAAATAATCACCCAGAGTGCGATTTCAAAGAACATTGCTGGTGCGAAGTTCCTAAATATTCAATTTTTGATGTATGTACCAGAAAAAAGACCGCAGAAAAGATTATTGATCAAATTGATAGTTACCGCGTTGAAGATCTAAATATTGCCGACTTTCCCAAAGGAATTAAAGAAATTGATGTTAGATCCTATCAACAAAACAAAACCCATGTTGATCAAGAAAAACTCAAGCAATGGTTAGACAAACTCAAATATCCGCTTTTCTTCTTGGATTATGAAAGTTTCCAATCACCAATCCCGCTCTTTAACAATTCATCACCATATCAGCAAATTCCTTTTCAGTTTTCATTGCATGTGCAGGAGAGGGAGGGGGGAGAGCTAAAACATTTCGAGTTTCTGCATCAAGAAAGATCTGACCCAAGAGAAAGTTTTATCAAAGATCTTATCCGCCTTTGTGAAGGCGAGGGTAATGTTATTTCTTATTACAAGAGCTTTGAAGAAACCAGAAACAAAGAATTAGCCGCAGATTTTCCAAACTACGCCAGTGCCATTCACAACATTAATGAGCGCATGGTTGATTTATACAAACCATTTAGTGATCGCTTAATTTACAGCCCAAAACAACAAGGTTCAGCTTCAATTAAGAATGTTCTGCCGGCTTTTACCAACTTGAATTATCAAGGAATGGAAATTGCTAATGGATCTGAAGCAATGGGAATCTACTTGGATTTTATCAAAGGCAAAAAAGTTGATGAAGCTAAAATGAAAAACGACCTTCTGAGCTACTGCAAAATGGATACTTATGCGATGGTTGAGTTGATTAGGGTTTTGCGGGAATTTAGTTATTAACGGCAGCTTCTATGGCTAAATTGATTGCATTGTATAAGTTGTCCGAGACTCTTTTGTATGTGGCCATATCACCACAAGATCCAATATCATTCCATGACCCCATACCGCCGAAAACAGATGCCCTTTGACAAGCATCTAATAAAACAATAGTATCAATCGATGCGAATTCATCTGGATATAAGTCGCGGTGATATCCGTGTAAATTTGCTCCGTTGGAGTTAATGGTATTTAGAGCTTCTAAGAATAAATTATAAAAATTCTCAATGCTGTTATTCTTTGCGAAGTGGGCAATCTCTTCTAAACTTTCTTTAAGAAGGTTTTTTGCATGACTTACAGTTGGAGAATTTATCTTTGCTGTCTCTGCCATTTTATTTGAATGGTATTGAACTTCCCATAACCTTTTTTCTGGAGAATTTCTATTCCAGATTTCCCATTTGGAATTCCAAATCTCACTTGACCCATCATTTAAAACTACTTCAATATTCCATCTTACTCCTCCACCTACGAAAGCGTTAGTCATTCGTGCGTTTTCTGTAGAGTAATTAGCAGAGTTATTAATACGAACAGCTTTAGGATTCAGGCTTCTTAGATATCTAAACCAATCATCAGGGTTTGAGGCAATTTGTTTTTCTACATATTTATCAGTGAAAATTTCTTCCATTTTGGTAAAGAAGATCTTTCGACAAAATTGGCTTGTTGAATTCTGTTCAAAAAAGTTTCCGCTTAAAGACCCAGTTTCTAAAAATTTCCTAGCGTGTAGGCATAGCGCTATAATTTGCGCTGTAAATCCATTCATTTTGATAAATTACCTTAGTAGTTTGCATTCTAATTCGTTCTGAGATTAGCAACTGTTGCAAAAATTGCACTAGTTCAAAAGCAAAGTGTAAAAACCAAATATTTGTTATGGGAAATTCAGTTATTAAGAATTTCTTAATAACTGCTTTGATGAGAGAGAGTTGTATTTGATGTTATTAGGTAGTTTTTGAAGCAGTAATAACACTGTCAGTGAAGTTTTTTATCGATTTATCATGAAATTTTAAATTTTTGTGATAAAAATTATCGAAGTTGGACTGATTTCTTGGAAATTTTCTCAGAAATAAAACTTTTTTAACCAAAAATTAATTTCAAAAGCATGGCTGATCTCAATTTATCTTCCTTTATTTGGTCAGTTGCTGATTTGTTGCGAGGTGATTTTAAACAATCGGAATATGGCAGAGTTATCTTGCCGTTTACGGTTTTGCGCCGTTTGGATTGTGTTCTTGCCCCAACAAAAGCTGCCGTGTTGGAAGAAAAAGAAATTCGTGATAAAGCAGGAATTAATTCTGAACCTTTTTTGCTGCGTAAGTCTGGACAACATTTTTACAACACATCGCCGCTCGATCTAAATAAACTCATGGGTGATCAAGATCATATTGGAGAAAATTTACGCTCTTATATTCAGGCGTTTTCTCCGGCGGTGCGTGACATTTTTGAAAACTTCGAGTTTCACAACCAAATTGATAAGCTCTCAAAAGCTGGTCTCCTTTACATGGTAACTGAAAAGTTCGCCAATATCAATTTACACCCAGATGTTGTAAGCAATGCTCAGATGGGAACGGTGTTCGAAGAGCTAATTCGTAAGTTTGCCGAAATCTCAAATGAAACTGCGGGAGAACATTTTACTCCGCGCGAAGTTATTCGTCTGATGGTCAACTTACTTTTTATCGAAGATGATCAAGCTCTAACAAAGCCGGGTGTTGTGCGTTCAATTTATGATCCAACAGCTGGAACTGGCGGAATGTTAAGTGTAGCTGAAGAGCATTTAGCAAGCCTCAATCCCAATGCCAGACTGGTGATGTATGGACAAGAATTAAATCCAGAATCTTACGCCATCTGCAAAGCTGATATGCTAATCAAAGGCCAAGATATTGCCAATATCATTCGCGAAAACACTCTTTCTGCCGATGGATTACCTGGAAAACATTTCGATTACATGCTTTCAAATCCGCCTTTTGGAGTTGAATGGAAAAAAATTGAAAAAGAAATCCGCAAAGAAGCTGAACAAATGGGTTTTAATGGCCGCTTTGGTCCGGGATTGCCGCGTGTTAGTGATGGATCATTGCTTTTCTTGCTACATTTGATCTCAAAGATGAGACCTGCTGTTGATGGAGGAAGTCGCTTTGGTATTGTTTTGAATGGTTCCCCTTTATTTACCGGCGCTGCTGGTTCAGGTGAAAGTGAGATTCGTCGTTATGTTTTAGAGAATGATCTTGTTGAAGCTATTATTGGATTGCCAACAGACATGTTCTATAACACAGGCATCAGTACATACATTTGGATTGTTAGTAATCGCAAACCAAAGGAGCGCAAAGGCAAAATCCAACTTATTGATGCCAGCAGCTTTTGGCAAAAAATGCGTAAAAGTTTAGGTAATAAGCGCAAAGAATTAAGCCCAGCTCACATAGAAGACATTACACAAATTTTTGGTAATTTTGAAGAGGTTACCCGCGATGGCGTGCCAATTAGTAAAATTTTCAAAAACGAAGATTTTGGATATCGCACCATAACTGTTGAACGCCCAATGCGTGATGAGAATGGTAAAATAATTGTAGCAGAAAAAGGAAAACTAAAAGGAAAGCCACAGCCAGATACTTCGCTGCGCGATACCGAAAATGTTCCTCTTAACGAAGATATCGAAACTTACTTTAAGCGCGAAGTTTTACCTCACGCTTCTGATGCTTGGGTTGATCATGACAAAACCAAAATCGGTTATGAAATTCCATTCAATCGCCACTTCTATGTCTTCAAGGCTCCGCGCTCTCTAAGTGAGATTGATGCAGATCTTAAAATTACTACTGATCGTATATTAACCATGATTGGAGGCTTAACAAAATGAGCAAAGAATTAAGCCAGAATAATCAATTTAATGAAGTTTCAGAGTTAATAGCTTCCGCAAAATTACGCGCGGTGCAGGCAGTAAATTCTACTTTGGTAGATCTTTACTGGCATGTTGGCGCGATTATCAGTCAGAAAATTGAAGTAGCAGAGTGGGGTGATGGTGTAGTTACTCAATTAGCAGAATATATAACCAAGACTCACCCTAATGTTCGTGGGTTCAATCGTATCAATTTATCTAGGATGAGAAAATTTTATGAAACCTACAGGGATCATAAATTCTTGTCAGTTATGGGAGGACAAGAGCCTACAGCAGAAGAATTATCAATTGTTTCACCAGTGGTGAAACAATTAGACCAGACAGGAAAAACCCCAGTTATTCCATCCATACTAAGAAATTTACCATGGACGCATCACATGATAATTATTGGGCAAAGCAAACGCCCAGAAGAGCGCGAATTTTATCTCAGACTTGCCATCAAAGAGCGCTGGGGAAAGAGAGAGTTAGAAAGACAAATCAAAGGTGCACTTTTTGAAAGAGCAGTTCTTAATCCTCCAAAAGTCTCACCAGTGGTGCGACAAACTCACGAAGAAGCACTATCAGTTTTCAAAGATTCTTATGTTGTCGAGTTTCTGAACCTACCTCAAGAACATGCAGAATCTGATTTGCATCGTGGGCTTTTGATGAAACTGAAAGATTTCTTAATTGAGCTTGGCAGAGATTTTTGTTTTGTAGGAAGTGAATTTCCAATTCAGGTTGGAGTGCGTGATTTCGCGCTTGATTTATTGTTCTTCCATCGAGGCCTAAATTGCTTGGTTGCAATTGAGCTGAAGGTTGGAAGATTTGAGCCTGAATATTTAGGAAAACTTAGCTTCTATCTTGAAGCTCTTGATCGCGATGTAAAAAAAGATCATGAAAAGCCGGCAATTGGCGTTCTTCTTTGCGCCAGTAAAGATTCTGAAGTTGTTGAATATGCTCTTAACAGAACTTTAACACCTGCATTGATTGCTGAATATCAAACAAAACTACCGGATAAGAAAATTCTCCAAGCAAAGCTCCATGAATTTTACCTTCAAAATGCAAAGGAAGAGGGTGATTTATGAGCTTTCCAAAATATGAAAAATACAAGGATAGCGGGATTGAGTCAATTGGGTTAATACCAATAGAGTGGAGTTGTGCGCCATTTAAATATTCAACTCAACTATATACAGGCAATAGTTTGAATGATGAAGAGAAAGCCCTATACGCAATAGTAGATGAGGACTCCTATCCATATATTTCGTCCAAAGACATAGAAGCAAGTTCTGGTAGTATTAATTACAAAAATGGTTTAAGTATCCCAAAAAAAAATAAGAAATTTAAGATTGCTCCAGAAGGTTCCTTTTTGTTATGTATTGAGGGAGGGAGTGCTGGTAAAAAAATTGGTTTTCTAGAAGAGGATGTTTCTTTCGTTAACAAGCTATGTTGTTTCAAAAGCGAAGATGATTCAAATAGATTTAAGTATTATTTTGCAAGATCGCAAAACTTTAAGAGTTTATTTAGTCTTTCAATAACTGGTCTCATAGGTGGTGTCTCAACTAATGAAATAAAGAACTTTTTTATACCAATTCCTTCAAAATCTGAAATACTAGAAATTGTAAAATTTCTCGATCATGAAACAGCAAAGATTGATGAGTTGGTAAAAGAGCAAGAGAGATTGATTGAATTGCTGAAGGAAAAACGCCAAGCTGTTATTTCTCATGCTGTAACTCGAGGCCTCGACCCAAATGTTAAATTAAAACCTTCTGGCATCGAATGGCTGGGTGATATTCCGGCGAATTGGAAAGTAGTACCGATAAAAGAAGTTAGTACTTTATTTGGAAGAATTGGTTACCGGGGATATACAACTTCAGATTTAGTTGATGAAGGAGAGGGAGCAATAACATTGAGTCCAAGCAATATGAATAATGGTATAATATCAACTGAGAATAGTACCTATATTAGTTGGGAGAAATATTATGAATCTCCCGAAATAATGTTGGCACCAAGTGATGTGGTGATGGTCAAAACTGGATCAACCATAGGTAAAGTATCATATGTATCAAACGTTGATCATCATACCACAATTAATCCTCAGTTGGTTATTTTTAAGAAAATCAAATGTAATCCGCGGTTCTTGTTTTTTGTTTTAAATACTCCACTTATTCAGTCACTGATCGAGATAAACAATACTGGAAGTACAATTCCAACTATGAGTCAGGAGTCTGTAGGGAATTTCCGTTTCGCTTTACCAAGTGAGTCTGAACAGGAAGAGATTGTAAATCGCCTTGATAGCGAACTTAATAAACTAGATATTTTAACTACTGAAGCAAAGCAAGCAATTAACATACTCCAAGAACGCCGCACCGCACTAATATCAGCCGCAGTTACCGGCAAAATTGATGTCCGCCAACTTAACAAAAATTAACCAAATATGAGCCTTCACAAAGAAATCAGTTTTGAGAACGAAATTTGCCAATATCTGGCAAGTAATGGTTGGCTTTACGCTAAAGGTGATGAGCTTTTATATGATAGGGTGCGAGCAATTTTTCCGGCAGATGTTTTGGCTTGGGTTAAAGAAACACAGCCAGAAGTTTTGGAAATTTTGGTAAAAAATCACGGAGAAAAAGCTGAAGAAACAATTTTATCGCGTTTGCGTGATCAAATTAATCAGCGTGGTACGCTTGATGTTTTGAGGAATGGCATTGAGTTATTGGGCTTAAAAAAACCTCTAAAAATTACCGAATTTAAGCCAGCTCTTGCAATTAATGACGATATTTTAACTCGCTACAAATCCAATCGTTTACGCGTTGTGCGCCAAGTTCACTATTCTCTAAATAATGAAAACAGCATTGATCTTGTGTTGTTTTTAAATGGCGTAGCGGTTGCAACTGTTGAGTTAAAAACTGATTTCACTCAGAGCATTGATGATGCAATTGATCAATATCGTTTTGATCGAAATCCAAAACCAAAAGGTCAAAATCCAGAAACTCTTCTTTCTTTCCCAAATGGCGCGCTAGTTCATTTTGCGGTTAGTAGCAGCGAAGTTGCAATTACTACAAAATTGATGGGGGCTGCAACAGTATTTTTACCGTTTAACTTAGGAAATGATGGCGGTGCAGGAAATCCGGTAAATCCAAATGGTTATCGCACTTCATATCTCTGGGAACAAGTCTGGGAAAAAGACAGCTGGCTGGAAATCTTAGGACGCTACATAATAGCGGTTCGCGATAGTAAAAAACAAATCGAGAAAATTATTTTCCCGCGTTTTCATCAGCTGGATGTGACTCGTAAGTTGCAAGAAGCAGTTCTGAAAGATGGCGCCGGAAGTAAATATTTGATCCAGCATTCGGCAGGCTCTGGTAAAACAAATTCAATTGCTTGGACAGCACATTTTCTGGCTGAGTTACACAACAATCAAAACAAGAAGGTTTTTGATACCATCTTGGTTGTCTCAGATCGCACGGTAATTGATACGCAGTTACAAGAAACGCTTTATAGTTTTCAGCGCACAAAAGGTGTTGTTGCGGTGATTAAGGGAAGTGAAGGAAGTAAAAGTAAGGAGCTTGCCGAAGCTCTTTCTGGGCAGAAAAAGATTGCCGTTTGTACAATTCAAACTTTTCCATTTGCCCTAAAAGCGGTTCGTGAACTGGCGGCAACACAAGGTAAGAGTTTTGCTGTTATTGCCGATGAGGCTCATAGCTCTCAAAGTGGAGAAGCGGCTGCGAAGCTAAAAGAATTATTAAGTAGTGAGGAGTTAGCTGATTTATCTGATGGTGGTGAGGTTAGTGGTGAAGATATTCTTGCCGCACAAATGGCAGCCAGAGCAGGTGACTCTGGAATTACTTTTATAGCATTTACGGCAACGCCAAAAACTAAAACGATGGAACTTTTTGGAACTCGTCCAAATCCATCATTGCCATCAGGGCCAGATAATTTACCGGCGCCTTTTCATGTTTATTCAATGCGTCAGGCGATTGAAGAAAAGTTTATTCTCGATGTTTTGCAAAATTACACGAGCTACAAATTGGCATTTAAATTAGCTCATGAAGGAGTTGGCTACGATGAAAAAACAGTAGAGCGTAGTTTGGCGCTGAAAAAAATCATGGGTTGGGTGAAGCTACATCCTTACAATATTTCTCAAAAGGTACAGGTTGTTGTAGAACATTTTAGAGAGTTTGTTTCTCCGCTGCTTGATGGTAAAGCTAAAGCAATGGTAGTTGTTGGAAGCCGTTTGGAAGCAGTGCGTTGGCAGTTGGCTATCGAGAAATACATTAAAGATAACAACTACAAGATGGGTACTTTGGTGGCGTTTTCAGGGGAGGTTAACGACAAAGAATCTGGACCAGATAGTTTCACCGAAAACAGCAAAGTTCTAAATCCAAATTTAAAAGGACGCGATATTCGTGAGGCATTTAAAGGTGAAGAATATCAAATCTTGCTTGTGGCCAACAAATTCCAAACCGGATTTGATCAGCCATTATTATGCGGAATGTATGTTGATAAAAGATTGGCTGGAATTCAGGCAGTGCAAACTTTGTCGCGTTTAAATCGCGCGCATCCGGGTAAAAACACGACCTATGTTTTAGACTTCGTAAATGACCCAGAAGAAATTCTTGAAGCCTTCAGAACTTATTACACCACAGCTCAACTTTCTGCTTCGACAGATCCAAACATTATCTTCAATTTACGCACCAAATTAGATAACTCTGGCCATTATGATGATTTTGAAGTTGATCGAGTGGCAATGGTTGAGCTTGATGCTAATTCAAAACAAAGTGATTTATTAAAAGCGTTGGAGCCGATTGTAGATCGCATCATGAAGAGCTATAAAGCTGCCAGAGATAAACTGATAAGTGTAGAAGAACAAAAAGACAGTAAAGCAATAGAAGCGGCGAAGAATGAGTTAGAAGCGTTAGTCTTGTTCAAAACTGATATGACTAGTTTCACGCGTCTTTATACATTTTTGTCGCAGATATTTGATTATGGTAACACCGACATCGAGAAGCGCGCAATTTTTTACAAAAGATTGATACCATTATTAGAGTTTGGTCGTGAACGCGAAGGCATTGATCTTTCAAAGGTTGTTTTAACCCATCACAATTTGAAAAATCTTGGTAAACAAAAGATGTCATTAAATGAAGGTGACAAGCCTTTACTAGATCCTCTCAGTGAAGTTGGCAGCGGAAATGTTCAAGAAAAAGAAAAAGCGCGACTAAATGAAATTATCGAAAAGGTTAATGACCTTTTTGGATCAGAAACTACTGATCAAGATAAACTGATTTATGTTTGCCATGTGATAAAGGGCAAACTTTTGGAATCAGAAACCTTGCGCCAACAAGCTGCTAATAACACCAAAGAGCAATTTGGTAATTCCCCAGATTTGAAGCGTGAAAATTTGAATGCAATTATGAGCGCTCTTGATGCTCATAACAGTATGAGTACTAAAGCATTAAACTCTGAAGCTGTGAGGAACGGAATTCTTGATATTCTTCTAAATCACTCTGGGCTTTATGAGGCTTTGAGAGAGAGGGTTTAAAAAAATAATTTAAAAAAAGATGAAACCGAAAGATACCAATAAAAAAGCCGATTTATCAAAGAAAATACTTCGAGAATTATCTTCGATACTTGAAATTGATTTAGAGCTTACTTCTGAATCTGAACAAGTTGTAAAAACTTTGAAACAGTATTATGATGAGGACCTAGTTGATGACTCAAGAAGAACATTCAAGGCATTAATGATTGCTTCTTTGGCGAGATCTGTATTTCTTCCAAGAGAATCTTTAAAAGATAAATATGACCAACTTTCTCACCTAAGAGATAGAGATGGATATAAACAGTATGATGAAGAGACTCGAAAAGCAGTTCAGGAAATAGCTGAAGAATATGTTCCTGTAAATTTGTACCATAATCCATATTTGCGTCGAGCATTTCGAGAAGCTGTCAGTCCTGATGAAATGAGAAGTGCCACCTCAAGTTTGTATGAAACCAAACAATCTCAAATAAGAACAAAACTTGCCAAATTGGTAAAAGATGATTTTGAGGAAATGGGATTAACAAAAGATGATTTTGATTTTCTTCCTGATATTGAAACTATTTGGCCAGCAATTGAATATATGTCTCAAGGTAAAGAACTTGCTGGTACTACAAAAAACGAAGACTTCAAAGATTTATTAAAATACTTGAAAGATTCTGGTGCAAATGTTGGCAAGAAGGGCGTAGCATTTCATCATATAGTCTGGAAAAAGGCTTTTGACGGTATTTTTGAAGAGAAGGCTGCGTTAAATCCGGCAAACTTAATTGCATTAAATGATACAAGGCATGGTGAGGGTGATCATGATTTGCTACATCAAGCTGGATCATATCCAAAAGGACATAAATTAGGTTCTGGAGGCGGAAAATTTTCTGATATGGATCCAGAAATTATAATTGAGCAGATCAGCAATTTACATCTGAAGGAAAGAGTAAGAAAACACTACCTTTACGAGGACATAATAAAATCTTCATTAGAACATAGAGCGGAGGCAAAAAAATCTGGTGCTGATTCCGATTGGCGAACTGAAGTGGATATCGGTAGAATTATGCTGTCAGGAGATGGTGATAGAAAGCCTTCTTCAAAAGCAGAAAATAAAGAATTTGAGAAGTTGGTTGAAAAAGCTAATAGGTCAAAAAGTGTGGCACAACCTAAGAAAGGGAGCGCGGGCATAGGTAAATAGTTCTTATTTACATACGATGTATTATGGGGGAAATTTACATCTACCTCGTCAACTTAGAGTGGTTCTGACAACATTACACATAAGCTCTCTATAATAAATCCGCGGTATACTTAAGCTTTCTCTTATCAAATGCTGGCATTGTGCCTTCTAGTATTTCTACTATTCTTTTGTTGATATTTGGATTTTCAATTGAACCCGATTCGTAAGAAAATTTATTTTTATTTTTCTTATCTATCTCAACATAAATAATCTGTTCCGCATTGGCACCTACTGCTAAATTTGGATTATGAGTTACTATAATAATTTGTCTTTGTTTTTTGGCTAGTTGTATGAAGTGAGTTAAGATTTGAAATACGCTTTTATTATCAAGATTGTCTTCTGGCTGATCAATAATAAGAGGGATGTCATCTTTATCTGCCATTAGATAAAATACTAAAAGCAATGCTCCTTTTTCTCCAGGAGAAAGCTGGCTTAATGTTTTGTTGTCTAACTTAAGTTCGTAGATTGGATCCATGTAATCTAATGAGAAAAAGAAATCATAAAAACCCTGCAGATTTACAATTTGATCTAAAATTTCATTAGGTGTGTTCTTGTTGTCTCTAGTATCATTTTCAAGGTTGAACATAACAATTTCTAAGATGCTTCTAATTTCTTTTTCATCTA
>OFDC01001623.1_pt1 | contig 11557 bp, 13 predicted proteins | sample 1520941 | NCBI WGS metagenome assembly OFDC01 (sample SAMEA94258168, study PRJEB24077) | hot springs metagenome | biome: Aquatic biome; feature: Water | place: India | collected 2012-12-06 | depth 5 m | reverse complement strand
TCAAGGGTGGCTCGCACCTCTGCGCCGCCAACTACTGCCAGCGCTATCGCCCGGCCGCACGCCACCCCGAAATGATCGACACCGCCACCACCCACATCGGCTTCAGATGCGTGGTGAGGACCCCTGCCTGACTGATGTGCAGGCGAGGGAGGCTTGGCCTGTATCGGCCAGCCTCCCTGCCGCCCCCCTCAGAACGAACGGCGGACCGAAACCGACCAGGTCCGCGGACGGCCCGGCTGTCCCGATGCCGTGCCGGCACCGAACGCTTCCTGCAGCAGCGTCAGGAAGTAGTACTTGTTGGTCAGGTTCTGCACTTCCAGCGTGATGCCCCAGTCCTTGGCATCCGATTGCCAGCCGAGCCGGGCATTGGCGAGGAAATAGCCGTCGATGCGGTTGGACAGGCGCAGCGTGGTGATCGGCCCGCCGCCGCCGGCATTGCTGAACGGCGAAGGCGTGACCGGGCTGTTGGCCGGCACCGTGCTGCTCACCGCCAGGCTGTCGATATTGGCGGCTTCGGTGTAGATCTTCGATTGATAGGCACCATCGAGGCGCACCGTGACCATGCCCTTGAGCACGTCGGGGATGTCATACTGCACGCCGATCGCCGCCTTCCACTTCGGCGTATAGGGCGTCACGTCGTTCAGCGTCACGCCGGTGGAGAGCGTGTCGACCTTCTTGTACTGGAAATCGAGGTAGCTGAGCGAACCGTCGACCGTGAAGTTGTCGATCGGCCGGATCAGCGTCTCCACTTCAAAGCCCTTCACGTGGGCGGACCCGACGTTCGAAGGCCGCAGGCACGGCGTTGCCTGCGATGATCCCCCCGGACCCGCCGTGGCAAGGTCGAGGCAGTTCACGCTCGACAGGATGATGTTCTTGTAATCGTTGAAGAACGCCGAGACGTTGAGGCGCAGCTTGCGATCGAACAGGTCAGACTTGAACCCGGCTTCATAGGCGGTGATCGTCTCGGGCCGGAACGCTGTGGCCTGGCTCGGGAAGAACGGACGCGGGTTGACGCCGCCGGCGCGATAGCCGGTCGATACCTGGGCATAGAACAGGAATTCGGGGCTGAAGCGATAGTCCGCAGCCACGCGCCAGTCGACGCGATTGTCGCGGAACTTCGCGGTCAGGCCGTCAAGCCCGAACAGCAGGCAGTTGGGCTGGTTGCCGATCCCGGTCGGGCCGGCAGTCGGCGCGCCAAGGAAGAAGTTGCACGGGCCCTGGATATTGGTTCCATCCGGATTCTTGCGGACGTAGCCATAGTCCTTCTCGTCCCACGACTGGCGGATGCCGCCGGTCAGGTTCGCAGCATCGCTCAGCGCATAGGTGAAGTTGGCGAAGATCGCCTTGTTCTTGGCCGGCGTCGGATCGGGTCCGTGGCGGAAGTCGATCCCGGCATAGTTCAGGTTGATGCGACCCGTGAAGGTGCCGCGCGTGTCGAAGTAGAAACCGCCCACGGTGAAGTCGAGCTTGTCGTCCAGCACCTTGCCCGACAGGCGCAGCTCCTGGCTCCACTGGCGGTTCTTCTGCTTCTGGTTGAGGTTGTTGTTGGCAATCGGCGAACCGTCGGAATCGTAGGACCAGTCCGCGGTATACTGGCGCCATGACGTGATCGACTTGAGCTTGAGCTGGTCCGAAACGTCAACGTCGATGGTCAGCGCCGCGCCGTAGTTGTCCAGATCCGAATGGGGATCGGTGAACGTCGGCTTGTAGGGCATCTGGCTGTCGGGCCGCGACGGATCGGCATACGTCGCGTAGGAGATGAAGCGGCGATCGTATCCGGTGATCGTGTCGCAGCTGTTCACTCCGTTGGGCACGAACATGCAGTTGAGCGGAATGCCCGCGCCATTGGTGCCCTGCAGGAACGGACGGCCACCGGTGAAGGTCGCATTGGGGCCATCGAACACGGCCGAGGTATTGGCATAGAGCAGCACGTTCGCGCCCGGCTCGTTGCGCTCGCGCGTGTAATCGGCTGAAAGGTTGATATCCACCGTCTCGGTCGGCTGCCAGCGCAGCGAGACCTTGCCCGCCACCGACGACGTGCCGCCGACATTGCCCAGCACCGGGTTCGCGCCCTTGGCAAAGGTCGGGACGTTCGTGCCCGGATGAGTCAGGTTGTAGTCGAGCCGCTTGACATAGCCGTCGATGTTCTTGGTCACGCCGGCCACGCGCATGAACAGGTTTTCCGACAGCTTCAGGTCGAACAACCCGCGCACGTCGATGCGGTTGTAGCGCCCGTAGGTCGCCTCCATCGAACCGCTGTTGCTGCCTTCCGGCTTCTTCGAATAGAGCTTGATCGAACCGCCCAGCGAGTTGCGCCCGGCCAGGGTGCCCTGCGGCCCGCGCAGCACTTCCACGCGGTCAAGGTCGGTCAGGTCGAGCAGCGATCCGGTCAGCGTCGGCAGATACACGTCGTCGATGTACATGCCCACGCCCGGCTCGAGCGCGAAGTTCGGGTCGGTCTGGCCGACGCCGCGGATGAAGGCGATGATGCCGGGGCCGAGTTCCTGGCCCTGCGGTTTGAGCGTGACGTTGGGCGCCTGCGCCGCGATTTCCGAAACGTTCGTCTGCCCGCGCTGCTGCAGCAGCTCGCCGCTGACAGCCGTGATCGCCAGTGGCGTATCCTGAAGGTTCTGGGCGCGGAACTGCGCGGTGACGACGATTTCGCCGACGGTCGGCGCCGTTTCCTCGGTGGCGTCCTGCGCCAGGGCGGTTCCGGTCAAAGACAGGGCAAGCAGGCTCGCGCCCGCGCGAAGCAGTTTCATCATCCTCTCCTCCCACGCCGTGCCCGGTTAAGACCTTGAGGCTTTTCACCTGTCGGCACGCTCCGATTTTTTCGGATCGCGGCCTTTCGGTCAAAGCATCGGCGATATCGGGAGTATGCCCGATTTCATGTTATGGTCAATAGCAACTTTTGGTAGAATTGATGTGACGGGTTGGTGATGCAAATCCGCTTCGGCGATGATAGGCAGCAGGCATGAAACATCCGCTCGATCCCATGCTGGGCTTCCACTTAGTGCGGACGGCAAATCTGGCCCTGCGCGCCGTCAACGCCTCCTATGGCGATCTTGGCTTGCGCCATCCCGATGCCGCGGTCCTGCTGGTCATCGAGGCAAACCCCGGCATCACGCAAAGCGCCATCGGCAAGATGCTCAAGATCCAGCGCTCCAACATCGCGACGATGGTTTCGCGGCTTTTCGATCGTGGCTTGCTTGAACGCCGGCCCGGCAGGGGCAAGACCATCGGCATGTTCCTGTCGGGCCACGGCCAGTCGATCATGCCCCGCATCCACGCCGCCTCGCACGAAGGCGAGGCCCTGCTCACCGACGCCATCGGCGAAGACGCCTACCGCGCCGTTCTCGAAACGCTCCGGCAGATCCGCTAGGCTACCCGCCGCAGTTCGCGCACCGGCTGGCTGTTGTGCCCCGAGAACACCGCCACTGCCGTGGCCAGCCGGCCCGATGTCGTGGCCATGCTGCGCGTTGCCGCAGCGCTCTGCTCCACCATTGCGGCGTTCTGCTGCGTGGCAAGGTCGATCTCGGTGATCGCCTGGTTGACCTTCAGGGCATAGGCGGCCTGCTCCTCGGTCAGCTGCGCGGCCTCGACCACGCCCGTGCTGATCTCGGTTACCTTGCCGATGATCGCGTTGAGCATCCCGCCCGTGCCCTTGACCAGTTCGGCGCCGCGATCCACCTGCTCCCGGCTTGCCGAAAGCAGCTTCTTGATATTGTCCGCCGCTTCGGACGAGCGCTGCGCCAGCGCCCGCACCTCGTTGGCGACGACCGCAAAGCCGCGCCCCATCTCGCCCACGCGTGCCGCCTCGACGCCCGCATTCAGCGCCAGCAGGTTGGTCTGGAAGGCGATGCCGTCGATGATCTCGGCGATCTGGACCACCTCCTGCGCGCTCTGCTGGGCATCGTCCATCGCGCTGATCGCCTCGCGCACCGCCTCGCGGCCCTGCGTCGCCTCGCTCTCGGTCTCGCGCGCCGATACCTTGAGGTCGGCCATGGACCGTGACGTCTTGTTGAGGCCCCCGCTCAGCTCGTCGATGGCGCGCGCGCAATCCTGCACGTTGTTGGCCTGCCGTTCGGTGCGGGAGGCGAGGTTCTCGGTCGCCGCGCGGATTTCGTCGGTCGAAGTGGCAATGTGGTTGCTGCTGTCAGCCACGAGGCCGATCGTCGAGGAAAGCCGCTCCAGCGCCCGGTTGAAATCGTCCTCGACCTGGCGGAAGCTTTCCGGAAGGTCGCTCATCCGGGTCGAAAGGTCCCCATCGGCCAGCGCGCGCAGCGATGCGCCCATCTTGCCCAGCACGATGTCACGCGTGGTCTTCTCGGCCATCTCGAAGTAGGTCGAAAGGGCGATGTCCATGTCGATCATGGAGACCTTGACCAGCGCCACCAGGTCCTTGGCCATCCGTCGCCGTGCCGGCGAAAAGCGCCCTGCACCACCCAGCACCATCGCCTCGATCATGTGCTCGAGGATCAGCGCATAGCCGCCGATGTACCACTTCGGCTCAAGCCCGATCCGGGCGTGGGTATTGCCGATGGTCAGCGCGCGCTCGTGATAGGCCTGGTCAAGCCCGTCCTCGAACACCTTGATCCAGTGGTCGGCTTGCGCATTGCGGGCATGGCGCACCCGGTCTGACGAGGAGAAGAACTTGCCCAGCGCCGGGGTGCCGCCAAGCTTGTCGTAGAACTTCTCCAGCCCGCCATCCACCGTGCGCGCCACGAAGCGCGCCAGCCGATTGAAGCTGCCTTCGTTCCTGCCCAGTTCGTAGAAGCCGATGCGTTCCTGCAGATCCCGTGCGACTACCATGTCCAATCCTTTCCGGTGCTGGCTGCACGCTAGTTAACCGGACTGAAATGGTCGGAAATGGCAGGTTATGGGAATCCGTCTATGCACCAAGGGATAGGTCGGGTCAGCGACTCAGCTGACCGCAGCCCCCTTCGCCTTCAGCTCCGCCGCGGCCCGGAACACCGCGTGGTCGAAATAGAATGGCTTGATCTCGCAGCACTTTCCATCGCGGAAGCGGAACATTTCGCAAAGTTCAGCCGGCGGCAGCGAGGGATCGGCGAACTGGAAGGACAGGATCGTCACCGCGTGATCCTTGCCCGCCGTCGTCTCGACACGGTTAAGACCAGCAACATCCACCAGCCCCATGACCTTGATGTACAGCTCCTTGAGCGCGTTCTTGCCGCGATAGATGCCTTCCATCGGCAGGCCCGGCGCCTCGCTCACGATGAAATCGTCGGTCAGCATCGAAGCCGCCTTGGCCCAATCGCCCACGCCGGTCGCGGCATAGAGGTCGTCAACGAACTGGATCATTTCCTGCGCAGTCATCGTCATGATTTTATCCTCTCGATCTGCCCGCGAAGATCACCCATGCCGACTTCTGCGGAAACCTAGCGATATGGCTAGCGATGCGTTTGCCCGCGGCGCCGCTAAGGTCGGTCCATGGAGAGGACACGCCAGATCACGCTCGCCCGCCGCCCCGTCGGTATCCCGGTCCCCGAAGACTTCGCGCTGGTCGAGGTCGATCGGCCCGTGCCCGGCCCCGGGGAAATCCTCGTGCGCATGCGCGTCGGCTCGTGCGACCCTGCCATCCGCGGCTTCCTCGATGATCGGCCCAGCTACCTGCCGCCGGTGGCGCTCGGCGCCCCGATCAACGGCATGTCGCTGGGCGAAGTGGTGGAATCGAACAACCCGGACTGGCCGGTCGGCACCCTGCTGCGCACTTTCGCGGTCTGGTCGGAATACTACGTCGTTGGCGCCGATGCGCTCGGCATCGAAAAGGTTGAACAGGCCCCCGGCGTGCCGCTGCAGCATTACATGGGCGCGCTGGGTCCTGTCGGCCTCACGGCATGGGTCGGCCTGTTCGAGATCGGCAAGGCCAGGGCCGGCGAAACCGTGGTGGTCAGCGCCGCCGCCGGGGCCACCGGCAGCACCGTGGTCCAGCTCGCCAAGGCCGCAGGGTGCCGCGTGATCGGCCTTGCCGGTGGCCCGGCCAAGGCGCAGATCGTCAAGGATCTCGGCGCGGACGTGGCCATCGATTACCGCGCAGTGGGCGATCTTGCCGAAGCGATCAAGGCCGCAGCGCCCGACGGCGTCGATGTCTATTTCGACAATGTCGGCGGCGAAACGCTCGACGCCATCCTGCCGCTGATGCGCCTGCACGGCCGCATCGCCGTCTGCGGCATGATCGCGCAATACAACGATGCCGATAATCCCCACGGCAACCGCAACTTGTGGCAACTGGTGGTCAACCGCCTGACCATGCGCGGCTTCATCACCTACGATCACCCCGAAGTCCTCGGCGAAGCGCAGGCCATGCTCGATCGCCTCTTCGCCGAGGGCAAGCTCAAGCCGCTCGAAAACGTGCGTTCGGGCATCGAGAAGCTGCCGGAAGCCTTCATCGAACTGATGAGCGGCAAGACCACCGGCAAGACTCTTGTGCTGATCTGATGGCCGCGCTCGCCGGAAAGATCGCCTTCGTCACCGGCGGCGCATCGGGCCTGGGCGAAGCCATCGCCCGCGCCTATGCCGGCGAAGGCGCATCGGTCATCATCGCCGACATCGACGTCGCCGGTGGCGAAGCCCTCGCGGCCGAGCTCGGCGCGCGTTTCGTCCATCTCGACGTGACGCAGGAAGCCTCGTGGGCGCAAGCGCTTGCCCCGTTCGATCGCATCGACGTGCTGGTCAACAACGCCGGAATCACCACGCTCGGCTCGATCGAGGAGATCACGCTCGACCAGTTCCGCCACGAACTGGATATCGACGTGCTGGGCGTATTCATGGGCACGCAGGCCGTCCTGCCGAAGATGAAGGCCCATGGCGGCTCGATCATCAACATGTCCTCGCTCTCGGGCGTGAAGGCCTCGTCCAACCTCGTCGCCTACAACGCGGCCAAGGCGGCGGTGACGCTGATGACCAAGTCCTGCGCCCTGCACTTTGCCGAAAAGGGCTATGGCATCCGCTGCAACTCGATCCACCCCGGCGCGATCCACACCCCGATCATCGACAAGGTGCTGGCCCAGTCCGACGATCCGGACGCGCTTTACCAGAGCTTCGTCGATGTCCACCCGGTCAAGCGCCTCGGCAAGCCGGAGGAAATCGCCGCAATGGCGGTGTTCCTCGCCAGCGATGCCAGCGCCTTTGCCACCGGCGCCGAATTCCGCGTCGATGGCGGCGCCTCGATCTGATGGGCGGGCTGCCGATCCGCCAGGTGGCGTTCTTCGTGGAAGACGTCCGCGCCGCCGCGCGCGCCCATCACGATGCCTTCGGCTCAGGCCCGTTCTTCGTGGCTGACAACATTCCCCTCGCCCGCGCCGTGCATCGCGGGGTCGATCGCGTGCTCGATCACAGCTCTGCCTATGGCCAGTGGGGCGATGTGATGGTCGAGTTCGTCGCCCAGAACAACCCCGGCCCCTCCCCTTTCCGCGATCTCTACCCGGAAGGTTCGGGCCGCTGGGGCATGCACCACGTCGCGGTGTTCGTCGACGATGTCGATGCCGAGCTTGCCCGCTTTGCCGCGCGCGGCGCAGCCTGCGCCCTGCGCGCCGAGATGACCGACGGCTTCGTCTTCGCCTTTGCCGACACCACGGCGACGATGGGCCTGTTCACCGAACTTTATGCCCCCACCAAAACGCTGGTTGATTTCTACGCCATGGTCGCGCAGGCGGCTGAGGACTATCGGGGGACTGACCCGATCCAGACCATCCGGATGACTTGAGGACCTGACGTTGAGCGAGACCTGGCACAGCCTGATTGCCGAAACCGAATTCCCCGCAGAGGGCAAGGTCGCCACGAAGATCGCGGGCTGGCACGTCCTCGTCGCGAAGACCGAAGACGGCCTGTTCGCCGTCAACGATCGCTGCACCCATCAGGCGGCGCTCATCTCCACCGGCCGCATCCGGCGCGGTGCGGTGATGTGCCCGCTGCACGGCGCGCGGTTCGAAATGGCCACGGGCCGCTGCATCGGCGGCGCCTACAAGGACCTGCGCACCTTCCCCGTCCGGGTCGAAGGCGGGCAGATCGAAGTGTGCATTCCCGATGCGGCCCCAGGCATGGACGAGTTGCCGGTCGTCCTCTGAACTCGCTGCCTGAATTCTCTGGCCGAACTCACTCAAAGCGCAGGTTCACCCTGCCCGCAGGCGCGTTAGTCTCTCCCCAACCAAACCAACGGGAGAGACAGCACCATGCCCTTCACCGGCCCCGCCGAAGACCGCCTCGCCATCCGCGAACTGCTCGAAACCTATGCCGACGCCGTCACCCGCGTCGATGCCGATGACTGGGCCGCGACCTGGGCAGAGGATGCCGAATGGTCGCTGCCCGATTACCCCGAACTCGGCACGACCAAGGGCCGCGCCGCGATCAAGGCAATGTGGATCGAGGCGATGAAGAATTACCCCGGCATCATGTTCGAAGCCTGGCCGGGTTCGATCGAAGTCAGCGGCGATACCGCCACGATGCGCAGCTACACCGCCGAGGTCTATGACCAGAACGGCATCACCATGCGCGATCGCGGCGTCTATGAAGACACTTGCGTCAAGATCGATGGCAAGTGGCTGTTCAAGAGCCGCTCGTTCCGCAACATCCACCGCCAGCACGCCCCCAAGGGCTGCTGAGCGGCAGCACGGTTCAGGGTGCGCGGAACCACGCACCCTTGAACCACAGCGCCAGATTGACCAGCGCGATCAGCACCGGCACCTCCACCAGCGGCCCGATCACGGCCGCAAAGGCCACCGGCGAGGCAAGGCCGAACGCCGCAATCGCCACCGCAATCGCCAGCTCGAAATTGTTCGACGCCGCCGTGAACGCCAGCGAGGCCGTGCGCTCGTACCCCGCACCGATTGCCCGGCCCGCGGCAAACGCGGCCACGAACATCACCACGAAGAACACCACCAGCGGCAGCCCCACCTTCAGCGCATCGAACGGCAGCGCAAGGATCTCCCCGCCCTTGAGGCTGAACATCGCCACGATGGTGAACAGCAGCGCCGCCAGCGTCAGCGGGCTGATCGCCGGCACGAACTGCGTTTCGTACCAGTCGCGCCCCCGCGCCCCGACCAGCGCCTTGCGCACCAGAAATCCGGCGAGGAACGGCACGCCAAGATAAGTCAGCACCGCCTTGGCGATCATCGCGAAGTCGATGTCCACCACCTGCCCTTCCAGGCCGAAAACCGGCGGCAGGAACGTCAGGTAGAACCAGGCATAGGGCACATAGAACAGGATCTGGAACAGCGAATTGAACGCGACCAGCCCAGTCACGTACTCCGGGCTTCCCCCCGCCAGCTGGTTCCACACCAGCACCATCGCAATGCACGGCGCAATGCCGATCAGGATCAGCCCGGTCATGTATTCGGGATTGTTCGGCAGCAGCAGCGCGGCCAGTGCGAACATGAACGCGGGCGCAACGATCCAGCACAGCCCGAACGAAACCGCCAGAATCTTGCGATCCCGGAACACCTCGCCCAGTTCCTCGTAGCGCACCTTGGCAAGCGGCGGGAACATCATCAGAATCAGGCCGATGGCAATCGGGATGCTGGTCGAACCGACCGTCATCGCCCCCAGCGCCTGCGGCACCGCCGGCACGAAACGGCCGAGCGCAATGCCCAGCGCCATCGCGGCAAAGATCCACAGCGTAAGCCAGCGATCGAGGAACGACAGGCGCGGACGCTCCGGCACCAAGGCAGCGATCGTCGCCATCAGGCAGCTCCTTCCATCTGCCCGATGCGGACAAGTTCGCGCGTCAGTTCGGCGCGCTCCATGGTTTCAAACGGCAGGGCCAGCAGCGCGGCCACGCGCATTTCCAGCCAGGCCCAGGTCTGCTCGAACGCGGCGTCCACTTCCGCCTCGCCACCCTCAACGTCAGCCGGATCGGGCAGGCCCCAGTGCGCCTTCAGCGGCGCGCCCATGAACACCGGGCAAGCCTCGCCCGCGGCATTGCCGCAGACCGTGATCGCCAGATCGATCGGCGGCGCGTCCGGCCCGGTAAATTCGTTCCAGCTTTTCGACCGGAACGGCGCCACGTCGATGCCCTTGCGCGCCAGCAGCCGCAGCGCGCCGGGATGCGGCACGCCCTTGGGCTTGCTGCCGGCACTGTAGGCAACGATCCGCCCCGCCCCCATGGTGCCAAGCATCGCTTCCCCCAGAATCGAGCGCGCCGAATTGCCGGTGCACAGCACCAGTATCGAAAACGGACGATTGCTCATCAGCAGCACCCCGCCTTCGCTGCCGGGGCGGCAACCTTCGGGGCGCAGCACGCCGTGTCCGAGGCATGGGCCGAAGCGAGCGGCGCAAAGTCCGGGCTCTCGCCATAGACCGTGCTTTCACCTTCGGTCAGGAAAGCCTCCCAGATCACGCCATCGGGATCGGCGATCCAGCTCTTCTCCGACTTGGCGTAGCAGCAGGTCGTCGCGCCTTCCGCGATGACCGGTCCCTTGGCATTGGCCAGCCGCCCATAGACTTCGGCCAGCTCTCCGGCACTTTCCACTTGCAGGCCGATGTGTTCGATCCCCTTTGCCGCCCCGTCCTTGCACGAGATGGCAAAGTTGATGCGCGGGTCCTCCAGCATCCACTTGGCGTAATCGGCCTTGGTCACGGTCGGCTCGGCGCCGAACAGGCCGGAATAGAAAGCGATCGAGGCATCGAGGTCGGCGACGCCGACGTGAACATGGAAGCGCTTCATGCGACGTCCTTTTCGGTTGAGCTTGAAGGATGGCAATCGATGGCAGGCACGCAGGCTGCGCCGCCACAGCAGTTCTCGGTCAGAAAGCCCATGACGGCGGCCATCGCCCCGTAATCGGCGGAATAAAGGATCGACCGGCCCTGCCGCCGTTGCCCGACCAGCCCGGCATTGGCGAGCTGGGCGATATGGAAGCTGAGCGAGGACGGCGCGATGTCCAGCGCTTCGGCCAGCGCGCCGGCGGCAATGCCCTCGGGCCCGGCCTGCACCAGCAGCCGGAACGCCGCCAGCCGATGCTCCTGCGCCAGCGCGCCAAGGGCGCGAACGACCGCTGCTGATTCCACGCGCACGCCCCTTCGATTCGATATTTCTATAATAGTCGAAAGGTTGCTGTCTTAGATCATAGGACATCTCAGTATGAAGATGCGACTGATCTTGCAGGTAACTGCACTAGCACGACTAGGTCACTTTATGGTTCTGCTGAGTCTGTGACAAAAGATTGTGTAGTAGACCTTATAATCCCAAATGGTTACGGTTCTTCGGAAACGTCACGCATTATGACCCCAATTAGATTGAAAAAGTCTACAATATATAGGGTATTTATTGCTGGTGGTGGCGGGCTTGGCTGCTTTGTTGCCCACATTTTAAATAAGATATCAGGTGATGGTGTGATATTTGATATTTATATTGGTGAAAAGGGAGAGGATATAATTGATCAGTCAACTTTTTCCCTTGCTAGTATCGTGCATACAGGTTATGAATACCTGCATTGTGAAAAAACAATTGCAGCCTGCCAAATGGGATCAAAGCTCTGGCGGGCAATATGGGGTGATTTTTATAGTAATAAAAGGATGCAGGGGACTCTCTTTGCCCGTGATA
>OFDC01001622.1_pt1 | contig 11570 bp, 10 predicted proteins | sample 1520941 | NCBI WGS metagenome assembly OFDC01 (sample SAMEA94258168, study PRJEB24077) | hot springs metagenome | biome: Aquatic biome; feature: Water | place: India | collected 2012-12-06 | depth 5 m | reverse complement strand
GACGATCAGCTCGCCGCGGTTCACCACCTGGCCTTCGTGCACCAGGATGTTCTTTTCCTTGGGGATCAGCTCTTCCCACACCTTGCCATCGGGGTCGGTGATCTGCAGGCGAATCTTGCCCTTGGTCTCCTTGCCGAACGACACGGTGCCGGTCAGCTCGGCCAGCGTGCCCGACGCGCAGGAGCCGATGTAGGCGTGCTGGATGGCGGTGTCCGCCAACTCCGACACCGCCCGCACATGGGTCGGGTTGGGCGGGATCGACACCCGCGGGGTGAGCGACGAGGCGTCGATGGTCACCGTCGCGGCGTAACGGCAGCCGGGGTCGGCGCGCACCGGCTCCACCCCGAACACGCCGCGCGCGGCCAGGAAGGCGGTGCAGCGCTCGTCCACCTCCGCCACCGCGGATTTGGCGCCCATGTCGATGCACAGGCCGCACAGCGTCATGCGCTCGGGCACGCTCAGCGCCTCGACCGCCTCCTTCTCGCCGACCACGGCCAGCACGCATTCGCCGCGATAGCGCGTCTCTCCGGTTGAGAAGACGGGCTGGTCCTTGAGATGCGGATAGATGCCAAAGGAGTTCTCGCCCGGCACGTCCTGCGCGGTGAAGACCCGCACCAGCCCCGGCCGCGCGGCGACGAAGGCCTCGATATCGCCCAGCGTGAAGCCCGCGCGCGGATGCGGGCAGCCGCCGACGGGCCGAGGTCGGAGAGGATCAGCGCGTCCTCGACTTCGTCCAAGGTCTTGTCGTCAAGCTTGGCGGTGCCGCCGCTGCTGCCGGGCAGATTGGCGCTGAGCCGCTCGGAGGTCTTGGCAAAGCCTCCGAACAGGCGCTGCGTCCAGCTGGTTTCACTCATGCGAGCAGGCCCTCCCTGAGGCCGCTTGGGGTCACTTCAATGATCGTGCCCGGCGCCGTGCCGGGGGGCAGGGCAACGGGGGCGCAATTGGGGGCATAGCCCGTGCCGCCGCGCTCGGCGAGGACGCTGAGCGTTTCGCCCACAAGCCCGGCGAGCCACGCGGCCCGGCGCGCGGCGGCGCGGGCACGCAGATCGGCAGCGCGGGCCTTCACCACCTCGCGGGAGAGCTGCGGCATGCGCGCGGCAGGGGTGCCGGGGCGGGGCGAGTAGGGGAAGATGTGGGCGTGGACGATGTCGAGCTCGTCGATGATCGCGAGGTTCGCTTCGTGATGGCCCGCGTCCTCGGTCGGGAAGCCGGCGATGAGGTCGGCGCCGATGGCGATATCGGGGCGCAGCGCTGTCAACCGTGCGACCAATTCAACGGCATCGGCCCTGAGGTGCCGCCGCTTCATGCGCTTCAGGATCAGGTCGGCCCCGTGCTGCAGGCTGAGATGGAGATGCGGCATCACCCGCGGCTCGTGCGCCAGAAGATCGAAGAGCAGGGGATCGATCTCGATCCCGTCGACCGATGAGAGGCGCAGGCGGGGGAGGGCCGGAAGGGCGGCGAGGATCGCCTCGACCAGCGCGCCAAGCCGCGGGGCATTCGGCAGATCATGTCCCCACGAGGTGAGGTCGACGCCGGTCAGCACCATCTCCTGCGCGCCCGCCGCCAGATGCGCTTCGATTTCGGCAAGCACCTGCGGCACCGTCAGCGAACGGCTCGCGCCTCGCCCCTGCGGAATGATGCAGAAGGTGCAGGCATGGTCGCAGCCATTCTGAACCGCGACGAAGGCGCGGGTGCGGGCCGGGGCAAGGGGCGGGGCTTCGAGCGGCACGTTCCACGCGCGCGGATCGAGCTTCGCCGCATTTGACACCAGAGCGTCGACCTCGTCCATCGCGCCGATCGCGGCACGGTCGGTCTCCGCTGCACAGCCGGTCACGACGAGGCGCGCGGCGGGGTGTTCGCGGCGCGCGCGGCGGATCGCCTGGCGGGTCTGGCGCAAGGCCTCGGCGGTGACCGCGCAGGAATTGACCACCACGAGGCCCTTCTCGCCCGCCAGCATCGCGCGCATCCTTTCGCTCTCCGCGATGTTCATGCGGCAGCCCAGACTGATGATCTGAGGGGCGTTCAAGAATAGTCTTCCCAGCGGAAGCTGCCGCGATAACTCTCGGTTGCAGGCCCGCTCATCAGGATGGAGCCGCCCTGTTCCCACGCGATAACGAGGTCGCCGCCGGGCAGGGTGACGCGCACCGGGCTTTGCACCAGCCCCCGGCGGATCGCGGCGACGGCGCTCGCGCAGGCGCCGGTGCCGCAGGCGCGGGTGAGGCCCGCGCCGCGCTCCCAGACGCGCAAGGTAAGGTGATCTGGCCCCGCAAGGCTGGCGACATTGACATTGACCCGCTCGGGGAACAGCGGGTCGTTCTCGATGATCGGGCCGAGCCGCTCGAGCTCCGCCGCATCAGCGTCATCGACGAAGAAGATCGCATGCGGGTTGCCGACATTGACCGCCATCGGCCCCTCGAGCGTCTCCCACCCGACCGGCATCGCAAAGGTGTCCATCGGATAGGCCAGCGGGATTGCATCCCAGTCGAAGCGCGGTGCGCCCATGTCGACCCGCGCGCCGCCGTCCAGCGGTTCGAGGCGAAGCGCCCCGCCGCCGGTCTCTACCACCGCGGGCGCGCCGTGGAGCAGCGCCACCGCGCGGCTGCCATTGCCGCAGGCGCCAGCCTCGCTGCCGTCGCAATTGAAGAACCGCACGCGGAAGTCGTGACCCTCGCTCGGTTCGAGCAGGATCAGCTGGTCGAACCCGATCCCCGTCCGCCGGTCTCCCAGCGCGCGCGCTACCGCGGGCGTCATCGCCGGGATGGCAGTCTCGCGCGCGTCGATCACCACGAAGTCGTTGCCGAGCCCGTGCATCTTGATGAAGGGGATGGTCTTGCTCACTGGGCGTGCATCTATGCACGCAAGGGCCCCGCGTCCAGTGTTAGGGGCAGTCTCGAGGCAAGCCTCAGGAACGGGCGATGCGGTAAGGCGACTGCGCGTCCCCGCCTGCTGCGGGCTGGGCCGGAGCATTCTCTGCACCAGCGCCGGTCAGGCGGCCCGCCGCCCGCAGCCGCGTGCGCACGCCCTCTGCATCCTCGGGCTGGCCGTAGTAAAAACCCTGCGCCTTGAGCTTGCCCATTTCCTTCAGCGCCTTGAGGATCGCCTCGTCCTCGACACCCTCGGCCGTCAGCGGCAGATCGAGCCCGCGCCCGAGCGAGACGATCGCCTCGACCAGTCGCGAACTGTTGCCGGGGTCCTTGAGTTCGCTCACAAAGCTGCGGTCGATCTTGATGCGATCAAAGGGCAGGTTGCGCAGCTGTTCGAAGCTCGAATAGCCGGTGCCGAAATCGTCGAGCGCGATCTGCACGCCCTGATTGCGCAAGCTCATGATCATCGAGCGCACCAGGCCGATGTTCTCGTGCAGGCAGCTTTCGGTGATCTCGATCTCGAGCCTGTGCGGCGGAAAGCCGGCGGCGACCAGCTTCTTGAGAACGCGCTGGGCAAACCACGGGTCGCGCAGCTGCACCGGCGAGATGTTGACCGAGAGCGTCAGCGTCTCGTCCCATTCGCGCGCATCGGCGAAGGCCTGCTCCATCAGGCGTTCCGACAGCTCGTTGATGAGGCCGATTTCCTCCGCGACCGGCACGAAGGTGTCAGGGCTGATGAGCCCCAATTGCGGCGACCGCCAGCGCGCGAGCATTTCGAAGCCGACCAGCGCGCCGGTGTCGAGATCGATCTGCTGTTCGTAGAACGGCACGAATTCGCCGCGCGCCAGGCCGCGGCGGATGCCGGTTTCAAGCTGGTTGCGGAAGCGGAGTTCGCTCTCCATCACCGGCTCGAACCAGAAGTAGCGGTTCCGGCCCTGCTTCTTGGCGTGGTAGAGCGCCATGTCCGCGCGGTGCATCAATGTGGCCGCATCGACCACCAGACCGATCGTGCCATCGGCCTCGTGATCGGCGGCAAGGCCGATCGAAAGCGTCAACTCGACCGTCAGTTCGGGCATGGCGAAGGGCTGGGCGAGGCTTGCGAACAGGCGGATGACGAGATCGTCGACCCGGTCGGCATGGCCGGCGGGGAAGGGCATGATGAAGGCGAATTCATCGCCCCCCAGACGCGCCAGCCGCGCCTCGCGCGGGAGCAGCGCGCGGATCCGGTCGCACAGCATGACCAGCACTGCATCGCCCGCGCCATGGCCGTGCATGTCATTGATCTGCTTGAAATTGTCGAGATCGATCATGCAATAGACGACCGCCTCGCCGCGTTGCGCCGCGCGGGCGCGCAGTTCCTCGGTCGCATCGAACATCGCGCGGCGGTTGAGGCACTGGGTGAGCGGATCGGTGGCCGCCAGCAACCGGGCGCGGGCCTCGGCGCGGCGGCGTTCGTCGATCTCGCGGGTGAGTTCGCGGTAGCGCCGCCAGCCGAAGATGACGAGCGCGATGTTGAGCAGCAGGGCATTGACGATGATGACATTGGGCGCGCCGCCGGTCCCGGTCAGCACGTCCATCACCTGGGGCATGACCGTGCCTCCGGTGCCGACCAGCAGGATGATCGAGGCGGTCGCAATCCCCAGCGCGATGATGTCGCGTTCAGCCGCTCCTAGCGGATTGTCTGGTTCGTGCTCCGTCAAGACCGCTGCCCCTTGCCTCGCCCTGCCTGCGGGGCGGCGTGCCTTGCCTCCCCGTGTCCATCCTGGCCTCATTGCAGATTGCACTAAACATCGGGTTAATTGGCGGGGCTTGGCGAGAGGGCGCCGGGCAGTCTATCGGGGCGCGACACTCGCATGGGAGCCTGCGCAAGATGGCCTATTGGCTGATGAAATCCGAACCCTTCAAGTACAGCTGGGACGATCTTGTCGCGGAGGGCGAGGGGACGTGGGACGGGGTGCGCAATTACCTCGCCCGCAACAACCTGATGGCGATGCAGCCGGGGGACGAGGCATTCTTCTATCACAGCCGCGAGGGGCTCGAGATCGTCGGGATCGCCGAGATTACCGTCTCGGGCATCGGCGATCCGACCGACGAGACCGGCAAGTGGGCGGCGGTGAAGCTGAAGGCGAAGGAGAAGTTCGCCCGCCCTGTGACGCTCGCCGAGATCAAGGCCGAGCCGCGGCTGGGCGAGATGCAGCTGATCCGCCTGTCGCGGCTGTCAGTCTGCGCGGTCAGCCCGGCAGAATGGGCCGTGATCCGAGATCTGGCGCAGGGCTGAACCGCGCCGCAATGTTTCACGTGTAACATCGCGCCACGGGGCAACCGGCAGGGGACGACCTGCCGATGACCGTACAACGGGGCGGCGATGCTCAGGCGGTGCGATTGGCCCGCGCGCGCAGCCCCGAAATGGTCGCGCCGCTTGCCGCGATGTGTTCCAGATCGGTGAGCGCATGGATCAGGCGGATGCCCTTCCGGCCCTCGGCCTCCCCCAGCGCAGCGATGAATTCCGCCGTCGTCTCGACCCGCGTGCTCCACGCGCCGAAGGCTGCGCCGAGCATCGCGAAATCGGGATTGGCGAGCGCCGTCGCCGAGACGCGGCCCGGATATTCGCGCTCCTGGTGCATGCGGATCGTGCCGTAGGCACCGTTGTCGACCACCACCACGATCAGGTCCGCGCCGTATTGCGCGGCGGTGGCGAGTTCCTGCCCGTTCATCAGGAAGTCCCCGTCACCCGCAACGGCGACGACCATCCGCTCGGGAAAGCGCAAGGCGGCAGCGACGGCAGCGGGCACGCCGTAGCCCATCGCCCCGCAGGTGGGGGCGAGCTGGCCGGGATAGGCGGCATAGCGCCAATAGCGGTGCCACCACCCGGCGAAATTGCCCGCGCCGTTGCAGATGATGGCATCGGCGGGGAGCATCTCGCGCATCGCCCCCACGCATATCGCAAGGTCCATTGCGGCATCGGACGGCTGGGGCGTCGACCACGCCAGCCACTGCGCGTGCGCCTCATCCCCGGCATCGAAGGGGATGATGTCGCTGTGATCCCACAACGCCGCGCATTCCGCGAATTCGTCCATGGCGCAGCACAGCGCCAGATCGGTGCGGTAGACGCGGCCGAGCTCCTCGGGATCCGGGTGGATGTGGACGAGCGTCTGGCCGGGGTGTTCCAGCGTGGGGACTTCGTAGCCATCGGTGGTCGCCTCGCCGAGCCTTGCGCCCACCGCGATGACGAGATCGGCCTGCCGCACGCGCTCCACCAGCTGCGGGTTCGGGCCATAGCCGAGGTTGCCCGCATAGACCGGCGAATCCGGCGCAATCGCGTCCTGACGGCGGAAGGCGGTCGCCACGGGAAGCCCGATGCTTTCGGCGAATTGCTGGAAGTAGTGCCGCGCCTTGGCGTTCCACCCCGCGCCGCCGATGATGGCGATGGGGCTGGCGGCATCGGCAATCATGTCGAACAGCGCGCGCATCGCATCGGGGCAGACCGCCTGTGCGGGGCGCAGCACCTGCGGGCGGGGGGCGAGGCTGGCGGGCACCACTTCGACCAGCATGTCCTCGGGCAAGGCCAGCACCACCGGTCCGGGCCGGCCGGAGATGGCCACTGCGTAGGCGCGGGCGATGTATTCGGGGATGCGCAGCGGATCATCGATCCGCGCGGCCCATTTGCAGATCGGCGCGAAGAAGGCGGGGAAATCGACCTCCTGAAACCCCTCGCGCCCCTGCATCCCGCGCGCGACATCGCCGACGAACAGGATCATCGGCTGCGAATCCTGATGCGCGACATGGACGCCGATGCTGGCATTAGTCGCGCCCGGTCCGCGGGTGACGAAGGCGATGCCGGGTGCCCCGGTCATCGCTCCGTCGGCGCAGGCCATGAAGGCGACCCCGCCTTCCTGACGGCAGGTGACGACTTCGATCTCAGGCCGCTCGGGCAGGGCATCGAGCACGGCGAGGAAGCTTTCCCCCGGCACGGTGAAGATCCGGCTCGCGCCCTGCTCGGCAAGGCAATCGACCAGCAGGGCAGCCGCTGTCCGGTTGGAATCGGTCATCGCAAAAACTCTCCCGTCGTCCTGCCACGAGCCTCTAACCGCGCCAACGCCCGGGCGCAAACTCACCCTGTCCCACGTTGCGACACACCCGCCGCAAACCATTTTCAATGGTTAAGAAAGTCTTAAAGCTGGCATCCCTAACACTCGGAGATTCGCGAAGATGCGCCGCAGCCTGGTTCTCACTGACGAGAGCGCCCGCCACTGGTTCCGCATGAGCCTGCCGCCGCATGTGAAGCGCGACATCTTCCCGATTCCCGCCGAGAGCCTGTGGCGCCTGACGATGGACGACGTGCGCGGCGTGGCCAGCACCTATGTCGCGGTGACGCTGGCGGTGTTCGCCTTCATCATCTGACCTCAGGCGGGCAGCGCGCCGCGCCCCTGCTCGACCCGGTAGAGTTTCCACGCCAGCTGCGCCGAGACGAAGACCAAAGCGAGGCTCAGCAGCAGCTGTTCTTCGAGCGGGATGCCGAAAAAGCCGAGCACACCTGCCACGCCCGCGCCCACCGCCATGAACACGCAGGAGACGAAGTTGTTCGCCGCGACCGAGCGCGAGGCTTCGGACTTGTCGACCCGCGTGGTCAGGAAGGCATAGAGCGGCACCACGAACATGCCCCCCGCGACCGCGATCAGCAGCAGGTTGGCGATCAGCACCAGCGCGAGCGGCTGGGCGAGGAATTCGGGCACCGAGAACAGCTCGCCGCTCGCAGGCGTCAGGTTCCACATCCGGCATTCGATGTAGAAGGCCACCAGAAGCGCGCCCATCACCAGCACCGACACCGACGAATGGCGCGCGGATATCTCGCCCTTGAGCAGCGCGTTGATCGCCACCGATCCGATCGCGATCCCGGCCGAGAAGGCGATCAGCAGCACCATCGCCACCTGCTTGTCGGCCAGCAGCACGTTCTTGGCGAGGGGGAAGAACTGGGTGCCAAGGATCGCCGCGATCGCCCAGAAAAAGCTGATCGCCAGCACCGAATAGCGCAGCTCCAGATTGCTCATCGAAAAGGCGATCAGTGACTTCGAGGCGCGGATCGGGTTCCAGTCGATCGCGGTCTCGGCGCTCTGCGCAGGGGCGGGGGGCACCTGACGGGACACTGCATAGCCGATCAGCGCGAAGACGATGATCGCGATGGTGCTCTGTTCCACGGTGAACACCGCCGACAGGATCATGCCGGAAAGGATCGCCACATAGGTGCCGGCCTCGACCAGCCCGGTGCCTGCCAGCACCTCGTCATCCGCCAGATGCTGCGGGAGGATCGCGTATTTGATCGGGCCGAAGAAGGTCGAATGCAGCCCCATCGCGAACAGGGCAATGAACATCAGCGGGATCGCGACCGTCTCCACCGCCATGCCGCGGGCCGCCATCATCAACCCGATGCCGCCGACAATCATGATGATGATCTCGGCAAATTTGATCCAGCGGATGATCTTGGTCTTGTCGCGCATGTCGGCAAGCTGGCCCGAGGTTGCCGAGAACAGCACGAAGGGCAGCACGAACAGCGCGGTGGCGACGCCGCTGATCAGCGTCTCCATCTCGGGCGAATCGTAGAGCTGGTACACGATGAACAGCACCATCGCGTTCTTGTAGAGATTGTCGTTGAGCGCGTTGAGCAGCTGGGTGAGGAACAGCGGCGCGAAGCGGCGCTTGCCCATGAGTTGGAGCGATGTGGTCATGCGGCTGTTAAGCTGGGGCTTCCCTGTCAGTTACTTGCGACATAGCGACGGGGCGCGGTTTCACAAGTGCGCATGACGTGGGGGCGGGGCGCGGGGTTCCTCGCGTCTTTATCCGCGCGGGGGTTTTGCGTGACGCCGCAAGCCGCTAGAGGGGGCAGGGGAAACCTATGTCGAGCCTGCCCAACATCCTTACCGCCAGCCGCATCTTCGCGGTGCCCTTGCTGGCCTTCTTCCTGTGGTGGCCCGAGTGGCGCGCGGGCTATCTCATTGGCTTTGTGCTCTATTGCATCATTGCCATCACCGATTTCTTCGACGGCTATCTGGCGCGCGCGCAGGGTACGGTGTCGAAGCTCGGCATCTTTCTCGATCCGATCGCCGACAAGATCATGGTCGCGGCGGTGATTCTGGTGCTGACCGCGCAAGGGTATTTGCGCGGGCCCTATGCGGGCGATGTCCACGTGATCGCCGGGCTCATCATTCTGGTGCGCGAGATTGCAGTCAGCGGCCTGCGCGAGTTTCTGGGCGGGATCCAGGTCTCGGTGCCGGTCTCGGCGCTGGCCAAGTGGAAGACCACCTTCCAGCTGGTGGCGCTGGGCGCGCTGATCCTTGGCGGCGCGGTGCACGGGGCGCCGTGCCAGTCGGTGGGCGAAGGCTGCGGCACCATCGCGCAGAGCTGGGTGCATCTGGTGGGCCTGGTCTCGCTGTGGACGGCGGCGGCGCTCACAATGATCACCGGCTGGGATTACCTGCGCGTCGGTCTCAAACACATGGACTGACTTGCGCGTTTCGCACTGGAAGCGTGGAGCGGGTCTGGATTACACTATATCCCATGGGATCGGATTCGACACGCCGCGACGGCGCCTTTGTCGGACAATTGGCGAATCACGCGCGGCGCCTGCAAGGCGAGGCGCGCGAGGCGATCGCGCGCGGCGAGTTCACCCGCGCCTCGGCCCTGATCGGCGATGCCGAGCTGCTCGCCGAGGATGTGCACGGCATGGTCGGCGACATGGAGCGGCGCGAGCTTGGCGAGCTGGCGATGCTGGCCCGCTATGACGTCCGCGCCGCCGCCGGGCCCGCAACCCGCCCGGCTCTTCCGCCGCCCTCGCGCCGGATGCGTATCGCCATGGCCGCGACGCTGGCGATGAGCTTCGCGCTGGTGGAGTGCTGAGCGGGTTCAGCCCGCCCGCAATTCCTTGGCCAGCAGCTGGAAATCCGCCTCTCTCGGCGAATTCTTGCGCCACGCCAGCACGATCTCGCGCTTGGCGGTGGGGCTGTCGACGGGGCGGGCGACCACGTCGGTGCCGGCCAGAATGCCCGCCTTCAATGCCATTTCAGGAAGCATCGTCAGGCCGAGATCATTGTCGACCAGCTGCACCAGTGTATGCAGGCTCGTCCCGATCATCGCCGCGCTGGCGCGCAGTTCCGAGCGCGAGCACGCCGCCAGCGAATGATCGCGCAGGCAATGGCCGTCCTCCAGCAGCAGCAGGCGGCCCTGATCGATCATGTCGGGCTTGATGCTGGCGGGCGGATCGCGCGGATCGTCCTTGGGGAAGGCGATGAACAGACGGTCGTCGGCGATATGTGCGATCGCCGCGTCGCCGGTTTCGAAGGGCAGGGCGAGCAACACGCAATCAACCCGCCCGTGGCTCAGGGATTCGAGCGCATCGTGGCTGGTTTCCTCGCGCAGCATCAGCTTGAGGTCGGGGCGTTCCCGCTTCAGCCGGGGCAGCATCCGGGGGAGCAGGAAGGGCGCGATGGTCGGGATGACACTCATGCGCAGCTCGCCCGACAGCGGCTTGCCCGAGGCCTGGACCAGATCGGCAAGCTCCTCCGCTTCGCGCAGCAGCCGGTTGGCCTTGGACACCACCTGCTCGCCCAGCGCAGTGAAGCGCACCACCCGGCGCGAGCGTTCGACCAGCGTCACGCCGAGCAGCGACTCGAGCTCGCGAATCCCTGCCGACAGCGTCGATTGCGAGACGAAGCTCGCGTCCGCCGCCTTGCCGAAATGCCCGTGCTCGTGGAGCGCAACGAGATATTGCAGCTGCTTGATGGTGGGGAGGTAGGTGCTCACGGCGTGCGCGCTATTCCGCTGCCAGCGTATCGGCTTCGGGCGCGGGCTCTGGTGCGGGCGCCTGCACCACGACATCATCGATGTGCGTCATCTTGAGCCGCCCCTTCTCGACCGCGAAGGCCAGCTTGCCCTCGACCAGATCGAGCGCGTCCTTGCCGAACACCTCGTAGCGCCAGCCCTGCAGCACCGGCAGCTTGCGCACCCCTGCCGCGAGCGCCTCCATCTCGTCGGCGCGGGTGAGGAGGCGCGGGGCGACGTCGATCTCGCGGGCGCGGATCTTGAGAAGGAGCTTGAGGAGGTCGGCAACCAGTGCGCCTTCCTTGCCGAGCGGCGCGCCCTGCTTGATCTTCTCCGGCATCTCGGATTTGGGCAGCGGCTCGGCGTCGGCCAGCACCTTCATCAGCCGCTTGCCGATGTCATTGTCCTTCCATGCGGGCGAGAGGCCGCGCACCTTGGCGAGGTCACCTTGCACCTTGGGCGGGTGGCTGGCGATGTCGGCGAGGGTCTCGTCACGCATGATGCGGCCGCGCGGGATGTTCTTGTGCTGCGCCTCGCTCTCGCGCCAGGCGGCGAGCGCCTTCATCCGGCCGAGCACCTGCGGATTGCGCCCCGGCTGGCGGATGCGCTTCCAGGCGACGCCCGGATCGGTGAGGTAGTTGGCCGGATCGGCGAGCTTCTCCATCTCGGCATCGAGCCACAGGCCCCGGCCGGTCTTGATCAGCTTCTTCAGGATCTTGGGGAAGATACCTGCCAGATAGGTGACATCGCCGATGGCATATTCGATCTGCCGGTCGGTCAGCGGACGGCGGCTCCAGTCGGTGAAGCGCGCGCCCTTGTCGATGGTGACGCCGACCCATGTCTCGACCAGATTGGCATAGCCGATCTGTTCGGACTGGCTGATCGCCATCATCG
>OFDC01001620.1_pt1 | contig 11577 bp, 9 predicted proteins | sample 1520941 | NCBI WGS metagenome assembly OFDC01 (sample SAMEA94258168, study PRJEB24077) | hot springs metagenome | biome: Aquatic biome; feature: Water | place: India | collected 2012-12-06 | depth 5 m | reverse complement strand
CCGCCGTTTCGACCAGCCTCTGTGTCGCCGCCTGCGCCTGCGCCCGCGCCAAAGATTGCGCGGCGTCGGCGGGCTGGACGTAGAGCGCGCTCCGGCGATCGCCGTCCACCACCGTGCGCCAGCCCGGGCTCGCCGGCCAGTAGGCCGCGCACGCCCCCGGCGTGGCGCGCGGATCAACCAGCGGCCGCCGAGTCGCGCCATTGGGTTCAATCACGCTAAGCGCCTCGGTCGCCCCGCACAGGGCGACCCGCTGACCCGCGCGCGCCAGACCCTCGACCTGGACCCCCGCCGCCTCGCCAGGACGGGCCACGGTCGTGAACAGCTCGCTCCACAGCTCGCCGTGGCGGTCCGCGCGGCCGGTCAGCACCAGAGCGTAGCTGTCGGCGAGCGTCCACAGCGCCACCCGACCCTGGCCCCGCGCCCGCCAGGCGGCCAGCGGCTGGCCGTCCTTGGTCACGACCAGCGGCACGCCGCCTGCGGTGGTCGGCAGGATGTCATGGCGGTTCACGTCCGAGTTCGGTCCGTTCAGGCGCACGGCGCGCAGGCCGTCCGTCTCGGCGGTCGGCAGGCCAAGCCCCTCCCAGTCGCGGCGCACGGCGTCGGACAGCGGACCGCTGGGCCGCAAGACGAGACCAAGGCCCCCACGTACCGCGCCGTCGATGGCGGCGCGGTCCTGGCGGTCCAGGGTCTCCCAGCGGCGATCGTCGATGACCAGCAGATCGACCGCATCCAGCGTCGCGCGGGTCAGGGCCACGGGCGCGTCGCCCATCTGCACGCCGCCGCCCAGCGCGACCTCGAGGTTCAGGGCGATGCCGGCGTCCTGGGCCCAGCGGCGCAGGTACTTGGTCTCGGCGCTCGGCGCGCCGGCCAGGACGAGGACGCGCGGGCTGACCGGCGCGCGGGCCTCGACCGGGATCTCGATATGCTCGACCTGTCGGCCGGCCGCGTCGCGCAGGCGCAGGTCGAACAGCACCGGCCCCGCCGCGCGGGCCGCGCCCGAGAGGCTGAAGCGCGCGCCGGCCTTGACCTCGGCCTTGTCGACCACGGCCCCGGCCGGGTCCAGCAGCTCGACCACGCCGGCCTTCAGCGCGCCGACGATCAGCAGCTTTCGCTCGCGCCAGATCGCAGTCGAGGCCTCTTCGGTCGGTGGCGCCGGGAAGTTGGCGACCATCGGCAGGGCCAAGGTGTCCATGCCCTTGCGCCGCAGATAGGCGGCGCGCTCGAACACCACGCCAGGCGAGCCTTGCAACTCGGGAGTCAGGTTGTTGTAGAGGTCGTTGGCGTTGGCGGAATTGGCCCGGTAGGCCATTCGAACGCGGGCGGCGGCCTGATAAGTATCCGAGAGCAGGGCGACCATGTCGCGGGCCGCAGGGCCTTGTTGGCCGTAGAGCAGGATATCGGCGCGACGGACGTAGTCGTCCGGGGTCAGCATCGCGCCGAAGCGCGCGATCATGCTGCGCTGGGCGTCAGCCTCGAACACCTTGTCGCGAAAGGTGCGGCGGATGAGATCGGCGGCCTGCTGGTTCTGGCCGGTGGCCTGATAGGCGCTGGCCAGGGCCATGGCGCCCTCGGCGGTGATCGGCTGGGCGCCGCCGAACCAGGCGATGGTCCGCACGGGGTCAAGGCCCGAGGTCGATAGCGCTTTCTCCGCTGCGGTGTCGCGGCGGGCTCCGCGCGGCCAACCGGCCAGATCGCGGCGTGCCGAGTCGAGTTCGAAGAAGCTCAGCGCCTCGGCATTGCTGTCAACGAGCTGCCACTGGGCGATCTTTCTCGCGATAGGGTCCTGCAGGCTGTCGATCGCCATGCGCGCGCCGGAAACATCGCCGCGCTTGGCAGCCGCCAGGGCGGTCTGCAGGTTGGCCGAGTCTGTGTCGCTGAGCGCGGTCGTCACAGCGGTGGGCGGCGTGGTGATCAGGCCGGGCGCGGTTTGCGCGGAGGCGTAGGACGTCGTCGTCTGGGCGTCAGCGGCCCCAACGATCGTCACGATACACGCTCCTCCGAGCAGCCACCGGCGCATTCCTGAAACCAAAACGCTCTCCTTGCGGTCTCTATGAGACCTCATACTCGAATTCGTCCGTTAGCCCTATGCGGCGATTCAGGCCGCAATAGGGTTCTTAAAGTCAGCCCGCGGGCTTGACCCGGAGGGCTTGGCCCATCAAATCGCACCTGCTCCTTTTGATCCGCACCCAGAGCCGGTTGCAGGTCGGCGGGGCAGGGACATATTGTCCGCCCCCATCGTCCCGCCGCAACACATGCGGCTCCATCCGCACGGCAATTTGCAAGTCATGGTCCAGTCTCACTTCAAGGGCGTCATTCCGGCCCTCGTCACGCCGTTTCACAACGGTGAGGTGGACGAGAAAGCCTTCGTCGCGCTGGTCGAGCGTCAGATCGTTGGGGGTGTGCACGGCTTGGTCCCTGTCGGAACCACGGGCGAGACATCGACCCTTTCGCACGACGAGCATCGTCGTGTCGTCGAACTGTGCGTGAAGACCACGGCCGGCCGCGTGCCCGTGATCGCTGGCGCGGGCAGCAACTCCACCGACGAAGCGATTGAACTGGCCCGTCACGCCAAGGCCGTTGGCGCAGACGCCTGCCTGGTGGTGACGCCGTACTACAATCGCCCGAGCCAAGAGGGCATGTACCAGCACTACAAGGCGATCAACGACGCCGTCGAGCTGCCGATCTTCGTCTACAACGTGCCGGGTCGCACAGGCGTTGACATCAGTAACGAGACGTTGGAGCGCCTGTCGAAACTGCCGAATATCGTCGGGATCAAGGACGCCACGGGCGACCTAACCCGGATCAGCTTCCAGCGTCTGATGTGCGGTCCTGAATGGGTGATGCTGTCGGGAGATGATCCGACCGCGCTCGGCTACATGGCGCACGGCGGCCATGGGGTGATCTCGGTGACCGCCAACGTTGCGCCAGACGCCTGCTCGGCCTTCATGAACGCCTGCATGCAGGGCGAATGGGAGAAAGGTCTCTACTGGCAGGATCGCCTGGTTCGCCTGCACAAGGCCCTGTTCCTCGACTCGTCGCCCGCGCCCACCAAATTCGCGATGGCGCAACTGGGCCTGTGCACAGAGGACGTGCGGCTGCCGATCACGCCTTGCGCCGAAGCGGTGCGTCCGACGATCCTGGAAGCCATGCGCGAGGCTGGTCTGCGCTGATGTCCAAGCCGATCGCTGAAAATCGGCGCGCGCGCTTCGATTACTTTATCGAAGAGACCTTCGAGGCGGGCATCATGCTGACCGGAACCGAGGTGAAGAGCCTGCGGACCGGCCGGGCGAACATCGCTGAGTCCTACGCTTCGGTGGAGGGGCGTGAGATTGTGCTGATCAACGCCGACATCCCGCCCTACGGCCATGCCAATCGTTTCAACCACGAGCCGCGTCGTCACCGGAAGCTGCTGCTACACCGTCGTCAGATCGACAAGCTGATCGGCGCGGTTCAGCGCGAGGGGCGCACTCTGGTGCCGATCAAACTCTACTGGAACGACAAGGGCTTGGCGAAGCTGGAGGTCGGTCTCGCCAAGGGCAAGAAGCTACACGACAAGCGCGATACGGCGGCGGAACGTGATTGGCAGCGTGACAAGGCGCGCCTGATGAAGGGCGATCGCGGCGATTGAGGCCTAGTAAAGGCCCATCAGGACAAAGCCGAGCGCCAAACCCAGGGCGAAAGCGCCGGCGCTGATGATCAAGAAGGTACGAACCTCGCTCCGCAGGCTCTCTCGCGTAATCTGGGCCATACCCGGCTCCGGCTGGCCGCCCCCCGGCGGCAAATCAGTCCCCGATTTGAGGGTAGTCCGAACCGGGCGCGAGAATTGTCAACGATTGTAAATGCTGCGCCCAGCGCATCAGGCGGCTTGGGGCAGCTCATACACTTGTGACGGTACGCCCTTCTCGAACAGCGCCCCGCAGATCGCGAGCGCCTGCTGATATGCGGTCTCTATAGACTCGAAGCGCCCAGCTGGGCGGCCGCCTTCGGTGACGACCCACCCTTCTGAAACATGAGCGATTTCAATACGCTGAAAATGCGCGGCGTCGAACATGACGACGAGCTCCCTAGAGTAGAGACGCGCCCTTAGGTTGGGCTCAGGTCGTGCTTAACGCGCGTCTGGCCCAAATCATTGTCAAAGATTGTAAAGCTGGTAGCGGTAACGAAGTGCTTGCGGGTGGGGGCTAGCCATTCTCGAGCGCCAAGAGGGCGAACGTCGCCAGCCAATGTTCACCCATATAGTCGCCAGAGATATGCGGCACGGCCGCCGCAAGATGGCTCATGGCCGCGTTCACCGCATGCGCTTGACCGGGATCATGCTCTGACATCGATCCCGCCAGCAGGCGCCAACACCAGGCGCGCGAGAGGTTTAGCCCGTCCAGATGGGCGATCTTGCCGTCCGTACGGTCGCTGACCCGGGCGGGGGTGAACAGGGTCGCCGGCTGCTTATCGGCCAGATTCGGCAGGAAGCGGGGGAACCAGAGATCGAAGCGCTCGCGCGGCAGAAGCCGTCTCATCGCCTCGGCCTCGATCAGGGCCGGAGAGAGAAAGTCATCACCGGACGGCTCCCACGCCTGGCAGTCGGCGTCCTGCCCGTACCAGATCAGCGCCCGGCTTTGCAGTAGATCGAAGAAGGCCTGATCGCCCGTCATTTCGGCGAACTCATAGGCCAGCGCCAGCGCGAAGGCGGTGTTGTAGTGCGTACCGGCGCGAACCGGATAGTCGGCGATCGGCAGGAAGGTTTCGAACCGTTGCTTGAAGGCAAGCGCCAACGGGGCGTGGATCCGCGCCCAGGGCCGGTCATGCCGCAGCAGTTCGGCCTGCAGCATCAGGCTCCAGGCCCAACCGTACGGACGTTCAAAGCCCCGGCTCTCGGGTCGCGCCAGATAGTCGACCTCGCCGGCGACCTTTTCCTCGGTGAAGGCCTCGTCAAACAGCGCGATGATGGTCGGCGCTTCGACCATCTCGGGGCGCAGGCGCAGCAGCGTAGCCAACAGCCAGTAGCCGTGCACGCACGAGTGCCAGTCAAAGCTGCCGTAGAAGATGGGGTGTAGGGCCTGAGGGGACTGCACGTCTTCTGGACCGCCCATCACGTGGTCCAGCTTGTTGGGATACTCGCGGGTCAGGTGGCCCAGCGCGATCTTGGCGAAGCGGGAGGCGGTGGAGCGGGCGAGGCTCATCGGTGGAAGGCCAGGGCGTTCATCAGGATCACGTTGACGATCAGCATCAGGACAGCCGTGGGCGCCTGAGCGCGGATCACGGCGTAGCGGTCCTTCAACTGCAGCAAGGCGGCGGGCACAAGGTTGAAGTTGGCCGCCAGCGGCGTCAGCAGCGTGCCGCAGAAGCCTGACAGCATGCCGATGGCGCAGACCACGGCGGGGTCGCCGCCGAACTGGCCGATCACCAAGGGCAGGGCGATGCCGCCGGTCATCACCGGGAACGCGGCGAAGGCGTTGCCCATCATGATCGTGAACACCGCCATGCCCACGCAGTAGGCCGCGACGGCGGCGAAGCGGCTGTCCGCCGGTGTGATCATCACGGCGATCTCGCCGATCGACTTACCCACGCCCGCCAGCGCGAACACAGCGCCCAGCGCGGCCAGCATCTGCGGCAGCAAGGCGGCCCAGCCGACGAGGTCCATCAGGCGGCGGCCCTCTTGGATCGGCGCGCCAGCGGGTTGCTGGAACATCAGCTTGGAGAGAACCGCCGCGACCAGCGCCGCTAAGGCCAAGGCTATCAGCGTGGCCTGCTTGGGATCGACCAGATGCGCGCCGCCAATGGTCAGGTGCTTGAAGGCCAGTGAGCCGACCAGGACCAACACTGGGATGACCAGCGCGGGCGCATAGAGCTTTACGCCATAAGCCATGGCGAGGCTCTCTCGCTCTTCGGGCGAGGTGCTCTTTGGCGCGCCGACGCCCAGTTGTCCCGCTCCGGCGATGAGAGCCAGGCAGAGAACCAAGATCCCGTTACCCAGGTCGCCCAGATGGTCGCCGGCCAGGAAGCTCAGTGCGAACAGGCCCCAGAACGCGGCGTTGCCGAAACGCTTGGGGTTCTCGCGGTCGCCGGCGCTGAGGAAGGCGAAGGCGGCGAACATCAGGCCCGAGAGCAGATAGACGAGGGGCAAGCCGATCATGCCGCGTCCTCCACCTCGGGGGTGAGCCGGCGGTCGAACATCAGCAGCCGCGCGCCGTGGATCAGGAAGGCGGCGATGGCGGTTGGGATCGCCCAGACCGAGAGGGCCAGAGGCTCGACGGTGATGCCGCTCTGATCCAGGAACCCGACGATCAGCAGGATCGAACCGATCGCCAGGAAGATGTCCTCGCCGAAGAAGAGACCGATATTGTCCGTGGCGGCGCTCATGGCTCGGACCTTTTGGCGCTGGTCGTCGGTCAGCGGCTCGGCGGCGGCCTCGGCCATCGGCGCCAGCAACGGGCGGACCGTCTGAGCGTGGCCAGCCACCTGAGTCAAACCCAGGGCGGCGGCGACCTGCCGAAGAGCCAGATAGGCCAGCAGGATCCTGCCGGCGGTCGCCGCCTGCAGGCCCTGGATCGTGCGACGCGCCTGCTCGCGCAGGCCCGCGCGCTCGAGCACGCCGATGGCGGGCAGGACCAGCCAGGCGACGCTGACATAGCGGTTGGTGTTGAAGGCCTTGCCGAAGGCGGCCAGCACCTCAATGGGCGTGAGGCCGGCGGCCAAGCCCGAAGTCATGGCGGCTCCCACCACGACCAGCAGCGGATTAAAGCGCAGGGCGAAGCCCAGCACGATCACCGCCACGCCCAACAGCGTCAGCATCCCCCGCGACTCCCCTCATTCCGAGGGGGACCGTCCGACGGCTGAGCCTCGCTGGCAAGTCGGTCTCTCAGCGGGCTCGGCGAGGTTCCGCTTGACGGCTCGGCGCCTCGGCGCGACGCTCAACTCAACAATGATAACCTACGGGAGGCCCCAATGGCCGACGGCGCTATGCCTATTACGTCCCTGAAGGGCAAGGTCAGCGAAGCGGAGTGGCAAGCGCGGGTCGATCTCGCCGCCCTCTATCGTCTCGTGGCCCTGCACGGCTGGGACGACATGATCTTCACCCACATCTCGGCGCGCATTCCTGGCCCCGAGCATCACTTCCTGATCAATCCCTACGGGATGTTCTTCGGCGAGATCACGGCCTCGAGCCTCGTAAAGGTCGATCTCGAAGGCAACGTCATCGACAAGACCCCGTACTACATCAATCCGGCGGGCTTCACGATCCACTCGGCCGTCCACGCGGCGCGCGACGACGCCCACTATGTGATGCACCTTCACAGCGACCAAGGCGTGGCGGTGTCGGCGCACAAGGAAGGTCTGCTGCCGCTGACCCAGCACGCGCTAATCGTCTTGCCTCAACTCGCCTATCACGATTATGAAGGCATTGCGCTCAACCTTGAGGAGCGAGAGCGCATCGTGGCCGACCTCGGCCAGAAGAAGCTGATGATGTTGCGCAACCACGGCACCCTGTCGGTGGGCGCTTCCGCAGCTGAATGCTGGTTGGGGATGTTCTTCCTGGAGCGAGCATGCGCGCAGCAGGTAATGGCGCTTTCGATCGGACGCGAGAACGTCCTGCTGGCGCCCGGCGCCGCGCAGGACGAGGTTCGCAAGCAGACCGGCATGGGTATGGGCATGATCGGCGGTCTGGCTTGGCCGGGCTGTCTGCGCAAGCTGGACCGCGAGTCGCCAGGCTATGCCGACTAGCCAATGCTTTAGACGTCGCAAAGGCCGCCGTGATCCTGGTGATCGCGGCGGCTTTTTCGTGTCTGGACGTCGGTGCGGCGACCGCGGGCGCCTGGCCCGTTCCGCCGGGTAAGACGCAGGTCATCGTCAAGTATGAGCGGCAGACCGCTGATCAGGGTTTTGATCCGCAAGGCCAACGGGTCGGCATCAGTCGTCGCCGCGACGAGGCGGCTTCCATGTTCGTCGAACACGGCCTGACCGAACGGCTGACACTGCAAGCCAAGGCCGGTGTTACACGCGGGCGCGACCAGTGGGTGGATTATGAGGGTCGAGGGCCGATTGAGCTGGGGCTGCGTTGGGCCGTGCGCCAGGACAACCGCTCGGCGCTGTCGATCTATCTTGGCGCCGCCGAGGCGGGCGCCGGGCGAAACGCCGGCTACGCGGCGCCTGGGGAGGGCAGTCTCGATCTGGAGGCGAGGGTGCTCTATGGGCGGTCCGCCGTCTGGCGCGGTAAGCCGGTCTACCTGGATGTACAGGCGGCTCGGCTTCGGCGAGAGGGTCTGGCGGACGAGAACCGGCTGGATGTCACGCTGGGCCTTCGTCCGACGCGCAAAACCCTTTTGCTGGCGCAGACCTACGCCGGGCAAGCCGAGCGCGAAGGCTCGGATTCGCGGTGGCTGAAGAGCGAGCTCTCAATCGTCCGCGCGTTCGGCGCCTGGAGCGCGCAAGTCGGCTGGCGAGACACCGTGGCGGGGCGCGAAACCGCCCGAGATCGCGGCGTCGTGCTGGCGGTATGGCGTAACCTGTAGCGTATTTCAGCGCTGCAACACACAGTCATCCTGGTGTCACTGGACGTGGGTTTACGGTGCGGTCATATGTCGCCGCGTTTGTCACCCCGCCGAGCTTGTCCGGCGCCCGGAGCACGTCCTTGATCCGTAGGCACTTCTTTCTCGTTGTGGCCCTGGCCGCCGTCGTTCTCATGCTGGGCGTGGGTGGCTTCAAGCTGGCGTTCGCCGGCAAGGAGACCAAGGGCGGAGGCGGCGGTGGCCGCGCGACCGCTGTCACGCAGACGGTGGTCGGTGAGCGCTCGTTCACGGATCGTATCGAAGTGCTGGGCGCGGCCAAAGGCCGTCAGTCGGTGACCATCACCTCCAATACCGCCGAACTGATCACGGCCGTCCGCTTCACCGATGGCCAGGCCGTCTCGCGCGGCCAGGTCTTGGTCGAGCTGAAGGCCGAAGCCGAGGACGCCGGTATCGCCGAGGCCCGTGCGCGTCTGGCGCAGGCCGAACGGGACTACAAGCGCTGGAAGACCCTGGCCGACAAAGGCATCGCCCCGCGCGCCACCGCCGAGCAGTACCTCGCCGCCTACGAGACCTCGAAGGCGGCGGTCGAATCCGCTCAAGCCAATAAGCTTGATCGCGTGATCCGCGCGCCTTTCGCAGGCCGGGTCGGAATCTCGGACGTCGCGCCGGGCATGCTGATCAGCCCGGGCACCGCCATCGTTACGCTCGATGACACCGCAGTGATCCGCGTCGATTTCTCCGTCCCTGATCGCTATCTGGAAACCCTGCGCATCGGCTTGCCGATCGTCGCCAAGCCCGACGCGCTGCCGGGCGAGACGTTCCAGGGGCGCATCGCCCAACTCGACACCCGGATTGATCCAACCACGCGGGCGCTCAAGGCCCGTGCGGAGTTCCCCAACGCCAGCGGTCGCCTGAAGCCGGGGATGCTGGTCAAGGTGGCGATTGACCAGGGCGTGCGCACCAGCGTCGCCGTGCCGGAAGCGGCTGTGCAGTTCGAGGGCGAGCAAGCCTCGGTCTATGTCGTCGCCAAGGGGCCCAAGGGGCTGGTCGCGCGTCGCACCGACGTCAATACGGGCATCACTGAAGGGGGCTTTGTCGAAATCCGCTCTGGCCTGAAGACGGGCGACAAGATCGTCGCCGATGGTCTGAACAGGATCCAGGACGGCGCCTCCATCGCTGGCGGCAAACCTGGCGACAAGCCCGGGCAAAAAGCTGACGCCAAGGGCGGCGCAGACCGCAAGGCCGGCTGATGCTGTCCGATCTTTCCGTCCGTCGCCCCGTATTCGCCGCTGTTGCGGCGATCATCCTCTGCGTGATCGGTCTGGCGGCCTACACTTCGCTGCCAATCCGCGAGCTGCCCAGCGTCGATCCGCCGGTGGTGTCGGTCTCGACCAGCTATCGCGGGGCCTCGGCCGAGGTCATCGAAGAGCGCATCACCCAGGTGATTGAGCGCCAGGTCGCCGGCATCCAGGGCATCGACCGGGTCAATAGTTCGTCGCGCGACGGCCGGTCGAACATCAGCATCACGTTTAACCTGGACCGCGATCTGGACGCCGCGGCCAATGACGTGCGCGACGCCGTCAGCCGCGTGACCAGCAACCTGCCGGATCAAGCCGATCCGCCGCAGATCGCCAAGGCCAACGCCGACGCTGCGCCGATCATTATTCTGAACCTCACGTCCACAACGCTGAACCCGTTGCAACTGGCCGACTATGCCGACCGCTATCTGGTCGAGCGGATGTCGACGATCGACGGCGTGGCCCAAGCCAACCTGTTCGGCGCCAAGATCTACGCCATGCGGATCTGGCTCGACGCCAACGAGATGGCCGCGCGCGGCGTCACCGTGGACGACATCGAGAGCGCGCTCAACGCCCAGAACCTCGAGCTACCGGCTGGCTCGCTGGAGAGCTCGGCCAAGGACTTCACAATCCGGGTGGCGCGCAGCTACGCCAAGCCGGAAGACTTCGCCCGCCTGCCGCTTAGGGCCGCCAACGGCGCGGGCTACGTGCTGCGCTTGGGCGACGTCGCGCGGATCGAGGAGGGGCCCGATGAGCGCCGTCGCCTGTTCCGAGGGAATGGGATCGATCAGGTCGGCATCGGTCTGACGCGTCAGTCTCAAGCCAATGACGTTGAGATCTCCAAGGCCGTCCGCGCTGAGGTGGAGGTCATCAATCAAACCTTGCCCCCCGGCACCAAAATGGTTGTGGCGGTCGACAACTCGGTGTTCACCGCCGAGGCGATCCACGAGGTCTGGATCACCATGGGTCTGTCGATCGGCCTGGTGGTGCTGGTCAATCTGCTGTTCCTGGGCAGCTGGCGGTCGGCGCTGATCCCGTCGATCGTCGCCCCGATCTGCATCCTGTCGACCTTCATCATCCTGGCGCCGCTGGGCTTCTCCCTGAACCTGCTCACGCTGTTGGCTCTCGTGCTGGCGGTGGGTCTGGTCGTGGACGACGCCATCGTCGTGGTCGAGAACATCCAGCGCCGGGTCGATGAAGGCGAGCCGCCGCTGGTCGCCGCCGAGCGCGGCACGCGCCAAGTCTTTTTCGCCGTCGTGGCGACGACGATTTGCTTCGTCACGGCGGTGACGGTTTTGGTCAACGTCACCAAATCGGGTACGTACGACACTTCGATTTGCTTGTGATGGTTTTCCGCCAACAAGATGTTGACGGTGAACAACGATTGCGGCTCGACCTTGGAATCGCCATTGATCGCCTTGAACAACTCTTGCAACGACCGTTTCACCGATTGTTTCAACGCTTGTTCGACGTTTTTGTCAATTTGACTGATTTGACTGCGCCATTCCCGTTGCACCTCGGCCGATCCTTCTTTGAAGTTCTTGTAGACATTGCGCAAGGTCGTCACAATCCGTTGATACGATTGTTCAAAGAAGTTGTGCATGTGCGTGCGATGTTCCTCTTGGCGTTGTTCAAAGATGCCGTTCTCGTAGATTTGATTCTTGTCAATGCGCAGCAACAGGGCGTTCGCCATGCCGCGTTGCATCTTGTTGATGATCATTTTGCATTCTTTGAAGTCCTTGACGGTGGCATGGACTTCATGGCAACTGGCACAACAA
>OFDC01001618.1_pt1 | contig 11586 bp, 10 predicted proteins | sample 1520941 | NCBI WGS metagenome assembly OFDC01 (sample SAMEA94258168, study PRJEB24077) | hot springs metagenome | biome: Aquatic biome; feature: Water | place: India | collected 2012-12-06 | depth 5 m | reverse complement strand
AGGGAGGCCTCGTGCTCGGCGGCCTCGCCGCGGTGCTGCTCGTGGCCGCAGCCCTGACCACGGGCCGCCGCGACGTGGAGTAGGTCACGGGATCGATTGTGACGAAGAGACGACAGCCTCTGGCCTCGCGCCGAGAGCGGAATGCGGCGAGAAGTGAGAAGAACAACTCGTTGGTGCCCCTCCCCGAAGGGTACTCAACGGTTTGGTTCGTTCCACCTGATGATGACGACGCTGTCGTCGAGCTGGCGTGGAACGATGGCGAGCACTCCTTCATGTTGGCCGAGATAGCTCATGATGCGGCGAAGAACGTGCGGCTGCTCGACTACTGGGTCCCCGGCGCGACTGATCCCACAGAGTTGCCGCTCTTCGAGTTGCTGTCGGTTCTCACTCAAGCGAACGCTCTGCTCATTGGTTCACGCGACTCCTCGAGTATGCGGACAGGGGGAAGTGCGCATCTTGAGCTTCGGGCGCACGGCCCGGATTCCTTCGACATCCTCTTGCGTGGATCGTCGATGTCGTCTGCGAGAGTGACTCTTGACATCACCAACCATGTGGTGCTCGAGATCTGGGAGCCAGATGAGCATCCGGCATTGCGTCTGCCACTCCACGACGTCATGCTCGCCCTGTTCGTGGCGAGCATCCGACTCGATAGGGTCACGCAAACACTGGATCGCTGAACGATGCCGCCCGTGTGTTGACACTGGTCGGTCACCACGTCGGGCTAGATCATTGACGATGAGTCATTTTGGGCGCACACGATGGCGGCGACGATTCACCGAGGTGACTGCGTGATGGGGGACAGCGAATGATGGTGCGGAGAGCGGCCCTGATCTGGGCAGGTTCGATAGCCGCGTTGGCCGTTCTCACCGTTGGGTACTCGAGTCGAATGTCGCGTTTGGACTCGATCACTGATCCATCTCAGATCGATGCGGGGTGGAGTTTTCGATGGGACTCGTTCTGGTGGGGAGCCGGTGCCCTCACTCTTGTCCAGGTCGTGGTCATGGTCTACCCGGTCTTCCGGATAGCGAATCAGAGGCGCGCGCGGAAGCTCTTCGCCGACGATCATTCCGCGGTCATCGTGGGCGTCCTCAACTACCATCGCTCCCTCGCGCCCGGTGGCCCGCTGGCGAAGGTTCGCAGACTGGGACATTTCACCAACGTTCTCGTTGCTCGAGAGGGGGTGTCCTCGGGGATCGTCGTGATGGGTGGGATCTTGAGGCTCAGAAGCCGCTGGGAAACGAGCTGGGCGGCTGTTGAAGGAATAGATCGGTTCGCCTTGACCCCGAAGGCTCATCATGTGGCCGGGGTGGGTGTTTCCATCAGGCTGAGGGGCTTCGCGGTACCACTCGAGTTCGCAGTGGTGTCGTCGCGCTTCCCCTGGGCGGACGTGGCAGTTGAGTCGGAGGTGGCCGAGGTGATCGAGCGACTGCGTGCACTTGCTGGTCAGTCGGCTGGAAAGGCTGAATGAACGGTCGGGTGTCGCGACGGCAATGAATCGTCAGTTGAGCTGGGCGTCGCCGATTGCCGATGAGCAGGCTCCCCGCAGACTCCCCTCGTAGACTGACCCCGTGAGCACGATCACCAATGGCGCCCTCGGCACGACTCTGACGGCCCCCGTCATCCCGCAGCGGCGCGAGCGGCTGCGGCCGGTCGAGGTCGACCGTCCGAAGCGCGTGCTCCTCGCCGCCCCGCGCGGCTACTGCGCGGGCGTCGACCGCGCCGTGATCGCCGTCGAGAAGGCGCTCGAGCAGTACGGGGCTCCGGTCTACGTGCGCAAGCAGATCGTGCACAACGTGCACGTCGTGAGCGAGCTCGAGAAGCAGGGTGCGATCTTCGTCGACGAGGTCGACGAGGTGCCGCCCGGCTCGCACATCGTGTTCTCGGCGCACGGCGTGAGCCCCGCCGTCGTGCAGGGTGCGGCCGACCGTGACCTGCAGGCGATCGATGCCACCTGCCCGCTGGTGACGAAGGTGCACCGCGAAGCGGTGCGGTTCGCGAAGCAGGACTACCGCATCCTGCTCATCGGCCACGCCGGCCACGAAGAGGTTGAGGGCACGATGGGCCACGCGCCCGAGCGCACCATTCTGGTCAACGACCCCGACGAGGCCGACCGCATCGAGGTGCCCGAGACCGACGCGCTCATCTGGCTGTCGCAGACGACGCTGAGCGTCGACGAGACGATGGAGACCGTGCGGCGTCTACGCGCGCGCTTTCCGCACCTGCAAGACCCGCCCAGCGACGACATCTGCTACGCCACGCAGAACCGCCAGGTCGCCATCAAGAAGGTCGCGCCCGAGGCCGACCTCGTGATCGTCGTCGGCTCGGCCAACAGCTCGAACAGCGTGCGCCTCGTCGAGGTGGCCCTCGAATACGGCGCGAAGGCCGCCTACCGCGTCGACTACGCGAGCGAGATCAAGCAGGAGTGGTTCGAGGACGTCGCCACCGTCGGCGTCACGAGCGGCGCGAGCGTGCCCGAGGTGCTCGTCGAGCAGGTGCTCGCCGACCTGCGCGACGCCGGCTTCGACGCGGTCTCCGAGGTCAAGACGGCGGAGGAAGACCTGCAGTTCTCGCTGCCGAAAGAGCTGCGCCGCGACGCGCAGGGCAACGTCGACGAACGGGCGCTCGGCGGGCGCATCCGCGACTGAGCCGCAGCCGACGACACGACGGGGGAGGCGCAGTGACGGGGTGGGGGGCATGACGAACGTCGGCCTACCGCGCCCGGTTGCCGCCCGCATCACCGTGCACGGGCTCGCGACCACCCAGCGCGTCGTCGCGGTCATCGGGTCGCTCGTGGCCGCCACGATGATCATCGATGTTCTGGCCGCGTACGGCGCGCTCGCATCGGCACCGGTCGTCATCGCGCCCTTCATCGGGGTCGGGATGCTCGCCCTGCTGCTGCTCTGGCGCCCGACCGTTCTCGTGGCCGCCGTCTTCGTGCTCGGCGGCGCCGTGTTCTCGGCGGCCCTTCCCGCCCTGCTCATCGCCGCCGCTCCCGAGGTCGTGGAGACCGGCCCCTACCTGTTCAACCGCATCGCGACGGCGATCTGCCTGGTCGGCGCGATGGGCGGCCGTGCGCTGAGCGGGGTGCTGTGGACGGCCGTGGCGTTCGCGGCCGCGCAGGTCAGCGTGCTGGTCGGTCTCGCCATCGTGGACGCACCGGTGCGCATGGGTGCCGGGCCCCTGATCGTGGCCTCGATCGGCATCGCGTCGTACGCGACGCTGGCGATCGCGCAGCGCCAGACCGAGCGCCAGGTGGCCGGGCTCGAGCTCTCGGCGATCGAGCAGTCAGAGGTCGAGCGGCGCCGGTCTCTCGAGCTGCGCGCGGCCGCCGTGGTGCACGACACGATCCTCGCCGATCTCACGCTGATCGCCCGGAGCCCCGGCCCGGTCGACGCTCGCACCGCCGAGGTGCTGACTGAGCATCTCGACCAGCTCGCGAGCGCCACCGTGGCGGATCGTGGCGACGTCTCGAGCGAGGCGCACAGCGCCCTGGGCGCGGCGCTGCTCGAGCTCGCCCGTGAGTACCAGTGGAGCGGCGTGCGCGTCGACGTCAGCGGCCTCGAGCTGCTGCCCGAGACGATGAGCTCGGCGGCGCGCCACGCACTGCTCGGGGCGGCGCGGGCCGCGCTCGACAACGTGGTCGCCCACGCCGGCACCGACCGTGCCGAGCTCGTGGCCGGCGCGCGAGGAGACTCGGTGTCGGTGCTCGTGGTCGACGACGGCCACGGTTTCGACGCGGATCAGATCGGCGACGACCGGCTCGGCCTGCGCACCTCGGTGGTGCAGCGCATCGAGCAGGTCGGCGGCGCCGTGCGGGTGTGGTCGGGGCCCGAGGGCACGACGGTCATGCTCACCGTGCCCCGCGGGGAGGGTGCGCGATGAGGGGTTCGTCGTGGCTGCGCAGCCCGTGGGAGGCCGACCCGCTCAGCTGGTTCACCTCGCCCAACCTTCCGCTCGCCGCCGCTGCGATCGTGCTCGGGCACGGGGTGCTCGTGCTCGGCCCCGCGGGGCAGGCCGGCAGTCGCCCGCTCGTGCAGGCGGCCGCTCTCGCCCTGTCGGTCATCTCGCTTCTCTGGGTGCACGTCATGACCCGACCGCGGCGCGGACCCTTGACGGCCATGGAGGCCGCGGTCGCGACGGCGATGGCGGCCAGCGCGCTCGTGCTGTCGGCGATCGGGTACATCGGCGAGGTCTTCGCCCTCGGCCTCTGGTGGGCGCCGCTCTCGGTGTCGCTGCTGCTGCTCGCCCTCGTACCGTACCTCTCGGCCGTGCGCCTCGCCCTCTGCGGCGCGGCACTCATCGCCACGGGCATCCTGACGGTTCTGCTGCTCGTGGTGCCCGATGACCCGACCTGGCCCCCGTACTCCGCCGCGGCGATCGCGATCTTCCCGCTCATCATCGGCACGGTCGGCGGTGTCGTGATGATCCGCACGATCACGTCGTCGATCGCTCGCTGGAACGAGCGACCGCTCGAGGTGGTGGCATCGCCGCTGCCCGATGAGGGTGCTTTGGTCGAAGCCGTCGACGCGGCGACGACCGAGCGCGTCGCCTCCGCGCGCGCTTTCATCTCCGCGGTGCTCGCCCGTGGTGAGGTCACAGCGGGAGACACGATGCGGGCCGCCGCGATCGCCGAACGGTTGCGCAGCGAGCTCACCGGAGAGGTCGACCGCACCTGGCTCGAACGGGTCGCCGAGGGGCGCGCGGTCATCATCGACGACCCCGAGCGGCTCGTCGAGCAGCTGGACCTCGCGCAGCGCACCGCCGTGCGGGCCCTGCTGGATGCCCTCCTGGGCGGCGCGGACGCCCCCGCCGGCTCGGCGCGGGTCGAGCTGCGCCGCACCGATGCTGGCGCGATCGCCGTGGCCCTGCGCATCCGCAGCAGCCTGCCGGAGGGCCGGCGCGAGACCTTCCTCGCCCCGTACTACGTGACCCTGCAGTCGACCGTCGACAACCTGCGCTGGCGCACCGGCGCGGTGACCGCCGTCGAGTTCGAGGTGCACGGCGGCGCCGGGCGCTCGGCGCGCGTGCAGCGCACCCCCGAGCCGGGCACGCCCGGCGGCCCGGTCGCCCGCTAGTCCGACGAACGACAACGGGCGCCGCTCCCGCAGGAGCGACGCCCGTCGATGCCGTGCGGCTAGCGGCCCGAGTGGCCGGCCGAGCCGAGCTGCTGGGTGGCCTCGACCACGCGCTTCGCCATCGCGGTCTCGGCGAGCTTGCCCCAGGCGCGCGGGTCGTAGATCTTCTTGTTGCCGACCTCGCCGTCGACCTTCAAGAAGCCGTCGTAGTTCTTCAGCACCGTGTCGGCCACCGAGCGGCTGAACGCGTACTGCGTGTCGGTGTCGATGTTCATCTTGATCACGCCGTTCTTCACGGCGGTGGCGATCTCGTCGTCGGTCGAGCCCGAGCCACCGTGGAAGACGAGGTCGAGGGGAAGGGCATCCGTGCCGTACTTCGCCTGGATGCCGGCCTGGATCTCGGCGAGCAGCTCGGGGCGCAGCTTCACATTGCCCGGCTTGTAGACGCCGTGCACGTTGCCGAAGGTGAGGGCGGCCATGTAGCGGCCGTTCTCGCCGAGGCCGAGCGCCTCGACGGCCTGCTCGACGTCGCCGAGAGTCGTGTAGAGGGCCTCGTTCGAGCCCTCGTGCTGCACGCCGTCCTCCTCGCCGCCGACGACGCCGATCTCGACCTCGAGAATGGCGTTGATGTTCTTCATGCGCGGCAGCAGCTCGCGGGCGATCTCGATGTTCTCGGCGAGCGGCACGGCCGAGCCGTCCCACATGTGCGACTGGAAGATCGGGTTGCGGCCCGCCTTCACCTCGGCCTCGCTCGCGGCGATGAGCGGCATGACGAAGCCGTCGAGCGCGTCCTTCGGGCAGTGGTCGGTGTGCAGCGCCACCGTGATGGGGTAGTTCTTGGCCACCTCGGTGGCGAACGCGGCGAAGGCGAGGGCGCCCGAGGCGCGGGCCTTGACGCTCTGGCCAGCGAAGTAGTCGGCGCCGCCCGTGGTCACCTGCAGAATGCCGTCGGAGCCGGCCTCGGTGAGGCCCTGCAGCACGGCGTTGATCGTCGACGACGACGACACATTGATGGCGGGGTAGGCGAACCCGCCCTTCTTGGCCTTGTCGAGCATCTCGGCGTACTGCTCGGGGGTGGCGACGGGCATGACTCTCCTCAGTGCGGGCGTGGTGGACGCGGGGTGGTGCGTGCGGTTCGAGTCTAGCCAGCGGCGGTGCCGCGCAGGCCGTCGCGCCGATACGCTGGACCTGCGCTGACCTACCACCCGGCGCGTCCTGCTCATTGAACCGTTCGTCGACGGAAAGGACGCCCCTGTGGTGACCACGGAAACCGGAACCCTGTTCCTGCACCCCGACCGCAACCTCGCCATGGAGCTCGTGCGGGCCACCGAGGCCGCGGCCATCCGCTCGGCGCCCTTCATCGGCAAGGGCGACAAGCTCGCCGCCGATGGGGCGGCCGTGGATGCGATGCGCAAGTTTCTCGGAACGGTCAACTTCACCGGCGTCGTCGTCATCGGCGAAGGCGAGAAGGACAATGCGCCGATGCTGTTCAACGGCGAGCAGGTGGGCACCGGCAACGGGCCGATGTGCGACATCGCCGTCGACCCGATCGACGGCACCTCGCTGACCGCCGCGGGCCGCAGCCACGCGATCTCGATGATCGCCGTCGCCGACCGCGGAACGATGCTCGACGCCTCGAGCGTGTTCTACATGGAGAAGATGGTCGCCGGGCACGAGGGCATCGGGGTGCTCGACATCCGCCAGCCGATCGGCGAGAACATCCGCGCGCTCGCCGCCGCGAAGGGCAAGCCGGTGGAGGACCTGCGTGTGGCCGTGCTCGACCGCCCGCGGCACGAGCAGCTCATCGCTGACATCCGCGCGACCGGCGCCGGCACGCGGCTCATCCTCGACGGTGACGTCGCCGCGGGCATCAACGCCGCGCGGCACGACAGCCGCATCGACCTCGCCGTCGGCATCGGCGGCAGCCCCGAGGGTGTCGCCACGGCGTGTGCGGTGAAGGCGCTCGGCGGCTTCATCCAGGGTCGCCTCGCGCCGGGCAGCGATGCCGAGCGCGAGCGCGGCGCCGCCGCGGGCCTGAAGTTCGACCACGTCTACGAGGCCAACGAGCTCGTCAGCAGCGACAACACGTTCTTCGTCGCCACGGGCGTCACCGACGGCGAGCTCGTGCGCGGCGTGCGGCGGGAAGGCCGCATCATCACGACCGAGTCGATCGTGCTGCGCTCGCGCTCGGGCACGATCCGGCGCGTCACCGCCGACCACCTCGTCGACAAGTGGCTCGACCACTAGTACGCGCAGCGCGCGCTTATCCCGTCACCTCCAAGTAGGAGCTTGGTTAGTGTTCGGGTCTCACCCTTGAGTACCCTAAGCGGAGCCGTCCTCGCTTTAGCGGCCGGATACCGAGGGGACTAAGTCATGGATCGAGATCAACACATCACCCAGGACGCGGCTGAGTTTTATGCCGTGTACCTCATGGCAAGGACTGCCGAGGAAATGGGAGTGGCGAGCTTCCCGCACTCGAAGGAGCTCTGGCAGGAGTTTGTCGATTACTTGGCGATCGCCCACCGTGACTGGTCGATCGCCGACTTTGGGGATCGATACCCGGCCTACAAGTCGAACGCCGACGCTCAGGTGCCAGCCTTCGTGGCGAGGCTCGCTGCGACTTTCCCGGGCAGCACCTTTTCCTTCGAGGTAGATGAAGCGCGACTGCGCAATCTCGGCAAGAAGGCTGACTTCATCCTCACGATCAGCGAGCCGAGTCACACGTTCGCCGTGAGCCTGAAGAACTATGTGGGGCCTGGTGGTATCGGTCGGCCACAGGTTTCGAGCGGGACGTTTCTTTCGTTCGCCGCGGGCTTTGTTTTTGAAAGAAACGGCGTGGGAACCTATGTCGACCCACGGACGCCGGGTGCCTCCTTCAGGGGAAGCAACGCGCGAGACCGAGAAGCGGTCCTCACGTTCGAAGGCCGAGCCGATCTGGCCCCTCTTCTCACGCGCCTTGACGATCTTCAGCAGCATGTTCGGAGCCAGCTTCTCGACCTTCGCTTCTACGACCAGGCAGTAGTGAAGCGGGTTATCGGAGAGATCGTTCCCCTGGCGCAGGAGACTCTCTTGGAAGTCTTCGACCGCCTCGGTTACGACGTTGTCCGCCAGAAGTTCCTGGAACGAGCCAACCTGGACGGGGGAGAGGATGCGCTCTACTTCGATGGACGTCAGTTCGCGGACAGCATCACTAACGCCCGATTCCGCGACTTGTATGCACGCATCAATGACCCCCAGACGACCTTCGGGATTGAGAAAGTCGGCCAGAGCCTTCGGTTCTCCTTCAGGGCAAATGGCAAGGTCGTGATCTCTGCGGATGTCCCCCTGACAATCAACACAAACGGTGCGTGGTACCGACCCAAAGACCGCTATGAAGGGAAGCAACTCAAGGTGGACAAGGGTGTACCTGTCGAGCTGGAGTGGGGAGAAATCCGCCCGCGAAAGAGTCGTGAGCTCGCCACCTCTACCAATCTCTACCTCGACCTCGCTGCGGCAGGAGTCTTCGGAGACGACTAAAAGAGGGAGGCAACGACTGTCGCGTCTCCTGCGGACCGGTGAGCGGCGCCAACCTTGTGAAGTCGGGGCTTGCGCTTTCGCCTCTCGGACTCGTTCCCCTCCCCAAAGAGGGCCAACATCTGAGCATGCTCCGCTTCAGTTTGCAGAGGCAGCCTTTCGGAGGGGCGGAGCGAGTTGCCCATCAGTACGGTGCCGCCACCGAGTCGTCGCCTGCAGAGGTCCACGTTGTCCCGCATGATGTCGACTCCGTAAATGTCTCTGAGTGCCGCTTCCTCGTTCATCCCGAAGTGCAAGACCTTGAACCACTTCGCTGCAACAAGAAACTGACCATCTCCACACGCTGGATCAAGAACCGTCTTTCCTGGAGCAAGAACTTCCGGATCGAGGTACCGAAGGATCTCGATGACGAGGTCTGTTGGAGTGAAGACTTCTGCGGTCGCCGAGATTCGAAGGTGGTCCCGACGAATGCCCGCCATGAAATCGTGCTCATCAACCTTCTCGGCGATGCGTCGCCAGATGTCCTTCGACATAGTTCACCTCCTCGAGATCAAGGTCGAAGAGCGCGTATACGTCTGCATCCGACATGAACTGGTCGCGCGGCAGATCGGGCAACATCGAGAACACCCGCTCGTTTCCGAACCCCGACCACTTCGCGGTCTTGTATATGTACCGCATGAGGGAACTGTTCATGTTGTGGGCGAGGCACTCTCCTTGGTCGACCGTCGGTACACGAACGAAATAGACCATGTCGGTGCCGCCAAGTCGTCCCGGGTCAAAGAACGGCTTGGTGTATCCGCTTCTCGTCCACATGACCTTGAATGATTCGGCCCACTCCTGTCGGATCGATGACCACCAAGTCGACCTGTTGGTATGGAAGACCGGGAACGGGTGTTCGGAGTCTTCAGACTCGACGAGCGTTGGATTCGGTCGGTATCGCCTAATGTTGTGTGCCGTCACGTAGTCCCACTCGACCTCGAGGCGCGGCCGATCGACGTACATGACTTTCTCGTGTACTGACAACGCCAGCCTGGAAATGTCGTTCGGCAGGTAAAAGACGCGGCTGTCAAGCTCAATGTCGAAGTTCTCGCCGCTCGCGACGACCTGTGTGGGCCGTCCGTCGTTTTGGCTCTTCTCGATCCAATAGTCGCTGAATGTGGAGCCAATCTCAGGGAAGTGGTGGCCCGTGCCCCACCGCATGACGTGTGTTTGGTATTCCGCCATCAGGTCCAACACCACGTTGCTGGGGCTGGCGAAGCTAGCGGGAGAGACCTGGACCAGGCTGCCGCCATCCCGCACGAGCCGTGAGAACACGCTAAGGGTGAAGTCGATCCAAAGCTTGTGTGGTGTCTTCTTGCGGTTAACGCTGTCTTGGAACGGTGGGTTCGTCATCACCAGATCGAACTGCACGGTCAACACCCCTTTACGTCTCTCCAAATGCTAGGCGGTACGTCAGACCTTGTTCCGAGGCCTCGCCGGGTAGCAGGCAGTCGTGGATACCTAACGCACCTGTTCGCTGAGGGCGGCACGCTCGGTGCGGGCATCCCGTGCTGACGGGTGAAGAATGAGCAGGCCATGCTCGCGTCTCTCCTCCGCCGCTATCTGCGGCCCTTCGTCGGCCTGATCGTCGGCGTCATCGTCTTCCAGCTCGCGCAGTCGATCGCCTCGCTCTTCCTGCCCGCGCTCAACGCCGACATCATCGACAACGGCATCGCCCGCGGTGATACCGGCTACATCCTCATGGTCGGGGGCGGGATGCTCGCCATCACGCTCGTGCAGATCGCCTGCGCCATCGCGGCCGTCTACTTCGGCGCTCGCGTCGCCATGGCGTTCGGCCGCGACCTGCGGCAGGCCGTGTTCGACCACGTCGGCACGTTCTCTGAGCGCGAGGTGACGCGGTTCGGCGCCCCCTCGCTCATCACCCGCACGACCAACGACGTGCAGCAGGTGCAGATGCTCGTCCTCATGACGAGCACCATGCTCGTGAGCGCGCCGATTCTCGCCATCGGCGGCATCGTCATGGCTCTGCAGCAAGACCTCGAGCTGTCGCTCATCATGGCGGTGGCCATCCCGGTGCTGCTGCTCTCGGTCGGCGCGATCATCGTGCGCACGGTGCCGCTGTTCCGCGTGATGCAAGAGCGCATCGACACGGTCAACCGGGTGCTGCGCGAGCAGCTCACGGGCATGCGCGTCGTGCGCGCCTTCGTGCGCGAGCGGCACGAGGTGGCGCGCTTCGCCGACGCGAACGCGCAGCTCACCGAGACGGCCCTGAGGTCGGGGCGCCTCTTCGCCCTGATGTTCCCGATCGTGCTGCTCGTGCTCAACGCCTCGAGCGTTGCCGTGCTGTGGTTCGGCGCCGGGCGCATCGAGAGCGGCCAGATGCAGGTCGGCGCGCTCACGGCGTTCCTCACCTACCTCATCCAGATCCTCATGGCCGTGCTCATGGCCACATTCATCGCCGTGCTGCTGCCGCGGGCGGCCGTGTCGGCCGATCGCATCGGCGAGGTGCTGCAGACGCCCTCCTCGGTGGTGCTGCCGAGCAGTCCGGTCGTTCCGAGCGACTCGCGCGGGCACGTTGAGTTGCGCGACGTCGAGTTTGCGTACCCGGGGGCCGAGCATCCGGTGCTCGACGGCGTCAGCCTCACCGCCGAGCGCGGTCGCATGACCGCCCTCATCGGCAGCACCGGCGCCGGCAAGACCACGCTCATCAGCCTGCTGCCGCGGCTCATCGACGTCACCGGCGGGGCCGTGCTCATCGACGGCGTCGACGTGCGCGACCTCGACGCCGAAGCCCTGTGGAGCCGCATCGGCCTCGTGCCGCAGCGCCCCTACCTCTTCTCGGGCACGGTCGCGAGCAACCTGCGGTTCGGCAAGCCCGACGCCACCGACGACGAGCTGTGGGCGGCGCTCGAGACCGCCCAGGCCGCCGACTTCGTGCGCGCCATGCCCGACGGCCTCGACACCGCGGTCGCCCAGGGCGGCACGACCGTCTCCGGCG
>OFDC01001617.1_pt1 | contig 11591 bp, 7 predicted proteins | sample 1520941 | NCBI WGS metagenome assembly OFDC01 (sample SAMEA94258168, study PRJEB24077) | hot springs metagenome | biome: Aquatic biome; feature: Water | place: India | collected 2012-12-06 | depth 5 m | reverse complement strand
TCGCCGTATCGCAAGGCATTGCAATCAAACCGGATAATTATGAATCAGACTCTCAGGCGCACTGGCAATCAGCGCAGTCGCCGATATGCTCCTCGTAACCGTGGGCATTGTCGCAGGTGGCGTGGGCTTTGCAGTTGCGCACGCTTTGGCGATCCTTGCCTACGTTGGATACCGGTCGCCACGCCGATCGCCAGCAAGGTCGACTATTGCAGTCGCCTTCCCCTTGCTAATGACGCTGGGTACTTGTGCGTTGCTTTGGTCAGCAAGCAAACCTTGGGCCATCGGTATGTTTGTTCTCTTGTCGAGCAGCATGGCGGCGAGCGCTTTGTTGAGCCGATTTCCTATATGGCTCAGTGGTCTGGGTGCCATGGTGTTTGTCTTATCGGATGCCTTGTTTTTTGCTGATCTCGCACTGTTCGGCGGGAGCGGGAAATTGGGCTGGCTGACGTGGGCCTGTTACGCGACGGGTTATGCCTTGGTCGCGCGCGGGGCCATGCATGTTGAGGCGGACCCCCAATCCTAGGACTGCACCCGCTTCCGCAGCGGTTCCCGTCGGCAAAAGGGCGGTCAAGATCGTCGCCTTCGGGGTCGAATCCCGCATTTCCGCTTCTGGCGCAAAACCCGTTGAAGGTGAACGGCGGCTTTCGGGACACCGCATTCAAGCCAGTGTAAGCCGAAACCGCGTAGGTTTAGCGCCAACAAGTTCGACCGTCCCACCGTGAGCGCGGGCAACCTGGCGGGCAAGCGAAAGGCCGATCCCTGACCCATCCGGCTTCGTCGTGTGAAACGGGCGGAAGATGTGATCTGAGCTTCCTGCGACTATCCCTTCCCCGCTATCGGCAATTTCCAGGGCGAGGCGCTGACCGTCCATTCGGCAAGAAAGATCGACCCGTGCCGATGATGCCTGGCCGGCCGCTTCGGCAGCATTGTGCAGCAAGGCCCATAGCGCCTGGGACAACTGATCCCGGTCAAACCGCCACGCTGTCACCTCGCAAGGTTCAACAACGAGTTCGATATCTGGCCACCGACGGAGGAAGCCCTGCCGGAGATCATGCAGGAACTCCGCCATGTCCCATGGCGCAACGGTAGGTGCGGGCAAGCGCGCCAATTCGCGATAGGCACGGGCAAAGCGCTCAAGCCCCTCTGCGCGCCGCTTCAACGGACCAAGAATCTCGCGCAGCAAAGCATGATCGACACGTTCGGCATCGGCTGCCTGCTGCGCGCTGTCGGCCAGTGAAACGATTGGAGCGAGGCCATTGAGCAGTTCGTGGCCCAGCACATCGATCAGCTCGGCACTGGCGCGCGCCTCGGCAAGGCTGGCCTCGCTCTCAACGTCGACCAGAGCGACAACAGCTGATACCGTCGGGTCGCCCTCTGCCCGAACCCGGTCAATTCTCCAGCGGCGACCTTCGTATTGTAGATGGGTCTCGGCCTCGTCGGCAAGGCTGCCCGGTATCGGCACGATCCGCGCGTCGGTCCCGAACATCTGCCGCGCGGCGCGGTTAAGCGCGCGCGCATGATCGTGATGCAGCGCGACCAGCGGGGTCGGGGCCGCATCGAGCAGGAGCCTGTGGAGCAAGGCACCGGTCTCGGCGGGGATTGGGCCGGCGACCTGTTCTGCAAGCGTGGCGGCTCCGACCGAGGAGCGCGCCGCCTGCCCATAGAGCGACGCGGCGAACCATGCCGCCACCAGCACCGACACGGTGAGTGCCCCCCACATGCCTGCGTGCCATGCAAGTGTGGCAGCCACGGCGCCGAGCGCCATGCCTGCGGCGAAACCGATCGCCCGCAGGCCGCGACTAGAGGCCATGACGTTCCATGCGGCGATAGAGGCTCGCCCGGCTGAGGCCGAGAGCCTGCGCGGCATGGCTGATATTGTGGCCATATTCGCGCAGCGCCGCCTGAATCAGGGCCTTTTCGGTCTGATCGAGATCAAATTTTGCCGCCGCAGCCGGACCGCCGCTCGGCGCAGCGATGGGCGGCGAAAGGGCGGCCGCAGCGAAAGCCTCGGGTCCGATCATTGCGCCATCGTCCAGCACCACCGCCCGCTCGGCCGCCAAGGACAGACCGCGCACTTCGTCGCTCCAGCGCGCCGCTCGGATTGCGTCCAGCGCGCCTTCGCTGAGCGGGCGCAGCGGGCGGCCATGGCGCTCCGCAGCGAGGCGCAGAAAATGCCGGGCGAGCAGCACCACATCCTCCCCGCGTTCGGCCAGAGGCGGAAGCCTCAGCTCGACCACCGCGATCTGGCGGCGCAGCGCCGGTATGATCAGATCCACATCATCGACAATGGCAATCAGACGCGCGCTCGGGGGCAGCAGGGCGAGCAGGTTCTGCTGCGCGATCTCGTCAAGGCGATCCGCGTGGCGCAGGATCAGTGTGCCCCGAGCTTCGGGAAGCTGCGCCGATTGCGAAGCGTCGCGCAGATCGACCCGAACGGGGTTTTGCGAAGCGTGGGGGGACGATGCGTGCAGCGCCATGGCGGCAAGGCTTCTGCCGCTTCCCGATGGCCCGGTGATGGTGACGCCCGCGCCGGTCGGCCCGATCCGGTGGATCAGATCGCGCAAAGCCACGATGGCCGGACATTCGCCGAGCAGGATCGCGGGTTGGACTGGCACGGCGGCGCGATCCGTTTCAGCCGTGCTTGCAGCGGGAATTGACCCGGCCTTTGCCATCGGCGTGCGGGCAATTGCGGCCTCCACCTTGGCGATCAGATCGGCGTTGTTCCAGGGCTTCACCGCAAAGTCGCGCGCGCCAGCCTGCATCGCGGTCACAGCGATGCGGACGCCGCCATGCGCTGTCAGCAGGACCACACATGCGCCCGGATCGTCAGCCAGAATGCGCGCGAGGCAGGCCAGTCCCTCAGACCCGTCGGTCTTTCCTGGCGTGAAATTGAGATCGAGGATGATTGCATCGAAACGGCGCAGGGCCAGCCGGGAATAGGCATCCTGCGCATTGTCGGCGCGCTCGACGCTGTGCCCCGCCATGCGGAAGGCGATTTCGACAGCGCGGGCGACATCATCGTTGTCGTCGATCAGCAGAATCGTCCGCGCGGTGCCGCTTGACGGGCGATGCGACTGTCCGGAACCGGACAGTGTGTCCGAACCTGAACGTTCGCGTGTCGCGGCGGAGCTTGAATTTGCTGGTTTCATAAGGGTTTAGGTAAATCAGCGTGATCGGGCAATAATGCGATCATGATGGAGCAAACCGGTTCAGACGCAAATCTTTCTTCGCCGCCGCTGCCGGGTGCCGGGATGGACCGTGCGATCACGCCTCGGCGCCGCCCATGGTGGTTGCGGCGCGGTTTCATCATTGCGATCGCGGTCATGGTGGTGGGAGCGGCCCTGTGGGCAATTGTGCCCGCCAGCGGATCGGCCGACATCGATGCTGATACGATCGTGACAGGGCGGGTCGAGCTCGCCAGTTTCGAGGATTACTTGCCGGTGCGCGCCGAGGTCGCGCCGGCGGTGACGACGTTGGTGGGCGTGATGAGCGGCGGGCAGGTCGAAGCTCTGCTGGTCGAAGATGGAGCATTGGTCACGCAGGGCCAGGCGCTGGCGCAGCTCGCCAATCCCGAATTGCGCCTGCAGGTGATGACCCAGGAAGCGCAGATCGCCAGCCAGCTGGGCGGGGTCGCCAGCGAGAACCTTGGCATTGCCCGCAGCCAGGCCGACCGCAAGGCGCAGCTCTCGCAGGCGCAGTTTGATCTGGTTGAGGCCACGCGCGAATACGAAGCCCGGCGGCAATTGCACGAACGCGGCTTTCTGTCCGATGCCGGAATCCAGCGTTACGTTGCCGAGGTTGAATTCCAGCGCGGCCGGGTGGACGAGCTCAAGCGGGGAATGCTGTCCGAACAGCGCTTTACTGCTGCGCAAGGGACGATGCTCGATCAGACGCGTGGGCGGCTGCAAAGCACGCTCGGCGCGCTGCGCGATAGCCTGGATGCCCTCACAATCCGCGCGCCGCGCAGCGGTAGGCTGACCAATTTCACGCTCCAGCCCGGCCAAACCCTCGCCGCAGGCGACCCGGCCGGACAGATCGACAGCGAAAGCGAATGGAAGCTGGTTGCCGAGGTCGACGAATTTTACCTCGGGCGGGTCCGCGCGGGCCAGACCGGTCAGACGGCGGATGGTTCAAAGCTTTTGGTCGCCAAGGTTCTGCCGACGGTGAGCAATGGCCGCTTTCGCGTGGAGCTTGCGTTCGCAGGTGCCGTGAAGGCGCGGCTCAACCGCGGCCAGACACTTGACGTCCGTATCCAGCTGGGAGCCGCTACCCGCGCATTGGTTGTCCCGATGGGCGGGTGGCTGACCGAGGGCGGCAACAGCGTTTTCGTGCTCGATGCCAATGGCGACCAGGCGCGCCGCCGCACCATCGAAGTCGGTCGGCGCAATCCGCGGCAGGTCGAGATCCTGTCCGGGCTCAAGCCGGGCGAGGTCATCATCACTACCAATCTTGCGCAGGTCGAAGGCGATCTGCTGAACATCCGCTAAGCCCGAAGAGGAAGACTGACATGATCGAATTGCAGGCGATCGAGCGACGCTACCGGTCTGACGAGGTCGAGACGACCGCACTTGCCGGGATCGATCTCGCCATTGCCGAGGGCGAGTTTGTGGCGATCATGGGGCCATCGGGCTGCGGCAAGTCGACGCTGCTCAACACGCTTGGCACGATCGACCGGCCGACCTCCGGCAAATACCTGTTCGGCGGGCGCGATCTGGCGCAATTGCCCGAAAGCGAGCTTGCTAAGTTCCGCGCGGCCTCGCTCGGCTTCGTGTTCCAGAGCTTCAATCTGATCGATGAGCTGACGATCGAGGAGAACGTCGCACTGGGGCTCGCCTATCGCAAGGATGTGAGCGACCGCAAGGCGAAGGTTGCCGCCGCGATGGACCGGATCGGCATCGCCCACCGCGCGCGGCACTTCCCACATCAGCTTTCAGGCGGACAGCAGCAACGTGCTGCGATTGCCCGCGCCATCGTGGGCGACCCCAAACTGATCCTTGCCGACGAACCGACCGGCAACCTCGATACCGCCAACGGCGAGCAGGTGATGAACATTCTCACCACGCTCAACGAAAGCGGCTCCACCATCGTGATGGTCACGCACTCGCCCAGCCATGCCGACATGGCGAAGCGCCGGATCGACATGCTCGATGGGCGGATCGTCGCCTCGGCGATGCGTGCGCTGTGAACAGCTTTGCACTTCTCTCGCTTTACCGGTCGCTGACGCGGCACCGGGTCTACGCGGCGCTCAATATCGGCGGGCTCGCCATCGGTATTGCCACGATCATCGTGCTTGGCCTCTACGTGCGGTTTGAGACCGGCTTCGAGAAGTGGCTGCCGGGACATGACAAGGTCTATCTTGTTCAGACCGATGTGCGGGCGCCGGACCAGCCCTTTAGTGGCCGACATCACTGGACGATGGGCGGCCTGCTGGAGCAATTACGCGAGGACTTCCCGGGCATCGTTGGCACGCGGATCGAGCCGGTCAGCGCTTCCGTCATCGAGAACGGACTCGCCACCGCCGAGCAGCTGAAGCGTGTCGACGACAGCTTCCTTGACGTGTTTGCGCTGCCGATGGTGGCGGGGACGGCGCGTGGTGCGCTGGCTGATCCGGCGAACGTCCTGGTGTCGCGCAGCATCGCTATGCGCTACTTCGGCGCTGCTGAAGCGGTTGGCCAAAGCATCACGGTCAATATCGACGGCGAGATCCGGCCACTCAGGATCACCGGGGTGTTCGAGGATCTACCGCCCAGCAGCGAACTTGACTTCACCATGCTCACCCGTCTGCCAGACGACATTGAGAACCCTTGGTGGCGCAATTGGGGCAGCACGTCGGTCCAGACCTTCCTGCGCTTTGCAAGCCCAGAGGAGGCCGCTCGCTTCGAAGCCGGGACGGATACTTTTGTCGATCAGCGCGCCCTCAGCGCTTACGGAGAAAACGCCAGCAAGCGGATCGGCATCAACCTGCTACCGATTGCCGATATGCACCTGACCCCGCAGGGTCGGGAGCCCGACAGCCGCCGTCAGACGGTGAACACGTTGGGCATTGTCGGTGCGCTGACCCTGCTGATCGCTATCGTCAATTATGTGAACCTCGCCACCGCCCGCGCGGCCTTGCGCGCCCGCGAAGTGGCGATGCGCAAGGTTCTGGGTGCCAATCAGGGGGCGCTGATCCGCCAGTTCCTGGGCGAAGCCATCGGCACTGCGGCGCTGGCGGGTGTGGTCGGGCTGGCACTGGTGGAGCTCGCGTTGCCGTTCGTCAATGCAGCCGGCGAATTGAAGCTGTCACTGCAGTATCTCGGTCAGCAAGGGGTGATCCTGCCCTTGGTGTTGCTGGTTCTCCTGATCGGCGTCGTGGCGGGCGCCTATCCTGCCTTCATGCTGTCGCGCTTTGCTGCAGCGAGTGTGCTTGCTTCGGCCAAGGCGCCCGGTGGGGGACAGGCAGGGACCCGCCTTCGTCAGGCACTGGTGGCCGCCCAGTTCGCACTTGCGATTGCCTTCATGATCGGGACGGGCGTGCTGTTCGCCCAGATCCAGCATCTGCGCAGCGCCGATCTCGGGTTTGACCGCGAAGGGTTGCTGTTGATCCGGTCGATGAGCTGGGCGGAAGAAGAGGCCCAGCGCCGCGCCATTGTGACCCGCATGGCAGCCGTCCCTTCTGTGCGATCGCTGGCGATCAGCGACAGCGTTCCCGGCGGCAGCGGCTCGAACAATGTCGATACCTTCACGCAAGACGGCAGCGCACCCATCTCCATGCGGCGCGTTGCCATTGGTCCGAAGTTCTTTGAAACCTATGGGACGAAGCTTCTCGCGGGCCGTTTCCTCGGCGATGAATACGGATTGGACGACGCGACCGACCGCGAATGGGAAGAGCCGCGCAATGTCGTGATCAACGCGCTGCTGCTGCGCGCACTGGGTTACAAGGATCCTGCCGATGCGATTGGCCAGCAAATCGGCCGCGGTGCGCCGCCGTGGACGATTGTCGGCGTGGTCAACGACATGCGTTTCCTCTCCCCCCGCGAGCCGATCGATCCGACCTATTACACCTATTACGAGGACCCGCGTTACGGCCCGCTGACCTTGCGGTTCACCGGTGACCCGCAGGTGACCACCGATGCCGCGCGCGAGGCGTGGATCAGCGTTGCCGGAGATCTTCCCTTCGAGGCTGAGACTGGGGTTGCGAGCCTGCGCGAGCAATATGCCGAGGACGAACGCGCCGCGCGCCTGTTCGGTATCGGCGCCGGGCTGGCGGTGCTGATCGGAATGGTCGGGCTGTGGGGTCTGGCCTCCTTCAACACCGCGCGCCGGGTGCGCGAAATCGGCATCCGCAAGGCGCTTGGCGCCACGCGCGGCGATATTGTGCGGCTGCTGGTGCAGCAGTTTCTGCAGCCGGTGTTGCTCGCCAACCTGATCGCCTGGCCGCTCGCCTGGGCCGCGATGAGCCGTTGGCTGGCGGACTTCGATGACCGGATCGCGCTGTCGCCGCTCTATTTTCTCGGCGCAGGAGTGCTGGCAGCGCTCATCGCGGGGCTGACAGTTCTGGGCCAATCGCTGCGGGCAGCGCGGGCCGCACCGGCATGGGCTCTGCGCCATGATTGATGGTTGCTTCGACACCGGAGGACTTTCGTGAACATCGCTGCGACCCTGTTTCGATCCTTCGGCCGCCATCCGCGCTTTGCGCTGATCAACCTTGGCGGACTGGCGCTAGGGATCGCGGTGTTTCTGATCCTGTTCCTTTTCGTGCGGTTCGAAACCAGCTTCGACAATGTGCTGCCCGGTGCTGACAAGGTGTGGGTGGTGGACCGCAAGTTGCAGTTCGGCGATGCCGAACCGGTCGTGATCCCCTCCCGCATCGACATGATAACGCTACTCCAAGCCGATTATCCCGGCACCAGAGGCGCCAGACTGATCGCGGCTGATGCAACCGTGCGCGCGCGCGGACAGGCGGTTAAGGAGAAGGTCGGTCTGGTTGATCCGGCCTATTTCGATCTTTTTCCCATGCGCGCCCTTGCGGGAAACACCGGGGTCGCTCTGTCCCGGCCCGATGGTGCTGTTTTGACCGCAAGCGCAACGGCAAAGCACCTGCGACCTGGCGATCCGCTGGGACAAACGATTACGCTGGTGTTGGGCACCGAGGAACGCGTTCTCAGGGTCGCTGCGGTGATCGAGGACATGCCCGAGGCAATGACCTATCGCCCGCAGATCATGGCCCGCCTGATGCCGGACCAGGAGCCCTTTTTCGAGGGGTCGGCTGGTGTGACGACCTTTCTGCGGTTTCCCGATGCGGCAGCTGCCGCAGCGATGCAGCGCAACCTGAAGGTCTTCAACGCGCGTCACCCCGACCCCAATTTTCGAGGGCCAGACAATTTCATCAAAGTGACCGAGACTATCGTGCCACTGGCGTCCCAGCATCTGAAAGACCCGCGTGATCGCGTCGTGGTCGCCACTCTAGGCGTTCTCGGCCTAATTGCGCTTGGACTCGCCATCATCAACTACGTCAATCTGGCAACCGCGCGCGCCGATCTGCGGGCGCGTGAGGTTGCGCTGCGCAAGGTCGTGGGTGCATTGCGCTCCAGCCTGATCGGACGGTTTCTGGGGGAATCGCTGGCGGCCGCGGTGCTGGCCGGGATCGCCGGACTGGCGCTCGCAGAATTGGCGCTGCCTTTCATCAATGCAGCAGGCGGGTTGTCTCTGGAAATCGCGTATCTCGGCGCGCAGGGCATACTCGCGCCGCTTGCCGTGGTGATCCTCGTAACGGGTATCGCCGCGGGCGCATACCCGGCCTTCGTGCTCTCCCGTTTCCAGCCCGCTGCTGTCTTGAGTTCCAACCGTTCGCCCGGCACCGGGCGGCGCGGGGCTTTTCTGCGCGCCGTGCTCGTGGTGATCCAGTTCGCGCTTGCCATCGCGCTGATGATCTGCACCGCGATCCTGTTCGCGCAGGCGCGGCACCTGCAATCGGTCGATCTCGGCTATGAGCGCGAGGGGCTGATCATGATATCGTCCTTCGCGAACCCCAATCTCGATATTGCCCAGCGCGATGCGATCCGCCGGGAGATCGCGGCGATACCGGGTGTGACGGGCACGGCAATCTCGGGCGTGGTTCCTACAGGCGGCTCCTTCAGCATCAGCAAGTCATCGGGCGGCGATTTTCCGGTTGAGGTCGATTTGCTCGAAGGCATCGTCGGGCCCAGTTTCGTTGATGTCTATGGTGTCCGCCTGCTCGCCGGGCGGGCATTTGACCCGGTCAGGTTCCCGGCGGACATCACTCCCGTCCGCCAGGAGACCCCTCTGAAGCCGGGAGACACGGTCAAGTCACGCAACGTGAATGTCCTGATCAATCGCGCTGCCGCCGACGCTCTCGGATATGCGAAGCCAGAGGATGCCGTGGGTGCCGAGTTCAAAACCGCCGATGTGTTCACGGTTGTCGGTGTGGTCGAAAACATCAACTTCAACAATCCGACCGAGAAAATTCAGCCGTTTGCCTATACCTTGATGAAGGATGGCGATTTTACACCATGGCTGACCATCCGCCACGCGGGCGATCCGCAACCCGTGGTGGAACGGATCGAGGCCGTCTGGCAACAACGCGCAGCGAGCGTTCCCTTTGAGGGAAACTCCGTCAATGCGCTGCTCTATCAGCGTTATCTCGAAGGCGACGTCCAGCGCTCGCGTCTGTTTGCTTTCGGAACCGTGCTTGCGGTTATCGTCGGCGCGCTTGGTCTTTACGGGTTGGCGGCGTTCAACACGGCGCGCCGGGTGCGCGAGATCGGCATCCGCAAGTCGCTTGGTGCGAGTTCTTCGGCGATTGCGCGGCTGCTGATCGGTCAGTTCCTGCGTCCGGTGCTGATCGCTAATGTCATCGCCTGGCCGCTGGCATGGCTTGCGATGCGCGAATGGCTGTCCGGGTTCTCCGAGAGGATCGCGCTTTCGCCGATCTATTTCCTTGCCGCCAGCATCCTCGCCACCGCGATCGCGGTGGTCACGGTTCTGGCGCATTCGCTGCGTGCCAGCGGGATCACGCCTGCGGATGCCTTGCGTCATGATTAGGCTGGTCGCGCTGTGCGTTTTGATCACCGCCTTGGCGGCCCCCGCGCGGGGCCAGACCCTCGTGGAAGCAATCGCTAATGCCTATGCGAGCAATCCCGACCTGGCAGAAGCGGGCGCAAGGCAGGAAGCTTTGGCAGAAACCCCCGAACAGGCCCGTGCCGCCGGGCGACCGACCATTGGTCTGGACGCAGGATTGCAGACCGGCACCGGCGACCGGGGCGACCTGACCATCACCAGCAGGCTGCCGCTGTGGACGGGCGGTCGCGTCTCGGCTGCCGTCCGCGCAGCTGAAGCCGAAGTCGATGCCGGACGCGAACGGCTCCGCGAGCGTGAGGCCGCCGTGCTGGAATCCGTTGTTGCCGCATTTGCGGACATCCTGTTTGCACAGGAGGCCGAGCGAATTGCCCGGATCGGGATCGAGCGCCTGGACCGGCAGGTCGAAGAGGCGCAGGTCCGGTTCGACAGCGGACAGGCTACACTCACCGACGTCGCGCAGCTTGAAGCCCAGCGCGCCGGTGTTCTCGGCAGTCTGGCGGATGCGCAGGCTGCCTTGGGGCTGGCACGCGCAGATTATCTTGCCGTTGTGGGTCGGGAGGCGGCAGTTCTGGAGCCGAGCGCGGCTTCGTCCAGCGCAATGCCGCCAGACCTTGCGTCCGCGCGCACTCTCGCCGAAGCCCATAACCCCCGATTGCTGGAACGGGTTGCGCTGTCTGCTTCCGCGCGGGCACGGATCGGCGGGGCGCAGGCGGAGAGGGCACCGAATGTAGATTTGCAGGTAACGGGCGGTCAGGCCTCGGGCCTCGGCGGGGGCGGCAATGCCTCGCCATCCGAGCGCTTCGGGACGGTGGGACTTGCGTTTCGAATGCCTCTTGTGACCGGCGGCTTCGTTCCGTCGCGTATCCGCGAGGCACAGGCCAATGCGCGAGCCGAGGAGTTTGCGGTCGACGCGGCGCGTCGTGAAGCGATCCGGGCAACCGACGGTGCTTGGGCATCGCTGCGCGGGGCGCAGCAGCGTCTTGAAGCGGGCCGACAAGCGCTACAATCTGCCGAGATTGCGCTTAGCGGCGTTCGTGCTGAGTACGAACTCGGTATTCGAAACACGCTCGATCTGCTGATCGCGGAGCAAAGCCTTCGCGCGGCTGAACTGGATGTTGCGCGCAGCCGCAGCGACGTGCTGCTGGCAGAGGCGCGCCTTCTGCGTGCTGTCGGAAAGCTCACCCGGCGGGCCTATCATGACCGGAATTGAAGGCGTCTGGCCGGGTCAATGACCACTTCTTACCATCGGTATTAATTCAGCAATACGGTGAAGTTAGGAGCATGATTTTACGGTTCGCCGCAGTCCTTCTGTCGGTGACAGCAGCTAGCTCGGGCATGGTCAACGTCCAGAGCTATGAGCCACTATTTCGGCCCGATGCGCTGGAGGATCGCCCCGTCGGTCGCCCCAATAAAGTGCTCGTGGTCGGTTCCCCCCACCTCTCGAACTTGCCGAACAGCTTCACGCCGGACATGGTTGAGCCAATCCTCCAGCGACTTGAGAAATGGAGGCC
>OFDC01001616.1_pt1 | contig 11599 bp, 16 predicted proteins | sample 1520941 | NCBI WGS metagenome assembly OFDC01 (sample SAMEA94258168, study PRJEB24077) | hot springs metagenome | biome: Aquatic biome; feature: Water | place: India | collected 2012-12-06 | depth 5 m | reverse complement strand
ATCTGGAGCGCCATCGCGGAAGGCGTGACGCCGCCGCCGGCCGCGACCCTGCCGCAACCGGCGGCGGTGCGGGTTTGGCGCCTCGGTCTGTCGCCGCAGTTTCGCACCATCGACGCTTTAGAGCGCGAGGCGCTGGAGCTTGCGCTTAAGGGCGCAGGCTTCGCCGAGGTCTGCGACCGGCTAGCCGGTCAGGGCGATGACGGCCAGTCCGCCCAGGCCCTGGGCGCGATGCTGGGCTCATGGTTGCAAGATGGCCTGATCACCTCGATCACCTGAGCGTCGAAGGCGCTAGCGGCAGGGCGCTACGTGAGGGCCCCTGTTCAGGGAGAGCCGTTCGTTGCGACGCCGGGTCTTGAACCCTGTTGCAGATCTTCGTCCGTGCAGACCGCCTCGTTTTTTTGGGCCCGCCTGTAACCCACGGCCCTGCTGTCGCGGACATAGGACGTGACCAACCCGCCAAGCCCCCCTGGTCACCGCGCATCGGTCGTCGCCCCCGGAGACCGATGCGCACCCCGGGGCGTCAACAGGAGAAGACCTTTGAAATCGACGACCAAGGGCGTGCTGAGCGCGCTGCTGCTGAGCTCCCTCGCCGCTGGCGCCGCGACCGCGAGCCACGCGCAAACGGCCACCAAGCCGAAGATGGAAAAGTGCTACGGCGTCTCGCTCGCCGGCAAGAACGACTGCGCCGCGGGCGCGGGCACGACCTGCGCCGGCACCTCCAAGATCGACTATCAGGGCAACGCCTGGAAGCTCGTCCCGGCCGGCACCTGCACCACGATCAAGACCCCCAAAGGGACCGGCTCCCTCACCCCCAAGGCCTAAGGGGATCAGGGTGGCGACGACCGCGGGCCTTGGCTTCAAGACCGAGCACCTCATTGAGGCGCTGTCGGCCCAAGCCGAGGGCCTGTGGTTCGAGGTACATGCCGAGAACTACATGGTCGAGGGCGGTCCAAGGCTTGCCGCCTTGGACGCCCTCGCCGAGCGGTTCCCGATCTCGCTGCACGGCGTAGGCTTGTCGTTGGCCTCCGTCGAGCCGCCGCACGCCGCTCACCTTCGCCGACTGCGCCGGCTGGTGGACCGGATCAGCCCCTGGGCGGTTTCCGACCATCTCGCCTGGCAAAAGTGGAACGGCGCCCATCACGCCGACTTCCTGCCCTTCCCTCGCACCGAAGAAGCCCTGGCGGTGACCGCCACCAATGTCTCGCGGGTGCAGGACGCGCTCGGCCGCGCGATCATGGTCGAGAACCCGTCGCTCTACGTCGACCTGAAGGGTCACGACCTGGCCGAGTCGGATTTCCTGACCGAGCTTGCCCGCCGCACTGGTTGCCGGCTCCTCGTGGACGTCAACAACGTCTTCGTCAGCGCCTCCAACCTCGGCTTCTCACCGCAGGCCCGCCTGGAGGCCATACCCGCCGATCTGATCGGCGAGGTCCATCTGGCCGGCCATACCCGCGACGCCGACCCCGACAGTCCCTTGTTGATCGACAGTCACGACGCCCCGGTGGCTGAACCGGTCTGGGCGCTGTTTCGCCGTCTGATCGACCGTGTCGGGCCGCGCCCGACACTCATCGAGCGCGACGGCAACATCCCCGATTTCGCCGCGCTCATGGAAGAGCGCAGCATCGCCCATCTCCTGCTCGCCAAGGGCGCGGCCTGTGTCGTCTGAGTTCGCCGCGTTCCAAGACCGCTTTGGCCAATTGTTGGTAAGCGACGCGCGCTCGGCCGACCCAGCGCTGCGGCGCGCCCTGGCCGTGCATCGGAACACCGCGACCAAGGCGGCTCTCGATGCGCTCGCGGCCAACTTTCCGGTGACCACGAGGCTGGTTGGCGCCGAGGCCTTCCAGGCCTGCGCCCATGACTTCGTCGTGCACCGGCCGCCGGCCGAGCCTCGCCTTTGCCTTTACGGCGAGCGGTTCGCCTCGCAGGTCGCAGCCTGGCACGCCTTCGCCGATTTCCCTTATCTCGGCTCCGTCGCGTCTCTTGAACGTCTCGTCGTCGAGGCGCTCTTCGCGGCCGACGTAACCCCTCTGGACCCCACCGTTCTTTCAGCCGGCGTGGATGGGGAGATGCCGCTCGCGCTGCATCCGGCGACGCGTCACGCCCAATTCAAGTGGCCAGCGGTCACCATCTGGCAGGCCCATCAAGGCGATGAGGTCGAAGGCCTCACGATCACCGAATGGACGCCCGAAGCCGTCCTGGTCACGCGGCCCGCTCACAGGGTCGAGGTTCGCGCCATCGATCCAGCGACCCACGCCTTTCTCACCTCGCCGACCTTGGGCGAAGCCGCGGCCGCCGCCCACGCGCTGGGCGGCGACGTCGCCGAGATCTTTTCGTCACTTCTCCTCTCGGGCGCCTTCGCCTGACCTAAACTCAACAGGACAATCTATGAGAAACACCGCTTCCCCAGCGATCCCCGTCTATGCCCGTTTGACCGGTCTCCTGGACCGCGTTCCAAGTGGATTTTTCCTGCTTGTGGCCCGCCTGGGCGTGGCGGCCGTCTTCTTCCAGTCGGGCCGAACCAAGGTCGACGGCTTCCTTCACATCACCGACGGCACCTATGCGCTCTTCGAGTCGGAGTACGCCTTGCCGCTGATCCCGCCCAACATCGCCGCCCACCTGGCGACCTACGCCGAGCACCTGTTCCCGCTGATGCTGGTCCTGGGCCTGTTCAGCCGCCTGGGCGCGCTCGGCCTCCTCGGCATGACCGCCGTCATCGAGATCTTCGTCTATCCGGACGCCTGGCCGATCCACCTCAGCTGGGCCGGCCTGCTGCTGCCGATCATCTGCCGAGGCCCGGGCGCCATCTCCCTGGACTGGCTCCTTCGCATCGACCGCGCCCGGCCGCTGGAAGCGCGCGCGGCCGTCTGACACGGCGGGGGCTGCGACCGGAGCTTCCGGTCGCAGCCTTCCAGACAGGTTCACCAGCGGGTCAACCTGGTCAGGATCAAGCGGCCCGCCACGGCGATGGCCGTGCAGCCGGCCGCATACCAGACCGCGACATTGAGCGGGTCATCGTGCGGGCAGTTGAAGGCGAAGACGAAGGCGCCCCAAGCGGCGCTAGTCGCGCCCACGGCCAAGGCGCTGCCCCGACGGTCGGTCGGCGCGCCTCGGCGCATCAGGATGCCCAGCGTCACAAGCGCAGGGATCGACAGCAACACCATCGAGGCGATGCAGCGCAGGCCGTGAGGCCACATAAGCCGGGCGGGCAGCGAGGCGCCGTGCGGCCCCAGGGCGTCGATCCCCCAGCCCGTCAACAGCATTAGACCGGTTAGCCACGCGACGGCCTTCAGACCCTTTCGCGGCAGAACAGCTGGATCAAAGGAGCGGATGGCGGTGATCGCGCTGGTGGCGGTTAAGGCGGCCAGGCCGCCGACTTTCCACCAAAAGCAAGGGAGCGCTGCCGCTGTGCCGATATCAGGCCGTGCAGCGCCGCAGCCGAGGAAGAGTCCCAGCTCGAGCGCGCCGACGCCGGCGAGCAGCAGTAGATCGCGTCGGCCAGTTCGGGGGCGAACGGGCGCAAGGTCGCCGGCCAGGCCATCGAGGAACTGGTCAGTCGACATCGAAATGCTCCTGGACCGTCACGGCGAGCTTTGCGAGGCCCCGGTGGATGTTGACCTTCACAAGGGACACCGACTGGCCACAGCGTTGCGAGGCCTCCTCGATCGTCAGCCCTTCGAGCTTCACCAGCCGGATCGCCTCTGCCTGACCCTCGGGCAGGCTGGCGAGTAGCTTGGTGAGCATGGCGTTGGCCATCACGGCGCTCTCATGATCTTCGATGCTGATATCGTCCGACAGCGCCACGATCTTCCTCTGCAGGGTCCGCAGCCGGTCGATCCATTTGTAGCGGGCGATGGCGTTCAGCCAGGGCCCGAACGGCCGGGTCGGATCGTAGGTGTGGCGCTTCTCGTGGATCGAGAGCAGCGCGTCCTGCACCGCGTCCTCGACGTAGGCCGGTGGCAGACGCCGACCGTAAAACTGCAGCAGCCATTCGCGCAGCTCGCCCAACAGCCGCCGATAGGCGCCAGCATGGCCCTGCTGGCCAGCGGCCATCAGCCCGCCCCAACCCGCCTGGGTGGCTGCGCCTGAACCGCTGTAACGCAGCGGCAGGGGCGAGACGTCTTGGCGAAGTGATGTCGATGTCAGCGTGGGCATGCTCGACATTCGAAGCAGCCCACCGCGCGGTTACGTCGCCTGGGAATTTATCTGCGAATGGCCGAGCTCGCAGCTCTGTTCCCAAGGGCGAAAGTCAGGTCCGGGGCGGCTTCGGAGCAGTGCCTGGAAAGGTTACAGCCCCAAACCAACTCTTTTGACATGTGCCCTTTCAGTATCCACGCCGACGACTGGGTGGATTCTTTGGGTCGAGCTGTAACTTTAAACTGGCCTATCCCGAATTTCAGGACATCTGCGATCGAGACGGCGGGGAACCCCCGCCCGAGCCGCGAAGCAGATGACGCAAACCCGGTTGTTCAGGAGAAAAACCAGATGTCCTCTCGCTTCGCCCACATGGCCGCCGCCGCGGCCCTTGTGCTCTCTGTCGGCGCCTTCGCCAACACGAGCGCCATCGCCGCCGTTCCCACTTCCACCGCGGCGGTCGATACCGACGCTAGCGGCCTGGCCATGCAGGGCTACGACCCGGTCGCCTACTTCACCCAAGGTGCGCCGCAGAAGGGCAATCCGGCGTTCAAGGCCACCGAAGGCGGCGCCACCTACTACTTCGCCAGCGCCGCCAACATGGCGAAGTTCAAGGCGCAACCGGCCGCTTACCTGCCGCAATACGGCGGTTTCTGCGCCATGGGCGTCTCGATGGGCAAGAAGTTCGAAGGTGACCCCAACGTCTGGAAGGTCGTCGACAACAAGCTCTATCTGAACTTCAACCCCGACGTCGGCCGCCGCTGGAACGAAGACATCCCGACCAATATCGAGCGCGCCAACGACAACTGGCCTGAAATCAAGGCCAAGACCCCCGAAGAGCTGCTGAAGTAATGAGCGGTCCCCGTCGTTCCGGGCTCGTCATGGCGGGCCTGCTCGCCGTGGCGGCGCTCGGGGCGGCGCCTGTCGGGGCTTCGGCCCAGCCAGGGCCGCCTGCGGCGATCACGCGCTTCAAGGGCGCGGCGGTCCCGTCTTTCGTGGTCTCCGACCGGGCCGGTAAGCCGGTCCGGCTCGCCGATTTCCGGGGCCGCGTCGTCATCGTCAACATGTGGGCGACTTGGTGCGGCCCCTGCCGCGTGGAGATGCCCACCTTGGAGCGGCTGGCCGCGCGCCATCCGAAGGACCTGGTGATCCTGGCGGTGTCTAACGACGACGACTGGTCGCCGGTGGACCGCTATTGGAAGACCCAGTTTCCGCACCTGCGTCTCGCCTTGGCGCCGGATCGGAACATCGCGTCCAAGCTGGGCGCCCTGGGCCTGCCCTACACGCTCATTCTTGACCGTGACGGCAAGGAGATCGCCAGGGTCCCGCGCGGCGCCGAGTGGGACGAAGGCGAACTCGCCGCCCTGGTGGCGCGAAGTGTAGGTAAGGGTCGGGCGTCCTAGGGCGTCCGACCGTCTTCGCCCCAACACCTCCGCGTCCCCAGGCTCTTCGACCATGGATGTCCTTGTCTTCCTCGTGGCCCTGGCCGCCGTCGGCGTGATGGGGTTCGCCAACCAGCGGGGCGGGACCTGCACCGTTGCGGCGATCGAGGAGGTGATCGGGTCGGGCGGCTTCTCCCGCCTGCTGGCGGTCTTCGAAGCTTCCCTATGGGTCGGCTGCGGCCTCGTCGTCCTTCAGGCGCTTGGCGCCCTGCCCGCCATGCCGCCCGGCTACGCGCCGAGGCTGCTGACGATTGTCGGCGGGGTGCTGTTCGGGCTTGGCGCCGTTGTGAACGGCGCCTGCCTCTTCGGGACGGTCGCTCGGTTTGGCTCGGGCGAATGGGCCTATGCTTCGACCCCCGTCGGCCTCTTCGTCGGGAGTCTCGCTACGGCCGGCGTGCGGGCGGCCGACCGTCTACCCCATCCTTCGGTCGTGCTGGCGGCCTCGGCCTTCAGCCTCATGGCGGCCGCGGGCTTGCTCCTCGCACGGCTCGCCTCTCATGGGTTTGCGATCCGGCGGCGCAAGCGTGCGATCCTCGAACACATCTGGTCGCCGCATGTCGCTACGACGGTGATCGGGGTGACGTTCCTGGTCGCCTTCGTTACGGCCGGCCATTGGGACTACGCCGACTTCCTGACCGAGTTGGCCCACGGCCAGACCCAGGGCTGGCTGGGCAAGACCCTGCTCGCGGCGGCTTTGATCGCCGGGGCCGTGGTCGGCGGCTGGACAGCGGGGCGACTACGGCTGGTGCGGCCCACGCGTCGGGAGCTCCTGAAGCGCTTCGTCGGCGGTACGCTGATGGGCGCGGGGGCGAGCCTCATTCCCGGCGGCAACACCGGGCTCATACTGCTGGGCATGCCCATGCTCTGGCCCTACGCCTGGCTGGGCTTTCTGACGATCTGCCTGACGATCTACGTCAGCTTGCGGGTCAATTCCGCCGTCGCCGCCCGGCTGTTGCGTCCCGCGACCTAGGTCCCGCTCAAGGCAGGGGCCAATTCAATGGAATTGCGGCCGCTGTTCTTGGCGCGATAAAGCGCCGCATCGACCGCACAGAAGAGCTCGGCCGGATCGGCCGGCGCGCGGAAGGTGCCGACCCCGAACGAAGCGGTCACCACCCCGTGGGGCTGGTTGCCGACGTGGCTCAGCGACATCTCCTGCACGCTTTGGCGCAGGCCTTCGAAGAACGAGAGCGCGTCATGTTCCTCGCGCGTGCGGCAGGCCACCAGGAACTCCTCGCCGCCGATGCGGAAGACCATGTCGTCGGTCTTCAGCTGCCGACGAAGGAGGTTGCCGATCTGGCGCAGAACCACGTCGCCGGCGGCGTGGCCGTAGTGGTCGTTGTAGGCCTTGAAGTTGTCGACATCCATGATCCCGACCGAGCGGACCAGGCCGTCGGCGCGGGCCTCGGCGAACTTGGGATACTCGGCCGAATAGGCGCGCCGATTGGCGACGCCGCACAGGGCGTCCACCCGCGCGGCGCGGGCCTCGGTCACATCGGTGAAGATCCACAACCGCGCCTCGAAGCGGCCGTTCTCCTCGAAGGGCACGCTGCGGCGCGACAGCACACGACCGTCCTTCAGATGGACCTCGTCTTCGGAGTCCTCCGACGTCGGGTTGATCCGCTCGACCTCGCGGATGAAGGCGGCCGGATCGACGAGCTGGGACTGAACGAACTGCAGCATGGCCGTCTCGTCGCGCGCCGCGACCAATTCGGCTGGGATGTTCCAGTGCTTGGCGAAGGCGGGATTTGCATAGACCACTTGGCGGGCCGCGTTCGTCAGCAGAACGCCGTCCGGGAGGGCGTCGAGGGCGCGCTCGAAGAAGAAGGTCTTGCCGGCGGCCGGCGCGTCACGGCGCGCAAGAGTTGATGTCCGGCCGACCACGAGCTCATCCCCTTTTTGGTGTTTCGACCCGTCTTAGAGTTTCTTGCCTAACCGCTGATAAACACAGAGCAATTCCCGCGATGCCAAAGCGTCGCACCTAACGGCGACGCAGGGCTGTCAAGCCGGCTCGCCGGCAAGACTGCGGCAGCAAAACGCCCGCCCCTTGTGGGGGCGGGCGCTCGATCCGACCGATCAGGTCAGATCAGCAGCAGGGGCCGCCATTGCAGCAAGCCGCGCCAAAGGCGCAGCAGGCTTCGGCGACCCGGGTCAGGCCCTCCGGCGCGGCGGCGAAGGCGGCGGTGGCGGAGGCGAGCAGCATCAGGGCTGCGGTCGAGAAGATGCGTTTCATGGTGTAGTTCCGATCTGAAAAATTGAGAGGTTCGAGGTTCAGGATCGGACCACGCGGGGGGGCGGTGTTTCCGGCGAGGGCGTTCGGCCGGCCGGCAGAACGGCGTTCAGAAACGGCCTGGCGACTGGACCAAAGCCCGACGCCTCGACGACCTCGGCATCAGGCGCGACGACGGCCTGGCACGCCATGACGCATAGGCTCGGGCATGTCGCCTTGCCCATCTCATGGCAGGGCGCGCCGGCGCAGCAGTCGCCGAGCGGCTGGGCCGCGGACGCCAGGGCCGGCGCGGCCAGGAGCAACACGGCGCAGAGGGCTACCATCCCTCGCAACCAGTCGCTCAGCCCTGCCCTCTTCTTTGTCATTCGGCCCATCGGTTCCTAAGCCGGCGTGCGCCGGTTGTTGTCTCCATATTCGGTGCGGCAGGCTCGGCGGTTACAGGGCCAGGAAGATTTTCGCGCCGCCGCCGGCGCCTGCTGATGTCAGCCCTTGTTGCGGCGACGCGCGAGAATCTCGGAGAAGTCTTCATCGATCCGGCGGATCGGGTCCCCGAGCCGAATGTCGCCACCTTCGATCACCCGGGCGACGATGCCGCCGTGACCACGAACGGCGTTGTAGCCGCCAGGACCGAGGTTCTCTTCCATCCGGCCGCACGGCGCGCACTCCCCTGCCCCCTCGAGGATCACGTCGCCGATGGAGAAACGCCGATCCTTCAGCGCCAGAAGGTTGACCCCTCGGGTGACCAGGTTGCGCCGCAGCTGCTCGGGGGGCGCCGGCGCTCCGCCCAGGAACTGGCCGATCGCCGCGAGGTCTTCGGCCGCGATCAGTGAAACCTGGCGAGGCCCGTTGCGCGAGGAGATGTAGTGGTCGCCCTCAAGCCCCTCGCCTGGCGCCAGGCGCGCGGCCGACACAGGCGTCATCGCCTCTCGCCTCACGGGTCGCAGCCCGATCCAGGCCAGTTCGCCAGGGCGCATCGGGCCGGTGAGCAGGCGTTGCAGGGTCGACTGGGGTTCGAGCACGTGTTGGGCCTTATGCCGCCGCCTCGGCGATGGTGGACTCGATGAGACTCGTCTGCACGTCCGAACCCCGGATCAGGGTCAGGTCGACCGGGCATCGGTCAGCGACGCCGACAAGCTGCTCCCGCTGCTCGACCGAGAGGGGGCCGTCCAGGGTGATCGTCCGCGTGAAGAGGTCGCCCGGCGTCACGTCGATCCGCTTGGAATGGACGACGTTGGTGTGGGCCTTCTCCAGCGGCCAGCCCTTACGCTCGGCGTAGAGGCGCATGGTCATGGTGGTGCAGGCCGCGAGGCCGGCGGCGACCAGTTCATGCGGATCGGGCCCGAGATCAAGGCCGCCCTGCGCCGCCGACAGGTCCGCGACGATGGTCGCCGGACCCGCCGTCACGAAGGTCTGCAGACCGCCGTGCCCGCTGTCGGTGGCGGTGGCGAAGGGACGGGTCGGGGTGGTCTCGGTCATCGGTCGGGTCCTTGGCTGGAGCGCTGAAGCTGGCGCTTCAGGCCTCCCCGTTCAAGGCCGCGCTTGCGAGATCGGCGTCAGGGTGAAGTCCGGCTCGTGATCAGGCCCCAACGTGATCGAGGCGATGGGGATCACCGGCCGCCGGCTGGCTAGGCCGATCTCGAACCGGGCGAGCAGGGAAGCCAGGAGGATCTGGGCCTCGGCCAGGGCGAAGCCTGCCCCGATGCAGACGCGCGGACCCGCCCCGAACGGCAGGAAGGCTTCAACGCCCCACGGGTGCGGCTGGTCGAGGAAACGCTCGGGGCGGAACTCAGTCGGCGCATCCCACAGCTTGCGGTGTCGATGGATGACCCAGGGGCTTATGGTGATCGTGCAGCCGGGAACAACCGGGCAGCCCATCACCTCGTCCGCCTCGACCGCCTGGCGCGCGATCATCGGCGCGGACGGGTAGAGCCGCAGCGTCTCGAACAGCACCGAGCGCAGCAGCGGCCAGGGTTTCAGGTCGTCCAGGCTGGCGACCCGCTCAGGCGGAAAGGTCAGGACCTCGGCGCGGACGCGGCTTTGGGTGTCTGGGTCCAGCGCCAGCAGATAGGCCGCCCAGAACAGCAGGCGCGAGGTGGTCTCGAAGCCGGCGGCCAGCATCGAGCTGCTCTGGTCGCGGATTTCCTGGTCGGGCAGGGGCAAGCCGTCCTCGGTCTGCGCGGCGAGCAGGCGGTCCAGAAGGTCGCGGACCTCGGCGTGCGGATGGGCCCGCCGTTCGGCGATCAGGGTGTCGACCGCCGTGAACCAGCGCTTGCCGATCCGCCGCCGCTCGCCGTCCATGAACAGCAGGTCGTCGGCGCCCTTGGCCACGAAGTCCATCAGGTTGAAGTGCGCCGGCCCCTCCATGTAGCGGCGGGCCAGCTCGGCCAGCACAGCGCCTTCGGCGTCTGCGCGGCGCGAGAAGAGCGCGCGCAGTACGGCGTCCAGGGTGGCGCGGTGGAAGGCCTGGGCCAGGTTGGCGCGATCCTGGCCTTGCAGCGCGTCTGTCAGTCCGGCGCCGGCGGCGATGAAGTGGGGCAGCAGGCCGCCGGTCGCGGCGGGCGTGAAGACCGGGGCCAGGCTCTTGCGCTGCCGCCGCCAGGTTTCGCCCTCCGACATCAGGACGCCCTCTCCGACCAGCGGCTTGAGCGAACGGGCCGCCTTCACGGGGCGCTGATACTTCGGCGAGGTCAGGATCTGGCGGACGCTGGCGGGGTCGTTCACGAACAGGCCGTGTTGGCTCATGAACGTGTAGGGCGTGACCAGGCTCTCGAAGTCTTCTTCGCAATAGGCCCCGATCAGGCTGCGCCCCATCTCCAGGGCGATACGTAGCTCGCCCAGCGCTGAGCCGCCGAGCGGGCGCGGGTGGATCTTGGGGGCGGGGGGAATTAACGGCGCGGAGCGGACGATGGCGTCCATGGTGCGGCCTTCCGGATTTCAGGATCCCGCAGCGGGCTCCATCCGGACCGGCACCCTAGGGCCGTTCAGGTTGCGATGCAATAATTCATCGCGTGTTGAATTATGCGGCGACGGCCTGCGGGGCGAAGACATCGAACACGCGTTGCGCGCCGCGCCACACTTCCACGAAATCACAGCGGTGGTGCATGTCCAGGAGCTCGAACGCGCGGACGCGAGCAGCTTGATCGTCCGCGCAAGGTGTGACGTCGAAACGGGGAACCGAGCCGTCGGACTCGACACAGAAAAAGGTGAACACCTGCATGGGAACGCTTCGCTCTCATCAGGCGGGGCCGCGCACGTTCGATGGCGGGGGCCGCAGGGCGCAGGTCGGCTTCCGCAACCTGCTACAAAACAACATAGGACTCTATGTCGCGATTCACCAGACCTAGAGAGTCTTGAATCGAGACTCACCTGGGGATCGATCCTGTGGATAAAACGAGGCGACAGCAGGGCGGTTCCCGGCCGAAATCTCGCCTCTTTCCCTGAGGGGATTTGGCCACTAGGTTCGCAGCCCTTCATCAACGGCGACGTTAAGAGTCCATGGCCGCTCACTATCTCGATCTCGAACGCCCCATCGCCGATCTGGAAAGCAAGATCGAAGAGCTGAGCCGGCTCTCCGAAACCGCGGGTCCAGGCGCGTTCGACAACGAGATCCAGGCTCTCCGCGACCGCGCTCAAGAGCTGCGCAAGGAGGCCTACGCCAATCTCGACGCCTGGCAGAAGACCATGGTCGCCCGCCATCCGCAGCGGCCGCACCTGCGCGACTATGTGGCCGGCCTGATCGACGAGTTCGTCGAGCTGCGCGGCGACCGCAAGTTCGCCGACGACCAGGCCATCGTGGGTG
>OFDC01001615.1_pt1 | contig 11599 bp, 11 predicted proteins | sample 1520941 | NCBI WGS metagenome assembly OFDC01 (sample SAMEA94258168, study PRJEB24077) | hot springs metagenome | biome: Aquatic biome; feature: Water | place: India | collected 2012-12-06 | depth 5 m | reverse complement strand
GCCCCAGCAAGAGGCGCGTCCTATAGCGGCTGAAATCAGGATGTGAAGGGGGCGATGGCGGGTAATCTTCGCCCCCTTCGGCCCGGTCAGAGGGGAGGACTGGTCACCAGGCGCTTGCCTGCGAAATCGGCCGCCGAGTGGCGCTCGCGCAGCTGGGTGTCCTCCTCGCCCCACACCTTGTTGACGATCCGCCCGCGCTGGACTGCCGGGCGCGCGCCGATCTCCGCCACCCAGCGGGCGACGTTGGTGTATTCGTCGATGCTGAGAAAGGTCTTGGCGTCGTTGTAGATCTGCCCCGCCACGAAGGGCGCGAGCCAGGGGAAGTTGGCGATGTCGGCGAGGGTGTATTCGTCACCGGCAAGGAAGCGGCTCTCGGCCAGCCGCTTGTCGGCGACGTCGAAGATCCGCTTGGTTTCCATCGCGTAGCGGTTGATGGGATATTCGTATTTCTCGGGCGCATAGGCGTAGAAATGGCCGAAGCCGCCGCCGATGAACGGCCCGCTCGCGACCTGCCAGAACACCCAGCTCAGCACCTCGGCGCGCTTGGCGGGATCGATGGGGAGGAACATCCCGAACTTTTCGGCCAGGTGGACGAGGATCGCGCCGCTTTCGAACACGCGGAAGGGCGCGGCGGGATCGCTCTTGTCGAGCAGGGCGGGGATCTTCGAGTTGGGGTTCACGCCGACAAAGCCGCTGGTGAACTGCTCGCCTTCGCCGATGTTGATCGTCCAGGCGTCATATTCGGCACCCGTGTGCCCGGCTTCGAGCAATTCCTCGAGCATGATCGTCGCCTTCACCCCGTTGGGCGTCGCGAGCGAATAGAGCTGGAAGGGGTTGTCGCCTTCGGGCAGCGCCTTGTCCTCGCGCGCGCCCGCGGTCGGGCGGTTGATGCTGGCGAAGCGGCCGCCCGAGACGGTGTCGGCGCTCCAGACGGCGGGCGGGGTATAGGTGGCATCTGCCATGGCAAACTCTCCTTCTGGCGCAGCACCGGTGCGCGCCATCGTGACAGCCAAGCTGGCGCGCGCAGGGGCGCGGTTCAAGATGGAACATTCCTGCGACAGCGCGCATTTCGCTTGTCCATGGAAAAGCTTGTCTATGTTGACGACAGCCTGCCCGGGATCACCCGGCGGCGGGCGGGGAAGGGCTGGGCCTATCACGATCCTTCGGGCAATCTGATCCGCGATCCGCGCGAGAAGCGGCGGCTCAATGCCATCGCGCTGCCGCCCGCCTATACCGACGCGTGGTTCTGCCCGGCCGAGAACGGCCACATCCTCGCCACCGGCTACGATGATGCGGGGCGCAAGCAGTACCGCTATCACCCCGATTTCCGCAGCGCCCAGGAGAGCGCCAAGTACGACGCCTGCGCCGCCTTCGGCCGGCGCCTGCCGCTGGTGCGCAAGCGGGTGGAGGAAGATCTATCCGGGCGCGGCGTGCCGCGCGAGACGGCGCTGGCGGCGGTCGTGCGGCTGCTCGACCTCTCGGCGATCCGGATCGGCAACGCGCATTACGCCCGCATCAACGACAGCTATGGCGCGACCACCCTGCTCAGCCACCATGCCGAGATCGGCCGCCGCAAGCTCGCGCTGCATTTTGTCGGCAAGGGCGGGAAGGAGCACGATCTTGAGGTCGAGGACGCAGACCTTGCCGAGGCCGTGCGGCGGATGGAGGAGCTGGAGGAGGAAGCGGGCGATCACCTGTTCCGCTACGCGGACGACGAGGGCACCGTGCGCCCCGTCACTGCCGGGGACGTCAACGCCTACCTGCGCGAGACCATGGGCGAGGATTTCACCGCCAAGCACTTCCGCACCTTCCACGCGAGCAGCCTCGCCTTCGAACGGCTCGCGACCGGCGAGGGGCGGGTGAAGCTGGGCGAGATGCTCGAACACGTCGCCGAGCACCTCGGCAATACCCCCGCAATCGCGCGCAAATCCTATATCCACCCCGCGCTGATCGCGCGGATCGAGGGGCAGGAGGAATGGCGCCGGGGGCTTAAGCTGCCGCGCCAGACCCGCTGGCTCAGCCGGGCCGAGCGGGGCCTCATTGCCTTTCTGGAAGAATGCGGTAGCGCGGGCGACTATCTGGGCGGCGCGCAGAGCTAGGCAGCGCGGGACACGCGCGTTATGCCCGCGCCCAGCAGGAGATGCCGCAGCGATGACCGAGGCCCACCCCTTCTTCGACATGCACAGCCACGGCTTCGTGCGCGTCGCCACCGCGACCCCGTGCAGCCGCACCGCCGATGTCCCGTTCAACACCGCGGGCGTGCTGGCCGAGGCGCGCAATGCCCACGCGGCGCATGTCGATCTGGTGGTCTTCCCCGAGCTGACCCTGTCCTCCTACGCGATCGACGACCTGCTGCTCCAGAACGCGCTGATCGAGCGGGTCGAGGCGGGGCTGGCAGAAGTGGTCGCGGGGTCGGCCGAGCTCACCCCGGTGCTGGTCATCGGCGCGCCGCTGCGCCGCGCCGACAAGCTCTACAATTGCGCGGTGGTGATTGCGCGGGGGCAGATCCTCGGCGTGGTGCCGAAAAGCTTCCTCCCCAACTACCGCGAGTTCTACGAGAAGCGCCACTTCGCCCACGGGCGCGGGTGCACCGACATGTGGATCACGCTTGCGGGCGAGGAGGTGCCCTTCGGCACCGACCTCGTCTTCGCCGCCGCCAATCTCCCCGGCTTCCGCTTCGGGGTCGAGATCTGCGAGGATTTCTGGGCGCCCGTTCCGCCGGGCATGCAGGCCGCGCTCGCCGGTGCGCTGATCCTGTGCAACCTCTCGGCCTCGCCCGTCACCATCGGGCGCGCCGACGACCGGCACCTGCACGCGCGCTCGTCGGCCAGCCGCGCCATCGCGGCCTACGTCTATTCGGCGAGCGGGCACGGCGAGAGCACCACCGACCTTTCGTGGGACGGGCAGGGCATGGTCTACGAGATGGGCAGTCTGATCGCCCAGTCCGAACGCTTCGACCGCAGCGGCGAGCTCTGCATCGTCGACATCGACACCGAGAAGCTCGCCGCCGAGCGGATGCGCAACCAGACCTTCGCCGATGCGGCGGAGTGGGCAGGGAACCCTGCGGATGCCTACCGCCGTGTCGAGTTCGAGCACGCCCATGCGGCGGGCGATATCGGCCTCCAGCGCCCCGTCGCGCGCTTCCCCTTCGTGCCCGACCGGCCCGAAAAGCTCGACGAGGATTGCTACGAGGCGTTCAACATCCAGGTCGATGCGCTGATGCGGCGCATGCAGTCGACCGGGAGCAAGTCGCTGGTGATCGGCATTTCGGGCGGGCTCGACAGCACCCACGCGCTGATCGTCGCCGCCAAGGCCTGCGACCGGCTCGGCCTGCCGCGCAGCACCATCCGCGGCTACACCATGCCCGGCTTCGGCACCTCGGAGGGCACGAAATCCAACGCCCACCGGCTGATGGCGGCGCTCGAGATCACCGCGGGCGAGATCGACATCCGTCCCGCTGCGCAGAAGATGCTGGAAGACATCGGCCATCCCTTCGCCAATGGCGAGCCGGTGCACGACGTGACCTTCGAGAACGTGCAGGCGGGGCTGCGCACCGACTACCTGTTCCGCCTCGCCGGGCAGCACAAGGGCTTCGTGGTCGGCACCGGAGACCTTTCCGAGCTGGCGCTCGGCTGGTGCACCTACGGTGTGGGCGATCACATGAGCCACTACGGCGTCAATGCGGGCGTGCCCAAGACGCTGATCCAGTATCTCATCCGCTGGGTGATCGCCACGGGCCAGTTCTGCGAGGAATGCGCCGCGGTGCTGGACGGCGTGCTCGACACCGAGATCAGCCCCGAACTGGTGCCGCCGGGCACCGACGGGCAGATGCAGTCGACCGAAAGCCTGATCGGGCCTTACGAATTGAACGACTTCTTCCTCCACCACATCATCCGCTTCGGCCAGCGCCCCTCCAAGGTCGCCTTCCTCGCCTGGCATGCGTGGAAGGAGGCGGGCGCGGGAATGTGGCCGGCGGGCTTCCCGGCAGGCGCAAGGAACGCCTACGACCTTGCCACCATCGCCCGCTGGCTCGACCGGTTCTGCGCGCGTTTCTTCGGCTTCTCGCAATTCAAGCGCTCGGCGCTGCCCAACGGGCCGAAGGTGTCCTCGGCGGGAGCCCTCTCCCCGCGGGGCGACTGGCGCGCGCCGTCGGATGCTGTGGCGACCGTGTGGCGCGAGGAGCTGCGCGCCGGACTGCCAGCGAACATAGCCGAGGCTCTGGCGGCAATCCCCTGATGTAATGCCCGGCAACCTCCCCCTCTCCGCGCTCGGGATCATGCTGTTCTGCAATGTCGCCTGGGCGATGAACATCGTGGTCAGCAAGATCGCCGTGGCAACGCTCGACCTGCCGCCGCTGTTCTATACCGTGCTGCGCTCGGCCACGGTGGTGACGGTGCTGCTGCCGCTGCTGCTGCGCGGACGGCCCGAGCGCCTGCCGCTGGTGCTGCTGATCGGCTTTGCGATCACCGGGGGGAGCTTCGGGCTGCAATTCATCGGGCTCCAGACCGCGAGCCCTTCGGCGGTGGGGATCGTCAACCTTTCGGGCGCGCCGCTGACCGTGCTGTTCGCGATCCTGTTCCTGGGCGAGGAGGTGCGCTGGCGGCGCGGGATCGGGATGGCGCTGGCGCTCGGCGGCGTGGGCCTGGCGATCGGCGCGCCGTCCGAGGCGGGCGACCCGGTGGGCCTCGGCTTTGCTTTTGCCGGCGTGTTCGTCGGCGCCTTCGCCTCGGTCTTCGTCAAGCGGCTCGATATCGGCGCGGCGCGCTTGCAGGCCTGGGCGGGGGTGGCCTCGCTGCTCGTCATGCTGCCCGCGACGCTGACCTTGGAAACCGGGCAAATCGCCGCCGTCGCGGCCGCGCCGCTCGCGGTGGCGGGCTGCGTGCTGTTTGCCGGGGTGATCGTCTCGGTCGGCGCGCATTCGGCCTATTTCATGCTGTTCCAGCGCTATGACGCGAACCTCATCGTGCCTTTGACGCTGCTCACCCCGCTGCTCACCATCGGTTTCGGGACCTGGCTGACGGGCGACGAGATCGGCTGGCCGCTGATCGTCGGCGGGACGATGGCGCTGGCCGGGGTGGCGATCATCGTCATCCGTCCGACCCGGACGCTGTTCAAGCCGCGGCTGGTGCGCCCCGAAAGCTGACAAGCAAAGGGCCGGCGCACCCCATGGTGCACCGGCCCTGTCTGCCGTTCGGCGCAGGTCAGCCGCGGTCGAGCGACAGGCGGCCCGGGCCGAAGGCGGCGAGCTGGAACATGCCGCCTGCAATCGCGAGGTTCTTGAGGAAGCTCGTGAACTGCATCTGGTCGGCGAAATCGGCGTGGAAGATCGCCGCGGCGAGGATGCTGAACACGCCGAGCGCGATCGCCGCCGCACGGGTGCGGTAGCCCGCGATCAGCAGCCCTGCGCCGACCACTTCCAATGCAATGGTGGCGTAGGTGATGCCGGTCGCGAAGGGCAGGCCGACGCTGGCGATGTAGCCCGCTGTGCCCTCGATCGCGGCCAGCTTGCCGAGGCCGGCGATCAGGAACAGGCCGGCCAGCAGCAGCCGCGCGCCGAGCGCGACGGCGTCCTGCGTCGAGGTTGCAGCCGAAGCTTGCGGGAGAGGAGCAGTGATGTCGTTCATGATGGTTCTCCTGGGGAGGAAGGTTGAGAGGAGGGGAGGAGGAAGGGGTGGGCGGGGGACGGTGCGACCCTCGTCGGCCGCCCCCCGTCCATGAGGCCGCCGGTCAGGCGGCTAGCTTCAGCGCGGCGTCCTTGGCAGCGGCGATCTTTGCTTCACCATCGACGCCCATGATCCCGTCGGCAGCGACGATTTCGACATCGGTAATCCCGAGGAAGCCGAGGAAGAAGGTCAGCCAGCGGCTCATGAAGTCGAAGTCGGCACCGACCGGGGTGCCCCCGGTGGCGATCGCGAGGTAGGCCTTCTTGCCCTTGAGCAGGCCTTCCGGGCCGTTCGCGGTGTACTGGAACGTCGTCCCGGCACGCGCCACCAGATCGGCCCAGGCCTTGAGCGTGGCGGGCGGGCCGAAGTTGTAGACGGGCGAGGCGATGACGATGGTGTCGGCCGCCTGCAATTCGGCGATCAGCGTATCGGCGATCGCGGCGAGCTCGGCCTGCTCCGGGGTACGCTCGGCGGCCGGGGTGAGGTTCGCGGCGAAACGCTCGGCGCTCACGTAGGGCAGGTCGTTTGCGGCCAGATCGCGGGTGGTGACGCCCGCGCCGGTCCTGGCGGCGAGGCCGTCGACGATGCTCTGGCCGAGGCTGCGCGAGACGCTCTCGGCGTCCGAACGGATGCTGGCGGTGATGTAGAGGATGTTGCTCATGGCATGGTTCCTTTGCGTTGAAGAGAGGGGGTGGAGCCGGCCGGCAGGGGGAGAGGGGGAGAGAGCCGGCCGGCTCCGAGGGGGTTGGGGTTACGCCGCGTCGACCAGCACGACCTCGCTGTCTTCCACAGCTGTGATCGTCACCGATTCCTGCCCGGTGATCGCCACGCCGTCGCGGGCATTGGCCTCGACCGTCTCGATCCGCACCTTGCCGGTGGCAGGCACGAGGTAGAGGTGGCGATCGGCCGAGCGCGGCGTGTAGGTCACGCTCTCGCCCGCCTTGATCGTGGCGCCCAGCACCCGGGCATCGGCACGGATGGGCAGGGCATCATCGTCATTCGCCACGCCGCTCGCGAGCGGCACGAAGGCACCCGCGCGGTCGTCCTTGGGGAACTGGCGCGCGCCCCAGCTGGGCTGGCCACCGCGGGCATCGGGGATGATCCAGATCTGGAAGATCCGGGTTTCCTCGTCCTCGAGGTTGTATTCCGAGTGGGTGACGCCGCTGCCGGCACTCATCACCTGCACGTCGCCCGCTTCGGTGCGGCCCTGGTTGCCCATAGAGTCGCGGTGCGTGATCGCCCCGGCGCGGACATAGGTGATGATCTCCATGTCGCTGTGCGGATGCGGCGGGAAGCCCGACTTCGAAGCGATCGCGTCGTCGTTCCAGACCCGCAGGGCGCCCCAGTGGACGCGGGCCGGATCGTGATAGCTCGCAAAGGAGAAGTGGTGGCGGGCATCGAGCCAGCCGTGGTTGGCGGCGCCGAGGGTGTTGAAGGGCCTGAGTTCGATCATGGCGAGTCTCCTTGTTTGGTTGAGGCGGAGATAGGCCGGCAGGGTCGTGCGGATAAGTGCGATAAAACTTGCCAAGATGTTCAGGATATCCGAACAAGTGCGCCATGAAGCTCGGTGAACCCACGCTCGATCAGTTGCGGCTCTTCATCGCGGTCGCCGAACACGGCAGCTTCGGCGGCGCGGCCAAGGCGACGGGGCGCGCGGTATCGGCGGTGTCCTACGGCATCGCACAATTGGAGGCGCAGCTCGCGCTCAGCCTGTTCGACCGCGAGGGCTCGCGTCGCCCGGTGCTCACGCAGGCGGGCGAGGGCCTGCTGGCCGAGGCGCGCAGCATTGCCGACGGGGTCGATGCGCTGCTGGCGAAGACGCGCTCGCTCCATGCCGGGCAGGAGCCGTCGCTGACGCTGGTGGTCGACGTGATGGTGCCGGGCGATGTCACCGCGCATGTGCTTGGCGAGTTCCGGCGGATGTTCCCGACCTGCGCTCTCACCCTGCGGATCGAGGGCCTCGGCGCGGTTGCGGCCTGCGTGATCAACGCAGGGTCGGATCTCGCCATCGGCGGCCCGGTGATCGGCGATCAGCCCGCGCTCGAACGGCAGGCGGTGGGGGAGGTCGAGCTGATTCCGGTCGCCGCGCCCTCGCACCCGCTGGCGCAACCCGGGATCCTGCCGGGGGAAAGCCGTCGCCATCTCCAACTGGTGCTGACCGACCGCTCACCGCTCACCGAGGGCCGCGAGTTCTCGGTGCTGAGCCCGCTGACCTGGCGGCTGGGGGATCTGGGCGCAAAGCACTCGTTGCTCAAGGAGGGGCTGGGCTGGGGCAACATGCCGCGCGGCATGGTGGCGGGCGATCTGGCGGCGGGAACGCTGGTCGAGCTCGACCTGCCCGAGAAGCCGGGCGACCGCTATGGCCTCTCCGCCCTGTGGCGGCGCGACACGCGGCTGGGGCCTGCGGCGAGCTGGCTGGTCGATGCGTTCAGGGAAGGGCTCGCCGCTTGCCCATCTCCCCCGTCCCCGGCTTGACCCGGGACCATGCTGTTCCCGGAAGGCAGCATGACCCCGGATCAGATCCGGGGCGGGGGATCACAGATCGAACAACTCGTCCCCACCGGCACGGGCCGCCCGCAGGGCTGGCAGCGGGTATGGGTGCCCTGCGCAAGGCCGTGGCCGAGGCTCACGCGCTCGTCGAAGACGAAGCATTCGCCCTGCCACAGGCTTTGTTCTTCGGGCACTTGCTCGAGATATTTGAGAATGCCTCCGCGCAGGTGATAGACCTCGTCGATCCCCTCGGCGCGCAGGAACGAGGTCGATTTCTCGCAGCGGATGCCGCCGGTGCAGAACATTGCGACCTTTTTCTTGCCTTCGAGCAGCGCCCCGCGGTTGGCGCGGAACCAGGCGGGAAAGTCGCGGAAGCTTGGTGTTGCCGGGTCGACTGCCCCGGCAAAGCTTCCGATCGCGACCTCGTAATCGTTGCGCGTGTCGATCACGAGGGTGTCGGGATCGGCGATCAGCGCATTCCAGTCGGCAGGATCGACATAGGTGCCGACGCTAAGGGTCGGGTCGATATCGGGCTGCCCCATGGTGACGATCTCGCGCTTTACCCGCACCTTCAGCTTGCCGAAGGGCATGACGGGCGCGTCCGAGAACTTCACGTCGAGCTCCGCGCAGCCCGGCAGCGCGCGGATGTGGGCGAGGACGGCCTCGAGCCCTTGCGCAGATCCAGCAATCGTCCCGTTGATCCCCTCGCGCGCCAGCAGCAGCGTGCCCTTGATGCCATGCGCCTCGCAGGCGGCGAGCAGCGGTTTTCGCAGGGGCACGGGGTCATCGAAAGGCGTGAACCGGTAAAGCGCGGCAACGATCGCGGGGCGATGGGGCATAGCTCCCCCTATCCGATCACCGCGCTTAGTGACAACACTGCTCGGGTCGAGGTGGCGGAGCTGTTGGTTGCATTTGTTTTCCGTCGTTTAATTGCTGAATTTATCCGCGCCGTGCTTGAAGCGGATATTGGCAACGCTAGGCTGGGAAGCGAATCTGAGGGGAGCATCAGGAATCATGCGATCGAAGTGGGGTCGGACCACCGCTCTTGCGGCGGCACTGGTTGTCAGCGCGTGCGGCGGAGGGGATTCTGGCGGGACACCGCCCACGTCGGGCGGCGCACCGACCGCCACCCCGACCCCAAGCCCATCACCCACCCCTACGCCCACCCCTACGCCCACGCCTACGCCCGGGCCGTCTTATACGGCCTTCGCCGACCTGACCGGAGACCGTTCCCTTGTCACCAGCTGCGTCGGCTATATCGGACGTGGGACGATTGGCGTGCCTGGCTTGGAGGGCCTCCAAGGGCATGCGGATAACGGTCTACTGACCTACACCCAAGCTACTCAGGCCTATCGGGTCACCAGCCCGAGCAATTCCAGCACTCTTTTCGGACCGGGGGAACTGCAGATCTCGACCGATCCGAACGTCATCCGCTACACTAGGCCCTCGACGTTTATCCCGGGCGCGACGGAGAGCTTCTCGCTCATCACTCCGGTGGTCGGCGGCCAGACACTGACCTACACCCGCAATACCTTCCTGAATTTCAACAGCACTTCGTTGACTGGCAATCAGGCCTACTGCATCACCGGCGTTCCCACCGTAAATACCGATCTGCCTTCTACGCCGACCGTAACTTTCACCCGCTTCGCGGTGCGCGGAACGGTGTTCGATGCCCGCAGCGGCTCGCTTCGGATTGGCGATATCAACAGCAGCGAGGCCACCATGGTCGTTAATCTGACCACCGGCAATTTCACCTTTTCCTTCGCTGCCGACGCAAATTTCGGCAGCGGCTCGACACGCGTAGCGACCTATCAGGGAAGCGGAGCACTCGATGAGTCGACTTCGGGCATGGCCGGCAGTATCGACGTGCAGGGCGGCCCGCCTGGTTTCACGCGAGGCGGCTTCTTCGGCCCGCAAGGATCCGAGTTTGCCTACGTCTTCACTTACGGGTCCGATCAGGACTTCAACGGGATCAACGAACTCTATGTCGTCGGCACCGTCACCGGCCGCCGCTAGGAATCAAACCCGCATCACCCAGCCGTGGGTGTCGGCGATCCGGCCGGTCTGGATGCCGACGAGCGTCTCGCGCAGGGCCGCGGTGGTCTGGCCGATGCCGCCTGCGCCGATGGAGAATGCGCCCTCGGGCCCGGTGACCTTGCCGACCGCGGTGACGACCGCCGCCGTGCCGCAGGCCATGACCTCGATCAGCTTGCCGCTCGCCGCATCATCGCGCCACTGGTCGATCGAATAGGGGGCCTCGGAGACGGTGAGGCCCTGCTCCTCGAGCAGCGTGATCAGCGAATTGCGGGTGATGCCGGGCAGGATCGTGCCGGTCAGCGGCGGGGTGATGACGGTGCCGTCGGCGAAGACGAAGAACAGGTTCATGCCGCCCAGCTCCTCGACCCACTTGCGTTCGACCGCATCAAGGAACAGCACCTGGTCATGGCCCATGGCGAAGGCCTGTCCGGTGGGGACGAGGCTCGCGGCGTAATTGCCCCCGCACTTGGCCGCGCCCGTCCCGCCGGGGGCGGCGCGGGTGTAGCCCGAGATCCAGATGCTCACCGCCTTCGCGCCCGATTTGAAGTAGTTGCCGGCCGGACTTGCGATGACGATGAACTTGTACTGCTTGGCCGGGCGCACGCCGAGGAAGGCCTCGGTCGCGATCATGAAGGGCCGCAGGTAGAGCGAGCCGCCCTCGACCGCCGGATACCAGTTGCCATCGACTTCCAGCAGCGCGCGGATCGCGCCGATGAAGGTCTCCTCCGGCAGCGCGGGCATGGCGAGCCGCTCGGCCGAGGCGTTGAAGCGCGCGGCGTTGGCCTCGGGACGGAACAGCCCGAGCGCGCCGTCGGGGTGGCGATAGGCCTTGAGGCCCTCGAAGATCTCCTGCGCGTAGTGCAGCACGCTCGCCGCGGGATCGAGCGGGATCGGCTGGCGCGGGCCCAGCACCGGGGTCTGCCAGCCACCGAGCGCCTCGTCATAGTCGATCACCACCATGTGATCGGTGAAGACGGTGCCGAAGCCCGGGTCGGCGATCAGGCTCTCGCGGGTGGCATCGGGCGTGGGCGAGGGGTGGGGAAGGCGGGTGACGTGCATGGGATGCGCCTAATCCTGCGAGAGGCACAGGGCAAGTTCAGTGTTGGGCTGCCATCCAGCGATAGTGGGGAGCACTGGATCGGTCGCGCAGCGACCGCGAGGCCACGCGGCCGAGCCGCAGGCGCTCCGAAGCGAAGCGAAGGAAACAGCGCCGAGGACGGAGGCGCGGAGGCGCCTCCGCAAAAGAACACCGGGCCGCAGGCCCGCGAGCGCACGGCGCGAGCCGCAGCGGGTCCGAAGCGAAGCGGAGGACGTCTAGCGAGGACGGAGGCGCGGAGGCGCCTCCGCAACACACAAATGAAAAGGGCGTTTCCTGCCCGTCGGAGGAAACGCCCTTGACATGGTCAGCG
>OFDC01001613.1_pt1 | contig 11617 bp, 11 predicted proteins | sample 1520941 | NCBI WGS metagenome assembly OFDC01 (sample SAMEA94258168, study PRJEB24077) | hot springs metagenome | biome: Aquatic biome; feature: Water | place: India | collected 2012-12-06 | depth 5 m | reverse complement strand
GAGGAAGGCGCGAACAACAAGCCGGGGCAGTTCGTGATCGAGCGGGCGTTCGTGGGGTGAGCTTGCCTCCCATTCGCGCAGCCCGCGGCCCTGCTCTTCACAATATTCATTGACCATTCAGCAATTTGGTATCACCTTAGCTGGCTGAAGGAGATCGCCATGCTGAGCCGCTTCGTTCCCGCCGCCGTCTTGGCTGCCACCTTGCTCGCCCCTGCTACTGCCGTCGCCCAAGCCGAAGGCGCACGGACCTCGGCCGTTCAGGTTTTCGAGTTGGCGCAGGTTTCGATCAACGCCGCCGCCATCGCGCCGACAGAATTCGCGCAAAAGACGCAGGCGATCCGCTCCTGCGGCGATGCGCGCCAACTCGCCCGGGATCTTGGCGCACGCGTCACGCGCGACAACTTTGTGCGCGCGAGCACCTTGCCATCCGAGTTGCAGCCGATCCTCGCCGAAACGCCGACTGGCCATGCCACGCCGGTCTTGTTCGAACAGGGCGGTGCGCTGCATGTGTTCGTGGTGTGCGGGCGCAGCTGATCGCCACCCCCCACTTTCGCGCTTGACCCCCGCCCGCAGGCGCTGTTCACTCATGGCAAATCAAAACCCATTTGCCGGAGAGAACCCCCATGCTCGCGACGTCCTATCGCACCGCCTATAACGAAGACCACGAGGCTTTCCGCGACACCGTCCGTCGTGTCTTCGCCGAGCATCTGACCCCGCACATGGACGAGCACGAGGAGCAGGGCATCGTCCCGCGCTCCGTGTGGAAGGCGGTGGGTGCGGCGGGATTGCTGTGCCCCACGGTGAAGCCGGAGAATGGCGGTCTCGGGCTCGATTTCGGGTTCAATTGCATCGTGGCAGAGGAGCTCAGCTACCTCGGTTCATCGGCAGGCTTCACCTTGCAGAGCGACATCACCGTCAATTATTTCGAGCGCCTCGGTACGCCCGAACAGCGCGAGAAATATCTCCCCGGCATGATCAGCGGCGACATCATCACCGCCATCGCCATGACCGAACCCGGCACCGGCTCCGACCTTCAGGGCATCCGCACTACTGCCAAGAAGGACGGCAACCACCTGGTTATCAACGGCTCCAAGACCTACATCACCAACGGCCAGAACGCCGACGTGGTGATTGTGGTCGCCAAGACTGACCCCGAAAAGGGCGCCAAGGGCATCAGTCTCGTGCTGGTCGACGCCGACACCCCCGGCTTTGCGCGCGGGCGCAATCTCGACAAGATCGGGCAGCATTCGGCCGACACCTCCGAGCTGTTCTTCAACGATTGCCGCGTGCCGATGACCAATATCCTCGGCGCAGAAGGCATGGGCTTTGTGCACCTGATGGAGGAGTTGCCACAGGAACGCCTCAGCATCGCGGTCGGCGCGCAGGCGGCGGCGCAGCGGGCGTTTGACGAGGCGGTGAAGTTCACCAAGGAGCGGCAGGCGTTTGGCAAGACAGTGTTCGAATTCCAGAACACCAAGTTCACCCTCGCGGACCTGAAGGCCAAACTGCAGGTGGGCTGGGCGCACCTCGACTGGGCGATCCGCAAGCACTTGGCGGGCGAACTCACCACCGACGAGGCGTCCGCCGCCAAGCTGTGGCACACCGAGCTGCAATGGGAAGCGTGCGACACTGCGCTGCAACTCCACGGCGGGGCGGGCTACATGAACGAATACGCCATCGCCCGGCTGTGGCGCGATGCGCGGGTGACGCGGATATTCGGCGGGACCAACGAGATCATGAAGGAAGTGATCTCGCGGTCGATCTAGATCTCCCCTCCCCCAGGGGAGGGTTTAGGAGGTGGGGGTACGGCGGTCACGGGCGTCGCACACCCATCCCCAACCCCCTCCCTCAAGGAAAGGGGCTTTGTGCGGAGCAACCAGCCATGACCGGTCCCCTCGACTTCACCGGCAAACGCGTGCTCGTTATTGGCGGGTCGAGCGGGATCGGGAACGGCATCGCGCACGGCTTCCGCCAGCGCGGGGCGGCGGTGACTGTCACCGGCACGCGCCCCGACTTCGGGGACTATCTAGAGGCCGAGGACAGCGACTTTATCGGGCTGGAATACCGCCAATTGGACCTCACCGACCGTGATGCGGCAGCGCGGCTGGGGGCGGATTTCGGCGCGCTCGATGTTCTGGTGCTCTGCCAAGGCACTGTCCGCTACGGCCGCCAGGAGTTCACCCGCCAAGGCTGGGATTCAGTGATCGACATCAACCTCAATTCGGTGATGGATGCCGCGCGCGCCTTCCACCCCGCGCTGGCGGCGAGCAAGGGCACCATCATCATCGTCTCCAGCGTCGCCGCGTTCAAATCAACCATCGGCACCCCCGCATATGCGGCATCGAAGGCAGGCGCAGCGAGCCTCACCAAGACGCTGGGAGAGGCGTGGGCGCGGGACGGCATCCGGGTCAACGGCATTGCCCCGGGGCTGGTGCCGACCAAACTCACCGCCGTCACCACCGATCACCCCGATCACCCCGAACGCCGCGAAGCCAGCATTCGCCGCATTCCCCTGCGCCGCATGGGGACGCCTGAGGACATGGCGGGCGCGGCGCTGTTCCTCGCCTCAGCGCTAAGCGCTTACATCACCGGGCAGACGCTGGTGGTCGACGGCGGCCTGACCCTCTCTTGAAGGACGTACCCACGATGCAATACACCCGCCTCGGCGCCTCTGGCCTCACCGTCTCGCGTCTGTGCCTCGGCTGCATGAGTTATGGCGACACCTCCAAGGGCTGGCACGGCGACTGGCTGCTGGGTGAGGACGCTGCCCGTCCGTTTTTCCGCGAGGCGCTGGAGGCGGGGATCAATTTCTTCGACACCGCCAACATCTATTCGGGCGGCACCTCGGAGGAGATCACCGGCAAGCTCCTGCGCGAAATGGCGCGGCGTGACGAGATCGTAGTCGCCACCAAGGCTTTTGGCGTGTGGCGCAATGCGCCCAATTGCGGCGGACTGTCGCGCAAGGCGCTGTTCGCTGCGATCGATGACAGCCTCACCCGGCTCGGGCTGGATCACGTCGACCTGTTCCAGATCCACCGCTGGGACGACCACACCCCAATCGCAGAAACAGTGGAGGCGCTCCACGACATCGTGAAGGCGGGAAAGGCGCGCTATATTGGCGCATCATCGATGTATGCGTGGCAATTCGCCAAGGCACAGGAAGTGGCGCGCGCCAACGGCTGGACGCGGTTCATAACGATGCAGAACCAGCTCAATCTCCTCTACCGCGAAGAGGAACGCGAGATGCTCCCGCTGTGCGCGGCGGAAGGCGTGGGTGTAATCCCATGGAGCCCGCTCGCGCGCGGGCGGCTGACCCGGCCTTGGGGCGAGAGCACGGTGCGCAGCAATACCGATGTGGTCGGCAAGGCGCTCTACAAAGCCGAGGACGCCGTCGATCAAGCGGTGATCGAGGCGCTCACCGAGCTGGCGGCGGCGCGCGGGGAGCCGATGGCGAGCCTCGCGCTTGCGTGGCATTTTACCAAGCCTGCTGTGGCCGCTCCGATCATCGGCGCGACTCGGCCCGGGCATATTGCGAACGCGGTCCGGGCACTCGACATCGCGCTTTCCTCTGAAGAAGTCGCGAGCCTCGAGGCACCCTATCGGCCCAAATGGCCCACCGGGATGGGAATGCCAATGCCGGTGATGGACAAGGTTTCGGTTCTGGCGCCCTGAGCGCTCGCTCGGCTTTCGCATAGCTGCAATCCCGTCACAAACGCGTCACACCGCTACGCCAATCCCGCCTAAACCGGGGCTGGCAAAACATGGATGTCGTCAATATCTTCCTGACGAGCGAACTGGGCGAAAGCCTGGAGGACTTCGTCCATGATCACCGCCGCTTCACCTTCGATAGGCTCGGCCCGGAAGGCCCGCGCCGCTTGCTCGAAGGGCCGATGTGGGCCTTTGTTGACTGGGTGATGCCCGACCTTGCCGGGCTCGAAATGTGCCGCCGCTTGCGCGCCGATCCGCGCACCGCCGAAGTGCATATCACCATGGTGCTGGAAGAGGACGATGCCGAAGATCGTCGCCGCGCGCTGCGGGCTGGGGCGGATGATTACCTTATCGGCCCGCTGGATCGCACCGCCGTGCTCGACCGGGTGCTGGCACTGCAATCGCGTCAGGCGGAACGCCACGCCACCCGCCGCATGGAATTGGGCGCGCTGACGATCGACATGGCGGCATTGCAGGCGCGCTGGGCGGGGGAGCCGATCGTCTTGCGCCCCAACGAATTTCGTCTGCTGCGCTTCTTTGCCGAGAACCCCAACCGGGTGCTGACTCGCGAGGACCTGATCAACGGTCTTGGCAAGCACGAACCGGCGATTGACGAGCGCACCGTGGATGTGTGGATCGGCCGCCTGCGCCGCGCGATCAAGGCCGCGGGCGGGGGCAATCCGCTGCGCACGGTGCGTTCGCTGGGCTACGTCCTCGACCTGAGCTGACCGGCGCTAACTTCGCTTCCATAAGTCTACGAAAAAGGCCGCCCGGTGAAGGGCGGCCTTTATGTTTCCATCGTGGTAGCAGTGGCTTAGAATTCAGCCTTGAGGCCGATCGCAAAGGACGTGCCGACCTGGTAGGTGTTCAGTTCAGCGCGGTTGCCGTTCACTTCCTGGAATTCGAAATTGTCGCGGCCGAAGATGTTGCGCGCTTCGAGCGACAATTCGAGCGGGAGACCGCCGATCTGGAGCGCCGAGCGGGTGACGACATCGACCGTCAGGCCCGGGTTCTCGACCACGTCCGGCAGCGCACCGCCGCGCAGCGTCACGCGTTCGCTGGCATAGTTGAACAGCACGGTGAACTGCTGGACCTTGTCGAGATCCTCGAGGCCGAGCGAGAGGTTGGCGACGTGATCGGATTGCCCGACCAGCGGCGCCCCATCGTCGAACACCTGGGTAGCAATCAGGTTAGGGGCGCCCGGGATCGGCGCCAGATCGCCCGCGCCCACCGAGATGCTCGATTGGGTGTAAGTGTAGTTCGCCAGGATCAGGAACTGCTTTGTTTCGAAGAAGCCGCCCCAATCGGCCAGATCGATCCCGTAGGCGATGTCAAACTCCGCCCCGTAAAGCTCGGCCGACGGCGCGTTGGCGTAGCTGGTTTCGATGATCCCCGGCGCGGTGATCAGGAAGTTTTCGATCGGGTTGTCGATTTCCTTGTAGAAGCCCGCGAGGCTCACCCGGTTGGGGCCGCCCATGTAATATTCGGCGCGCGCTTCGACGTTGATCAGCTCGCTGTCCTGCAGGAACGGGTTCCCGCGGAAACGGCGGTTTGATTCCGGATCGAAATAGGTCTGTTCCACCAGTTCGCGGAATTGCGGGCGCGCGATGGTCTGCGAGGCGGCAAGGCGTAGCTGCAGATCGTCGATGACTTCCCAGGTGACCGTAGCGGAAGGCAGGAAGTACTGTTCGGCGATCCGGGTGGGGGTGGCGAGGTTCGTACCCCCAAAGGTCGGATCGGGCGCTGCAACCTGAAGCCCGTCTTCAAAGCGCAGACCACCTTCGATGGTCACACGGTCAGTCGGGCGATAACGAAACAGGCCGTAGCCTGCGTGAACGGTGAGCGCTGCGTCGAACACCGGGAAGGGTGTCGGATCGGACACGGTCACGCCAAAGATCGGTGATGGGGTTGTGGCCGGCGGGATGATGCCGATGGCCAGCGTCGCCCCGTTGATGATGTCCCCCGGCCGACGCAGACCAAGCGCACGCAGAGCGGTGTTGAATTCCGCGCTTGAGCTGATCAGCGGGCGGATGATGAAGGACAGCGAGCGGCGCGAGGTGTCCGAATAGGCGTAGCCTGCGGTGAGCGACAGCGTGTCGGTGAGTTCGTAGGTCACGTCAGCCCCGCCGAACCACAGCTCTTCCTGCAGATCTTCAAATCCGACCTGGATACGCTCGGTCCCGCCGATCTGCGCGCCGACATCAACCACGAATTCGTTGCCGAAGGGATCACCCGCGACGTTGGTGCGGAAATAGGGCACGATCGCGTTGTAGGGCGCTTCGCGGTCGGTGCGGGCGTAGCCGCCGCGCAGATCGAGCTCGAACGCGTCGAAGTTGAACTCGGCCACGATCTGCGAATCGATCAGCTGGCGCTCAAACCAGCCGGTTTGCTGGGTCTGGAAATCGAACCCCGTCTCACGGTCGGTGAAGAAGTCGGTCCCCTGCGCCAGCCGGGCGGTCTTGAGCGTGTCGCGGATGTAGAGATTGGTCCAGCGGATGGTGTGCTCGCCAATGTCGAGACCCAGGCCGATCAACCCGTTCACCAGCACCTTGTTGTCGGTGATGAAGGTGTTCGAATCAAAGATGATGTCGCCCGCCTCAGCATCGCCGAACTGTTGGCTGGTCACCGAACGGTTGCGCCAGGTGTTCGTGATCCCGGCGGTAGCAATGATCCCGAAGTAATTGCCATCGCCGACCTCGATTGAGGCACCGCCGGTGATGTTGGCCGAGAAATTGACCGGCAGCTCGTCATTCTTTTGCAGCGTAACGAGGTTGAGCGGCATGATCTGCCCAGCCAGCTGACGCTGCACATCAGCGGGCGCATCGTTGATGCGCGTGCCGCTATCGATCAGCCCCTGGAGGGCGGTCGGGAAATCGCGATTGCCGTTGTCGAAACCGAACGTATCCCATCGCGACCCGAAATAGGTCAGACCATTCTCGAAGGTGGTCTCGGTATCGCCGCTAAACGAGCCGCCGATGGTGAGGAAGTCTTCGGTGGGGATCGCCTTGGTGGTGAGGTTGATCACACCGCCGCCGAATTCACCCGGGAAGTTGGCCGAATAGGTTTTCTGCACCAGCGACGATGCGATCACGCTGGTCGGGAAGATGTCGAGCGGCACAACGCGGCTGAGCGGCTCGGGGCTTGGCAAGGGAAGGCCGTTGAGCAGTGCGAGTGAATAGCGATCGCCCAACCCGCGCACGAACACGCGGCCATTGCCAACCAGCGACAGGCCGCTGACGCGTGCCAGCGATCCGGCAATGTCACCTTCGCCAGTGCGGGCGATGTCGGCTTCAGAAAGAACGGTGAGGACCTGCCCGGAATTGCGCGCCGGATCGCGGTTGCGGCGTCCGGTAACAATGATCCCGCCGCCGGGCAGCGAGATGTCGGTATCCTGCACCTCTTCTTCGGGCGGGGTCTGTTCAACCTCCTGCGCCAGCGTGTCCTCGGGCTCCGCGTCCTGCGCATGCAGCATCGACGGAAGCGTGAGCGACGTGGTGAGAAGCAGCAACCCTGCCAGGCGCGTGCCGGTCGACATAATCCTAGACCCCCTCATGAATAGGCCCTTTGAACTTCAATGGCTGGCAAACAGCCCGATAAGTGGAAAGGGGGGGCGCGGCATTGAGATGCAGCGCCGCCCCCCACATTTTCCGGTTCGGCGATTAGGCCGGGTAGATCGGCAGCGAAGTGCAGGCGCCGGTCGAGCTGTTGAAGTTCTGGATCGACGAGTTGCAGGTCCAGTTACCGAAGGTCGTGGTCAGCGCGGCCGCGTTCTGGATCGCCCCGACGAAGGTGCGGGTCGGGAAGAACGTCGAACGCGTGTTGGCGTTGAACACCGGCGTGTAGCCCGTCTCGCCCGTCCCGTTCACCACGTTGTTGGTGAGCGTGATGGTGAAGGCGAGGTTGTTGCCAGCCGCGGCCGGGTTCACGCCAGCCGCTGCGTCGGCGTTGGTGACGCCAGCACCGCCGCGGATCGGATCGGTCGCCGGGCAGTTGCCGATCACCGAGTTCACGCCGATCAGCGCCGCCAGCGTGGCGGGCTCGTCGATCTGGAAGCAGTGGTTGGTGCCGGCACGGATCACACCGTTGGTCAGACCCAGAGCTGCGCCGCCGCGGGCCTGCACCACCTGCGGAGCACCCGCACGCGCCACGAAGGTGAAGTTGTTCACCTGGAAGCGGGTCTGCGGGATCGCATTGGTGGGGGTACGGTCAGCCACGTTGGGCGAATCGAGTTCGATCAGGCGGTCACCCGTGGTCGAACGCTGCACTGCAATCATGGTGTCGACATTGACGATCGCGCCGGTGTCGACGTCGATCGAATCGTCCGACGCACCGATGATGGCGAGGTTGCGGGCGTTGAACCCGCCGCCGAAGAATTCGACGCCGTCATCCGAGCTGTTAAACGAAAGCAGGTTCTCGACCACTGTGCCTGAACCCGCGCCACCGGTGGTCAGCGACTGGAGTTCGTTGTTCGGGGCAAGTTCAAAGCCCGAGAAGCGGATCTGGTTGAAGCGGAACGAACCCGAGCTGTCGGTGCTGCTCGCGCCGCCAAACGGGGTGGCGATGGCGGCACCTTCAAGCCGGCCTTCGCAGGTCGGGTTGGCGGTCGGGGCTGCTGCGGTGTTGAACACGCCGGTCGAGCAATCCGAGTGCGGTGCACGGCCGAGCAGCACGACGCCGCCCCACTGCTGCTGGCTGTTATCACCGGCAACGCCAATGATGTTGTCGCGGCTGGTCCAGATGATCGGGCGGTCGGCCGTGCCATTCGACTGGATGGCGTTGCCGCGGTTCACGACGAGGTAGGAGTCCTGCTGCGCGAACAGGATCACGCCGGGCTCGATCGTCAGGGTCACGGTGGTGCCGGTGCTCGCAAAGCCGCGGTCAGCGCCAACTTCGACGCGGCCCGGAATCTCGTACACGAGACCGCGAATATAGGGCAGGTTGTCGTTGGTGGTGAAGCGCGCGGGCAAGCGGCAAACGCGGAAGGTGCCGAGCGTATTGTTCGGCAGCGTACCAGCATCGGTCAGGCCGCCGGGGGTGGCGATGGTCGGGCAGCCCGCAGCCGGTGTCACCAGCGACTGGGTCGGGGTCGGCGTGGGGGTCGGCGTCGGGGTCGGCGTCGGCGGTGGGTTGTTGATGATGATGTCGCCACCGGTGCCCGGCGAGACGATTTCATCCGCGCCGCAACCGGCCAGAGCGACCAGGCTGCAACCCAGGATCAGAGTGCGTTGAATGTTTTTCACAGCGAGCGGTCCCCTCAAAAACCGAGAATCGAAGAAGGCGCGGTTAGTCAGCGCTGGGGACGCGCTAGGGATGTCGCGTGACAGAATTCTTGCAGCATGACAGGCATGTGGCAATTCGTGTAATATGACTGAAGAAAGACAAATATGACGAAAATTTCCTGCGGCGGGGGCTGTCGGCGATCAGCATCAAATGCGATTAAAGCAATAAAAAACAACTGCTTGAGAATATAAATTACATAAAAATTACAATGTTTCAGTTTTGTTGCATTTCGATGTAAGCTGAGTCACTATGCTCCCAGTTGAACCAAGGGAGCCTTGCCCATGTCCGTTACCGCCTTCGCGATCGCCATGATCCTTGTCGCCCCGCTGGCCGGTCCTGCCGCAGCGCCCATGCCTGCCTTGCTTGAGGCCAATGATCAGGTTAGTCAGCCGTTAACGGCGGGACGCGTGGATGAGGCGCTGACACGGCTCGAACGGGCAAGTGCCGCCAACCCGCATGATGCGGCCCTGCTCATCAATCTCGGGATCGCCTATGCCCAGCGCGGCGAGGAGGCGAAGGCCCGCGCCACCTTCGAACAGGCGGCTGCCTGTCATGAGGTGATCGAGCTCACCACCGCCGATGGCAATGTGACGGATTCGTTCCGCCTGGCCCGTAAGGCGCTCAAGATGCTGGCACGCGGCGAGTTCACGGTGCAGCCCGCGCGCGCGGGCCAGCTGACCTATAAGGATTGACTGCCAACGCAATCCAGCACCTTCAAGCTGGTCCAGTAGGGCGGGTCGCGTGACGACGCGGCCCGCCCTTTTTGCGGCCAGCCGACTGCAGCGTTTGCCTGATCTTGCGCAAGTTCGCGGTTGGTTACTATTTGGTAATCCGCCCTCTGCTTTCCCTGCACTGTCACCCGCGTGTCATTTAGGATAGACAAGGGGGACATTCTGGAGGGCCGAGACATGATTCTCGCCGCGGCTTGCCGCGTCACGATTGCTGCCATGATGCTGAGCCTCGCGGTCGAGGCGCGCGCTGACGTGCTTGAGCTGGGTTCGGATGGCGCGCGCTGGGTGGCAGGGCCGCTGGCTGAGCGTGCTGCTGCAGCGCCGGTCGGCGCCACGCCTGAGGCTCTGCCCGATGGTGTTGGTCTGCCCGCTCATGCGATTGCTGACCCGGCGCGTCACGCCGCAGGCATCCCGCCGCGCTATGCCGCCAAGATCGCCGAGCTTGCCGCGCGCTTCGATCTCAGCCCGAGCCTGCTGGAGGCGCTGGTGTGGCAGGAAAGCCGCTGGCAGGAACAGGCTGTCTCGCCCGTCGGGGCGCAGGGGCTGGCGCAATTGATGCCGGGCACCGCGCGCTATCTTGGCGTCAATCCGCATGATCCCTTCCAGAACCTTGAGGGCGGGGCGCGCTATCTGCGCGAGCAGCTCGACCGCTTCGGCGGTGATCTTGAAAAGGCGCTGGCGGCCTACAATGCCGGTCCCGGAAGGGTCGAGCGCGCGGGGGGCATCCCCAACATCCGCGAGACCAAGCAATATGTCGCCGCCATCATGGGGCGGCTTTCCAACCATTCGCGCGTTGCGGGGCAATGAGCTTTTGCGCGCTGCTGACCATTTGAGGATTTGGACACAATAATGACGTCGCTGTTTCGCTTTCCTGCCCGCATCATGGCTCTGATCGCGCTGGCGCTCACCCCGAGCGTTGCTTTTGCGCAAGGCGCTGACCCGGCGGGCTCTGGTCCGATCAATTCCGCGCTGCTGTGGCTGCAGGGCACGCTGCTCGGCACGGTTGCCACCACGGTTGCGGTCATGGCGGTCGCCGCGATTGGCTTCATGATGCTCACCGGCCGGATGAACTGGCGCTTTGGCGCGACCGTCATCATCGGCGTCTTCATCCTGTTCGGCGCGACCACGATCGTCGCCGGCATCCAGTCGGCGGCGGGCTGAGGCTCACCATGAGCGATCTCATCCGCCACCCCGTGCACCGCGCGCTCACCCGCCCGCAGATGTTTGCGGGCGTGACGATGAATTTCTTCATTATCAATCTGATGGTTACCACCATCGCGTTCTTGATGCTGAAGAGCTTCTGGATCATCCCGGTGCCGGTCGTGATGCACGTGATCGGGTATTTCGCTTCGCTGCGCGAGCCGCGCATTTTTGACCTGTGGATCACCAAGGTTAGCAAATGCCCACGCGTGCCCAATTTCAAGCGCTGGGGCTGCAACAGCTACGCCCCATGACGCAGTATCGTAGTGGCCTCAACAAGGAGGGCCGGACATGGTGAAATGGATTGGAGCCGCCGCCTGGAGCGCCAAGGAAGCGCGCGTCGGCGACCGGCTGCCCTATGCCCGTCTCGTGGACGAGAACACCGTGCTGCTGCGCGATGGCTCCGTGATGAGCGCGATCCAGGTGCCGGGCCTGTTGTTCGAGACTGAGGACAGCGACGCTCTGAACGCCCACGCCGCCACGCGTGAGGTGATGCTGCGATCGACGCTGGATGCGCGATTTGTGATGTATCACCACGTTATCCGCCGCCGGGTGGAAGTGGAGCTGGACGCGGAATTCCCCGACCCGCTGTCGCGCCATATCGATGCGCGCTGGAAGCAGCGGCTGGCGGGGGGATCGCTGTTCATCAACGACCAGTTCGTCACCCTGATCCGCCGCCCCGCGCGCGGCAAGACCGG